>Ga0066710_100007459_pt1 | contig 10447 bp, 8 predicted proteins | sample GraSoiAngelo_159_FD_79666 | JGI IMG/M metagenome (GOLD analysis project Ga0066710, IMG submission 79666) | Grasslands soil microbial communities from the Angelo Coastal Reserve, California, USA - 14_1009_16_40cm | ecosystem: Environmental > Terrestrial > Soil > Grasslands | place: USA...
CCGGGTTCCATCATCCGTCCGGTCCCCGCCAGCCCCGCGCGATCAGGACGTTACGGACCGCCAGCCGGCCGCGGTGGATCCGTGATTTCACGGTGCCGATCTCGACCGAGGTGATCACGGCGATCTCCTCATAGGCGAACCCCTCCACGTCGCGGAGCAGAAGCGCGGTCCGCTGCTCGGCCGGCAACGACCCGAGCGCCGTCTCCACCGCGGCCAGGGCCTCGCGGTCACCCACGAGCTGCGTGAGATCTGGTCCGGGGGCGACCGGCTCGGCCCACGTCACGTCGTCATCGTCGGGCGGGTCGAGCGGAAGCTCCGGCCTCCGCTTGCGCGATCGAAGCTGGTCGAGAGCGCGGTTGGTCGCGATGCGAAAGAGCCACGCGCGGAACGAGAGGCCCTGGAAGGAAGCGATGGATCGCCACGCGGAGAAGAGAGCGTCTTGAACGATGTCCTCGGCGTCCGACGTCGTTCCGACGATGCGCAGGGCGTGCCGATAGAGCGCTCGTTCCTCTCGTCGCGCGAGATCCTCGAATGCGCGCGTGTCGCCCGCACGCGCGCGTTCGATAAGGAGTTGGATCTCGCGGTCCGGGGTCCCGGTCAAAATGCCCTCGTCGGTGCGGATGGGCTAAAGTCCCTCGCTAGCCGGGTGGAAGAGAGAAAGAAAAACGTCGTCGTCATCGGGGAGGACGACGAACCGATCGCGGTCCTCCTCCGAGACGCCATCAGCGACGAGCCTGGATACCAGGCGGTGGTCGTCGCCGACGGCGCACTCGTGCTCGAGACCGTGCGCCAGGTCCACGCCAACCTCCTCATCCTCGACATCATGATGCCCGGTCTGAATGGTCTCGAGGTCTACGACCGCGTGCGTGAGGATGCGACGATCCGCGACATGCCGGTGCTCTTCGTCAGCGCCAACCTTCCGCAGTTCGAGCGCGAATTCAAGCGGCGAAAGATCACCTCCGTCCTGACAAAGCCGTTCGACCTCAATGACCTGCTGGACCGGGTGCGGGCGCTCTGCCCGCAGTGACGGAGCGCCGCGTCCGAAGCGCGGCGGATGCGGCCCGGTACGAGACCCTCGCGCGCGTCGCCACGGAAGCGGCGGTCGCGGTCGGCGAGGCGATCGTGCAATCGGACGTGCGCATCGTCACACGCAAGAAGGGTCGGGCCAACTTCGCGACGGCCGCGGATCACGCCGCGGAGAAGGCGATCATCGCGCGACTTGCCGCGCACGATCCGGACATACCCGTTCTGGCCGAGGAGAGTCCACAGGCCGCGCTCCGGAAAGCCGAACGGCTGTGGGTCGTCGATCCGATCGACGGGACGCTGAACTTCAGCCGCGCGATCCCCTTCTACTGCGTCGTCATCGCGTACGTCGAGGATGGCCGGACGCGCGCGGCCGCGGTGCACGCGCCGCGCACCCGGGAGACGTTCACCGCGTCGGAGGGTCGCGGCGCGACGCGGAACACCGTCGCGATCAGCGTCGGGTCCGTGACGAGGCTGACCGAGGCGTTCGCCGTCGCGAGCCTCGCATTCGGCGCGACGAAGCGGAAGGACTCGCGCTTCGTCGCGCTCAATTCGACGTGCGCGCGATTGCGCGTCCTGGGTTCCGCGGCGATCGAGATGTGCTACGTGGCGATGGGCACCTTCGATCTCTTCGTGCACGAGGCGCTTTCGCCGTGGGACGTCGCGGCACCGGCATTCATCGCGCGCGAGGCGGGCGCGACCGTGCTGTCACTGAAGACGGGTGTGGACGCGGCGTGGGACGAGCGGCAGGTCGTGATCGCGAATCCAAAGCTCGCGCGTGAGGCGATGAAGCTACTGCGGCGACCCTAGAATCGATTCATTCGCCGGAGTGGAGAAATCGGCAAACTCAGATGCCTCAAGAGCATCCGGGCCGTAAGGCCCTTGAGGGTTCGAGTCCCTCCTCCGGCACTAGTTGAACGCGGGTAGACGCAGCGGATCGGTCCGGCGCCACTCGTGCTCGATGTTGCGCATGATCAGAGCGCTGTCGAACTCGACGCTTCCGAGAGGGAACATCGAGCGATCCTCGAAGAACGTTGAACACGCGAGCTCCACGTCAAGTGCAGAAACCCGCCAATCCGCAGCGTCGAGGTACACCGCGTCTAGTGACCTGCCCTGTCGTGTCGCCGAATAGCCGAGAGAGCCGGCGCGGAAGAAGCAGGAGGCGTCCTCGAGCGAGGCGAAGACAGAGGCTCTGGGCAACATATCGTCGTCGCGCGCACGCAGAGCTACGGACAGTCCGTCCGCGGCTCGCATCGAAAGATCGATCGAAACTCCGTCGTCGTGCACGACGAACGCCGCCGATCCGAGCTCGCCCGGAAACGCGCGGCCACCGAGCCAGTGCTGAAGTCGTGACGCGGAGTCCCGCCGTGGGATGTAGACGCTCTCTCGCTCCGTGCCGCCCGCCCGGCGAGTAACTGCGATGCGATGCGCCACGTTCTCGCTGCTGAGGCCGACGCCGGACGGAAGCCACGAGGGCCGCTGATGTTCGAGACGGATCAGGCACATGCCTGCCATCGCGTAGCCGCCGACAAGCTTCGGCTCGAACCCTGAGGGTAAGAGTCGCTGGATCACGTCGGGCGCGACCCGGTAGTTGACAAGGACGCGGCGGCGGATCGTGCCGCGCACGCGGTCGATCAACGTCGCCTGTCCGCGAACATGCGAAGGTCGCGGAGGTGGAACGGTCCCGGCGCGGGTAGTTCGCGCCGAATGACGTCCTCAGTGAACGACTGCTTTGGTGCGAGATCGGGCGGAAGAGACTCGACGGGAGGCGTGGCGACGCTCACACCTTCCGAGAGGATACGGACCTGCGCGATCGAGACCAGCGGAACGGTCATGAGGCGTTCGAAGCACCACGCGAACACGTAGTGCGCGAACACGGGCACCCGAACGAACACTGGCACGCGGCCGTTTGTCCGAGCGACGCGTCGTACCGCTTCCGCCAGAGGGATCTCCTCCGGCCCAACAACCGAGACCGTCTGGCTCGACAGTCTGCCGTCGACGAGCGCGGCCTTCGCGATGCGCACGAGGTCGTGGATCACTGTCGGCCGTATCGTCCGGTCTCGCAGGCCGACGAGCGGGAAGACGGGGAAGGTAAAGAACGCGCGGGTGAGGTGCTCAAGCATGTGATCGCCTCGGCCATACAGCACGCTCGCCTTGAGGACCGTGTAGTCGAGCCCGGAATCCCGAACCAGCTCCTCAGCGGCCCACTTCGATTCGTGATAATCCGAGCCGCAGTTCGGTCGAGCGCGCAGGAAGCTGAGATTCACGATCTTCCGCACTCCAGCGCGCTTCGCTGCGGCGACGACCGCTCGCGTGCCAGCGACGTGGACGTGCGCGTACGTCTGTCGTCCGATCTCGCGATTGATGCCCGCGAAGTGCGCAACGGAGTCACAGCCGGCGAACGCGGACGCCAAAGCCTCTTCGTCATCGGCTGACGCGGCGACGAACCGCACGCGAGAGGCATTCCGGATGCTCTCGTCTCGGCGATCGACCCCGCGTGCGAGCAGAACGACCTCATGACCCTCGTCGATCAGAGCCCGCGCCACATAACGTCCCACGAAGCCCGTCCCGCCGGTGATCGCGACCTTCACAAAGCGCGCCGGCGCGTCCGAACGCGGTGCGCGAACTGCGTCGGGCAGACCTGGCTGAGGAAATCGCCAACGTGCTGGGCGAGTCGCGCGGGCTCGAGCCGGTAGTAGATGCGATTGCCGTCACGCCGCTCGCTCACCAGGTCTGCGGCCTTCAGGATCGCCAGGTGACGCGAGATGGCGGGTCCGGAGATGTCGAACCTGTCCGTTATCGCACCGGCGGCGAGCTCTCCGTCCTTCAGTTCTTGGAGGATCTGGCGGCGGGTCGGATCAGCCAGAGCGCGAAAGGTGCGAGCGGTGTCCTTCACAGTTTCGCAATTTAGCACAATTGTGAAATAGTTGAGCGCCCACGGCCCGCTTGAGACGCCTCTGCTACAGCGGTAGCCGCACTCGCACCGTCGTTCCCTTGTCCTCGCCAGCGCTCTCGAGCTGCAGCGATCCGCCGTGCCGCTCTGCCACCAGCTTCGCGACGTACAGGCCGATCCCCATCCCGGCGAACGTCGCGGCCTTCCCGATCCCGCGCGTGAAGGCGCTACCCAGCCGCGGTATGTCGCCCGCCGGTATGCCGATGCCCTGATCACTGATCACGATCTCGGCCGCCCCGTTATGCCGCGCGAGCTTTATCGCGACCTGACCGCCGCGCGGTGAGTACTTCACCGCATTCCCAACGAGGTTCATGAGCAGCTGGTCGATACGTGACTGGTCGCCTTCGTAGGTGAGCGTGTCCGGCGAATCGAGGGCGAAGGAATGCCGCCCCTCCTCACGCGTCGCCGCCACGTAGCGCCCGACGACGTCGCGGACCTCGGCGGCAAGGTCGAAGGGAGCGGGCTCCATGTCGAGCTGGCCACGACCAGCGCGCGACACCGAAAGGAGATCGCTCACGAGGCCATTCATTCGGTCGACCTGACGCTCGATCGACTCGAGATTGCGCTCGAGGGCTTCCAAATCCATGGGCGTCCCGCGCTCCTGCGAGCGCCGGAGGCGCCCGAGCTGCAGCTGCGCCAACGCCTTCAGCGGCGTGAGTGGGGTGCGCAGCTCGTGCGAGACGATCGACAGGAATTGCTCGCGTTCCTCGTCCACGGTCTGCAGCCGGGTGAACAGCCGCGCGTTGGCGATCGCCACCGACACCTGAGCGGCGAGGATCAGTGCGAGATCACGGTCGATCTCGTCGAAGTCGCGCGCGGGGTCGCGCGTGTAGATGTGCAGTGCCCCGAGGAACTCGCCTTCGCGCGCGAGCGACAGCGCGAGCACCTTCGCGAGCCCCTCGGCTCGGATGAGACCGGGATCGCCGAGCGGCGCGGTGCGAAGATCGCGCACGACCACCGAACCGGGACGCTCGTAATGCCGCAGTGCTCGCTCGAGCGGAATGCGCTGCAACTCGGCATAGCTTGCGGATAGGCCGCTGTACCCACGGATCACCAGCGCGTTCTCGTCTGGGTCAGCGATCATCAGGGCCGCGGCGTCCGCGCTGTCCAGAGACTTCGCGACCTCGGCGACCCTCGAGTAAAGCTGGTCGAGCGCCATGAGCCCGAGCATCTCGTTCGTCACGTCGTGGAGCTTCTGCAGGCGGTCGCGCATCGTCACGCGTCGAAGTATCGGACGGATCGGCGCCGGTCAGGAGAGCAAGCCGCTAGCGCGGCAGGACGACCTCGACGACGTCGCCACCGACCTCGTTCGCGACGGCCTCGGCCAGCTCGCGCGAGGGCAGTGCACGGAACGACGTCGGCACTCGTCTGATCCCGCCAGCCGCTCGCGGCAGCTCGAGGATCACCACCGACGGGCCGCCGTACGACCTCAGGACCTGCTGGATGCGCTGGAAGATCGCGATCGATCGTTCGTAATCCAGAGCCTCGCGAAACCGAATGACGAGTTCAGGTTGCGTGGCCGACAAAGAAGATGCTGACGAGGCCGGTGACGCGGCGGGAGTCGTCTCCGAGGCCGACCGTTGAGCCGGCGACGGCAAGGACGAGGCTCCCTTTGAGATGGGAGCCGGCGAGTAGGTCGGCCGAGGAGATGACCCCGCCGGGGCAGGATCCGCCGACCCGGCAGAGCTCGCGCCGTGGCCGTTGCCGTTCGTCGGCCGCACGAACCTGGCGCGTTTCGCGAGGCTCTGGCGACGTTCGTCGGCAACGCGTCTGATCTCGGCGATCCCAGCGTCGTCAAATCGCACGGCGTGCTCGCACAACAGCTTCGGCGCCTCGTCGCGCTGCTCGACGCGCGCGAGGATGAGGAGGATCTCGTCGGTGCTCCACAGCGGGGCCGTGGCTTCGTAGGTGCGCGGGAAGACCGTGACCTCGACCGTGCCGGTGAGGTCCTCGACCTGCGCGAACATCATCAGCTTCTTCTCTTTGGTGATGTGCTTGCGCGCGCTGGTGACGACGCATGCCACCGTCACGAGCTCGTCGCCGGCTTCCTTCAGCTCGGCGAGATAGGCCGTCACGACGTCGCCCATGCGCTCGGCCATCCGCTGCAGCGGGTGCTCCGACAGGTAGATCCCGAGCAGCTCCTTCTCCCAGCCGAGGAGCTCGCGCTTCGGCGCCTCCGGTCCGGCGGGTAGCGGTTGCGCCACGATCTCGTCCGCCATTCCGAGGCTGGCGAAGAGACCGACCTGGCCGCTCTCGCGGTCGCGCTGCTCGCGCTGCGCGGTGGCGAGCGCGAGATCGAGGCGCGCCAGCTGCACGGCGCGGGGGCCGAACGCATCGAGCGCCCCGCACTTGATCAGCGACTCGAGCACGCGCTTGTTGCAGCGCTGGAGATCGATCCGACCACAGAAGTCGTCGAGCGACTTGTACCGGCCGCCCGCGTTCCGCGCCTCGATGATGCCCTCGACGGCCCCTTCGCCGACGTTCTTCACCGCGCCCAGACCGAAACGGATACCCTTCGGCGTGATCGCGAATCCGAAGTCCGATTCGTTCACGTCGGGCGGCAGCACCGCGATCCCCATTCGCCGGCATTCCGCGACCGCGATCGCGATCCGCTCCGAGTTGCCCATGTCTGACGAGAGCACCGCCGTCATGTACTCGAGCGTGTAGTTCGCTTTGAGGTAGGCGGTGTGGTACGCGATGACGCCGTAGATCGCGGCATGGGCGCGGTTGAAGCCGTAGCGCGCGAACGGCTCGAAATCCTTCCAGACCTGCTCGATCACGTCGGCGTGCACGTCGTTGCGCAGGCAGCCCTCGACGAACTTCATCTTCTGCGCGTCGAGCTTCTCGCGGATCTTCTTCCGGATCGCGAAGCAGAGGACGTCGGCCTGCGAGAGCGTGAAGCCGGCGAGCGCCTGCGTCACGGCCATCACGTCCTCCTGGTAGACCATCACGCCGTAGGTCTTTCGCAGCACAGGCTCCAGCAGCGGATGGGCGTAGGTCACCGCCTCCTGCCCGTGCTTGCGTCGGATGTACGCCGGGATGTAGTCCATCGGCCCCGGACGGAAGAGCGCGACCATGGCCATGACGTCCTCGACTCGGTCCGGCTTGAGGTCGCGGATGTGCCGGCGCATGCCCGCGGACTCGAGCTGGAACATGCCCGTCGTTTCGCCGGACCCCAGGAGGTCGAACGTCTTCTTGTCGTCGAGCGGGATGCGCGCGCGATCGATGTCGATCCCGCGCGAGGTCTTGATCAGCTTGAGGGCCTCGTCGAGGATCGTGAGGTTCGACAATCCAAGAAAGTCGAACTTGAGCAGGCCGAGCTTCTCGAGGGACTTATCCTCGTACTGCGTCTGGATCGCGGACGTCCCCTTGGAACGCTCGAGTGGAACTAGCGCGCGGAGGGGCTCGGCCGTGATCACGACGCCCGCCGCGTGCGTGCCCGTAGATCGCACGAGTCCTTCGACCTTCTCGGCGAGGTCGAGCAGACGCTCGACGTGCGGCTCCTGCTCGAGGTCTCGGAGCTCGGCGACCATTCGTCGCGAATCCTCGAGGGTCACGCCGAACGGGATGGTCTTGGCGACGCGGTCCGCTTCTCCGTAGGGCATGCCGAGCACGCGCGCGACGTCACGCACCGCGGCGCGCGCGAGCATCGTGTTGAACGTGCCGATCTGTGCGACGCGGTCGGCACCGTACTTCTCCGTCACGTAGGCGATGACCTCGTCGCGGCGGTTGTCCATGAAGTCGACGTCGATGTCCGGGAGGGTGTAGCGCTCGAGATTGAGGAAGCGGTCGAAGATGAGGCCGTAGCGGATCGGGTCGATGTCGGTGAGGTCGATCGCGTAGTTCACGAGGGACCCGCCGGCCGACCCGCGCACGGCGGTGAGGATCCCGTGCTCGCGCGCATAACGGATGAAGTCCTGCACGATGAGGATGTAGCCCGAGTAGCCGAGCTTGCCGATGACGGACAGCTCCTTGTCGAGCCGTTCGCGCAGCTCGGGCGTGATCTCGCCGTACTTCGCGCGCACGCCGGTCTCGGCCATCGCGCGGAGGTGCTCTTCGGGCGTGGTGCCCGCCGGCACCGCGAAGGCGGGCAGCTGCAGCTCGCCGAGCGGAAGCTTGATGTCGATCATCTGCGCGATGCGGACCGTGTTCTCCAGCGCCTCGGCGTCGTCCGGGAAGAGCGCGGCCATCTGCTCGGCGCTCTTCAGATAGAGCTCCGGGTGGTCGATCATCTTGAGGCGGTCCTGCGTGTCGATCGTCTTGCCGCTCTGGATGCAGACCATCACGTCCTGAGCCTCGGCGTCCTCGGCGTGCACGTAGTGGATGTCGTTCGTCGCGACCAGCGGGATGCCCGTCCGGCGCGCCACCTCGCGCACGCCCTCGAGCACGGCCTGCTGCTCCGGCACGCCGTGCTGCATCAATTCGAGGAAGTAGTTCCCCTCCCCGAAGATCTCCTGATGCTCGATGGCGACTTTGCAGGCGGCTTCGATGCCCTCGTCCTGGATCGCGCGCGCGAGCTCGCCCTGCAGGCAGGCCGAGAGGGCGATGAGGCCCTCCGAGTGCTGACGCAGGATCTCCTTGTCCATGCGCGGGCGGTAGTAATACCCGTCCAGATGGGCCGTCGTGACGAGCTCGACAAGGTTGCGATAGCCGTTGAAATCCTTTGCGAGCAGCACGAGGTGGAACGGTTTGCCGTGCCCCTCAAGTTTCGCGTCGCGCGACGACAAATCCGTGCGTGCTATGTACGTCTCGACGCCGAGAATCGGTTTGATCCCTGTCTGGTTGGCGGCGACGTAGAAATCGATGGCACCGTAGAGCGCTCCGTGATCGGTGAGCGCGATGGCCGGCATCCCGAGCTCCTTCGCGCGCGCGACCAGATCGGAGACGCGCGACAGCCCGTCCAGCAGGCTGTACTCGCTGTGGGTGTGAAGGTGAACGAACGATCCCGTGATGGCGATCCTCAGGCCGCTGGTGGAAGCCCCGCGGCTACGAGCAGTCTAGTGGCCCGTCGACCTCTCCGTCACCAGTCGCAGCGCCGTGATGATCTCCTGTCCGATGTAATACGCCGGCCAGAGCGGAGACTTCTTCTGCCGCGCGCGTTCCTCCGCGTCACGCGCGACGCGCAGACCTTCGTAAATGAAGATCGCGAACGACACGGCTCCGTCGAGCACGGCAACGGGGACATCGCGCGCAACGAACGCGGGGAACAGCCGAGCATTCCGCGACCGCGACCAGCGCCGCGGGCTTGTCGCTCACTTCCCGGTGCGCGTGATGTTCACCACCAGGCCGCGATGGTCCGACGAGAGGTTCGTCGGCTCTGTCGTATGCGCCTGCGCGCCGACGACGCCGAGGCCCCACACGTAGTCGATGCGCTTGGGTGGGTCGTCGCCTGTCGTCGTCGGCCCCGCCTGCTGGCCGAGATCCTGGTAGCCGGCTTGATCGAACAGCCGGATCTCGATGTCTCCCCCTTCGGCGTTCAGATCGCCGGCGACGACGACCGCCGTCGCATCCCCGATCTCGCGGAGGATCGTGCGCACCTGATCCTGTCGGACGAACGTGCCGTCACTCGTGTGGTCGAGATGCGTCCCGACGACGAGCAGGTCGCCGATCCTCACGAACAGCGCGCCGCGCGGCTGGTTGCGGAGCGTCGGGCCCGGCGCGTAGGGGATGCGCTTGGTGACCTCCATCGGGTAGCGGGACAGGATGGCGTTGCCGTAAAGGTCGCCGATGGTCGGAAGGAACGTGTAGTACATCTCGAGGCGCTGCGCGAGCACCGACAGCACGTCGTGCTGCTCGTCGATCATCCAGCCGCGCACGACCTCTTCCAACACGAGGACGTCCGGAGACTCATGCGCGATGGTGGCGACGATCGCGTCCAGCGACGGGATCTGCCCGGCGTCGAAGCCCTGATGGACGTTGTAGGTCATGAGGCGGAACGTGACCTTCGGTGGCTGGGGATCGGGTGTCACGGGCGCGGTGAAGAAGGCAACGAGCGGCACGGCGATCGCGACCGCGGCGGTCGCCGCCGCGAGCGGCGCGCCCAAACGGACGACCGGAGTCGGCGCGACCAGCGTCGCGAGGACGACGACCGCCGTGGCCGCCCATATCGCCGGCTGCAACGCGAAGAACGCATAGAAGCCGAACGCGGCGGCGACGAACGCGATCCAGCCGAAGGAGAGGGCGACGACCGGACCGGCGGGCGAACCGGCCGGGACCTGCGGCGCGCCGAGGACCGTCGCGGCGGAGACGACGAGGCCCGCGGCGAGGAGCAGACCACCCACGAGCGAGACGAACGGCTGGTGCCACCAGAGGAGCGCCGCGCCGATGGCCAGCGCGCCCGCGCCCAGGAAACGGTTCGGACCGAAGCGCACCAGAGCGAGCGCGCCCGCCGCCAGGCCGAACCCGAGCACGATCAATCCGATCTGCGTCGCGCGCGCGGGTTCTGGTCCGAGCCCGAGGCCGGCCGCGAGC
>Ga0066710_100007460_pt1 | contig 10447 bp, 6 predicted proteins | sample GraSoiAngelo_159_FD_79666 | JGI IMG/M metagenome (GOLD analysis project Ga0066710, IMG submission 79666) | Grasslands soil microbial communities from the Angelo Coastal Reserve, California, USA - 14_1009_16_40cm | ecosystem: Environmental > Terrestrial > Soil > Grasslands | place: USA...
AAGTGGCAGGTCAATTCAGGAGCTTGGGGCGAAGGTTTATGACCGAAATCGAACATGGCCCGAGCGCGAACGCCAAACCGACAAGTAACAGTCTGTAGTAATCCCTCTTCAAATTTCCTATCTTCCGATTTCAAATAATCGCTCGGGCCTGCTAGAAACGCCAAGATGCGCCAACCCTTGAGTTTGCATGTTCTTGCCCTAGTATATGTTTCACTTCAGTGAAAATTGTGTACTTCAGATTGCAACTCGGGAAGCCCGCGGATGCCTCTAAGTCTGACAGCGCCGCTAAACCAGAGACTCCAGGGTTGAGATTCCTTATACAGGCTGGTGGAAGTTATGACACCGGGTTGGATCCATGTGTACCTTCTGTCGGAAAATCGGCTTTTGCGAGAGGCGTTAACTAAATACATTAATAAGAAGAACAACGTTCGGGTGGTGGGAGCCTCGGCATTTTCCTCGTTGGCAATCGATCAGATCATCGCCTCTGAACCGGATATTCTGCTCTCAGACACTGCTGATCACGCGCTTTCCGAGCTGCAAGTAGTCCCGGAAGTGCTCAAGGCGATTCCAGGTCTGAAGGTTGTCATGTTCGGGATGGAGAGCGACAAGTACACGTTTCTTCGCTCCGTGCAGAAGGGAGTGATGGGTTACGTGTTGAAGGACGCGTCAACGGCGGAAGTGCTTGACGTAGTGCGCGCCGTCGCCAACGATGAGGCGGTTTGTCCATCCAGCCTGCAGCGCAGTTTGTTTGAATTCGTCGCGGGCAAGTCAGACCGGATGCCCAGCTACTACGTCAAGCAACAGCTGGGGCTCAGCCGGCGCGAACAGCAATTAGTCCAGATGATCGGTCGCGGCCTGACGAACAAGGAAATCGCATCCGAACTGAATCTTTCCGAGCAAACCATAAAAAATCACGTGCATAGCATGCTCCGGAAGCTCGGAGCAAACGACCGGCTCGCGGTCGTGGAGCTGTGTCGCCAGCACGGACTCGTCGCCTGAGGGCTAGTACCGTACTGTAACTGGTACTGTTTTCCTACTAGTACCAATGTCTCGCCCGAACGTGGCGCGCAAACCATTATCAGTACGTCCCGCTGGTTCGCCTTTGAGCCTTTCTTTTTCTCCTCAAAACTCGCTAGGTTGATGGAACGCGCGAGAGATTACAGACGTCTCGCCGCGGCGCCACAGTCGCTCGCGAACGCAACTCTCAAGAGAGTCAAGAAACCCAGTTGCTCTTTTGCAGAGAAAGCAGGCCTGCACATGTGTCGTCGCGTTCTTCTCGTTGAGGAGCCGGTCCAGTGCCTTTTGATCGGATGCAGAGCTCAGCCCGGTCGCTTACTGAATATCGAGGCGATAGCGTGCTGAAGGTAAAGGTACTCGTAGCCAATCAACCGCGCCTGATGCGGGAGCTTGTGCTCGACACCATTGCCGGTCATGAAGACATCGAAGTGGTTGGCGAGGTCGTCGACGAAAAGTTGATTTTCGAAAAGGTCGAGGAAGTCCGCCCTGACTATCTCATTATGACCTTGCAGCGATCGGAGGAGCGGCCTTCGCTTTGCGATCTGTTGTGGGAACGATTTCCGCGGCTGAAGGTTCTTGCACTGCAAGCGGAGAGCAATGACAGCATTCTCTATTGGGTGACCTTCAATCTCTCAGCAAACCGGATCGAGACTTCGGAAAAGGGAATTCTCGACGCTCTGCGGAGTGGGACTGTCAGCCACCAGCCGCAGGAACCGGAACTTTCTCCCAAAGTGAACTGACGGCGGCGGGAGAGTAGTAGATAACACGTTTCTTTTTCGGCGGTTAGCTCACAAATGCCCTGTAAGTGAGAGGGCGAAGCTATGGACGGTGTCACCACAATCACTGCAACGACGGAGATAACCTCGATGGCCGCCACCATCGCGCTTCCGGCGGCTGCCACGGGGGAGCGGGAATGTTTCTGGTACGCGGCCTGCACCCGCTCGCGCCATGAGAAGTCCATTGTCAGGCAACTGGAAGAAAGGGGAATCGAATATTTTCTGCCTCTGTACCGCTCTGTGCGCCGCTGGAAAGATCGCCGCAAAGAACTGGATCTGGTGCTTTTTCCCGGCTACGTATTTGTGCGGCTGCCCTGGCGGGAAAGGCTGCGGGTTCTTCAATTGCCGAGTGTACTTCGATTCGTCACGTTCAACGGATTGCCGGCTGCCCTGCCCATCAGCGAATTGGAAGCATTGCGAAATGGACTGACACAAGGGGTGTATGCGGCGTCTCATCCCTACCTCAGGGTTGGGAAGCGCGTGCTGGTCCGGTACGGACCCTTGGCGGGTGCGCGCGGGATTCTGGTGCGGAAGAAAGACAACTTTCGCATCGTTATTTCCATCGAGGCGATCATGCGTTCGGTTGCGGTCGAGATTGACGAGGCTGATGTTGTGCCTCTTTCGTGAATGGGAACACGACTCGCAGCAGGCATGGCAATAGCAGACTCTGAGGGAGCGCAGCGATGAAGAGACCTTCGTTTAGCAAACAATTGCCGGGAATCGCGATTCTGCTCCTGGGTATGATCGCAGCCGCAGGAGGGCCGCTATCTGGCCAGGACGAAAATAGCAGCTATCCCAATCGCTCCTCTGGTTCCCGAGCTCTCGCCGATGCGGATTCCCGAGCGGAAAAAGAAGCTGAACGCTTGGTGTCGTTGCCGGCGGAAAGGATCATCGAACTCCTTCAGCAGGAACCTGGACTGCTTCTGCAAGTGAAGAAGATGCTGGTCCGCAAGGCGTACGAGCAAGGGCGAGTTCTTGATCGCAGTGATTTGCGCGATGACGTTTTGTTTCGTCTCATCCGCCAGGACGAAGACACTCGAATCCTGATTACGCACGAGATCGTCGATCGGAATTACATCCGGGCCAAGCCCACTCGTGAGGAGATGCGTAGAGATCAGCAGCAGGCACTGGCGGCAGCAACCACGCGGACCAACAGAGTGGGAGAGCAGGATAGTCAGGAACAGCAATACTGGGCTGGCCGGAGCCGACAATCGTCCCAGGGAGCGCCGCAGTATTCGGGCCCCTCAGTTCCGGTGGCGCCGGATCGGCGGATTCCACCATCGTCGCAGCCAACTGAGACTGATCCGCGCCGCAGGCTTCTCGAGGCACAAACGGACGACTCCGGCGTGCAAACTACTGGTCCAGGAAGCTTCCCGTCTGTCGACGCTAGCCAAGTCGCGCAGCTTCTGAATGCAAATCCTGGCAGGGCAGCTGCGCTCATATCGGAGGCGAGCTCCGGACGCAGCTTCGACCAATCTGACATTAACAGCGTCATCAGCCAGCTCAAGTCCAGCGCACAACCGCCAGTGAATCCTCCGATGCCTGATCTTTCAGCTGCAAACGACCTGCCCCCGTACCAGATCCCGCCGGCCAACTTCCGCAGCAGCACAGCGCCTCCAATGTCGACGGGAGGCCCGCGCCAAGACAATCCTGCATTGCAGCGCCGCGTGAATCCCTACGCGGACGTACCGTCACTCTACGATCTCTATTCGCAGTACTCCCGTCATTCGCCCGTTCTGAGCCGGTTTGGCATCGACGTGTTTGAAAACGGGACTGGCAATTCCGAGCAGTTGCCGATGGATCTGCCGGTCGGGCCGGATTACGTAGTTGGGACTGGTGACGGACTCAACATCGATCTCTGGGGAAGCGTCTCGCAAAGGTTGCGGCAGACCGTGGATCGGCAAGGGCGGATCACGCTGCCCGACGTGGGAGCGATCGAAGTCGCGGGTCGTTCTCTCGGAGAGGTACAGCACGTTGTGCAAACTGCCTTGCGCACGCAGTTTCGACAACTTGACGCCGATGTCTCTCTTTCCCGGCTACGCACCATTCGCATCTACGTGGTCGGAGATGTGCAACGTCCGGGGGCCTACGACGTCAGCTCGCTCTCCACGCCATTGAATGCGCTTTATCAGGCCGGGGGGCCGACCAGCCGCGGCTCGATGCGTATTGTGAAGCACTACCGGGGCAAGCAACTCGTCGAGGATGTGGACCTTAACGATCTGCTCCTGCATGGTGTTCAAGCGGGCACGCAGCACTTACAAAGTGGCGACACGATTCTGGTACCTCCCCTCGGGTCGGAAGTTACGGTGCAAGGGATGGTCCGCAGGCCAGCGATTTATGAGCTGAACGGCGAGAAGAGTCTGGGGGAAGTTTTGCAGCTCGCCGGCGGCGTGCTTCCGTCCGGAACTCTTCGCCACGTTGATGTGGAGCGGGTTGAAGCTCACCAATCCCGTACCATGCTGCGGCTCGATATTCCCGAACACAACAATCAGGAAACTGTCACCAAGGCTCTGGAAGATTTCCAGGTCCAGGACAGCGACACCATCAAGATTTCACCCATCTTGCCGGTCACCGACAAATCGGTCTATCTCGATGGCCACGTCTTCCGCCCGGGCAAGTACGCGTACAGCGACGGAATGAAAGTTACAGATCTCGTCAAGTCATACAGCGATCTCTTGCCTGAAGCATACGGTCGCCACGCTGAGATCATTCGTCTGAAGGCTCCGAACAATGAACCGGAGGTGCTGGCTTTCAGTCTTGACGATTCGCTCCAGGGGAAAAATCAAGACCTTGTACTCAAACCCTTCGATACGGTTCGCATCTTTGGCCGTTTCGATTTCGAAGAGGCTCCGGTTGTGACCGTCACGGGCGAGGTGCGCGAGCCGGGAGACCACGTAACTAATGGCGCGACCTATCTTCGTGACGCCATCTATCTGGCGGGGAATACGACGGCGGACGCAGAGCTCAACGACGCGCAGGTCTTCCGTCGCACCGAAGATGGCAACCTCAAAGTCGTTAGCGTGAATCTGCAGCGGGCCCTCGCTGGAGATGCGCGTGAGAATATCCTTCTGCAGCCGACCGACCGCGTTTTCATCCACAAGAGCGTATCGAGGGTTGACCCGCCCACGGTGACGATTCAGGGCGAGATACCCCGACCGGGAACCTATCCGCTGGGCAACGAGATGATGGCATCCGATCTGGTGCGCCTGGCCGGAGGTCTTAAGCGATCTGCATACGCGCAACAGGCCGACCTCACCCGCTACGAAATCGAACAAGGGAGCCGTGTGGCCAGCGAACACCACAATCTTCCCATGGACAAGGCCCTGGCGGGCGAGCCAGACGCCGACGTTCGCCTGCGCGACGGTGATGTACTTACTATCGGGCAGATCGCGGGATGGAACAACATCGGAGCAACCATCGCGGTGCAGGGTGAAGTTGCGCATCCCGGCACATTTGGCATCGAACCGGGCGAACGCCTCAGCGATGTGTTGGCGCGCGCTGGCGGCCTCTCCAGCGATGCCTATCCCTACGGAGCAATCCTGCAACGCGAGCAGGTTCGCGAACTGGAGGAGAAGCACCGCGCCGAACTCATCAATGACGTCCATCAACAACAGACGATCTTGAAAACAGCGCCTGAGGCGATGGGCCAATGGCGCACCACGCTGCAAGCCTTGCAGGCTACCTCTGCCACCGGGCGGCTGGTGATCCATGTCTCCGGAGACGTGAAACGCTGGGCTCACACGCCCGCAGACATTCCGGTCCGCGCTGGTGACGTTCTCTTTATCCCCAAGCGCCCGCATTTCGTTCTGGTCGACGGTGCCGTCTACAGCGCGAACGCAATCACCTTCAAGCCGGGACGAAGCGCATTGTGGTATCTCCGTCAGGCCGGTGGCCCCACGACCGCTGCGGACAAGAAGAATATTTTCGTGGTCCGTGCCGATGGCTCAGTCGCCGGAGGAAAGAACGGGTTGTTCGCCGGTAGCGCCCTCGACAGCGTGCTTCAGCCCGGTGACATGGTGATGGTCCCGGAGAAGCCCCTCGGCGGAGGAGCCAAGTGGAAGCAGATACTGCAAGCCGCACAGATGCTGTCCTCCGTGGGCGCGCCGCTGGCCCCTCTGGCCTACACTCGCTTCTGATCGGCACCGAGAATGAAGCGGCGCCTCCAAGTCTGGGCATTGTTGACTGGGTTCGCCGGCACTCTGCCCTCGACCGTCTGGGCACAGGACCTGCCTTCTGCACCCTCGAACGCGGGGGGCGAAACTGTGTCACACGCGCTTCCTGTCGAGCGGCGAGAGAAGCATCTCTACGAGTTGCAGCCCGGGGAAGATCCTGAGAACCGCTTATTCTCGCCTTTTGCCAGGCACGTGGCCGCAGATCAGAAAAACTTTTGGACAGCGCCTCTGCGCTGGAAGGCGGGAGACCTTCCCTGGATTCTGCCCATGGCAGCGGCGACCGGCGGAGTAATCGCCGGGGACCATTGGATCTCACAGCAAGTTCCCAACAGCACGAGTCAATTGCATCGCAGCAAGCAAATCTCGGATTACGCGACGTACTCACTCATCGGAGCAACCGGTGGAGCTTTCCTGCTCGGACACCTGACCCACAACGAACACCTGCGCGAAACGGGGTTCCTTGCCGGCGAGGCGGCATTCAACAGTACTCTCGCGACCTATGCGTTCAAGATGATGTCGCGGCGTCCGCGTCCGGTAACGGGTAACGGCAACGGAACGTTCTTCCAGGGAGGAGCGTCGTTTCCTTCAGAGCATTCCGCCGTCGCTTGGTCAATTGCTGGAGTGATTGCCCACGAGTATCCAGGCCCATTCACGAAGGTTGCAGCCTATGGCCTCGCATCCGCGATCACTATGACGCGGGTCACCAGCAAGCAGCATTTCCCCTCCGACGTCATTGTGGGAAGTCTCCTCGGCTGGTACTTCGCACACGAAGTTTACCGAGCGCATCACGATCCGGAGCTTGGCGGTTCAGCATGGGAAAACTTCCTGGAAAGAGACGCAGAGAATCAGCCGCGCAACCCGAAGAATATGGGGTCACCCGCGGTTCCGCCTGACAGCTGGGTATACCCGTTATTCGAAAGGCTGGCAGCGCTCGGGTACATCAAAAGTGCATACCAGGGCATACGTCCGTGGACCCGCATGGAGTGCGCCCGGCTGCTTGATGAAGCTGACGAACATATCCGGTACGACGGCTTCGGAGATAGCGAAGGGGAGAAGATCTACTCCGCACTGCTCGACGAGTTTCACGACGACGTCGAACACTTGAATGGAGCTGCCAACGTCGGCGTGACGCTCGACTCGATGTACACGCGTGGTACCCAGATCTCAGGTACGCCTCTGCGCGATGGCTATCACTTCGGTCAGACCATCGTTAACGACTACGGGCGGCCTTACTCCAGCGGCTTCAATGCTGTCACCGGAGTAAGTGCTCGCGCAGTGGCCGGGCCTTTATCTTTCTATGTTCGGGGCGAGTATCAACACGCGCCTGCCGCGCCTTCGTACTCGGCAGATGCACTCAACGCAATCGCACAGACAGATCAGACCCTTCCGTTGCCGAATGGCACCCATGAAATTAACCGGTTCGCGCTCTTGGATGCTTCGGTGGCAATGACTTTTCAAAATGTGCAGCTGTCATTTGGGAGGCAGAGTCACTGGCTGGGTTCGGACGAGAGTGGACCTTTTCTCTGCAGCAACAACGCGCAGCCCATCACCCAGTTCGACATTCAAAGTGTTTCACCCTTCCATTTCCCACTGCTTTCGAAACTGTTGGGACCAGCGCGTATGGAGTTCTTTCTCGGCCAACTCTCCGGCCAAACGTGGGACTTCAATCCGCCGAACCTGCTTGGCCCGGGCTTTACGCCGCAACCGTTCGTTCATGGCGACAAGATTACGTTCAAGCCGACTCCAAATTTGGAGATAGGCATGGGTATTACGGCGATGTTCGGAGGTCCGGGACTGCCGTTCACCTTCAAGGAGTTTCTCAAGACGTATTATTCCCACAAGGCGACCATCGCGGCGAATCCTGCAAAGCGCTTCTCCTCGGTCGATTTCAACTATCGGGTCCCCGGCTTGAGAAACTGGCTGATCGTCTACGCCAATACGATGGTAGGCGATGAAATCTCCCCCATTGGGTCCAGTCGCGCCCTCGTAAATCCCGGAATTTACCTGGCTCAAATTCCAGGAATCAAGAAGCTGGATTTTCGCCTTGAAATGGCGAGAGAGCCGTTGACGCGGGAGTTTCCGGCGGGCTTCGTTTATTACGATCGACGCTACCGCTCGGGCTTCACCAACGAAGGGAATCTGATCGGCAGTTGGGTGGGCCGCGCGGGCGCGGGGGGAAGGCTCTGGGCTACGTACTGGCTCTCACCGCGCACAAATTTTCAATTGGGATACAGGGAGCAGCACGTGAGCCAGCGGTTTTTAGAAGGCGGGCGCCTGCGCGACGTATCAGCCCGGGGTGAGTTCCTGCTCAATTCACAGACAGCCGTGGAGGCTTCGGTGCAGTACGAACGCTGGAGGTTTCCGCTTCTGGCCGCAGGTCAGCAATCGAATATCAGCGCTTCTGTGCAGCTGACGGTCAGTCCTCATTGGGGACTGCACAAGTGAGAATGCCAGTTGTGCTCTGAGCGAGTGTGAAGCCGAACACGAACATTCCGTCGGTGATTTCCCGGTCACCGGAGATCGAACCTACGATCCATTCTTATGGCCGGGAGGAACTTGAGTTCACTCGTCGTCGCAGCAAGACGGAGTGGCTGCAGATCTTCTGGCAGCAAAGGCAATCCCTAAGGCGGCTGACGATTCGCGGTCTGCTTGCCGTGACGCTGGTGGCCTTGCTCATCCCGAAGCGATATGAATCGACAACTCGGATCATGCCGCCCGATCCAGAGTCCGGCGGAGGAATGGGTATGCTGGCTGCGCTGGCGGGACGGGGTGGGGCATCCAGCGACTCAGGCTCAACTTCCGTAGGCTCGATGCCTGGTATAGGCATGCTAGCCAGTGACCTGCTTGGAGTGAAGAGCACGGGGGCGACGCTGGTGGGCATTCTGGCAAGCGATACCATTCGCAACCGGCTAATCGACCGCTTCCAGCTGCAAAAAGTCTACGGGGATCGCTACAAACAAGATGCCCGCAAAGACCTCGGGAAACTCACCGAGATCACGGAAGATCGAAAAAGCGGAATCATTACCGTCAGCGTGACTGATCGCGATCCGCAACGAGCGGCAGCTTTGGCAAAGGCCTACATCGACGAACTGGATCGATTGGTGGCCGAACTCAGCACTTCGGCTGCACGCCGGGAACGTATCTTTGTTGAACAACGGCTGCATAGCGTCAAACAGGAACTCGACGCGTCGGCACGTGAGTTCAGCGAATACGCCAGCAAGAATACGGCGGTGGACATCAACGCCCAGACCAAGGCCATGGTGGAGTCGGCGGCCGTTCTGCAGGGACAGCTTATTGCCGCGCGCTCGGAGGTGCAGGGACTCGAGCAGATCTACACCAAAAACAATATCAAAGTCAAGACGGTCGAGGCCCGCATCGCGGAGTTGCAGCGACAACTGCAGAACATGGGTGGGGAGGGTCCTCCGCCCGAAGGCACCGCTCCGTCAGCAGAGCCTAACCCGCCAGAGCTCTATCCTTCAATCCGCAAACTTCCGCTCCTCGGAGTGCGATGGGCTGATCTCTACCGTCAGACGAAAATCAATGAGACCGTCTTCGGGTTGCTCCGCCAGAAGTACGAACTGGCGCGGATCCAGGAGGCAAAGGAAATTCCCACGATCAAAGTGCTGGACCCACCCGCGGTGGCCGAAAAGAAGGCAAGTCCGCACCGCCTCGTAATTATCTTGCTAGGCGCGCTACTGGTGTTCGCGGGAGGATGCGCCTGGATCGTAGCGTCCTTTGCGTGGAATGAAATGAGCTCCGAAGATCTCCGCAAGCAACTGGCACAAGAAGTTGAGCAGAAGTGCCGCGAAAAGACTTTAAGACTCTACAGGCGGGCGCGCGAGCGCTTCGGCCGCAACGGCCACAATCACAACGGCACCGACCCAACGCACAACAACGGTTCATCGCGGTAGCTGCGCACAAACATATTTTCGCCGCTCGTCAAGAAAGCCTTTATGCCAAAAAAAGCGCTGATCACTGGAATCACCGGGCAGGACGGCTCTTATCTTGCCGAATTTCTGCTAGACAAGGGCTACTCCGTGTACGGTCTTGTCCGTCGCAGCAGCACTATCAACTTTGAGCGGATTGCTCATCTCCAGGACAGAGTCGAGCTGATCCCCGGAGATTTGCTTGATCAAAGCTCGCTGCTTGCTGCCCTCAACGAAGCTGAGCCGGACGAGGTCTACAATCTCGCCGCTCAATCATTCGTCCCGACCTCTTGGAGCCAACCGGTTCTCACGGGAGAATTCACCGCTCTCGGTGTGACTCGCATGCTCGAGGTCATTCGCGTGGTGAATCCCGCCATCCGTTTTTATCAGGCTTCCTCCAGTGAGATGTTTGGCATGACCGAAGAATCCCCCCAGACCGAGCACACACGATTTTATCCCCGAAGCCCTTATGGAGTGGCGAAACTGTACGGCCACTGGATCACCGTCAATGCGCGCGAAAGCTACAATCTCTTTGCCTGCTCGGGGATTTTGTTCA
>Ga0066710_100007461_pt1 | contig 10446 bp, 10 predicted proteins | sample GraSoiAngelo_159_FD_79666 | JGI IMG/M metagenome (GOLD analysis project Ga0066710, IMG submission 79666) | Grasslands soil microbial communities from the Angelo Coastal Reserve, California, USA - 14_1009_16_40cm | ecosystem: Environmental > Terrestrial > Soil > Grasslands | place: USA...
CCGCGATCTCCTCGCGGATCTTCTCGAGCGAGCGGCGGATCAGCCGCGAAACGTGCATCTGCGAGATCCCGACCTGCTGTGCGATCTGCGACTGCGTGAGCCCGCTGAAGAAGCGCAGGTGGAGGATCTTCCGCTCGCGGTCGTCGAGGACGCGGAAGCCCGGCGCCAGCACCGCCCGGTCCTCCGAGACCTCGTACTGGTGCTCCTCCGTCCCGATCGACTCGAGCGGGTCGAGCACGCCGTCCTCGTCCTGGCCACCTCCGGACGAGAGCGAGAGCGAGCTGTACGCGCGGCCGCTCTCGAGCGCCTCGAGGACCTCCTCCTCCTCGACCCCGGCCGCCTTCGCGAGCTCGCTGATCGTCGGCGAGCGCCCGAGCTGAACGGTCAGCTGCTCGATCAGGCGGGAGAGCTGGACGTTCAGCTCCTGGAGTCCGCGGGGGACGCGCACCGACCAGCCCTTGTCGCGGAAGTGCCGCTTGATCTCTCCGATGATGTTCGGCGTCGCGTACGTCGTCAGCTCGACGCCGCGGTCGAGGTCGAAGCGGTCGATCGCCTTGATCAGGCCGATGGCGCCGATCTGGACGAGATCCTCGAGCTGCTCGCCGCGGTACGAATAACGGCGCGCGAGCGAGCGGACGAGGGACATGTACTGCTCGATCAGCTGCTCCCGCGCCGCAAGGTCGCCCTGCTCGTGGTAGCGGCGGAGGAGGGCCTTGTCGCTCTTCTCCGCAGGCATCAGCGAGCGCCCTCCGGAGCCACGACCTGCTTGGTCAGCGTCACCCAGTCGCCGCCCTCGCCCTCCTGCAGGTCGACGCGGTCGACTACGGTGCCGAGAACCCTGCGCAGCCCGACGGCGTCGCTCTCGCGCTCGAGCTCCCGCCGCACCGTGCCGCCCGGGAACGGGCCGACACTCGCCTCGATCGCATCGGGCCGCACCGAGACGGTAACGGTCACGTCGCCCTCGCGGATGCGGTTGTCGAGCAGCTCGTCGAGCGCGATCTGCAGGTCCTCGAGGTGCTCGAACGTCAGGTTGAGACGGACGGCGAGGCCTCCCAGGACGAGGTGCGCGACGCGGTAGTAATCGCGATCGGCGGGCAGCGTCAGGGTGATCTGGTCGTCGCCCACGTCTCGATCTTACGTAGCCTCGATCAGGCCGGAGCCGACGACGGCCCCTCCGTCGTACAGCACGGCGGCCTGGCCGGGCGCAACCGCGTACGCGGGGGAGTCGAGCTCGAGGCGGAACCCGGTCGACGTGGCCTCGACGCGCGCAGGGACCGCCGGTGAGCGGTAGCGGAGCTTCGCCTCCGCCCGGTCCACCTCTATGAACAGACGCCCGCGGACGGTGACGCTCCGGCAGGCGAGCGACTCGCGCGGGCCGACGACGACGGTGTTCGTCGCCGGATCGGAACGCAAGGCGTAGACCGGCTCGCCCGTCGCGATCCCGAGCCCGCGACGCTGCCCGACTGTGAACCGCCAGAAGCCTGCGTGCTGGCCGAGCTCCGTTCCGTGCTCGTCGACGACCGCGCCACCGGCCGCTGCGAGTCCCTGGCGCTCGAGAAACGCCCTGTAGTCGCCGCCTGCGAGGAAGCACGCCTCCTGACTCTCCGCCCGGGTCGCCGCCGCGAGGCCGGCAGCGGCGGCCTCGGCCCGCGTCTCGTCCTTGCTCGTCTCGCCGAGGGGGAAGTCGATCCGCTCGAGCAGGCGCGGATCGAGCCCGGCCAGCATGTACGACTGGTCCTTCGCCTCGTCGGCCGCGCGCGCGAGCAGAAGCCGGCCGTCGCGGCGGACGATGCGCGCGTAGTGGCCCGTGACGAGCCGGTCGGCGCCGGCGCGGCACGCGAACGCAAGCAGCTCGGCGAACCGGAACGCCCCGTTGCAGCGGATGCACGGATTGGGCGTCTCGCCGCGGCCGAACGAGCGCACGAACGGGGCAACCACCGCTCGCCGGAACTCCTCGCGCAGGTCGAGCGTCACGTGCGGGAGCCCCAGGGCGTGACACGTCTCGCGCGCGGCGATCACGGCCTCGGGCGAGCAGCAGGCGCGCTCCGCGTCCGGACCGTCCGGGTCGAGCCACAGGCGCAGCGTCACGCCGATGGCGTTCGGGCCGGCCCGAAGGAGCGCGACGGCGCTGTCGACGCCCCCGCTCATCGCGACGGCGACCCGGCCGGGCGACGGTGCGGCGCGGAAGATCGGCCCGAGCGCGTTCGCGAGCGCGTCGGCGGCGAGCGTCTCGCCCGGCACAGCTGCGGCCTCGAGCAGCGTGAGTCCTTCGAGCGGCCTTTCGAGGCCGGGCGCATCCGCCGCGACGACGCGATCGCCGTCGACGCTCAGGCGGACGAGCGCCCAGTCCCCGTCACGCGACGCGTCTCCGATGACCTCGATCACAGATCCAGGCTAGCGGCTACCGACAAAGAAAAAGCCCCACCGCTGCCGATGTCCTCGCGCCGTGAGAACCTGGACTTGCCAGGTGGGTGCCTTGCCGGCCTCGGCGGGGTTAGCGCCTATCCGGACGCAGGCTCCCTTTACGTAGGTGTTGGTTCAAACGTAAAGCGCGAGACCACGAACAGGGTCGGGCACATCGGAGTGTAGTCGCGTCCGATCAGCGTGCGTAGGTCCAGCGAAGTGAGCGCGTCCCGTGGAGGCCGATCCTGTCCGCGAGCGCCTTCGTGACGTAGAACTCCCGCCCCGGCGCCTTCAGGCCGCGGTCGATCACCTGCGTCAACACCTTCGTCCCCCGGTAGGAGATGTAGATCTTCACGCCGCAGGGGAGGACCGGGTGCGCGACGCCGAGGGTCTTCGCGTCGAGCCGCTGCCCGCACGCCGTGCGGGTGCGCGTCCGCGCCGGGTTGTACGGCGCCGCGAGCGCTGTGTACCAGGTCGAGGCGGGCTGCGGCAGCCCGTGCTCGTCGTGGTGGCGGCGCGGCGACCTCAATGCGAAGGTGACGAGCGCAACGAGCAGCGCGACCCCGGCGAGGGCGACCGTCCGCTTGGCGATTCCCGGGTTCACGGGCGGCCGGCTGGGGCCTGCGCTCCGAGCAGATCGCCGAACGAGTCGCGGACGAGCGCGTCGAAGTCGGCCGGGAGGAGGCCGTCCGGGCCGGCGAACTCGCGCAGGTACATGAGGAGGAAGGATCGCTCCTCGTCGCGGGCGACGTCGGCGCCGGCCCCGTCGCGCGCGATCCGCTCGAGGTCCCAGAGGTTCCATTCGCGCGGGTCGGCCGGCGGAGCGGACGGCGGGAGGATGGCGGCCGGCGGCAGCTCCGGCTCCGGAGGCGCCTCGGCCTCGGGCTCCGGTTCGGGCTCAGGTCCGGGCGTGGTCGCGGGTTCGGGACTTTGTGGCTCAGAGCCACTTGCCGGTTCGAGCTCCGGCTCGGGTTCGATTTCCGGCTCTGGAGCAGGCTCCGGCCGCGCTGCCGGGCCTAGCGCTGGAGTTAGTGGCTCTGAGCCACTAACTCCGGCCCGCGCCGCGCGTCGCCCCGTCGCACTCCGGGCGAGCGACCACTCGGCGAGGGTCAGGAGGAGCCAGGCGACCCAGATTACGCCGACCACCCAGCCCGTCGAGAGGCCGGCGAGGACGCCGGCCACGGCCGCCGCGACGATCAGGGCAACGCCGACGAGGAACCGCGGCCCAAAGAAGCGCCGCACGAACCCCTTACCGGGTCGGGTCGTCCAGCGTCTCCTCGGCATCCTCCTGCGCCGGGGCCGCAGCTGCGGGCGGCTCGGCGGGAGGCGTCTCCTCGGGCTCGGGGACGGCCGCGACGGGAGCGATCCGCGAGGTCACGCCCGCCGGCCTCGTCGGCTCGGCCTCGTGCTCGGCAGCCTGAACGATCGCCTCGGCGACCCGCGCGAGCGCTTCCTCGCCGAGACCCGCCGACGCGAGCAGCTGCTCGGCGCCGTGCTGTGCGCGCGCGAGCACCGTCGCCGCCTGAGTCCGCGCCCACTCGAGCGTCTGCTCGACCTCCGCGCGCGCGGCGTTCGTCAGCTCAGTCGCCTGGTGACGCGCCTGCTCGAGCAGCCTCGTGCCACGTGCCTCCGCCTCGCGAAGCTCCTGCGACGCCTCCGCGTTCGCCCTCGCGAGCAGCTCGCGCGCCTCCTTGTTCGCCGCTCCGAGGATCTCCGCCCGCTGCCGCTCGCTGTCCACGCGATAGCGCTCGACGTCGGCCTCCTGCGCCTGGATCTCGCGCTGGCGGCGCCTGACCTCCTCCTCTGTGCGTCCGAGCTGCGCGGCCGAGGCGTTCTGGGCGTCGCGCTCGAGGGTGTCGGCGAACTCGGCCGCAGCGCGGATCAGATGGAGGGCGTCCATACGCACGGCATGGCCGGTGGGCTCGACGTGCGCGGTGCGGCCCGCGGCCTGGATCACCCGCAGCTGAGCCTGGAGCTGGGCCGCGTGGCGGCGGAAGGCGTCGAACGCGTCCTGCACCTTCTCGCGGTCGTAGCCGTCGCGCGCGGTCGGTAGGTCCTCCACCTGCGGGAGCGAGGTCAGAGCCGGCTGAGCGGCGCGCCCGGGATCCTCGGTCGCCATCGCGATCAAGTATGACGATCGGCTCGGCCGGGACGAAGAAACGCGTCAGGCGCCGTCGGCCACGACCCGGATGCCGAGCTCTTGCAGCTGCTCCTCGGAGACCGCCGTCGGGGCGCCGCTCATCGGATCGACTCCGGCCTGGTTCTTCGGGAACGCCTGGGTGTCGCGGATGTGCGACGCGTCGAGGAGAGCCATCAGGAGCCGGTCGATCCCCGAGGCGATCCCGCCGTGAGGCGGCGCCCCCATCGCGAGCGCGTCGAGCAGGAACCCGAACTTCGCGCGCTGCTCCTCGGGCGAGATCCCGAGGAACTCGAACATCCGCGCCTGGAGCTCGGGCTCGTGGATCCGGAACGAGCCGCCGGCGAGCTCGATGCCGTTCCCGACCAGGTCGTAGGCGACCGAGCTCGCCGCGCCCGGATCGGTGTCGAGGAGATGGAGGCTGTCGTCGGTCGGCCGCGTGAACGGGTGGTGCTCGGCGACGAATCGCCCCGCGTCGTCGTCCCACACGAGCAAGGGCATCGGCGTCACCCACAGGAACCTCCACGCCTCGCGGTCGATCAGGCCGAGCTCGCGCCCCAGATGGAGGCGCAGAAGGCCGAGCACCTTCGCGACCATCGGCGGCTCGTCAGCGACGAAGAGCGCGGTCGTCCCCGGCTCGGCGAATGCGTCGAGCTCCTCGTCGGAGAGGAACTTCGCGATCGGCGACGCGACCTCGCCGTCGGCGCGGAAGACGACGTAGGCGAGCCCCTTCGCGCCCCACGGCTTGGCCATGTCCTCGAGCTTCTGGATCTCCCCGCGGGAGAGCTCGCGCGGCACGCTCAGGTACCGGACGGCGGGCGCGTTCGCGAAGACGCCGAAGCCGGAGCCGCGCGTCAGCTCGGTCGCGTCCTGGATCTCGAGGCCGAAGCGCAGGTCGGGCTTGTCGCTCCCGAACCGGAGCGCCGTCTCCTGCCAGCTCATGCGCGGGAAGGGCGGCTCGAGCTCGATTCCGAGGAGCTCGCGCCAGATGCGCACGACGATGCGCTCGGTTAGCTCGAACAGGAACTCCTGGTCGGGGAACGCCATCTCCACGTCGAGCTGGGTCAGCTCCTGGAGCCGGTCCGCGCGGAGGTCCTCGTCTCGGAAGCACCGCGCGATCTGGTAGTAGCGCTCGAAGCCGGAGATCACGAGCAGCTGCTTGTAGATCTGCGGCGATTGCGGCAGCGCGAAGAAGCGGCCGGGCTGGAGCCGGGTCGGCACGAGGAAGTCGCGCGCGCCCTCGGGCGTCGGCTTGGCCATGATCGGCGTCTCGATGTCCACGAAGCCGGCGGCCTCCATCTCCTGCCGGACGATCGAGACCATCCGCGCGCGCAACCGCATGTTGCGCTGCATCCTCTCGCGGCGCAGGTCGATCCACCGGTAGCGGATCCGGAGCGTCTCGTCGACGCCTTCCTCGTCGAGCTGGAACGGGAGCGCAGTCGAGCGCGAGAGGATCTCGAGCCGGTCGACCTGGACCTCGACCTCGCCCGTCGGCAGGTTCGGGTTCACGGCGTCGGGCGCGCGCCGGACGACCTCACCCTCGGCCTGCAAGACGAACTCGTTTCGAACCTCGTGCGCCGGCCCCACTGCGTCAGGAGCCCGCTCGGGATTGACCACGAGCTGGCAGACGCCCGTCTCGTCGCGCAGGTCGACGAAGACGAGACCGCCGTGGTCGCGCCTGCGGGCCGCCCAGCCCGCGAGCGCCACGCGCCGCCCGACGTGCTCGGGGCGCACCTCGCCGCTGCCCAAGTCGCGCCAGCTCACCCCGTCAACCTATCCAGGAGCTCGCCTACGGGAACGGTGGTATCCGGCTCGCCTCGCCGTCGGATAGAGGCGCGATCGCCTTCGACGACGACGATCGTCAGCGCGCCGAGCCGCTGGGCCTGCGTGAGCTGGCCCTTGAGCGAGCGGCCGGCGTAGTCCACGTCCGCCTTCAGGCCGCGGCGGCGAAGCTCGGCGAGGAGCGCGAGATCCTTCAGGCCCTCGGACGCGACGAACACGTCGATCGGCGCCTGCTCGGCCGAGATCCCCTCGTACGCGAGCGCCAGGAGCAGGCGTTCGATGCCCGCGCCGAAGCCGATCCCCGGCATGGCGGGACCGCCGATCTCCTCGGCGAGGCCGTCGTAGCGCCCTCCGCCCGAGAGCGTGCTCTGCGCGCCCTCCTCGGGGCCTTCGAACTGCCACGACGTCCGCGTGTAGTAGTCGAGGCCGCGCACGAGCGTGGGCGTGAGCGTGTACGGGATGCCGTACGCGTCGAGGTGCCTGCGGACGGCCGCGAAGTGCTCCCGGCACTCGTCGCAGAGCGACTCGCCGATCTTGGGCGCGGCCTCGAGCGCGGCGAGCACGCGCTCGTTCTTCACGTCGAAGACCCGCAGCGGGCTCGTCGCGCGCTTCTGGCGCGCCTCGTCGTCGAGGACGTCCGCGTGGGCGTCGAGCCACTCGTTCAGGCGCTCGAGGTAGGCCGGCCGGCAGCGCTGGTCGCCGATCGAGTTGAGCCGCAGCTCCCACTGCGTCACGCCGAGGCTCCGGAGCAGCTCGTGGTAGAGCTGGATCACCTCGGCGTCGACGGCCGGGTCGTCGGAGCCGATCGCCTCGACCGAGAGCTGCCAGTGCTCGCGGAAGCGCCCGCGCTGGGGCGCCGAGTACCGGTACATCGGCGCGATCGTGTAGAGCTTCTGCGGCTGCGGCTCGCGGTGCAGACCGTGCTCGAGGTACGCGCGGACGATCGGCGCCGTCCCCTCCGGCCGCAGGGTCAGCGACCGGCCGCTCCGGTCGGGAAACCTGTACATCTCCTTCTGGACGATGTCCGAGCCGGCCCCGGATGTCCGCTCGAAGAGCTCCGTGTGCTCGAAGCCGGGCGTCTGGATCCTGCGGTACCCGTAGAGCGTGCAGAGCCGCTCGGCCTCCCCCGTCACCCGTTCCCACAGCGGGGCTTCGGCGGGGAGGATGTCGTGGGTTCCCCGGGGCGCCTCGATTCGCGTCACGAGGCGCGCAGCTCGGCGAGGAACGGGTTGCGGGCGAGCTCGGCGCCGAGCGTCGTCCGTGGGCCGTGGCCGGGATAGACGACGGTCTCGGGCGGGAGCGTTTCCATCAGGGTCCGGATCGAGCCGACGAGCGTGTCCCAGTCCCCGCCCGGGAGGTCGACGCGCCCGACGCCGCCAGCGAAGAGGACGTCGCCGGAGAAGAGACACCCGTCCGCGAGGTAGGCCAGATGCGCTGGGGAATGCCCCGGCACGGTCAGTGTCTCGAACTGGATCGTGGCGAGCTCGAAGCGGTCGCCACCCGCGAGCAGCTGGTCGGGCGCGTAGGGACGGATCGGGATCCCGAGGGCGCCGAAGAAGTCGTCCGGCGAGACGAGCACCGGCGCCTCGTCCCGAGCCATGTAGACGGGAGCGCCGGTCCCTTCCGCGAGGTCGGCGACCGCGCCCAGGTGGTCCCAGTGACAGTGCGTGACGAGGATCCCGGCGCAGCGGGCCCCGGTCCGCGCGAGCTCGAGCCGGAGCCGGGCCGCGTCGTCACCCGGGTCGACGACGACCGCCTCGGGCGCGTCGACGCTCGCGCGCAAGACGTGGCAGTTCTCGTGTGCCGGCCCGAGAACGTACGTGTCGACGACGAGGCTCACCGGCCGAGTCTAACGGCGCCTCTGGCGGCGCCCTGGTTAGGATCCGGCCGCGTGGACCGCTGGAACCTGCTCGAGCTCGAGGCGCCCGAAGGCACCCGCTCGCCGGTCGTGCTCCACTCGGCAGACGCGGGGCGGGCGGTGTTCATCGCGCTCGACCCCGGCCAGGAGCTCGGCGACCACCAGGTCAAGGAGACGGCGTTCGTGCTCGTCGTGGACGGCGTCGCGCAGGTCGAGGCCGGCGGGCGCTCCGAGAACGCCGGAAGCGGCTCCCTCTTTCGGTTCGACCCGGACGAGAGGCACTCGATCTCGAGCCAGAGCGGCGCGCGGCTCCTGCTCTTCCTCGCCCCGTGGCCCGGCGAGGGCCATTACCGGGGCAACCAGCGAGACGTCGCCTAGCGGGACCCGCGCGGCCTGCCACGCAGGGGCGACTGCTGCCGACGGAGCCGCTCGAGCTCCTGCGGATCCATCCAGCCGTACTCGTCGGCGTAGCGGGCGGCCTTCTTCTCCTTCCGCCGCTGCCACCAGTCACGAATCGCGCGCAACATTCGTCTCGTCTTCACCCGCGCCAACGACGCCGGCCCGACTCCGGCGGCGCGGCGCCGGTGCGGCGCAGGTACGAGCGGTACATGAGCGAGTCCATCAGGTAGCTGAACGGCAGGAAGAAGGCGAGCAAGAACACGGTCTGGTAGATCCGCTGCGCAACCGAGACGTTCTTGCTCAGGAACGAGACGGTAAGGAACATGAGGGGCGCGAAGATCAGCCCGCGCTTGCCGACTCTCGTCCACGACGGCGGGTCGATACGGCGCCCGCCGGCCCTCCCGCCGCGCGTCCGGTTCGAGGCCTCGGCCGAGCGGGCCGGCTTCCGCAGCTCCTCGGGCTCGACCTGGACCTCCTGCCCGTCCTCGTCGACGTAGACGTACTCGTACTCGTGACGGCGGGACTTCTCGCGACGGCGGCGCTGCTTCTTCGAGGGCACGAAGCCAAGGGTACCCCGGCGTTGCGCGAATGGAACGGCTACAGGACGAGCTCGCCCTTGACGACGACGCGCCGGACGACGTCGCCTCCGAGGTGGTAGGCGAGGTAGCGCCAGTCGGGCGCGTCGAGGAGCACGACGTCGGCGTCGAAGCCCGGCGCGAGGCGGCCGATGCGATCCGCGCGGCCGAGGACGTGCGCGGCGTTGACCGTCATCGCGGCGAGGATCTCCTCGAGCGCCAAGCCGAGCTGCGTCGCGGCGAGGGACGCGACGAGCGGCAGGCTCTCGCAGAATGCGCTCCCCGGGTTGAAGTCGGTCGCGAGCGCGACGATCGCGCCGGCGTCGACGAGCTCTCGGGCAGGCGCCTGAGGCCGAGCGAGGAAGAGAGCCGACGCGGGCAGTAGCACAGCTGCGACGTCCGAGCGCGCGAGCGCCTGCACGCCTTCGGCGCCGGTCGCCTCGAGATGGTCGACCGAGCGCGCACCGAGCTCGATCGCGAGCGGGATCGCCCCCGCCTCGGTGAACTGGTCTCCATGCAGGCGCAGCGCCAGCCCAGCCTCGCGGCAGGCCACGAGGTACTGCCGGGCGGTCGCTGCGCCGAACGCGCCCCGCTCGAGGAACACGTCGGCCGCCTCGGCGAGCTCTCGCGCCGCCGGGAGCACCTCTGCGAGCGCGAACGCGACGTACGACTCCTCGTCGCCGAACTCCGGAGGCACGGCGTGCGCGCCCAGCCAGGTCGCGATCCCGCCGGCCCGGCGGATCGCCCGCAGCGATGCGAGCTCGGTCTCTCGATCGAGGCCGTAGCCCGACTTGGACTCGAAGGTCGTCGTGCCGTGGCCGAGCATCCACGTTCTGTGCCGCGCCACGGCTTCGGCGAGCGCCTCCTCGCCGGCCTCGCGGGTTGCCCGGACCGTCGAGAGGATCCCGCCGCCGGCCGCGTGGAGCTCCTCGTAGCTCGCCCCGCGCGCGCGCAGCGCGAACTCGTCGACGCGGTCGCCCGCGAAGCACGCATGGGTGTGGCAGTCGACGAGCCCGGGGACGGCGGCGAGGCCTCGGCCGTCGAGCTCCTCGACCTCGCCGTCGAGGGCGCCGAGCTCGCGCATCCGCCCGACTGCGGCGATCCGCCCGTCCTTGCAGAGCACGTACGCGTCCTCGACCACGTCGACCCGGCGGAGGGCGTCGCCGCGAAGCGGCGCGTTCGCACCGGACAGCGTCACGACCTGCGCGAGATCCCGGATGAGGAGGCGGCGCGGCGGGGCGGCCCTGGCCTCGCTCACGCGAGTTTCACGTTCGCGGCCCGTCGCGAAGCCG
>Ga0066710_100007462_pt1 | contig 10446 bp, 9 predicted proteins | sample GraSoiAngelo_159_FD_79666 | JGI IMG/M metagenome (GOLD analysis project Ga0066710, IMG submission 79666) | Grasslands soil microbial communities from the Angelo Coastal Reserve, California, USA - 14_1009_16_40cm | ecosystem: Environmental > Terrestrial > Soil > Grasslands | place: USA...
CCAGACCACCGAGGGTACTATGAAAACGCATACCTCAATCCATAGTCTAACTTTAGCGGGTTCCGTATGTTAACTACGTTCCGACACGACAATCTCGGCAAATTGCGCTTGCCTTGGCGAAGGACGTAGCTAGCTTAACATGCTTTTATGGCAAGAATTTGTGAAATGACAGGCAAGCGTCCCGTGAAGGGCAGCATCATTTGGCGCAGCGGCAAGACCAAGAAACAGGGCGGTATCGGCACGCACATCACGGCGATCACCAAGCGGCGCTTCCTGCCCAACCTCCAGCGCGTCAAAGCCCTCGTCGATGGCCAGGTGAAATACATTCGCGTGGCGACCAGCGCGCTCAAGAAGGGGCTCGTCACCAAGCCGCCGAAGCGGACTTGGAAGAAGGGTCAGGAAGTCAAGGTCAGCAAGTAAGATCCGTCTTTTAAATCTGGTCCCGCCCAGAATCGGTGGGGAGGAGTCTCAGCGTCCCTTCACGCGCGTCATAGTCGCGCGCTTTAACTCCCGGTCCGCATCCCGTTTCTTGATGTCTTCGCGTTTATCGAACTGCGCTTTGCCTTTCCCAAGCGCCAGCGACACTTTCACTTTCCCGTTCTTCCAATAGAACGCCAGGGGGATCAGCGCGTTGCCGCGGATCGCGCTTTCGCCAATCAACTTCCGAATTTCCGCTTTATGCATTAGCAATTTGCGCGGCGCTTTCGGCAGGTGATTCTGGATATTTCCGTAGCTGTATTCATCGATATGCGCGTTGTAGAGAAACACTTCGTCCTTCTCAACGCGTGCGAACGCATCACTGATCTGTCCCTTGCCGGCGCGCAACGCCTTCACCTCCGTGCCCTTCAGCACGATCCCGGCCTCGAACACTTCGAGCACATGATAATCGCGGCGCGCTTTTGGATTGCTGACGATGTCGGCCACTGCGATTTACGATGTACGATTTACGATTTACGGGGGCAAGACAGATCGCGGGCGCGAGAGGGCGGGCTGAAAACGAACCGAATAAAATTAGCAGCAGCTAGTGCTTTTTGCGCCGTTTGGGCGTTTGCTCCACCAGCGCTATCTCCTCCGGCATGTCGAACCCCATCTTGCCTTCGATGATCTCGCGCAAGGCGATGTCCGCCGCGCCAAGGTTGCCAATGTCCGCCACCAAAGGACGGCTTATAGCCCCTCCGCCCGAGGTGAGTTGCCGCACACGGCGGGAAATTAAGTTGACCAGAACGTTGGGATTGCCAACCTTCGCCAAAGCCTGCTTGCACAATTCGCTATTCAAAGAGTCCTCAGTGTAATTTAGAGCCAGTCAGGTTAGCGGCTGTTCGGGCGATATCAACAGAAAACTTGGCCTAAAAAATGGCCGTTCCCGCTTGCCCAGCCGAAACCGCCGTCCCTATATTGCTGCGCTTTTAGCTTATGAATACGAATCCTTTGCGCGTCGCAGTCACCGGCGCCGCCGGCCAGATCGGCTATTCTCTCATTTTCCGCATCGCCTCCGGTGCCATGTTCGGCCCCAAACAGCCCATTATCCTGCACCTCATTGAAATTGAACAGGTGCTGCCCTCGCTCGCCGGCGTCGTCATGGAACTGGACGATTGCGCCTTTCCACTCCTTAAGGGGGCCGTGCCGACAGCGAACCTCGATGAAGGTTTCCGTGGCGTGAACTGGGCCTTGCTGGTTGGCAGCGTCCCGCGCAAGGCCGGCATGGAACGCAAAGACCTCCTGGGCTTCAACGGCAAAATCTTCATCGGCCAAGGCCAGGCCATCGAAAAAAATGCTGGCAGCGACGTCCGCGTCCTGGTCGTCGGCAATCCCTGCAACACCAATGCGCTCATCGCCATGCATCACGCTCCCAAGATTCCGCGAGATCGTTTCTTCGCCATGACACGCCTCGACGAGAACCGCGCCAAAGCGCAGCTCGCAAAGAAAGCCGGTGCAGATGTGACCGCCGTCACAAATGTTGCCATCTGGGGCAACCATTCTTCGACCCAATATCCCGACTTTTACAACGCGAAGATCAATAGCAAGCCCGCGACACAAGCAATCACCGACGAAGCATGGCTCAAAGGCGAATTCATCGCCTCCATCCAGCAACGTGGCGCGGCTGTCATCAAAGCCCGCGGCGCCTCGAGCGCCGCCAGCGCTGCGAACGCCGTCGTCGACAGCGTCCGCTCCATCATCGAGCCCACCGCGCCCGGCGATTGGCACAGCGTCGCGATCCATTCGGACGGCAGCTACGGAATCGAGAAAGGCTTAATCACCTCATTTCCGATCCGCGGCAACGGCCAGAAACTCGAAGTCGTCCAGGGCCTCACTATCAACGACTTCAGCCGTTCCAAAATCGACGCCACGGTCAACGAACTTAAAGAAGAGCGCGCGATGGTTGCCGAATTGCTGGGCTAGATTATTGACAATAACTTCAAAGAGCAGGAAAATTCGGTATGCGGAAAAACTTGAGCGAAGTTACCCGAGACGCGGTTGAACTCGCCGATGATGAGACCAGGCGATCCCGCAGCTGGTCCCGCGACGGCGGGATGGGTGCTTACGCTGGCTGGAACGTACATCGTGCCCGGCTTTCGGAGGACTTACTACGGCGGCTGGGCCGGGCGAATCACGCCGCTCGCGGCGCGAGCGGCGCTCAAGGACCTGCAAACGCCGCACACGTTCTTCACGCAACTTGAGAATGGCTCGCGTCGCGAATGGTGGAAGCTTGTGCCTCAGGACAGTCTCATTGCCAGCGAAGTAAATCCCGCTGATGGCAGCAAAGGGCATAGTTATTGTTTGAGTGACTCAGGACGGAGTTACGTCGTGTACACAGAGAATACGAGAGCAACTGACCTGTCTTTCAATGGACCTCACGACCTGACTTACCGGGTGACCCGTTTTGATCCTCGGACGGCCCAGCGAACACTCCTGACATCTTCAGTGAATGGCGGAACGGCAGTCAGGCTTTTATCACCCGAGAGGAAGGATTGGGTTTTTGAAGGGAAGAGGGGAAGACTATGAGCCGCGCCGCGAGCGAATTCCGCTATGAAAAACTCACCTGGCCCGAGATCAATGACGCGATCGAGATGCGGAAGGTTTGCATCGTGCCGTGCGGCGCGGTGGAACAACACGGCCCGCATTTGCCGCTGGATGTGGATATGGTTTGCCCCACGGAAATTGCGCGCGGGGCCGGCCGCCTGATTCCAGACAAGCTGCTTGTGCTACCCACGGTCTGTTACGGCTATACGGGGCACGTGATGGATTTTCCGGGGACGATCAACAACCATTTCGAGCACTTCATGGACCACGTGCTCGATATCACGAAGTCGCTGGCGTATCATGGCTTCAAGAAAATTGTCCTGCTGAACGGGCACGGGTCCAACATGCCGAACCTCGATCTCGTGGCGCGGCGCACGAATCTCGAGACGGACGCGGAGTGCATCCTCGCGGCATGGTGGAACCTGCTCACGGTGGACAAAGCGTTCCTGCCGCGCTGGCGTCAAAGTAAATTCCCGGGCGGCTGCGCGCACGCGTGTGAATTGGAGACTTCGCTGTATCTTTATCTCGACGGCGACAACGTGCGGAAAGATCAGATCAAGAGCGGCGTGATCAGCTTCAACCAGGAGGATAGTCCGTTTAATTGGGTCGACTTGTTCGCCACAGGTCCCGCCACGCTCATTTCGTGGACGAGCAGCTATTCGGAAACGGGTGTTCTCGGCGACGCCGAACTCGCCACCGCGGAAAAGGGACGCCAGGCGTACGAAGAAGCGGTGAAGCAACTGGCGCGATTCGTGACCTGGTTCCGCGACCGGCCGGTCGACTCGCGCCGTGATCGACATCGCCAGCGGCCGACCATGCCGATGCCCTGGGGCCAGAAGCCGATCGCACAGCCATGAACGCGGCCAGCGCGTGTCCCACGCGGTATCGCTACTGGGTGTTGGCGGTTCTTTGTTCGCTCGCCTTTCTCACTTATCTCGACCGCATCTGCATCATGCGCGTGCAGGGCGATATCGAGCGGGATCTTCGTTTCACCGAACTCACGCGAGGGGATGAACAGTGGCTTCACGAACGGGGCCTGGACCGTGACACGCAAGCTCGCGCCAAACTGGAAAGCAATCGCGCGACTGAGCGCATGAGCTGGGTTTTCTCCGCCTTTGTGGCTGGTTACGTGCTCTTTGAAGTCCCCGCAGGCTGGCTTGGTGACCGATGGGGAGCGCGCGCAATAATCTTCAGGATTGTCCTGTGCTGGTCCGTCTTCACCGCGGCGACCGGAGGGGTGAAGTGGGTCGCCGGATTGTTTTCAGCCAAGCCCAACGCAGAACACTTCGTGATGGTCTTGGTTCTCATCAGATTTCTGTTTGGCGTCGGCGAGGCGGGCGCTTACCCGAACATCGCGCGGGCTTTAGGACGTTGGTTTCCGTTTCGAGAACGTGCGAGAGCGCAAAGCTTTATCTGGTTTTCAAGCCGCATTGGCGGTGCGTTTGCGCCAGCGATGATTGGCGGGGTCATGTTGGTCGGCGGCGGATGGCAGCGTGCGTTTTGGATTCTCGGGGCAGTGGGAGTGGTTTGGGCCGCATTCTTCCATCTGTGGTTTCGCGATCGGCCGGAGGACAAACCACACGTCAATGAAAGCGAACGCGCGTTGATTCGAGCCAATGAGACTGGCGCTGATAGCATTTACGACGACAATCACGACACACCGGCTCGCGGGTACGCTCGCCCAACCCACAATGGCGAGAAGATGGTGGGGCGAGCGTACCCGCGAGCCGGTGAAGGTTTCCCGTGGCTTTCGCGACTTTCACCCAACGTTCTGGCGCTGTGCGTGGTGTCGTTTTGCGTCAGCTTCTGCTTTTATTTTTACATCACGTTTCTGCCCAAGTACCTGAAGGAGCAGTTTCAGGTTGATTACGCCGACTCGCAGTTCATCAGCGGCCTGCCGCTATTGTTCGGTGGCCTGGCGTGTCTGGCGGGTGGCTTTTTGTCGGATTATGCAGTCCGCCGGACGGGCAGCAAACGTTGGGGACGGAGCATTATACCGATCGTGGGCTGGACAGCGGCGGGAATGTGCGCACTGGTCATATCCCGGCTCGCGTTGGTGCTTCCAGCAATAGTGCTAATGATAATGGCATTTGCGTTTCAGGATCTCGGAGTGCCATCGATGTGGTCCTTGCCGACAGATATCGGCGGTCGATTCGCCGGGACGGTGGGCGGCTGGATGAACTCTGCGGGCGGCATCGGCGGAATGCTTAGCCCCTTGGTGGCGGCGAAGGTCTCGATCGCTTATGGATGGAACGCGACATTCCTTGTGTTCGCTGCGGTTTATTTCATCGGCGCGCTTGCATGGCTGCGCGTTGATGCGAGCAGTCCCATCTTTCCGTTGAGAGGCATGGGTGTGGCGAGCGTACCCGCGAGCCGCGGTTCTGATTGCTAGTGCATACCACAAGGCGGCTCGCGGGTACGCTCGCCCCACCCATGCCTAACCCCTCATCGGCCAGTCCAGATCAAATCGAACACCTTTCCTTTGAATGGCCAGTCTTCGATGCACCGACAGAGGTGTTTGCGGACGGGGTTTTCCTGAACGTATAGCCATTTCTCTGAATAGTTCTCACCGGAGCGAAGCCGATGATGCCAGCCACGCGATTGGAATTTCCAATTCGTTTGCTTGTGCTTGAGCGCAAACTCGCGCTTCCAAAAGGAAATCCAAGTCTCGATCGCGAAGTGTAAATCAATCGGAGCGCAAAAGCAGTGAAGGTGATCCGGCATTAGTATTCGCCCACCAGCCATGCTTTCGCGTCACTCCAAGTCTCATGAAGAAACCGATGCGCGTCTTCATTTGCCAACCATGGCTCTCGCTTCTCGGTAGTCACGGTGAGCAAAACGATGTTGGAACCGGCGAGATCAATGTGAACGCCAAGTCCCGGATTCCGGCGTTGCGGAAGCGCCTTCTGAGGCGAGGTGTTCACGGTTTGACATTAGCTGGACTAAAAGTCCGGGCAAGAGCAAACGATGGCTCGCGGGTACGCTCGCCCCACCAAAAGAGCCTTTGAGTTCTCACGGTGGGGCGAGCGTACCCGCGAGCCATCTTCGTTCATCAATCAGTCGAACAGTCGTTCGCCCTGAGTGTATTTGGCGAGGGCGTCACGATTGAGTTTTAAGCCAAGTCCTGGAGCGTCAGGGATTTTCAGCATTCCGTCCGTATCCAAATGCCAGGGTTCAGCGACAATGTCGTCGATGAACGGGGAGCCATCGAGATACTCGACTAAATCGGTATCTGGAAATGCGGAAACGAGTTGCAGATCGGCGGCTAGACCGACGGCGGTGTTCCAACCGTGCGGGATGAACCGAATTCCGTGATCGCGTGCCATCCAGGCGATGCGGCGTTCCTCGCTAATGCCTCCGACCTTCGTGACGTCCGGCTGCACGATGTCGAATGCGCCGGCTTCGAGCCACGGCTGAAATGCCTGCCGCCGCGTGAGCACTTCACCGCCGGCAAGCGGAACACGGCTGTGCTCGCGCAAACGCACGTAATCCGCAAGCGCGTCCGGGACGAACGGTTCTTCGAACCATGCGACATCGTAATCCGCAAGCATCTCTGAGGTGCGCACCGCCCATTTGTAACCGTTGGGCCAAAACGCGTTGCTGCCGCCGGCGTCAACCATCAAGAGCGAGTCTGGCCCAATTGCCTCGCGGGCGGCTCGCACGATGGCTTCATCAAGAGCGGCGTCACGACCAAAAGGTCCCCAGCCGATTTTGAAGGCGCGAAATCCGCGTGCCTTGATCCCCCGCAGGCGTTCCGCGAGCGGTTTCGGTTGTTCCATCAACAGTGAGGCGTAAGGCCGAACGCGCTCGCGGTACCGGCCGCCGAGCAGGCGACCGACCGGCTGGTCGGTCGCCTGCCCGAGCAAGTCCCAAAGCGCGATATCGATCCCGCTGATCGCGTGCGTCACCGTGCCGCCGCGACCCTGCCAGAATGTGTGCTGGTGGACTTTCTCCGTGACACGCTCCGGTTCAAGCGCGTGCTCGCCTACCACCAGCGGCTCGAGCAGCTTCAAGGCAGCGCGAACGAGATGATCGCTCGTGAAGACGCTGCCGATGCCGGTCAACCCTTCGTCCGTATGCACCGCCACGAGCGTGTGGACGCAATCGTCTGGCTTCAGTTCATTGCTCCAGCCGCCTTCGGGCGTGGCACCGCGCAATCCCGTGCATCGGACGGAACGAATTTTCATAGAGCCTCCTCGTTTGGCGCCTCGGCGGCGATGCGCCGAAATGTTTCAATCGCTCGATCATACGCCTGCATGGCGGCGGTGCGTTCGGATTCATGAATCGAATTACTGCGCTGTTCGCGGAGCCGCTCAATGGTCTCGATGCACCACAGCGCGCTGCGACGCGAAGCGCGGATAGGCGCATCCCCGATGCGGACGTTAACGGGGTTTGTGTGAAGTTGCGGGAACTCACGCAACGCCACCCAACTGCTGTGGGTGATCCGCACTCGGAATTGCAGACCGTGAACCTTGCCATCGGCGGCCACCTGAGTCGACGCGGCGGGACGGCCATTGATCACGATCTCCACGGTCCGTGCGCCCGCGGGAATAGTTCTGTCCGTGCGTGCGCCGTGCAGCGTGACGGTGTCCCCGCTCCAGCGTTGTGCGTCGCGCGGAAGCGCAAAGCCATGAGCGACAAGGGCCGGCGTTTCGGGTGCGAAGGCAACCTGTGCTTCGATTGAGACTTCCGCGGGTGCATCCAGACGCACCTCCCCAAAGCCGGGCGCGACACCATTCACTTTAAAAGCGAGCGCATGCGCAAAACCATCGCTCACGTACGAGCGGCCGCGTGCGAGACCATCGCACCAGACGGCGAAATCGAGACGTTTTTGTTTTCCGAGTTGCACATACACCCTGCCCTGCCCTACGCGCTCACCGCTCATGCAGGGAAAATCCGTCTCGCCACTGACTTTCAGGGGGAAGCCGCAGTTGAGAATGTGATACCACATATTCCATTCGGCGGTACGTGACGTGTCCATGGCACTGATGAAATCGCACACGCCATGCGCGACTGTGACGCAAATCTCCATCGCGCCGACGCCGTTCATGGCAGGCACGGCGAAGTTGGGCAACTCGCCCGCGGCGCGTTCATGGGCGGACGCCAATTCGGCCTCGGTCAGCATGCCATCATGGTCCTCGTCAAGGTCCGTAAAACGAAATGGAAGCAAAGCGGCGGCAGCTTCCGCCGCCGTAAGCCTGCCATCTTTGTCGGCGTCGTATTTTTGAAACAGTCGCGTCACCGCCGAGGGCGTATGAATCTCGAGGCCGCTGGCCGAATGCGCGTAACCGGCGAATCCGCCTTGTTCCTTCGTCCATTTCATTACCGGCAGCGTCCAGGACGGCCAACCTTTGATCTTTGTGCCATCGGAGCCGGGATAATTCTGATCTTTCAGGTTGAGCAGGCACACGTGCCCGAGGGCCTCGGAACCGAAGCCGCTGATTTCGAGGTCGTACTTCATCACGGTGACCGGTTTGCTCAACACGTTCACACCTGGCGTGAAGAATTTTCGCTGGTAATTGAAACAGGGTCCCCAGGTAAGCACGCAGCCGACATTCAGGCCCTCGCCCTCCACCTGCTTGAACATGTCCTCGGGGGTGACGCCCTCCGTGGGGCTCGTGTAGTGCGCACAGCCCGCGCCATGGATGTGGTGATCGCCGCAATAATATCCAAACTCGGCGGGATTAATCCAGCGTTCGAGTTGAAAGAAAAGCTCCGCCATTTCGGCGCGCGGAACGGTGACTTCGCGCCGCAAGCGGCGATATTCCGGCCCACGAGTGAACTCTACGCTGAGGTTTCCGGGCGGCAGCAGCACGGTATCCTCGTCGCGGCGATAAATCTGCGGCTGAAAATAGAAGTCGGGCGCGAGGCGTTTGGCTTGGGGCGGATAAATGTGGCTGGCAGCATCGCGAAAAATGAAACTCGCTGTCGCAGGCGAGCCATCGGCGTCTCGAAGGTGCAGTTTCACGGGCACGGCAGGCCGAATATCGAACAACACGGGCAGCTCGGCGCGAAATCCAATGTCCTGCGTGCCACCGCCAACATCGAACGCGATATTCGCTTCGAGCTTGCCGGCGTTGCCGCTGTAAATGAGCGCCAACGCATATTCCACCTCCAAGCCGCTCAAGTGCGCCGTCATTGGCGGACGCGCGTACATTTCCACGTCAAGGAACTGGTTCGTGTTTGCAGTCTTGGCGTCCAGTTCGTGCAGGTTCTCGCGCTGCATACGCTTCGCGCTGAGCGGCGTCATGCCCGCATAGACCTGACCCGCTTGCGGGCTGGTGATGCGGAGTTCTTTGGTGATGGTGCTGAGGTTAAGGATCTTGACGATCACAGGCGTGTAGGCGCCCTGCTGCAGCATGGCTTTCGCAGGCCCACGCCGCGCTTTGACGCGCGACTCAGGGTTGAGTTCGACAACGAATAGCGCGTGCGGGTCTATCACCTGCTGCAAGCCGTCCGCGTCGGCTGGAAGCGACTTCTTCACATCTGCAGGCAGAGGTGCACCCAGGAATTCGAGGGTCTCGATAAGGCGTCTTACGTTCGCAGCTAATGGTTGCACCGCAACAGGGATGATGGGCTCTGTCTCTGCGGCACCGCTGCCGCAAATGGAAGCGGCGGCAATCACCCCGAGCCAGACGCTAATGCGCATAGGCCATTTCCGCAGAGACCCGGCACCGTTTCAAGGATTGTCGCGCGTCCCTTTCACCGGCACCCTGTTCGTCCATGCGTATTGCCATCACAGTCTTAGGACCGGCCCTACTCACGGCCATTCTCAAATGTCACGCCGCCGATGCTACTTTCCGCGCCCTCGACTTGGACGTGAATGAAACGGCCGAAGTGAAGCTTGCGGACGGCAGCAAGGCCACGGTCAAATTGGTCCGGCTCGAAGAAAAGCGAGACGCCCTGCGCGACGCAGTCCGCGAGGCGCGGGTCCACATTGCGCTCAACGGCCAATCGCTCGTGCTGACATCGGCGACGTATCATTTGCCAGTGACATTTGGTGGCGTCCAAGTCGATTGCCCCATCACGAAGGGCCATGTCGCAAACAGCAGCGAGGGGAATGCCTGGGGTTTGCTGAAGGACGCCCGGATTCGATTTTGGCCGGCAGGTTCGCCTTGGATCGAACCGGGCACGTTCGTGTATCCCCTGAGGCAAAAGTGGTTCGCGAGCCACACACAGATGGCCAATGAACCTTCGTTCGTCGATGGCGGCGAGGATCCACGGAACAAGAAAATCTATTATCACTATGGGCTCGATTCCGGCGGAGCCGAAGGAATGGTCGAGGTCGTAGTGGCGACCGCTGGACGTGTGATTTCATCCGGAACAAAGGTCCTCGCCGGCTACGACGACAGTCCGGTGAAGCCCCGTTATGATGTCGTTTACCTTCTGGATGACCGCGGCTGGTACTATCGTTATAGCCATCTA
>Ga0066710_100007463_pt1 | contig 10446 bp, 11 predicted proteins | sample GraSoiAngelo_159_FD_79666 | JGI IMG/M metagenome (GOLD analysis project Ga0066710, IMG submission 79666) | Grasslands soil microbial communities from the Angelo Coastal Reserve, California, USA - 14_1009_16_40cm | ecosystem: Environmental > Terrestrial > Soil > Grasslands | place: USA...
CCTGGCCCAGCACGCCCAGCGCCTCGTGCCGCGGCCACGCCAGCACGTACACCTGATAGGCCTGCACCAGATGCTCGGCCCAGTGGGCGAGGACGATCACCATGAACGCCTGCAGCGCCCGCTCGTGCCACCGGCCATTGAGCTTCCCCAAGAGCGACTGGACGGGCTGCGGATGGGATTGCGCGGGCGTGAAAGCGGTGCTTGCCATGGCTCCGTTCCTCAGTTCGCTCCGTCCACCTGGGCGAGTCGCACGGCGTACCCTCCGATCACCGCCCCGTGTTCCTTGCCGCGCTCGATGTCGCTGCGATAGTGAATGCCGCCATAGAGCCGGGAGATGCTCGCCTCGTCCTTCATGGCGTCGAAATCGAGCGCGGACTGCGGGAACAAGTACGACAGGACCCTGGCGGCCGCAGCGGAGAAGGTGGAGTGGCCCGATGGGTACGCCGGAAAATTCGGTAGCCCGATCACCGTGGCGATGCCCGGATCGAGTTGCACTGGTCGGGGATTGAAGTAGGCAAACTTGACGCCCCAGCAGCCCACCGCGGCGTCGTGCATCGCCATGTTGAGCAGCGCGAAGGCGCGAGCGGCGCGGACCTCGCTCATCCGGGCATCCCGAACATACTCCGCCGCGATGTCGTTCCAGTGGCCGGGCGGCGTATACGTTCCAGCGCCGTCGTTCCACTTGTAGGCGATGGCGAGTTGCTCCCGGGTCAGATGCTCGACCGTCCGCCTCACCTCGGACACTTCCTGCTGCATCTGGACCGACGAAGTGGACGGGGGAGCCGGTGGGCGCTCGGTCACGACTTCTGTCGGCGTCATAAGCCAGGCCTGGACCTGCCCGAAGTTCGGCAGCATGGGCGGCCGCGGCGGAGACTCCTGGCTGACCCAAGGAATCTCGCCCCGTGCCACCGCGCTGTCGGCAAGCGCCTTCCATTGCGTGGCGTTGCCCACGGCGTTCTTCATGCCGTCGGCGCCCGCCCGCGCAACGAGCGCCGCCGCGACCGCCTTGCCTAACGCCAGCCCCGCGGCGATGTCGCTCGCCGCCGCCCTGCCGGACCAGAGCGCGGCGTTGCGTTGCTCCGCGGCTCGCTGGGTGATCTCCGCCACCGCAGCCGGGAACAAGACCTTCAGCATTTCGACCGTGACGCCCGACAGGACCGCGTCCTCGGAGGGATAGGCGGGCAGATCTCCCACGGGCATCAACGCCCTGATGCCGCTGTCGATACGAGCGGGCGATCGCCGGTTGTACTGGTACTTCCAATACCACGCCGTCTTGAGTGCCTCGTACTGGGCCACGGCCACGTAGCTGTATGCCCGCGCCGCGTAGGGCGGGTTGGCGAACGGGAACTGCGGATCGGCGAAGGGGTTCTCGGGGTCGGGCACCGGATAGGTACCGTCGGGGCGCGGCGCCGGTGGCAAGCTGAACCGCGCCACCAGCTCTCGCACGATCTGGTTCCAGCGGAGGACGCCGCCACCAGCCCAGTAGTCGATCACACGGCGTTGGGCCGTCGTGAGCTTGGACTGTGCCGCCTTGATGGCGGCCAGCTCGGCCGCATACGCGGCCGACGTCTCCGCCGCCGGAGTGGCGACCGTGAATTGCGTCGGGCCGCTCAAGACGATCATCCGCCAGCTGCCGGCGTTGCTGTCGAGGCTCGCAACCTGGAGCGGCGGCAGCGCCTCCGACGACGTGATGGTGTTGTCGCACGCGGCGAGGGCGAGGACTAAACCCAAGGGGAACCTAAAGGTGGAAGGCATAGAACACACCGCTCGTGAGCGTCGTAGCCTGCCCCACATTGCGACCGCTCAGGATCCGGCTCACGCCGAGACGGACTCCGCGATACAGCACAAGCCCCTCGATCTTCACCCAATCCATGCGGTTCGAGACGAACGGCATGTCCTGGCGGCGGATGTCGCCACCGCCCAGGGCGCGTTGCTGCGACAGCGAGACGGGGATGCTCAGGGGTCCGTGCTGGTATCCGGCGCTCACGGTGTAGTCGAACACGGCCGGCATGGCCACCTCATTGCTCAAGTAGAGCTGGCCATTCGTGTAGTACGCGGGCCGGTCGAGCGTCACCTTCGTGCGCCAGGTGTAGGCGGTCGAACCGGTGAGGTACCATCCCTCGTGGGCCCGAAAGTCCAACGTGAAGCGCCCCGAGAACCGCCGGCTCGCGAGGCCAATGGAGAGCGGAAGAAAGTCGGGGACGTAGTTGCTGGCGGGGATGCCGGCTGCCCCGACAACCATGGCGCGCAGCGTCCCGCGGTCGGTGAAGGGCGTGGCGACGAGTTGGTACTTGGCCGCCAGCGTGACGTCCTGCAGGCCGCTCATACCGTGGAGGGGGCCCTGACTCCCGTGGGTCCACACGTAGGGCCCCGTCGTCATCACGCTGAGCCGGTCCGTGACCCCGTAGCCCATCACCCACGTGACGCTCTGCGTGGTGACCGTTCCGATGTTGCCGTTTTCCCGCCGGACGCCGCCCTCCCAATACCGGTTCCAGCCATCGTGCGCGTAGAAGAGCCCGGTGCCAAGGACGCGCCTGGGCAGCAACATGCCGTCGTCGATGGTTTGGGCCCGCAGGGGTGCCGCGAAAACAGCGACCAGGAGAAACGGCCGAACGGTTGAGCCCCGCGTCACCTTGCCCCCAATGGGTTCGCAGCGGAGGAAGATGCTACGTGCACACTCGGCACTCCGCAAGGCTCCTCTTTCGGTATACTTCCCTATCACTCCGACAGGAGCAGCAGGATTTGACAAACGTCGCGGCTGTCCTGCAGGGCACGCTGGGCCTGCTCATTCTCAAGGCGCTATCGTTGGAGCCGATGCATGGCTGGGGAATCACCAACCACATTCAACGGATGTCGCGGGACGCCTTCCAGATCGGGCAAGGGTCCCTGTATCCCGCCCTCCATCGATGCGAGAACCGCGGCTGGGTGACGTCGTACTGGCGGACCACTGAGAACAATCGCCTGGCGAGGTACTACGATCTCACGACGGCGGGACGGCGGGCGCTCGGTGACGAGATCGCGCGCTGGCGCCTCTACGCGGGCGCCGTGAATCTCGTCCTAGACGCGCGGTAGCCCGAGGCTATTTCGCGAGAATCCGGCTCTGATTCGCCAGGATCTTCTTCTGATTCTTGAGCATCGCCTGGAGGCTCCGCAGGATCTTGCTCTGATTCCGGAGGATCGTTTTTTCGTTTGCGATGATTCTCCGTTGGTTCTTGAGCGACGCTCCTGCCATTGCCGGCTCCTCGTGGTGGCCCCGCATTAGCCTTCCTGGTTCAATTCCGGCCGAGGGCGCTCGTCGGGTGAATGGTCGGGACGACCCACCCGATGGCGCTGCCGAGCGCGGCGCCGGCCAGCACATCCGTCGGAAAGTGCTTGCCCGCCGCGACCCGAAGAGCCCCGACGCCCACCGCACCGGCATACAAGAGAAGCGCGTTCCGCGACCGGTGCGCCAGATGTTGCCGCCGCGCGATCACGAGGTAAGAGGTCGCCGCCGCGAACGCAAACGCGGTGTGGCCGGAAGGCAGCGACAGCTGACTCTCGCGATCGGTCGCCGCCGCCAGAGCATCAGCGGTATACAGCACCGGCCGCTTGCGGCGCACCAGCACTTTGAGCCATTGCGTAGTGGCCGCAGTCCAAGTCGCAGTGTTGGCGAGCACCGTGACGTTGCCACGCCACCGCTGCGCGGGCACGCCCGCTCGCCCGGCGAAGGCCGAAAACCCTGCGACGCCTGCGAGGACCAGATCGCTCGCGACGTCTGCCGTGCCCGAGACGGGCCGCAGCGCCCAGCGATCCACGCCCGGGAGCGTCCCGGGGTCGCAGGGAGCACAGGATGGACCCCCATGCGGCAGTCCCAGGGAGGCGGGCAGCAGGTACAGCACGCCGGCGGTCCCCACCGAGGCGGCGTCACCCCAGGTCACGCGGTACGCCGCCGCCGCCGCCGCCGCCGGCACCGCCGCTCGCTGGCCGACGATCGGGCCGGGCGCGGCGAGTAGGCACACGGCGGCCAGCACCTCAACCGCCGCGCGCACTCACACCTCGGCCGTCAGCGTCACCTTGAACCCCTTTGCCCTCAGGCTGGACGCGAGCCCCGTCTTCTCCACCGCCTTCATGTAGGCTTCGTCGGGCTCGACCAGCTTCTTTTCGACCAGCTCGATCAGCGCGTCGTTCAACGTCAGCATGCCCAGCTTCTTGCTGGTCTGAATGATGGAGGGGATCTGAAAGGTCTTGGCCTCGCGGATCAAGTTCGAGATCGCCGGCGTGGTGAGCAGGATCTCCCGCGCCGCCACGCGCCCCCCGCCGATCTTCTTGCACAACGTCTGCGAGATCACGCCCTTGAGCGACTCCGACAGCATCACCCGAATCTGCGACTGCCGGTCCGCCGGGAACTGGTCGATGATCCGGTCCACGGTGGACGCCGCCGTCGTCGTATGCAGCGTGCCGAAGACCAGGTGGCCCGTCTCGGCCGTCTCGATCGCGATCGCGATCGTCTCGAGGTCGCGCATCTCGCCCACCAAGACGATGTCGGGATCCTCCCGCAGCGCGGCCCGCAGCGCGCTCTTGAAGCTGTCGGTGTGCACGTGCACCTGACGCTGGGTGATCAGGCACTTCTTGTTTTCGTGCACGAACTCGATGGGGTCCTCGATCGTAATGATGTGATCCGCGCGTGACCGGTTGACGAGATCGATGAGCGCGCACAGGGTCGTGGACTTCCCGGAGCCGGTCGGCCCGGTCACGAGCACCAGGCCCTTGGTGAGATAGCACAGCCGCTGCACCTCTTCGGAGAGCCCCATCTCCTCGACCGTCACGACCTTTGCGGGAATGACGCGGAACACCGCCACCGGACCCTTGCGGTCGCGCGCCGCGTTCACGCGATAGCGCGCCACCCCCGGGATTTCGTAGGCGAAGTCGGTGTCGCCCGTCTCCTTCCATTCGCCCCGGTTGCGCTCCGGCATGATCGACAGGACCAGCAGCTCGAGGTCCTGCACCTTGAGCGGAGCGCCGTCCGTCCGCCGGATCTCGCCGTGGGTCCGGAACAGCGGTGGCTCGCCGACGCGCAGATGGAGGTCGGAGCTGGCGGACTGGACCAGCGCGCGCAGCAGCTTGCCGAGCCGCTGCTCGGCGGCCTGGTATTCGGAGGCCGCGAACTCGCCGGGGAGCGCGCGGGGCGCTGCCGCGGGCGTTCCCGGGGACGGCGCCACCGGCGCGTCCACCATCGGCGCGGCGGCGATCGCCGAAGGCTTCGGCGCTTTGGGCGGGGCGGGCGGCGCCACCGCCCGGGCCGCCGAGGCGGCGGGACGCACGGCGGTCACCTCGGCGGCCGCGTAGGGCGCTCCCGTCTCCTGGGACGGCCGCCGCACGGGGCTGACCACGGCTGTCAGCCGCCCCCCCTCGGGGACGATCTTCACTCGGACCAGGCCCGTGCTCGCCGCGTACTCGAACTCGGTCTCCGCCTGGTGGTCGATCTTGTTTGCCGCTTCGGGCGGCGCGACTTCGACCATCAGCGCGTAAATGTGCTGATCGGTGAGCGGCTGCTTGCTGACCTTCCGCGGCTTCCCGTCCTTGACCAGGGTCACGGGCTCGTCGGGGAGCAGGTACAGCTGATCGGCCTGCTCCCGCAGCATCACGTCGACGAACGGATCGAGCCGGGTGGGCATCGCGTCACTCCTGCGGTCGCGCGTACAGCACGTGGGCGCGGTTCACGAAGTGGAATTCCTCTTCCGCGGAGACCGCGAAGAAAGGGTCCACGGAGGCGTTCAGATAGTCGAGCAGTCGGGAGTGGTGCTCGGGGAGCTCTGCCGCGGCGAAGCCCCGGAGGGTCGAGCCGTCGACGAGCGTCAGCTCGACACTCACGAGCCTCGCCGCTGAGAGACGGTCGGGGTCTTGAACCGCGTCGTCGGCGGCGACCGACAGGATGACCGTGTGTGCCTTGCTCACGAGAAGAACGGAGCCGTTTCCGGCGGGCCGGAACGGGAAGAAACTGTCCACGCGGTTGAGCATCTCGAGGGGCGTCTCCGGACCGGTGTGGGGCAGCGCTCGCTCCATCACGTAAATCTGCCCGCGGCGTCGCTCTCCGGCCGTGAGCCGCAAGGTGGCAGGCAGCGCGACGCGGGGAAGGGAGAAGCCGTTCATGGTGCCCTAAGGTAGGGGAAGCCCGCGAAGCCGTCGAGGCGCTGTCAGCGGAATCCTACGTGCCCGTCAACGCCGCTTGCACTGCACCGTCACGGGCGCGCGATTCCCGCACGCGATCGTCTCGTTCATGCCGGACGCGATCGGTCCGCACGCGGTCGTGTGCGCCGTCTCGGTCGCCTCGTGCGCCGTCCGCCCCAGGGCGGTGGCGCAGTTCGACCGGCCCTGGAACTCCATGCACACGGTGCACTCCTCCGTCGCTCGGGCGGTGCTCATGTAGAAGAACAGCGCGACGATCGCGGCGATCACCGCGAGGGTGAGCAAGCTGGAACGCTTCACGCCGACCCCTCCGTGTTGTGTATATTGCGGGCGCAGCCAATCAACGGCGCGGGCAGAGCGGTGTCAACGGGCGAGCGCGACAAACCCAAAGCGAAAAAGCCGGCGATCACCGCCGGCGCGTGGCAGGAAGCGCGGGACTTGATCTGGAGTCACCGGCGCCGTCTCGGCGTCGGCCTCCTGCTCATGCTCATCAACCGGCTGGCGGGGCTCGTCCTGCCCGCCTCGTCGAAGTACCTCATCGATCACGTCATCGGCGAGCGGCGCGTGGAGCTGCTCGGCACGATCGCGTTGGCCGCCGGCGCCGCCACGCTCGTCCAGGCGATCACCTCGTTCGGGCTGTCGCAGATCCTCGGCGTCGCGGCCCAGCGCGCCATCACCGAGATGCGCAAAACCGTGCAGGCGTTCGTGCTGCGCCTGCCGATCGCCTACTTCGACTCGACCAAGACCGGCGTCCTGATCTCCCGGATCATGAGCGACGCCGAGGGGATCCGGAACCTCGTCGGCACGGGCCTGGTGCAGCTGGTGGGCGGCCTCGTCACCGCGAGCATCGCGCTGGGCGTGCTGTTCTGGCTGAACTGGCAGCTCACCGCGATGGCGATCCTGGTCCTGGGCACGTTCGGCGGCGGGATGGCGTACGCGTTCACCAAGCTGCGGCCCCTGTTCCGGGACCGCGGCAAGATCAACGCCGAAGTCACGGGGCGCCTCGCCGAGACGTTGGGCGGGATCCGGATCGTCAAGGCGTACCGGTCCGAGCGGGGAGAGCGGCTCGTGTTCGCGCGCGGCGCGCACCGCCTGTTCCGGAACATCGCGACGACGATGACGGGCGTGTCGGGGCTCGGCGCGTTCGCCGCGCTGATCGTGGGCGCGATCGGCGTCCTGATGATCCTCGTCGGCGGCCGGGCGATCCTCGCGGGCACTATGACCCTGGGCGACTTCGTGATGTACGTGTTCTTCGTGGGGCTCGTGGCGGCCCCATTGATCGGGATCGCGTCCATCGGGACGCAGATCACCGAGGCGTTCGCGGGGCTCGACCGGATTCGCGAGATCCGTCGGATGACCACGGAAGACGCCGAGGACGCGACGCGTATCCCGCTCGACGGCGTGCGGGGCGACGTCGCCTTCGACAACGTGACGTTCGCCTACGCGCCCGGCGTGCCGGTGCTGAAACGGGTGTCGTTCCGCGCGCCGGCGGGATCGACGACCGCGCTGGTCGGCTCCTCGGGGTCGGGCAAGAGCACTCTGATCAGTCTGGTGCTGGCGTTCAACCGGCCGGAGGAGGGGCGGGTGCTCGTGGACGGGCGGGATCTGGCCACGGTGCGCCTCGCCGACTACCGCACCCACCTCGGGGTCGTGCTGCAGGACAATTTCCTGTTCGACGGCACCATCGCCGAGAACATCGCGTTCGCGCGGCCGCACGCGACCCGGGAGGAGATCCAGGCCGTCGCGCGCATCGCCCATTGCGAGGAGTTCGTCGAGCAGTTCGAGCAGAAGTACGACGCGATCGTGGGGGAGCGGGGGGTGAAGCTGTCGGGCGGCCAACGCCAGCGCATCGCGATCGCCCGCGCCATCCTGGCGGATCCGCGCTTCCTGGTGCTCGACGAGGCCACCTCGAGCCTCGATTCGGAGAGCGAGGCGAAGATCCAGGATGGCCTGCGCGCCCTGCGCCGCGGCCGCACCACCTTCGTGATCGCCCATCGGCTGTCGACGATCCGCAGCGCCGACCAGATTCTGGTGCTCGAGGGCGGCGAGATCGTGGAGCGGGGCACCCACGAGGCGCTGCTCGCCGCGAATGGCCGTTACCGCCAGCTATACGACAAGCAGTACCACTTTGAGCGCGACCGGTTCATCAATCCCGGCGAGGATTTCACGCCGGAGCCGGAGCCGGTTCCGGTACCACAGGCGTCGCCACCTGACCGCCTCTAGAGAGCTGCAAGGTTGCAGCTTGACGTCTTCAGAGAAGTTGCGCAGACGGCGAAGTTGCAAAGTGGCCTCAAGTCGGCAGCTCCGAGACGCACGAAAAGGCGTCCAACGGCGTTGGAATGGTTGTCGGTCTGGTTCCGGCGCGCCCCAAGTTTGGGGCCATGGGTCACTTCAAGAAGCTCAAGGCGTGGGAGCATGCACGCACGCTTGCCGTGCTTTCCAAGCCCCTGATCGATCGTCTACCTCCCACCGAGCGAAGCGGTTTGGCCGATCAGTGGCGCCGCGCTGCGTCCAGCGTGGTGCTCAACATCGCGGAAGGAGCCAGCCGGCGTGGCAACAAGGAGTTCCGAAAGCACCTGGGCATAGCCCGCGCATCGCTCGATGAGGTTGAGGCCATCATCGATCTGGCCGTCGGACTGGACTACCTCCGCCGTGAGGACGTCACGAAGGTGGAGGCGGTGCGGGATGAATGCGCACGGACCGTCTATGGCCTGATGCGCAAGCTGGGCGCCGACGCGGCGTAGCTGTCGGCTTGCGGCTTCGAGCCACTTCGCAACTTCGCCGTCTGCGCAACGTCCCTTGTGGCTCGGACCTTGCTACTTGCGACTCCCTTGCCATGCCGCCGTATGGAAGTGTTCCGAGCGTGGAGCGAGCCTTCCCTTGCCAGCGGCGTATTCCTTCCAGGTCACCGGCGTGTAGTCGTTCGGTACCCGTTCCATCGAGATACAGTCTTGGACGGGGCACACCGCCGCGCACAGATTGCAGCCGACGCACGCCTCCTCGATGATCTCGACGACGGGCCCACCCATCCCCCGTCCCCCATCCCCCCTCTCCAGCCGTTTGATCGCCTGGTGCGCCCCGTCCTCGCACGCGACCCAGCACAGCTCGCACTTGATGCACTTGTCCTGGTCGATGCGCGCGACCAGATGGTAGTTCAAGTCCAAGTCTTCCCACTTCACGACCTTGGGGACGGCCCGGCCGCGCACGTCGCCGAGCGTCTTGTGGCCGCGCTCGTCCATCCAATTCGACAGGCCGTCGATCAGGTCCTCCACGATCCGGAAGCCGTAGTGCATGACGGCGGTGCACACCTGCACCGTGCCCGCGCCGAGCGCGATGAACTCCGCCGCGTCACGCCACGTCGCAATGCCGCCGATGCCTGAGATCGGGATCTTCACCTGCGCCTCGCCTGCCACGGCGGAGACGAGGTGCAGGGCGATCGGCTTCACCGCGGGGCCGCAGTAGCCGCCGTGGCTCGACTTGCCCCCGACCGCGGGGAGCGGCGCGAAGCTGTCCAGGTCCACGCCCACGATCGAGTTGATCGTGTTGATGAGCGACAGCGCGTCGGCGCCGCCTTTGACGGCCGCGCGCGCGATGTACGTGACGTCGGTGACGTTCGGCGTGAGCTTCACGATCACGGGGATCTCGGCGACCTCCTTCACCCACTCGACGATCTGGCAGGTGTAGTCGGGCACCTGTCCGACCGCGCTCCCCATGCCGCGCTCGCTCATCCCGTGCGGGCACCCGAAGTTCAGCTCGATGCCGTCGGCCCCGGTGTCCTGGGTCTGCTTCACCATCTCGTGCCAGGCTTCGCGCTTCGATTCGACCATCAGCGAGGCTACACATGCGTGTTGCGGGTAGTTGCGCTTGACCTCGGCGATCTCCTTGAGATTGTCGGCGACCGGCCGGTCACTGATCAGCTCGATGTTGTTGAACCCCATCATCCGGGTCGTCCCGAGATCGACGGAGCCATAACGCGAGAAGACATTGATGATCGGCTCGCCGATCGTCTTCCAGACAGCGCCGCCCCAGCCGGCGTCGAACGCTTTGGCCACCTGGCCGTACGTGTTGGTCGGCGGCCCGGAGGCCAGCCAGAAGGGGTTCGGGCTCTTGATGCCGGCGAAATCGGTGTTCAGGTCAGCCATACGTCGCTCCCGTCTGTTCACACCCTGAAGGGTGTGCTCGGCGGACGCTGTCCTTAAGGACAGGGCTGGCCGAGCCCAGGCTTCAGCCTGGGGATCAACGACTCAGCATCGCGTGAATCTTCCGCGCCGCCGCCACCCC
>Ga0066710_100007464_pt1 | contig 10445 bp, 11 predicted proteins | sample GraSoiAngelo_159_FD_79666 | JGI IMG/M metagenome (GOLD analysis project Ga0066710, IMG submission 79666) | Grasslands soil microbial communities from the Angelo Coastal Reserve, California, USA - 14_1009_16_40cm | ecosystem: Environmental > Terrestrial > Soil > Grasslands | place: USA...
CTGCCCGCCGCACCGGGGTTCGTGCGGAAGATCAAGCCGCTGTACCGGCTCGGAGAGCGAGAAATGGCGGCGTACTGCGTGCTGCGCGGAATCGACTACCAGGTCGAGGAGTGTCCGATGGCACCGGGCAACCGCCACCTCGGCTACAAGGAGACGCTCGACGCCCTGGAGCTGCGTTCACCGGGAAGCAAGGCGGTATTCCTCTTCGGCTTCCTCGACCGCGCCCGCGACGTGCTCGCCGCGACCACCGACGCGCCCCGCGACCAGCTCGGTCGCTGCGTCGTGTGCGGTTCGCCGACCGGTGTCGAACCCCGCCCCGGCGACACCGAAGTCGTGTGCGCCTTCTGCCGGCTCCAGACGCAAGCCACCGCTGCTCGCGTGATGGTGGATCCGGTCCGCTCCCGAGCGGCGCGCGCGTAGCACCGTGACCTCGCGCGGCCCGCTGCAGCCGGGCGACTGGGTGTTGCTGCTCGACAGCAAACGCCGACGGCACCTGATCACGCTCACGCCCGGCGGTGAGTTCCACTCACACGCGGGCGTGCTTCGTCACGACGACCTCATCGGCCGCGAGGAGGGCGTGATCGTCCAGACGACCCTCGGCGCGCGACTGGTCGCGCTTCGGCCCACGTTGTCCGAGTACGTGCTCGAGATGCCGCGGGGTGCACAGGTCATCTACCCGAAGGACCTCGGTCCGATCTTGATGCTCGCCGACATCTATCCCGGAGCGCGTGTACTCGAATCCGGCGTCGGCTCCGGCGCGCTCACTCTCACGTTGCTGCGGGCGCTGGGCCCCAGCGGCACCGTCATCGGCTACGAGATCCGCGAGGACTTCGCGACTCGCGCTCGGCGCAATGTCGAAGCCTTCCTCGGCCCCGACATCCCGTTCGAGCTGCACGTCCGCGACGTCTACGACGGCATCGACGAAACCGACCTCGACCGTGTCGTCCTCGACCTTCCGGAGCCGTGGCGCGTCGTCAAGCACGCGGCGGCGGCTCTTCGCCCGGGCGGCATTCTGATTGCGTACCTGCCGACGATCGTGCAGGTGTCACGGCTGCACGAAGAGCTCGCCACTTCGAGCTTCGGGATGGCGCAATCGCTCGAGGTGCTACAGCGCACGTGGCACATCGAGGGTCAGTCGGTGCGGCCGGACCATCGGATGGTTGCCCACACGGGTTTTCTCACGCATGCGCGTCTGCTGCAAGCCGCGCGCTGACAACAATCGCGGCGTGCCGAGGGTGCGCCTGCTTGGACCCCCTCCCGCGTTGCCGCGCTGGTGAACTGGCTCGACCTCGTCGTCATCGCGGCGTTGCTGCTGTCCGGCTACGCCGGGCTGCGCCTCGGGCTCGCGGCGCGGGCGCTGTCGTGGATCGGCCTCGCGGTTGGGGTCGTCGTGGACGTGATCTTCGTCGACGACGTCGCGAACCTGTTGCAGAGCGCCAGCCCTCGCACACGACTGCTCGGTGCCGCCATCTTCGTCTTTTTGGTCGCGGTCATCGGACAGACGTTGGGCCTCACCCTGGGTTCCGTGGTGAACCGCCACCTTCCGTTCGGTGGACCGGTGCGCTCGCTCGACCGGGTGGCGGGTGCGGTGGCCGGCGGCTTCGGCGTGCTCATCGTCTTGTGGTTGCTGATTCCGGCGCTGGCCAGCGCTCCCGGTTGGCCGGCGCGCGCGGTTCGGGATTCTGCGATCGCGCGTGCGATCAACGACATCGGGCCCGAACCGCCCTCCTCGATGGCGGCGCTCGGCCGGCTGGTCGGCGATGCACCGTTTCCAGAAGTCTTCGATCGGCTGACGTCGCCGGACGCCGGTCCGCCTCCGCGCAACGGGTTGAGTCCCGACGTCGCGGCCCGCGTCACACCGGACGTCGTGAAGCTCGTGGGGCGCGCGTGTGACCAGATCCAGTCGGGGAGCGGAGTGGTGTTGTCCAACGATCTCGTTGTCACGAATGCCCACGTCGTCGCGGGGCAGCGTGTGACGCAAGTTTCGTTCCAGGACGGCCGCACCGTCGATGGTTCCGTCGTGGGGTTCGATCCGGATCGCGATCTTGCGCTCGTGCGCGCCGATACCGCGGGGCTCACGCCCCTGCGCCGCGCCGACGCCAACGTCGATTCCGCCGGCGAGGTGTTCGGCTATCCGGGCGGCGGTCCACTCAGTCAGCAGCCGGCCCGCATTGCACAGCGCGTTGTGGCACGGGGTACGAACATCTACCGCACCGAAACGACCCGACGCGACGTGTTCGTGCTGGCGGCGGAGCTTGCCCCCGGTGACTCGGGTGGTCCGCTCGTCGATCAGGACGGTCGCGTCAGCGGCATCGCGTTCGCGATCGATCCGAGCAGTGACACGACTGCGTTCGCGCTCACCGGGTCAGAGGTCGACGCGTTCCTCAGTGAAGCGCAGCGCATCGGTACAAATCAGGCGCTCGACACCGGCCCGTGTTTGATCGGATGACACGGTCGCAGCAAGCGATCGTTCTTCACTCAACCTCGATGAAGATGCACTCACCGGGGCACTCTTCGGCCGACTCGATGACTGCCTCTTCCATGCCGGCAGGAACGTTCGCCAGCCCTTCGGCGCCGCCGGGATCGGAGAAGACCTTGGCGCCTTCCTTGACATACGCGAGCCCGTCGTCGAGCAGCGTGAAGACGTCAGGCGCGATCTCTTCGCAGAGACCGTCGCCGGTGCAGAGGTCCTGGTCGATCCAGACCTTCATCGTTGCGAGTCCTCGCTTCGCGTGGTGTCCGAGCGCTTGACCTGCCTGGATGACCCGGGCGGTCTCCCTCGAGGGTAGGCGCCCGAAGTGGGATTTTTCAAGTCAACACTGGGGTAATGAATCGGTCTTGACGCGCGGGGCAATGCCCCTCCGGGAAGTGGCACGGTGCGGCCGAAACACCGGTGTAGTGTCCGCGCAGAGGGACCGGGCGTCATGCGGCGAGGCGTCCCCGAGGAGGTGGCTCCGGTGGCTGCTGAGCACGAGCGCCGCCTCGGCGAGTATGAACGTCAGGTGGGCGAGCTCCAGTCCCAGGCAAAGGCGTTGGAGGAGGAGATCGTCGTCCTCCGTCGCCGCCTCCAGGACGCGCCCAAGCGCGTCCGGACGCTCGAGGAGCGACTGCTCGAGACCAAGGGTCAACTCGCGCAGGCGGTTTCGCAGAACGAGCGGTTGTCGGCCACGCTGCGTGAGGCACGCGAGCACATTGCGGCGCTCCGCGAGGAGGTCGAAAAGCTCACGATGCCGCCGTCGGCGTACGGCACATTCCTGAGCACGAACGACGACGGGACGGTCGACGTGTTCACCGCGGGCCGGAAGATGCGCGTGTCGGTGCACCCCGAGGTCACGCTCGACTCGTTGGAGCGTGGTCAGGAGGTCGTGCTCAACGAGTCGCTCAACGTCGTCCTGGCACGAGGCGTCGAAATCTCCGGTGAGGTCGTCGTCCTCAAGGAGGTCCTCGAGGACGGCCTGCGGGCGCTGGTCGTGGGCCGGGCCGACGAGGAGCGAATCTGCGAGCTCGCCGGTTCGCTCGTCGGAGAAAAGTTGCGCGCCGGCGACCACATGCTCATGGACAATCGCTCCGGGCTGTTGGTCGAACGGCTGCCACGTCCCGAAGTGGAAGAGCTCGTCCTCGAGGAAGTCCCCGACGTCACCTACGAGGATGTCGGCGGGCTCGATCAACAGATCGAACAGATCAAGGACGCGGTCGAGCTCCCGTATCTCTACGCGGAGCTGTTCCTCGAACACGACCTGCAGCCGCCGAAGGGCATCTTGCTGTACGGCCCGCCCGGCTGCGGCAAGACACTCATCGCCAAAGCGGTCGCGAACTCGCTCGCCAAGCGCGTTTCCGAGAAGACGAACGCTGCAGCGCGGTCGTACTTCCTCAACATCAAGGGCCCGGAGCTGCTGAACAAGTACGTCGGTGAGACCGAACGTCAGATCCGGCTCATCTTCCAGCGCGCCCGCGAGAAGTCCGAGGAAGGCGTGCCTGTCATCGTGTTCTTCGACGAGATGGACTCGCTGTTCCGCACGCGCGGCAGCGGCATCTCGTCCGACATCGAGAGCACGATCGTTCCGCAGCTTCTTGCCGAGATCGACGGGGTGGAGAGCCTCAAGAACGTGATCGTGATCGGTGCGTCGAACCGCGAGGACCTCATCGACCCCGCGATTCTGCGACCGGGCCGGCTCGACGTGAAGATCAAGATCGAGCGTCCCGACGAGGAGAGCGCGCGGCAGATCTTCACTCGCTATCTGCGACCGACACTGCCCATCGCCGAGGAAGAGATCACCGAGCACGGCAGCGCGGCGGGCTCGGTGAAGGCCATGATCGAGGTCGCGGTCGAGCACATGTATGCGATGGTCGACGAGAACCGTTTCCTGGAGGTCACGTACCAGAACGGCGACAAAGAGATCCTCTTCTTCAAGGACTTCGCCTCGGGCGCCATGATCGAGAACATCGTGCGGCGCGCCAAGAAGCGGTCGATCAAACGCCAGATCGAGACCGGCGGTAAGGGCATCCGTTCGGAAGACTTGATTGCGTCGATCGAGCAGGAGTTCCGCGAGCACGAGGACCTGCCCAACACAACCAACCCGGACGACTGGGCGAAGATCTCGGGCAAGAAGGGCGAGCGGATCGTCTACGTGCGCACGCTGCTCACCCAGGGCGACGAAGCCACCGGCGGCCGTCAGATCGAACGGGTCACCACCGGCCAGTACCTGTAGGGCCTCCCTGCACCCGTCCGGGACGGCCGCGGGCTGCACGCGACCGGCTACGCGTTGCTCGAATCATCATCGTTCCCCGCGTCCATTCGGGAAAGAAAGGTCCGAGGAGAGCAAAACCGTCACATGCCAGCCAACGGGGAGGAGCGGTGCGTCAGGGAGCCGCCACTAGGCTGACATCCGTGGCCATCCCGAAGGTTTGCGGTATCGAGACCGAATACGGGGTGGCGCTGCGCGGCGCCGAGGAGCAGAACCCCGTGCTCGCGTCCTCGGTGCTCATCAACGGATACGTCGAGCACCACAAGATCGGCTGGGACTTCGACGACGAATCGCCCGGGCGTGACGCGCGCGGGTTCGCCCGCGAGGGCTCCCAGGCACCCGAGATCGAGACCCATCTCGTCAACACCGTGCTCACGAACGGCGCCCGCTATTACGTCGACCACGCCCACCCCGAGTACTCCACGCCCGAGTGCTCGAACGCGCTCGACGTGGTCGTCGCCGACAAGGCGGGGGAGCGCATCCTCGCTCGCTCCATGCTGGCGGCGCGCCGGCTGCTCGAGCCGGGCCAGGACATCGTCGTCTACAAGAACAACTCCGACGGCAAGGGCAACAGCTACGGCACCCACGAGAACTACCTGGTCGACCGGGCGGTCCCGTTCACCAACCTCGTGAAGTACCTGCTGCCGTGGTTCGTCACCCGCCAGGTGTTCACCGGGGCGGGCAAGGTCGGGAGCGAGACCGGCTCTGCGGTCATCGACTACCAGCTCAGCCAGCGGGCCGACTTCTTCGAGGAGGAGGTCGGCCTCGAGACGACGCTCAAGCGACCGATCGTCAACACTCGCGACGAACCTCACGCCGACCCGCAGCTGTACCGCCGTCTCCATGTGATCGTCGGCGACGCGAACCTCTGCGAGGTTGCGACTTTCCTCAAAGTCGGCACCACCGCGGTGTTGTTGGCGATGGTCGAGGACGAGTTTCTCGACAAGGACTGGTCGCTGCTCGCGCCGGTGCCCGCGATTCGCACCGTGTCGCACGACCCCACGCTGCGGGCGACCATCGAGCTCGCCGACGGCAGCACCGCGACTGCGCTCGAACTGCAGTGGGAGTTCTTCCGCCTCGCGCGCAAGTACGCCGAGGACCGCGGCCTCGAAAACTGCGGCGGTGACGACATCGGCGGCCGCGTGCTCGACCGGTGGGAGGAAACGCTGAGCGCGCTCGAGACCGATCCGGCGACCCTCGACGGCCAGCTCGACTGGGTCACCAAGCTCCAGCTGCTCCAGGCGTACATTGACCTTGACGGCCTCGTGTGGGACGACCCGAAGCTCGCCCTCCTCGACCTCCAGTATCACGACGTCCGTCCCGACAAGTCCCTGTACGAGCGGCTGGTGCGTAACGGAAGGGTCGAGCGGCTGGTGGACGAAGCCGAGGTCCAGCGGGCGATGACCGAGCCTCCCGCCGATACGCGGGCCTATTTCCGGGGAACGTGCCTCGCGCGCTGGCCAGACTCGGTCGTCGCGGCAAACTGGGACAGCCTGATCCTCGATATCGGTGGCGACCCCCTGAAAAGAATCCCCATGATGGAGCCCCTCAAGGGCACGAAGGCTCACGTCGAGACGTTGTTCGACTCGGTGGCCACGCCAGCCGAGCTCGTCGAGCAGCTGGCCTCGTGACCCCTAGTTGACGGAGGTTTCGAATGCCCGAGCAGCAACGCAAACAACGGAGCGCCCCCAAGGAGCGCACGACCGAGACCGAAGAGGAGCTGCCCGCGCGTTCCGAGCGGGGCGAGGCTTTGAAGAGCGAACTCGACGACCTTTTGGACGAAATCGACGAGGTGCTAGAAGAGAATGCCGAGGATTTTGTGAAAAGTTATGTCCAGAAGGGCGGCGAATAGGGGGGCCTCTATACGAAAATAGGTCCAGCCTATTATCGTATAAGAACGTCCGCATTGGGGTAGATGTCATACCGCGCCGATACGATCGTCGGCATGAAGAGATGTAAGAAGTGCGGGATCACGAAGCCGTTTTCGGAGTTCTATCTCGCTAAGGGCATGCGCGACGGGCATCGTTCCGAATGCAAGGAATGCCACGCGGCGAGGCAGAAGGCGTGGTACCAACGGAACCAGAAGCGCGCGATTGCGGTTGTGCGGCGCTGGCAGCTTGCGAACCGGGAGAGGCACTTGGCTTGGCGGAAGCAATACAACGCGAAGCGCACTGAGAAGGCGCGGGCTGATCATCTGAAGCGAACCTTCGATATCACCGTCGACGACTACAACGCGATGCTTGCCGTGCAGGATGGAGGGTGTGCGATCTGTGGGCGGCGGCCGACGGAGAAGCGGGCGCTGCATGTTGACCACGATCACGAGACGGGCGCCGTGCGCGGGTTGTTGTGCTTCCGCTGCAACGGTGGGATGGGTCAATTTGCCGAGGACCCAGAGCGCTTGGCGCGAGCGATCGATTACCTGACATGCGATGGATTCGCGCCGTCCGGTGCGTACGAGATGATTGAGCTGGCGCGGGAGCGGGCCGGAAGTTTGTGCGGGGTGGCCGAGTAGGCTCGGCCGCGGTGAACGAGCTTCCTTTACCGTTTTTCGCATCCGGGTCGGATCCGGGTTCCTCGTTCGTGGAGGTCTTGCGGCGCGTCGCGCCGAGCGCGGTGCCCGGCGCCGCAATCCCCAGCTCGGCGGGTGTGATGCCGTCGGCACCGATCGAGACGCCGCAGGGCACGACCGTGCTGGCGATTCGGTTTGTCGACGGCGTGGTGATGGCGGGGGACCGGCGGGCCACCGCGGGGTACACCATCGCCAGCCGCCGCATCGAGAAGGTGTTCCGCGCCGACGACACCTCGGGCGTCGCGATCGCAGGCGCCGCGGGGCCGGCGGTCGAGCTCGTGCGGCTGTTCCAGGTGCAGCTCGAGCACTACGAGAAGATCGAAGGGGAGACACTCTCGCTCGAGGGCAAGGCGAACCAGCTCGCGGGGCTCGTACGCGCCAACCTGCCGGCGGCACTGCAAGGATTCCTCGTGGTGCCGTTGTTCGCGGGCTTCGACGAGCGGCGCGGACGGGGGCGGGTGTTCTCGTTCGACGCAACCGGCGGGAAGTACGAGGAAATCGACTTCCAAGCCCAGGGCTCGGGTGGTGTGCACGCGCGCAACTGGATCAAGGCGCAGTGGCAGGAAGGCATGAGCCGCGACGACACCATCGACCTCGCAGTGCGGGCGCTGTTCGCGGCGGCTGACGAGGACGCAGCGACGGGCGGTCCTGATGTCGTGCGCGGCATCTTTCCGACCGTCGCGGTCATCGACGCTGACGGCTACCACGCCTTCAGCGACGCCGATGTCGCAGCGCGAGCGCAAGCGCTGCTCGGCGGGCGGGAGGAGGGCGGCGGACTATGACCATGCCCTTCTACGTCTCGCCCGAGCAGATGATGAAGGATCGGGCCGACTACGCGCGGAAGGGAATCGCGCGAGGGCGGAGCCTGGTCGCGTTCAGCGCAGCCGAGGGAATCGTGATCGTGGCCGAGAACCCATCGCGCACGCTGTACAAGATCAGCGAGATCTACGACCGCATCGCGTTCGCCGGCGTCGGCAAGTACAACGAGTTCGAGATGCTGCGGGTGGCGGGTGTGCGCCAAGCTGACGTCAAGGGGTATTCGTTCGCGCGAGAAGACGTCAACGCCCGTTCGCTCGCCAATGGTTACGCGCAGACGCTCGGGCAGATTTTCACCCACGAGATGAAGCCGTACGAGGTCGAAATCCTCGTCGCGCAGGTCGGCGCCACGCCGGAGAACGACGAGCTGTTCCACATCCTCTACGACGGCACCGTGATGGACGAAGAGGGGTACAGCGTGCTCGGCGGCCAGGTCGACACCATCGCCGACGAGCTGTCGACGCGTTACCAGCAGGGCTCATCGCTCGCCGACGCGGTGAAGCTCGGAGCGAGCGCACTCGCAAGCGACGGATCCCTGTCCGCGGATGCGCTCGAAGTGGCGATGCTCGACCGCTCGAAAGAACGGCGCGCCTTTCATCGCGTCAAGGGACGCGAGCTCGAGCAGTTGCTGGGTGTGCCGGCGTCGGGCGAGCCGCCGCCCGAGTCGGGCGACGGCCAGACCGGCTGACGGTCAATCGTCGTCGGAGTCACGCCCCGCTGACGACGGATGACGTTCCATCTCACGCAGATGGTGCGCGCCGGCGTGCGCGGCGCGCTGGACGATGCGGCGCGCCGGTACTTCGTGGCCTCCGAACACGAACGGGCGGTCCCACGCGGCCGACGGCGCCGCCTCCGCTCGCCCCACGAGCGCGGCCGACGCCTCCCCGATCGCGGAAAGCTCGCGGTCGGGGTCATGCGGACTGGGCGGGCCCGCAGGCTCGACGGGGATGTCCTCGACGCTGGTACCGGGACGCGTGAGGACGCCAGGGAGCGCGGAGGCGAGCTCGTCGAGGGCGCGGCGTGCGGCCGCCACGTGCGCCAGCAGCGACCAGCCGGACGCATCAGGACGCGTGAGCGCGTTCGCATCCAGACCGGCGAGCGCTTGCCGGTAACGCCGGGGCAGCGTACGGATTGTGGTTACGGCATCGTCGACGGTGAGGTTGTCCTCGTCGATCCCGCACTGCGCACAGGCGCTCATCCAGACGTAGGTGTCACCACGCGATGACCCAGCGGGCGATCGGCGCGAGGACGGCGCACAGCAGCACGAAGCCCGCGACCCACATTGGCCACCGCTGGGCGTGCTCGGGCTCGCCGGCCCACTCGCGGGGTGCGGCCAGGGCGTCGTCGATCTCGCTCGCCAGCATCACGAGGCGCGCGTCGTCCAGCTGATCATCCGGTACATACAGGTCAACGCGCGCCATCTCGCCGACGGTGAGGCCGTAAAAGCCGCTTCCGGAGCCGCGCACCTCGACATCGATCCCCTCGGACTGCAAGCGAGCCGCGAGGACGTACGCCGGGAACGAACCGCTGACCGAGGTGAGCTGCCGCATCGGCATCACCGGCAGATCCTACGGCCTCTTTTGGGTTCGCCACCGAGTTGGGTTGGGCGGTGGGTACGCTGAGCGTGTGAGCGAAGCGTCCGCGAGCCGGGTATCCCGGCTCGCAGCGGAGCGTGGCCCGAGCGGCCCAGCGCGAAGCGCAAAGAGCGGATAGATGGAACGCCGGATCTTCGGGCTCGAGAACGAGTATGGCGTCACGTGCACTTTGCGCGGTCAGCGCCGGCTGAGCCCTGACGAAGTGGCGCGCTACCTGTTCCGCCGGGTTGTCTCGTGGGGTCGTTCCAGCAACGTGTTTCTCGAGAACGGCGCCCGCTTGTACCTCGACGTGGGCAGCCATCCCGAGTACGCGACGCCCGAGTGCGACTCGATCGAAGACCTCGTCGTCCACGACAAGGCCGGTGAGCGGATCCTCGAGGGTCTGGTCCGGAGCGCCGAGCAGCGGTTGCGCGAGGAGGGGATCCGGGGCGAGGTCTACCTGTTCAAGAACAACACCGACTCGGCGGGGAACTCCTATGGCTGCCACGAGAACTACCTCGTCGAGCGGGACGGTGACTTCACGAGGTTCACCGACGTCCTGATCCCGTTCCTCGTGACGCGGCAGGTGTTCACCGGCGCGGGGAAGGTGCTGCAGACCGCACGCGGCGCGATGTACTGCGTCTCCCAACGGGCCGAGCACATCTGGGAAGGCGTCTCGAGTGCGACGACGCGATCGCGGCCGATCATCAACACCCGCGACGAGCCCCACGCCGACGCCGA
>Ga0066710_100007465_pt1 | contig 10444 bp, 10 predicted proteins | sample GraSoiAngelo_159_FD_79666 | JGI IMG/M metagenome (GOLD analysis project Ga0066710, IMG submission 79666) | Grasslands soil microbial communities from the Angelo Coastal Reserve, California, USA - 14_1009_16_40cm | ecosystem: Environmental > Terrestrial > Soil > Grasslands | place: USA...
CAGGGAAACACTTGCCGGTTCGGACAGATAGAACAGGGGAAAGCTCGGAAGAACTGCGATCCGCGAGTTCCGATCCGGAGCGGTCGTTGTTTACGCTTCCAAAGTGCTGGTGGCAGGCAGAGTTACACCGGGACGGGTCTCGCAGCCGTGTCAATTGCCTTGACGCGACGCCGCGATGAGGCGCGTTTTCTTTTAGGTGCTTCGCCTTCGGCCATTTCGAAAGCTGCCAAAGAGGTCACAAACTTCTTCACACCGGCTGTGTCGAAGTCCACTGTGGTTCGGTCTTCGTTCCGTTCGACGATAGTGCCATTGCCGTACTTGGCGTGACGAACATATTGTCCGGCTTTAAAGTTCATATATTCCCCTTTTGTAGTGATTCCTGCCTATGGATCAGCCGGTTACTAAATGAATCGGTAACCGACAACCCTGGGACGGGCATACTGACGGACTTTTCCAGAGCCCAGGCCGCGGTTCCGCAGAAACTCACGACCCAGTCTCGTTCTGCACCGGGTTAACGGTCTGTCTGAAAACGGAAGCGACTTGACGACTCGTCGCCTCACCAAAACTACGCTCGCTCGACGTTGTCCGCCTGCAGGCCCTTGGGACCCTTCCGGACTTCAAAGCTTACTCTCGCGCCCTCTTCGAGGGTCTTGTAACCATCACCGATGATGGCAGAGAAGTGTACGAAAACATCGTCCCCGCTTTCGCGACGGATAAATCCGTAGCCCTTTGCTGCATTAAACCACTTTACAGTACCTTGTTCCTTCATCTCTTGAAACATCCTCTTTGCTTTTGATTTGGCAATTTGTGGATACGGGAGCGGCGGGTGACCCGACGATCCGCCGCAAAACCGCGGGTCACAAAAGCGAACAGCTCTAGCTGTTCCTTGTGGCTGTTTCCTGAGACTCGTCGGCATTACGCACTACAAACTGCGTTATTATAGTAGCACGCCTGCGGGGTTTCTGGCCAGTAAAAAGTGGATCAGCAGCGGTCGACTTCCGACAGTTTAGTACATGATTGATACATGGAAATGGCGGCGGTTACCTTCTCGCTCATGCCTCACTGCGGCGACTGTGCTATTCTCTCAGTCTGTCTTTCCCGTTTACCCTATGGAACTTTTCGAGTTTACGAAGGCTCTCGTCGATATCGAGTCTGTCACCGGTCATGAAGGTGCCTGTGGTGAATTTCTTCGCGACCACCTTGCCCCGCGGGGTTTCCAGGTGGAGTTGCAAGAGGTCACCTCTGGCCGCGTGAATGTGCTGGCATTCCGCGGGACGCCGCATGTGGTGCTGAGTACGCACATGGACACGGTTCCGCCTTTCTTTCCGGCATGCGAAGACGCAGAATTCATCTACGGCCGGGGCTCGTGCGACGCCAAGGGGATCATCGCCTGTCAGGTGGCGGCGGCAGAACGTCTGATCAGCGAGGGGATGACGGATTTCGGCCTGCTGTTCCTGGCCGGTGAAGAGGTCTTGAGCGATGGAGCACAGGTTGCCAACGGCTCGCCTCGCGGAGCCCGGTACATCGTCAATGGAGAGCCTACAGAAAACAAGCTGGCGCTCGGGACCAAGGGTATCCTGCGGGTGGACGTCCGCGCGAAAGGGCGGATGGCCCACTCGGCTTATCCACGCCTCGGCGAAAACGCCATTGAGAAGCTGCTCGACATACTTGCTGACGTGCGGAAACTTCGATTGCCCGTCGATCCGGTCCTAGGGGATTCAACCATGAACCTCGGTGTGATTTCCGGCGGGCGGGCGGCAAACGTAGTGCCTGACGAAGCGGAAGCGCAGATTCTCTTCCGCACAGTGCGTCCTGACGAGGGATTGCGCCGCAAACTCGCCAGCCTGCTGGATGGTCGCTGCGAGTATGATTTTGTACGGTCCACTCCGGCGCTCAAGATGGAAGAGCTGGAGGGCTATGAATCAGACGTGGTGGCTTTCACTACTGATTTGCCGTCGCTGACCGGCTGGGGCCGTCCTTTCCTGCTGGGACCGGGTTCGATCAGTGTGGCGCACACCGATCACGAATGTGTGCGCAAAGCTGACCTGGTGAAGGCCGTGGAGTTGTATTGCCGCCTCGTGCGCGAATTGAAGACCCGTTGTGTATGAGGCGCCTGTTCAGGCCGGAGCCCACAGAACGCCACCTAGAGCAGCGAAAGGGAAAGCCAAAGAAGTTATTTGAGGATTGCGGAATATGGTGACGTTTCGCGCAGCGCCGGCATCTTGCCGGCCCGAAAAATGCCGCCGAGGCGGCGACGCTACCACGACGGCATGTCACCATATATTTTGCAACTTCTGTAATGTCCTCTCTCTGCTCCCCGTGGTAACAAATTGATTTTTACTGCATCCTGGCACGGCTACTGGTTGAGATAGAGGACTCACTCAAATGAACAAGCTGGACGTCGGAATTCTGGGCGCCACGGGCATGGTAGGCCAGCGCTTTGTCAGTCTGCTCGAAGATCACCCTTGGTTCAGAGTAACGTGGCTGGCCGCCTCGGAGAAATCAGCCGGCAAGAGCTATGCTGAGGCGTGCAATTGGCGCTTACGCGATCCTATGCCCGCGGCCGTCCGGGACATGGAGGTACAGGAATGCAAGCCGGGTAAGGCTCCCTTGCTGCTTTTTTCCTCGCTTGATTCCAAAATCGCGGGAGAGGTTGAAAAGCAATTTGCCCGCGCCGGCCATGCCGTAATCTCCAATTCCTCGAATCACCGCATGGATCCAGACGTTCCCCTGGTGATCCCTGAGGTAAACCCCGATCACCTGCGGCTGATCCCTGGCCAGCGCCTGGCGCGGGGATGGACGGGAATGATCGTCACGAATCCTAACTGCACCGCGATCGGTCTGGTCATGTCGCTGGCGCCGCTCGAACGCTCATTTGGGCTGGAGAAAGTTCTGATGACGAGCATGCAGGCGGTCTCCGGGGCCGGTTATCCGGGCGTGCCTACACTCGACATCCTGGGCAATGTCATCCCCTATATCTCGAGCGAAGAAGAAAAGGTTGAGCGGGAGGCGCACAAGCTGCTTGGCAAGCTATCAGATGGCCACGTTGAGCCCGCCGGCTTTGCCATGAGCGCGCACTGCAACCGGGTGCTGGTGGAAGACGGCCATATGGAATCAATTTCTGTCTCGCTCAGATCTAAAGCGTCGGTCACAGACCTGGTGGAGTCCTGGCGCAGCTTCAGGGCCTTGCCGCAGGACCGCCAGCTCCCCTCCGCTCCCGCGCGTCCCGTCGTCGTCCGTGATGAGGTGGACCGTCCCCAACCCAGATTTGACATTAACGCCGAGCACGGCATGGCCGCGGTGGTGGGGCGGGTCCGCACCTGCAACGTCCTGCAGTTCAAGTACACGGCGCTGAGCCACAACACCATTCGCGGTGCCGCGGGGGCGGCGTTGCTCAATGCGGAGCTGATGAAGTCTGAAGGTTATTTAGATTAGTCTTTTGGTCCGGGGTCGAGTGCGTCCAAAGTACCGATCGGCACCCTCCGGCGTGCCAAACAGAACGCCATGGCCACTTCCTTCGCGCAATCCTCGAAATGAATAACCAGGCTTCCCGACTCCGGACTCCGGACCGCGGACCAAGAGACTTGCTTAACCTGGCCGTCATCGGTCATGGCAAAATGGGCAGGGCCGTAGCCCAACTTGCACCCGCCCGCGGTTTCAATCTGGGCCTGGTTCTGACTTCTGAATCCAATGTTAACGGTGCGGGTGTTACGCCCGAAACTTTCAAGGGAATAGACGTCGCCATTGAATTCACCAACCCTGCGGCAGCACTCGGGAATATCCGAAGCGTGGCGAGGCTTGGTTGCAACCTGGTGGTAGGTACGACCGGCTGGACCAACCACCTCGACGAAGTCCGCCAGGCGGTGGAACGCTCGGGTGCAGGCATGGTTTATGCTGCGAATTTTTCCATCGGAGTGCAGCTTTTCTATCGCCTTGTGCACGAGGCGGCGGGGATCTTCGCAAATTTCCCCATCTATGAACCCTACATCACCGAGACCCATCATCGCTTCAAGAAGGACGCGCCTTCGGGCACGGCACAAGAGTTGAAGAGACGAGTGGAGCAGCAGCTCCCGGGCCGGCAGATTCCTGTGTCCAGCATCCGCGCGGGGTACATTCCCGGAATGCACGAGCTGGGTTTCGATTCGGAAGCCGATACAGTGGTGCTGCGGCACACGGCGCGCAGCCGGCAAGGCTTTGCCGAAGGCGCCCTTCTTGCGGCAAAATGGGTCATAGGGAAGAAAGGGTTGTTCACCTTCGCTGACGTCCTGGACCAGCAGACTTGAGCGGTTGCGGTGGCTGCTCTCAGCCTCCAGCTCCTTGGCTGGTCGGGGACCATGGGCGAGGCATCGAGTAGCACGGTACAGTAAGGAGGCGCTATGGCTCTCGATTTACGCGGCTGCGGCACGGCGCTCGTCACGCCTTTCACTCGGGCGGGCACGCTGGACCAACCAGCGCTTCGGCGGCTGGTCCAATTCCAAATGCGAGAGGGTATCGATTTCCTGGTTCCCTGCGGCACGACGGGTGAAACACCCACGCTTGAGCACGGCGAGTATCTCGAAGTGATCCATCTGGTAGTGGAGGAAACGCGCGGTAAGGTTCCTATCATTGTCGGGGTAGGCGGCAACAATACAAAGAAGGTCACCGTGCTTGCACAGGAAGTTCAGGCATTGGGCGTGCATGGAATTCTATCCGTGGCGCCTTATTACAATAAGCCGACTCAGGAAGGGCTCTACCAGCACTTCGCTGCCGTAGCCGAAAGCACTTCGCTGCCCGTCATCCTCTACAACGTACCAGGCCGAACCTGTTCGAACATCGAACCGCCCACGGTAGCCCGGCTTTCGCGGCTTTCCAACATCATCGGCATCAAAGAAGCCTCCGGCAGTATCACCCAGCAGATGGAATTGTTGAGTCTGGTTGACCCAGGCTTTAAGGTATTTTCCGGTGACGATGCCTTCACTTTCCCGCTGATGGCGTTGGGCGGGGTGGGTGTGATTTCAGTGGTGTCCAACGAAGCTCCGGGCTCGATGTCGCGGCTGGCTCACCTGCTGCTGGAGGGGAAATACGAGGAAGCGCGAAGACTCAACGCGCAACTGCTCCCGCTCATGCAGGCGAATTTCATTGAGACGAATCCCATTCCCGTCAAGGCGGCGCTCGCCATGATGGGCATGATCGAAGAAGTCTACCGGCTGCCGCTAGTGCCCATGAAACCTGAGAATCGAACCAAACTGGAAAAGGCCTTGACGGCACTAGGCCTGCTCCACCTGCAGACGGCTTAGTAGGCGGTTTCAATCCACCGCAACATATTCCGGCTGATGGCGACGCCCTCACTCCCGGCCCCTCTCTCTTTTGGGGGGAGCGGGGATAGTATCAAATTGTCTTACGCCCTCTCCCCGTGGCCCCGCAGACTCCGGGAAAAACAGAGTATCTTCTCGACTCACGCCGTCTCCCGGCCAGGGGAGAGGATAGCGCGCGGCACCGGGTGAAGGGTCTCCTGATAAGTTACCGGAATTATGCGAATAGACTAAAGGGCTCGGAAGGGCAGCGGTCGGCAGCTACGCTTATCTGGCGGTCTGAGACGAGAGGCAGGAACCTGCGCAATCAGGCAGTCATCCAAGAGATCGAAGCCCGTGACGCAGTCTCTCCAGTCGCGCCGGGCTCAGAAAGGAGATTACTGTGGAAGCTCGAATCGAACACACCAAAGTAGCACCGGAAGCCCTTAAGGCAATGTCGACGCTGGAAGCCTACGTTCGCCGGAGCGGGCTGGAGCCCTCGCTGCTCGACCTTGTCAGGCTGAGGGCATCGCAGATTAACGGTTGCGCCTATTGCATCGACATGCACACCAAGGACGCACGGGCCGCAGGTGAAACCGAGCAGCGGCTCTACGAACTCGACGCTTGGCGCGAAGCACCCTTTTACACCGAGAGAGAACGCGCAGCCTTGGCCTGGACTGAGGCCGTTACCTTAGTCAGCGAGGAGCATGTTCCGGATAACGTCTACGAAGCGGCGCGGCGGCAATTTTCGGAGAAAGAACTTGTGGACCTCACCATGGCGGTGGTCGCCATTAACGGCTGGAATCGCCTGGCCATCAGTTTTCGAGCTGTGCCCGGTACGTATCAGCCCGCTTCGCGCCATCAGACAGCCGGCGCGCCGCGCGCGAGCTGAGCGCTAATCTAGCGGACGAAGTGCCTGCGTAACCCGTTTCCGGCTTCGCAGGGCGCCGGTAAACAGACGGTTCTTCATTCACTGCGCGGCGGTCGATACTACCGCCGCGCAACCTGCAACGCCGGTTTCAGTCCTCAGCCGCCACCCGCTCTTTTTCCAGCAGGCTCTGCTTTCGATTCGGTCCCCAGCGATAGCCGCTCAACGTGCCGTCCTTGTGCACGGCCCGGTGGCAGGGAATGACTACAGCCACGGGATTGGTAGCGATGGCGCGTGCCACTGCGCGGACGGCCGTCGGGCGCCCCATGTCGCGCGCGATCTCGCCGTACGATCGTGTAGCGCCTCGAGGAATTCCACACAATTCCTTCCACACCCGAGACTGGAAGGCTGTGGCCTGGATGTCCAGTGGAAGATTTGTGTGAGGTTGATGTCCTTCGATCAACTCCAGCACGCCGGCGACCCATTTCTGCAATTCGCCTCCCAGCTGAAGCTCGCGAGAGACACGCGCGTGCGGATATTCGGCGACAAGCGATGCCTCGAGTGGGGCATCAGAGTCTCCGAGGCTTACAGCACATACGCCGCGCTCGGTGGCAGCCACCAGCAGGCGGCCGAGCGGGCAATTTGCGATGGTGTAGCTGATATTCATGTCGCGTCCTCCACGTCGATAGGTAGCGGGCGTCATCCCGAGCTGCGCCGGAGCGCGTTCGTAAACACGGCTGCTCGAGCTGTATCCGGCATCATAAAGTGCAGTCGTGACGTCTCGACCCTGCTTCAAGCCCGCCTTCAGGCCATCCAGGCGGCGAGCTTCGGCGTACCGGTGCGGTGTAATGCCCATGATACGCTTGAAGGTGCGCTGCAAATGATACGGACTCAGTCCCGCGTGAGCGCTCAGCGCCTCAAGGGTCAGCGCGCCTTCGGAGTCGCCGAGGTGCGTCTCGATATACCGGCACACGCTTTGGATCAGCCCCACCTGGGGATGACCCCGCTTCCCGCCGGCGGGTCGACACCTCCGGCAGGGACGGAAGCCGGCCTGTTCGGCGGCGGCGGGCAGCGGGAAAAAGACCACCTGATCGCGGTGCGGCCGCCGCGACGGACACCAGGGTCGGCAATAGATTCCGGTCGAGCGCACCGCATACACAAACGCTCCGTCGAAACTGGGGTCGCGAGCCAGCACCGCCCGCCAGCGCCGGTCCGCATCGATCACGGAGTCCTGCACCGCGGAAGCCGGTCGTCCGGTTCTGCTTGATCGATGTCTTGCGTTCATTTCACCTGGCACTGCGGGGATAGCGCGCTTCATTCTCATTCTTGGCAGAGTCTGTTCCTGCCTGAGCTTTCGATTCATCGTCAATGCCTCCACCTCCAAGATAGGTGAACGAGCAAATGGACGCTATCCGAATCTTGCTTCCAAAATAAGTTTATCGCGAGCACTCGCCGCTGTCCGCCGACGCCCGGCTCGTGGAGGGAGGCGAAAAACGAACTGTCAGTAAGACAGGCGAGGTCTGACTTTTTTCGCACGTAGCGCTCCCCCCATCGCTCTTTCTGTTAGAATTCCGGCGACTTCCTATTCTCAATGCTGAACCTTTGGGGGTGCTGATGCAATTCATTCGGAGTTTAGGACTTCTTTGGGTCCTCGCGCTTGCCGGGCCTGCGACTGCAATCGCGCAGAATCCGGGCGATTGGCTTTCAAGCCTGCCCGCGCCTCGCGCATACGTCCAAAAGCGGTCTTCGAGTTACGACCGCACGGGGGGCAACGCCGATTACCGCGTGCTGACTCCGGGCGAGGCTGTGACGCTGCTGGATACAGAGGGCCCCGGAATGGTCACGCACGTCTGGATCACCATTGCCAGCCGCGAATTGTTTCATCTCAAGAAGCTGGTACTGCGCGCCTTCTGGGACAACGAGTCCACGCCCAGCGTGGAAGCGCCGGTGGGCGATTTCTTCGGGCTAGGTCTCGGAGACTATTTTCTTTACCACTCTATTCCGCTCTCCGTGGGTTCTGACAAAGCGCTGAATTCATTTTTCCCGATGCCCTTTCGCAGCCACGCCAAGATCACCGTGACGAATGAAGGCAAGGAGAAGGTCGAGGCTTTCTATTTCAACGTCGATTACCGTACCTATCCGCGACCGCTTACCACTGATACTCTCTATTTCCACGCCCAGTATCGCCAGGGGGTTCCTAACAAGGCCGTCAAGAGCGACACGAAAAACCTCTACGGCGAGAACAATTACGTTTGGGTCGACGCCGCCGGACGCGGACACTTTGTGGGCGTCACCATGTCAATACTCGAGAACGCGGACGGCTGGTGGGGTGAAGGTGATGATATGTTTTTCATCGACGGTGAGAGGGCGCCGTCAATCAACGGCACCGGCACTGAGGACTATTTCCTGGGAGCGTGGGACTTCGGCGGCAAGCCGTTTGCCTACGACCTGTTCGGAGCGCCGCAGGTAGGACCCGAGCGCGCCGGCGCCCGCTGGTCAGTCTACCGCTTTCACCTTGACTCGCCGATCATCTTTACGAAGACGCTGCGCGCCACGATCGAGCACGGCCACGCCAACGACCGCGGGGACAACTACTATTCCGTGGCCTATTGGTATCAGACGGAACCACACGCTGCCTTCCCGCCGCTGCCGCCTGTGGACGACCGGCTGCCGCGTCTGCACCCGGTGGAGCCGAAGTAGCGCATCATTATGAGCAGATTCAATCCTGTTTGGCGTCCACGATGATTCTCGCTTTGCTGCTGTTCACTCTTGCCGGCCGGCTTGAGGCAGAACCTTCGCTTAGCGGCCGCGCAATCTTTCAGTCGCACTGCAGCAGCTGTCATGGATTGGATGGCCGAGGCGGCGAGCGTGCCCCGGATGTTGTGACCAATCCGGCAGTCAGCTCTCTCTCCGACCAGGCTCTCACGAACATCATTGAGCACGGCGTGCCTCGCGCCGGGATGCCGGGTTTCAAGGCCTGGTTAACGCCGCAAGAAACCCGCGCGGTTGTGGCGTTCATACACAGTACCAGCCGCGGTGATGGTCGACCCAAGCTGGCCGGCAGTTCCGCGCAGGGCAAGATCTTGTTCTTCGGGAAGGCCGGTTGCGCCGAGTGCCACATGGTGAATGGCCAAGGCGGATTCCTGGGCAGCGACCTCACCGATTACGGGCGTCGTCATTCGCAGCTGCAGGCGCAGCAGGCCATTCTCCACCCGGACCGTTTGCCTGTGGAGCTGACCGCCGCTACCGTGGTCACAAGGGTCGGCAAAGAATGGTCGGGCGTCATTCGCAATGAGGACAACTTTTCCATCCAGTTGCTCGATCGCCAAGGAGTCTTCCACCTGGTCATGAAATCCGATCTGGTGCGCGTGAAGCGCGAAGCGAGGCCAGCGATGCCCCGCGATTATGGTTCTCGACTAACAGCGGAAGAAATCAACAACCTGGCAATGTTTCTCGCGGGCAGGAACTTGAGGCGGCAACCCGATCAGACCTTCAGATAGGGACGCAGTTGCTTCCACCAGAAATCGATCTCATTCTGATCCACGGAGTCCAGGGCTGAGCCCGCACGGCCGCGCATCCTGGCCGTCTTGAATACGCCGCGGCGCACCAGGACGGTCTTGGCGAAGGCCATGCCGTAATTTTCTTCGAGCGCGATCATCGGCAGCAGCTTCTCGTAGAGCGCATGCGCCTCGTCAGTCTTGCCGGCGTAGGCCAGATCGTACACCTGGGCCTCGACGTCGATGAACTCACAGGCCGGCATGGTGCCCCTTCCCCCGTGCGCCAGCTCGTTCAGCACGAACTTGCCGGCGTTGCCTGAGAAGATCCCCTTCATCACACCGGATCGCGCGTAGTCCTGAAGCCGGTGAGCGACGGGTTCAACTTCCTCCTTGATGTAGCCAAGCTGCGGAAATTCGCGAGCCAATTGGATCACGAAGGCGACGGACATCGCAGGTCCCCACGTTCCGCCGCTGTTCTGAATGAAAATCGGCACCTTCACAGACTCGGCCAGCGCTCGATAATACTCGGCTACAGTGTCGAGGTCGGCGTGCCCCAGATACGGCGGAAGCGCAATCACCGCGTCCGCTCCCTTGGATTCGGCGTGACGCGCAAAGCGGACGGCCAATTCTTTCTCAGGCGCCTGGACCCCGATCATTACAGGCCGCCGCCCAGCCGCGGCATGAATGATGAGTTCCGCGCCGCGCAGGCGCTCTTCCTCAGATAACAGGTAGAACTCCGCCGCCAACTGCGGCCATACCAGGCCGTGCGCGCCACCACGAATGCAGAACTCCACCTCTTTCCCAAGGTC
>Ga0066710_100007466_pt1 | contig 10444 bp, 10 predicted proteins | sample GraSoiAngelo_159_FD_79666 | JGI IMG/M metagenome (GOLD analysis project Ga0066710, IMG submission 79666) | Grasslands soil microbial communities from the Angelo Coastal Reserve, California, USA - 14_1009_16_40cm | ecosystem: Environmental > Terrestrial > Soil > Grasslands | place: USA...
CGGATCGGGATCAACCTCGGTGACGTGATCGTCGAGGACGGTGACATCTTTGGCGACGGCGTCAATGTGGCGGCGCGCCTCCAGGAGCTGGCTACTCCGGGCGGGATTTGCGTTTCCGCCGCCGTGCGAGATCAGGTCGGCGACCGTCTTGATGTCGCGTTCGAAGATCTCGGCGAACAACAAGTCAAGAACATCGTTCGGCCAATCCGCATCTTCCGAGTCTTGCTCGACAAGGAACCTGGCCCTCGATCGGAAGCTGTTGTGGACGAGCCACGCCCAGCCACCAAGCCGTCCCTGGTGGTGCTGCCCTTCGTCAATATGAGCGGCGATCCCGAGCAGGAGTTCTTCGCTGACGGCCTCAGCGAGGACATCATCACCGAATTGTCCCGGTTCCGCGATCTCCTCGTTATTTCCCGAAATTCGGCGTTCGTGCACAAGGGCAAGGCGGTCAAGGTCCAAGACATCGCACGCGAGTTCGGCGTCCAATATGTCGTTGAGGGCAGCGTTCGCAAAGCCGGCGACCGTGTCCGAGTCACCGTGCAACTGATCGACGCCGAGACCGATCGGCATATCTGGGCCGAGCGTTACGATCGCAAGATCGAGGACATTTTCGCGATACAAGACGAGGTGACCTGCGCCATCGTCGGCACACTTCCCGGCCGGATCGAAGCCGCGCGCCACGATCGGGCGAAGCACAAGCCGACCGAGAACATGGTGGCTTATGAGTACGTGCTGACCGGTAAGATACTGCACCACCGCTCGACGCGGGAAGATAACGCGGAAGCGCAACGCTTGCTCGACCGGGCCATCGCGCTCGATCCGAAATACGCTCACGCGCATGCATGGAAGGCCTGCGTTTTGGGCCAGAGCTGGGTCTATAAGTGGTGCGCGGATTGTGAAGTCACTTGGAAACTAGTGGCCGACGAGGTACAGATCGCCCTCAGCCTCGATGACAACGATAGTGACGTTCACCGCATCCTCGCCGCACTGAGCCTGGCGCACGGTGATCACGAGAAGGCTCGCTATCATCAGGAGCGCGCGCTGAGCCTCAATCCCAACAACGACCTCATCCTGGTTCAGAACGGCGAGCTTCTCACCTGGCTGGGCAGGCCTGAGGACGGCATAGAATGGATTAGGAAGGCAATGCGGTTGAACCCCTATCACCCCGAGCGATACTGGAACCACCTCGGCCGCGCACATTACACGGCGCGGCAATACGCCGAAACCGTCGAGGCACTAAGCCGGCTCACGCGGCCAGATCAAACGCACCATGCGTTCCTCGCGGCCGCCTTGGCACAGCTAGGAGACAAGACAGCGGCCGCGGCCCATGCGCAGGAAGTGATAAGGGAAGAACCGGCCTTTTCGATTCAACACTTTCTATCGACATTGCATTACCAGCTCGACAGCGACCGGGATCACCTTCGCGCGGGCCTGCTCAAAGCCGGATTGCTGGAGTGACGCGCAGCGCCGCTTTGGCGGCGCAGACCAACCACGTATCAAGCGTCTGGACGCATCCGGACGCAGTACCCGACTGCGACATTTTGCCGAGGCTAGCGCGCTTGCAACGAGCGCACGAGGCCACTCCTCAGGCGTGGCTCAACGGTCGCGGAACAGGAAGCTATAACCGTTGAGTGCAGGCACACCGCCCAGATGCGCAAACAGCACCTTGGAGCCAGCAGGGAGCTCACCACGCTTCACCATGTCGATCATGCCCTGCATCGATTTGCCCTCGTACACCGGGTCGGTGAGCATGCCTTCGAAGCGCGCGCACAGCCGGATGGCCTCGAGCGTCGCAGCAGACGGCACGCCGTACTCGGGACAGGCGTAGCGGGTGTCCAACACCACGTCGGCCGCCGTGATGAAGCGCCCGAGTTCCACCAACCGGGCGGTATTCTGCGCAATGCGCAGGATCTGCTCGCGCGTCTGCTCGGGCTTGGCCGAGGCGTCGATGCCGATCACCCGATTGGAACGGCCATCGGCCGCGAAGCCGACTACCATGCCGGCTTGCGTGCTTCCGGTGACCGAGCACACCACGATGTAGTCGAATTTGAGCCGAGCTCGACTTCTTGCGCCCGCACCTCTTCGGCAAATCCGACGAAGCAGCCCGCCCAGGCGGTGATCGGAGGCGCCGGCAGGGATCGCGCAGGGTTTGCCGCCCGCCCGCTGCACGTCGTCGAGCGCCTGCTCCCAGCACACCGCGCCAGTTGCTGCTGTCGCTGCGCATCTGGGCATGAAGTGCGTGACCGTGCAGGAGAACTGGGTGAACTGGTTCGACAGCGTCTACGACCGCGTTGGCAACATCCAACTGTCGCGCATCATGGGTGCCGACGTGCGCCTAGTGAACGAGGGCTTCGGCATTGAGTTCGACAGCACTTGCTTCAGCACCATGAAAGAACGGATCTGCCGAACGCCGGGAAGGTAGAGAAGGTGTTCGGCGTGCAACCGATTGAAGCTCTCGGCGTCCTTGGTGCGAATAAGCGGAACAGGGTTGCGACACGCTGGTCACTATCGGTGGCATCCAATCGAACCGACAACACAGTTTCCGATCTGATTTCGAAAATCCGACCCGGTGTCGCTCCCTGTCATCATGTTTATCAATCATGTTTATCAAGCAACGGGATTTGCACCCCAGGAAATGGCGGCACCCGACGCACCCATGTAAAGACCGCTTCGGATCGCATGGCGCCGTTCGTCGCGCTGTACCGCGCACCGACCGCAGGTCAGGTGCCGATCGCATTTTCTCCGAGCGCGATGTCGACGGTCATCTCTTTCGTAAGCGGTTCTAATGCGTGCCGCAACTCATCGTTCGGAACCGCCTCCGGCACGACCAGGAGCGCCTTGACCTTGAACAGCTGTTCGGCGGGGGTGGCGCCGCTGACGATCTCGGTGTGGAGGTCCTCAATGCTGACCCGGCGTCTCGCAAGGCTCCCGGACAACTCGCGAACGATCCCCTTGCGATCGTGCCCGACCAATTCGAGCTTGACGGCGCGGCGTCCGGCGGGGATCGGGATCTGCTCCTTCTTGGCGATGACGACGTGCACTCCTGACGGCTCCAATCCGCCCAGCGCGGCGGCCAGCGGTTCGGCGTTCTGCGGAGGCACTTCGAAATGCACCAGGCCGGCGAACTGCCCGGCGAGGGTTGCAATACGGCTTCCGGCCCAGTTGGCGCCGTAGCTCTGCGCTTGTTCCGACAACAGGCTGACAATTCCGGGACGATCGGGACCCGTCACCGTCGCCACGAGCGATGTCATCGTCGATTTTCCTTCATCCGTTAATGACACGGTTCTGCGGATCATCGGCGCTTTGGTCGCGAACCGCTCGTCTTGCGGATGGGCCGGCACTTCGCCATGCTGCCGGGCGTGGCGAATAACCCGGGTGAGAAGGTCGAGACCCATCGGCGCCAGCGCACGTTCCCACAAGTCGCGGGCTGTCTCGCCCTTGACGACAAAGCACCAATCCTGCGCGGCGATGGCGCCCGCGTCCATGCTCTCAGCCAGGTGATAGACCGAGCCTCCCGCAATCCGATCGCCTTCCAGGATCGTCCACTCAACCGCGGCGATGCCGCGATGCCGCGGCAGCAGCGATGGATGATAGCCAACGCCACCCAGGCGCGAACGCGCCAGCGCCTCCTCGCTGACCCGTGCGTGGGTGTGCGCGGCCACGATGAGCTCCGTCCCCTCGGCGATCGCACTTCCCGGCACATTCTTGGGGTTTTCGAGCAGGTGGACGGGCACTCCGGCTATCTGCGCGGCGAGCGCCAGTCGGTCGTCGCCCGCCGGCGAAACAACGCGCGCAATCTCGGCGCCATCGTCGCGCAGCACTTCGAACACCTTAGCTCCGAAAAAGCGGGACCCGACCAGTGTGCAATTCATTGAAGCAAGGCCGTCGGCACGGTCTCTGTGTTCTTGACCGCATGACAAGGTACGTCGTGCGATCTTGGGTGAGGGAATATGTCCACCAATACTACGACGCTAGTCTCCCCAGTTAAAGAGAGCAATGCTGTTGATCCTCGTTACAAGCTTAACGACCTCAGCACGATGGAGTGGGTCGCAATAGTTGTGTCATGTTGTCTCGAAATATTCAAGGCCTTTGCAGCGATGCAGGCCCTTTTTTCCGCTTCGCGTAGCGCGTTGAAGGGCGTCGCCGATGCGCAGCTCGCGATCGAAACGGCACACGGCCGGGGAAAGATCGCGATACGCCTGATCAAAGCAGAACCGATGCTCTCGGCGCGCGTTGTGGCGTCGCGAACTCGGTAGCATTTAATCGCTCACTACGGCATTGGGCGGCACCACCTGTTTATTAAACACTCCGGATGTCTCTCTTCACACTCCTCTTCGCAATCGCTGCCACAGTGCGCAGCGAGGCTTTGGCGGTCATCGACAATAAATATATATAGACCAATAGGTTGCAAGAGCTCTGGCCCTTGCTTTGGGCGCCCAACCATCAATTTTGCAAAAAACCTTGCATTACGGTTTGGCCTGGTATAGGATGTTTAGTAAATAATATTCACTAAGCATGCGGCCCAAAAAAGCGAAGGGGCCGATCTCATCGCAAGCAATAGGAGGAGTTCGGTGAGCCATCACAATCTACGCGAGCCCATAGCTGCGGTCGCTCGCGCTGCTTTAACTCCGTCGCTATCCAAGGGTCGAGGTTGTTCGTCTTGGAGCCTGTCCGCCTTAGTTTCGCGCATACCTGAAACTAAGGCGAACAGGAACCTAGGCCTCGTGCCTTCTCCTCTGTCGGGTGAAGAGGTTAATCCGGCCCGTAGCCGCGCCAGTACCGGCGCGATTGCAATCCTTCCACTCGCTATCCACGTGCACGTAAGGAGGAAATTCATGAGCAAGCTGTATCGATCGCTATTGGGAGTCGTGTTGGGTGCCGGTCTTGCGTTCGGCGCCACCGCGGCAAAGGCCAAAGAGCTCACCCTGTGTTGGGCTGCATGGGATCCTGCCAATGCCCTAGTGGAGTTGTCGAAAGACTTCACCGCGAAAACTGGCATCAATATGAAGTTCGAGTTCGTTCCCTGGACCAGTTATGCCGACCGGTTTCTCAACGAGCTCAATTCCAAGAGCAAGCTGTGCGATCTCATCATCGGCGATAGCCAGTGGATCGGCGGCGCGGCGGAGAACGGTCATTACGTAAAGCTCAACGATTTCTTCGACAAGAACGGCATCAAGATGTCGGACTTCGTCGAAGCGACCGTCACTGGCTATTCAGAGTGGCCCAAACACACGCCGAACTACTGGGCGCTGCCAGCGATGGGCGATTCGGTCGGCTGGACGTATCGCAAGGACTGGTTCGCGAACGCTGCGTTGCAAAAGGAGTTCAAGGAGAAGCATGGTCGCGATCTAACGCCGCCCAAGACCTGGGATGAATTCCTGCAAGTGGCAAAATTCTTCCAGGGCCGCCAGATCGACGGCAAGAAAGTCTACGGCGCTTACATCTTTACTGAGCGCGGCTCCGAAGGCATTACCATGGGTGTGACCAACGTGCTCTATCCCTACGGCTTCGAATACGAAAATCCGAAGAAGCCGTATCAAATGGAGGGCGTCGTCAATTCGGCGGATGCCGTCAAGGGGCTCGAGGTTTACAAAGAGATCTACAAGTGCTGCACAGCGCCGGGCATGACCAACGCCTACATGTCGGAAGGTCTGGACGCGTTCAAATCGGGGCAAGTCGCGATGCAGATGAACTGGTTTGCCTTCTTCCCAGGCCTCTACAAGGAAATGGGGCCGAACAAGATTGGCTTTTTCCCCAACCCCAGCCAGAAAACCAAGGGTGTTCAGTTAGGCGGGCAGGGTATTTCCGTGGTGTCGTATTCGGAGCACAGGGATGACGCACTGGCGTACATCAAGTGGTTCGCTCAGCCCGACGTGCAGAAGAAGTGGTGGTCGCTGGGCGGTTACTCCTGCCTGAAGGCCGTGGTCAACGATCCAGGCTTTAAAGCAAGCGCGCCATTTGCGAACGACTTCCTCGTGTCCATGAACATGGTGAAGGACTTCTGGGCCGAGCCAATCTACGCCACTTTGCTGCTCGACATGCAAAAGCGCATCCATGACTACGTGGTCGCGGACAAGGGCACCGCCAAGCAAGCGCTGGACAGCCTGGTGAAGGATTGGACCAAGGACTTCAAGGAAGCCGGGAAGTTCCAATAGTTGCCTCCTGAACCTTCGCGCGGGTAAGTCAGGAGAGGGACAGGCTGCTGTCAACTTATCCCAATCCTGACCCTCTCGAAGCGCAAGAGTACAGGCAGAGGTTGCGGAGAGCTCACTCATGAACGGCAAGATAGTGATGGACTGCATCGAGGCAGCGTATGCATCGATTAAGGAGCACGCCGCCGAAATCATGGTTCTTGATCAGACCATTGGCGATGGCGACCACGTATTCAACCTGATTCGCGGGCTCGAAGTGTTGCGCGGCATGCGCGTGCAGATCGAGGCGAATGACTTGGGCCCAGCGCTCAAGCTCGCGGCCAACAAGGTGCTTACGACGGTAGGGGGTTCGTCGGGTCCGCTGTTTTCATCGTTGCTGATGGGTATGTCTCGAACAGCTAGCCGAGTGCACGGCGATCGCGTCGGATTCGCGCAAATGTACGCCGCTGGCGTCGTGGCCGTGCAGGAGCGCGGCAAGACCGGCAAAGGCAGTAAGACCATGATGGACGTGCTGATCCCAGTCGCAGAGCGCTTCAACGAGCTCGTGCGGAGCGCGTCATCGATACGGGAAATACTCGACGACCTGCCCAAAGAGGCGACGCGCGGCATGCTGGCAACGCGCGACATGCTCGCGATCAAAGGCCGTGCCTCGTTCTTGGGTGAGCGTTCGCGCGGACACATCGACCCGGGTGCCAGATCGTGCCAGATCATGATTAGCGCAGTGTGCGAGCAAATTGGCAAGTCTTATGAGCGAGGAGAAGCGCGCCGTGAAGAAATTCCTGAACAAAGTTGACGACTTTCTGAGCGAGAGCCTCGCCGGCTTTGCAACCGCGCACAGCGACCTCGTTACGCTGAATACCGAACCGGTTTTCGTGCGACGCAAGACTTTGACGCAAGGGAAGGTTGCGTTGATCTCTGGCGGTGGCTCAGGGCACGAGCCGTTGCATGCGGGATTCGTCGGTTACGGTATGTTGGATGCCGCCTGTCCGGGTCAGGTGTTCACGTCCCCCACGCCCGACCAGATGATGGCTGCTGCGGAGGCGGCGAACACGGGTGCCGGCGTTTTGTTCATTGTCAAGAATTATTCTGGCGATGTGATGAATTTCGAAATGGCTGCGGAAATGTGTGACGCCAACAACGCCTCGGTGGTGATCAACGACGATGTCGCGGTCGAGAACTCGAGCCATACCAGCGGCCGACGCGGCGTCGCGGGCACCGTTATCGTGGAGAAGGTTGTCGGGAGCCTGGCCGAGATGGGCGCGGATCTCCAACAGTGCAAGATCCTCGGCGATCGAGTGAACAAGCGAACAGCGTCAATGGGTGTCGCCTTCAGTAGCTGCATCGTGCCCGCCGCTGGCACGACGACCTTCAATATCGGCTATGACGAAATCGAGGTGGGTGTAGGCATTCACGGTGAACCTGGACGGAAAAGAGCCAAGCTCACTTCCGCCGACGCGATTTGCGCCGAGCTGCTGGAGACCATCGTCGATGATCTGAAGCCCACAAAAGGCGCCGAGCTGTTAGTGCTGGTGAACGGGTTGGGCGCGACCCCGCTGGGCGAGCTGTATCTGCTCTTCAACTGCGCGCGCCAATGGCTCGAGCGCAAGGGCTTGCGCGTGGCCAGGTCGCTTATCGGTAACTTCACCACCTCGCTAGAGATGGCCGGAGCTTCCCTTACCCTTTGCATGCTGGACGACGAGATCGCAAAGCACTGGGACACGCCAGTGCGTACTGCGGCCCTACGCCGGGATGCGTGAGAGCGGAGAGCGGCGACCGGTGATCAAGGGCAAGCGCCGCCGGGTCGTGATAAAGGAAGTTACTTGTGCAAACCACTATCGAGATCAATGAAGCAACGGCAGTGCCTGTCGCGGCCGCCAAGCCTGGTTTGACGACTAGCCTAGCCGGGATGTCGGATCGCGCGATCGCGTGGTTGTTCATCAGTCCGACCATCGTGCTGCTGCTGGCGATCAACATCTTTCCGTTGATCTGGACCATCTACATGTCGTTCACGAATTACAAGGCGAACATGGGATGGGTGAAGTACCGCTCCGTGGGGACCGAGAATTATGTGGATATCCTCACCGACTCCGACATCTGGACGGCGATGCAGACCACGGCGCATTTCGTCTTCTGGTCGATTCTGTTCGAAGTCCTGCTCGGCTTCGGCCTGGCTCTCCTGATCAATCGCAAATTCCGCGGTCATAGTTTGTGGACCACCATCATCCTGTTGCCGATGATGCTCTCCCCTGCGGTGGTGGGAAACTTCTGGACTTTCCTGTTTCAACCGCAAATCGGTCTCTTCAACTACATCGTGGGCTTTTTCTCCGCCGCGGACCCTGGGTCGTTCCAGATGATAGGCGACGTAAACCTCGCCCCATGGACCATCGTGCTGGTCGACACCTGGATGTGGACGCCTTATGTGATGCTGATTTGTCTCGCTGGCTTGCGCTCTATTCCGGACTCGATTTACGAGGCGGCGGAAGTCGATCGCGCATCTACCTGGCGCACCTTCTGGTCGGTCACCTTGCCCATGGTGATGCCGTTCTTGATGCTCGCCATTCTGTTTCGCGCCATCGAGAATTTCAAGATGTTCGATATGGTGAACCTGCTCACCAACGGCGGTCCCGGTTCGCTCACCGAAACGGTCTCGATCACATTGAAGCGGGCGGCCTTCGAGAAGTGGCAGACCGGCTGGTCCTCGGCGCTCGCCATCATCCTGTTCCTGGCCGTGTTCGGTGCCGCGAACATTTATGTCAAGGTGCTCAACAAGGTGAAACAGCGATGAACGGTAAAGCGACTGCGCATTCGGTGGTTGAGGCGTCTGCCCGGTCGAAGTGGATATCGGGTGCCGTCGTCGTGTTCTACGCGCTGGTAACGATCACGCCCTTGTTGTGGATCGTTCTCACCAGCTTCAAGACACCGACGGATTCGATTGCCTATCCGCCCAAGGTAATTTCCGAGCCATCGCTCGAAGGCTACTGCAATCTCTTCACGATACGCTCGCGCCAGGCGCCGGAGTACATGGCAAGTCTGCCGCCGGCGACGGGCTATTGCGACAAAATCGCGCGCGAGCGCAACATGGTGATCGCCGGGCCATCGAAGACGCCGGGTCGGCTCTTGAACTCTCTTGTCATCGGGTTCGGGTCGACCTTCCTGGCCGTGTTTCTTGGCACGCTAGCGGCCTACGCGTTCTCGCGTTTCAAGGTGCCGCTCAAAGACGATTTGATGTTCTTCATCCTGTCGACGCGCTTCATGCCGCCGATCGCGGTGGCGATACCGATCTACTTGATGTACCGCCAACTCGGCATGACCGATACGCACTTCGGCATGATCCTGCTTTATACGGCCGTGAACGTGTCGCTCGCCGTGTGGTTGCTCAAGGGATTCATCGACGAAATTCCGCGCGAGTATGAAGAGGCGGCGCTGGTCGATGGCTACACGCGATTGCAAGCGTTCGTGAAGACGGTGCTGCCACAAGCCGCGACCGGCATCGCGGCGACGGCGGTGTTCTGCCTGATTTTCGCGTGGAACGAATACGCGTTTGCCGTGCTGTTGACCAGCGGAGTCGCCCAGACCATGCCGCCGTCCATTCCCTTCCTTATCGGCGAAGGCGGTCAGGACTGGCCTGCAGTGGCGGCCGGCACGACGTTGTTCGTGATCCCTATCTTGGTATTCACCGTGCTGTTGCGAAAGCACCTGTTGCGCGGTATCACTTTCGGAGCGGTGCGCAAGTGAGCGATGCAATTTCCCACCGGGACGCAAACACTCCCGCGTCGTCCTCGCGCATGCGGGGACCCAGCGTCGTTGCGCCGGGAATGAAGACACTGGGTTCCCGCTTTCGCGGGGACGACCAACCTAAGCGCCGGCTTTTCCGCCGCGGTCCCTGGGAAAACGCCTCCGCCGTGGTGATCGGGTTGGGCATTTTCATGCTGATGCAGCCCTTTGTTCTCGACTTATACACCTACTCGTTCGACGTGATCCTGGCCGGGACCCTGGGCTTTCTCGTCACCAGTCACTTCCCGGAGTAGCGCCATGGCTGAAATACGACTGGAGAATTTGCGGAAGCGCTTCGGGGATTTCACCGCCGTGCGCTCATCTTCGTTCACCATCGCCGATGCGGATTTCTTCGTCCTGCTGGGGCCCTCGGGCTGCGGCAAGACCACCACCCTGCGCATGATCGCCGGGCTGGAACTGCCTTCCTCGGGCCAGATCCTGCTCGACGGCGAGGACGTCACTTTCAATCGCGCACGGCAACGCGACATCGGCTTCGTGTTCCAGCTGTTCGCGCTCTA
>Ga0066710_100007467_pt1 | contig 10444 bp, 6 predicted proteins | sample GraSoiAngelo_159_FD_79666 | JGI IMG/M metagenome (GOLD analysis project Ga0066710, IMG submission 79666) | Grasslands soil microbial communities from the Angelo Coastal Reserve, California, USA - 14_1009_16_40cm | ecosystem: Environmental > Terrestrial > Soil > Grasslands | place: USA...
CTGACGTCGAACTCGCCCCACATGCCGAACACACCCTTGTTCACGCACCGGGTGGGGCGCGCGAACGCCTGGCCGGCTACGGTGGCCGGCGTGGAGGCGCAAGCTTGTTCCCACGAACCGGAGATGTTCCAGAGACGCGAGGAGTATTGGCGGATTCCGGCACGAAGACACTGATCCTTCTGGAAGTCGCCCCAGTCGGCGGCGGAGAGCGGGGAGAACGTGCCCAGGATCAGCGCCGCTGCCTGAGTGAAGAGCTTGGCCGCAGCCATCCGCGCCCGCACGTCACTTGTATGGAAGATGCCGCCCATCAGGATCTCTCCGGGACAGCAGCTTACCGACGATCACAAGAAAGGGCATTCCCAGAAGGAGCGCCATCTCGTACGTCGCCACGACGGTCACCGTCGTCATCCGCCGCCTCTGGCAGCAATGCCGGGCCAGCCAAGACTTCTCGCCAGCATCTCGCGCCCGGAGGCAAGCGGTGGATTTTGGATGCGGAGCGTAACTACGGTATCCGCATCTTGTCAAGAGAGATCTGAGGCGCATAAATGTCAGCGGTGAGTTCGGCGCCTTGCGTGCTGAAACGGTTGCTGGGTGTGAACGTTCAGTTCGTCACGGCTCCAGGATCACCTTTACGACCGGCTCCGGCCGCCGGCGCAGCAGGTCGAAGGCCTTCTCGAACTCCGCGAGCGGGAAGCGGTGCGTGACGAGGGGCGAGACGTCGAGCCGGCCGGACTCGATGAGGCGCAACGCCTGCTCGAAGCTCTCGCTCGTGTAGGCGAACGTGCCGTGGATGTGCAGCTCCTTCAGGCAGAACACGTCCGCCTCGAGCTGCGTGCGGCCGGCGCCGCCGGCGATGCCGTACAGGACGATCGTGCCGCCGCGGCGCGCGACGGCGAGCGCCAGCGGTAGCGCGCTCGCGCTGCCGGCCGCTTCGAAGACGACGTCGGCGCCCGCGCCACCGGTCATGGCCCGCACGCGCCCGGCGGGATCGTCGCCCACGGTGAGGAAGTCGGTCGCACCCATGCGGCGGGCGAGCGCTTCGTTGCCGCGGTCGACGCCGATCACGACGATGCGCGCCGGGCGCGAGACGGCCGCCCAGCCCACCGCGAGCAGGCCGAGCGTCCCCGGGCCCACGACCACGACCGTGTCGCCGTCATCGATGGTGGCGCGCCGCGCGCCCTGGACGACGCACGCGAGCGGCTCGGCCATCGCCGCCGACGTGAAGGGAAGCGTGGCCGCGAAGGGATGGGCGAGATCCGCGCGGACGGCGACGCGCTCCGCGAAGCCTCCCGGCAGGGTGAAGCCCAGCTCGTTGTAGGAGACGCACAGGTTGGTCTCGCCGCGCCGGCACCACTCGCACGCGCGGCAGAAGTTGTGCCCTTCCACCGCGACGCGGTCGCCCACCGCGACCCCGCCCGCGCCGGATCCCAGCCGCTCCACCGTCCCGCACCACTCGTGTCCGGGAATGACCGGATACTTCACGTAGGCCGCCGGCCGCGTGCCCTTCAGCGTCTCGACGTCGCTCATGCAGATGCCCGCGGCGCCTACCTTGACGAGGATCTGCCCCTCGCCCGGCCGCGGATCGGGCTCGTCGCGGAGGGCCGCCCGGTTCGGCGCCGCGATCACGACCGCTTTCATCGTCTCACCCGCACCACTCGAGGGCGGCGGCGAGGTACACCTCCGCCGTGCGCAGCACCGAGGCGACCTCGACGTACTCGTTCGCGTTGTGGCTGCCCGCGCCCCGCGGCCCGAAGAGCAGCGTCGGGATGCCGAACTCGCGCTGCACCAGGAACGCGTCGCACGGCCATTCGGAAGCCGACAGCTTGGCCTTCGCGCCGAGGATCCCCACCGCCGCGCCGTGCAGGCAGCGCGTCCACTGATGGGTCGCGCCCAGCTCGTGGCCGAGCAGCGGGGGATCGACGACGTTCTGCACCTCGACCGGGTACTTGCGGAAGAAGGGATCCTGCGCGCAGAACTCCCGCAGCGAGGCCTCGATCTCGCGGACGACGGCGGGCACGTTCTCGTGGGGCAGGAACTGGAAGTAGAGCCTCACGCGCGCGACGAGGGGCACGCTCCAGGGCACGTCGGGATCGAAGCGGTTCGCCTCGAGGGCCAGCACCTGCACCGGCGCGGGATCGGGGAAATCGCGGTAGGTCTCGCCGGGGTCGACCGCGCGCCGCCGCGCCGCCCAACGGTCGACCCAGGCGAGCAGGCGGCCGACGGGCACCGCGGGGCTGACGACCTCTTCCTTGGAGAAGTAGCCCATCGGATCGCCGGCCCGGCAGACGAGGTCGAAGAAATGCCCTCCGCGCGTGGCCCGGACCACCTCATAGTTGGTGCCCTCGGCGATCGCGCAGGCGTCGGCGTTGTCGCCGCGCAGCCGGCCCGCGAGCGTGCCGCCTCCGCCCGCGAACTCCTCGTCCACCACGGACTCGCACAGGAGGTCGCCTCCCAAGCGCGTCCCGGATTTGCGCAATGCGATCGCCACCGCGAACTGCGCGGCCAGGCCGCCCTTCATGTCCCAGCTCCCGCGGCCGTGCAGGCGGCCGTTGCGGACGGCGCCCGACCACGGGCCACTCTTCCACGGGTCGCGGCCCACGGGCACCGTGTCGATGTGGCCGCTCAGCAGCAGGCTGCGGCCGCGGCCGCGCCCGGGCAGGCGCGCGACGAGGTTGTGCCGGCCGCGGTAGCGCCGCTCGCGCCGCACGTAGGGATGGCTCGAGCGGTTCAGGAACGCCGTGTCGTACAGCTCCGCGTCGATGCGGTGCTTCTTCAGCGCGTCGCGCAGCACCTTCTGCGCGGCGGTCTCGTGGCCGTCGGGGGGGACGGCCACCGAGTCCACGCGCACGAGCGCGCGGGTGAGGGCGACGATCTCCTTGGCGAGCGGCCGCAGCAGCCGCCGGGCGTCGCGGACGGGGGAGCTAGGCATCGCGGTTCCTCGCGGCGAGGGACGCGAACAGCTCGCGAACCTCGCGGTAGCCGAAGACCGCGACCAACGCTGACACCAGGGCGAACGAGGCCACCGAGGCGTAGAACACGATCGCCCACAAGGTCAGCCAGCTCATACCGCCGCCGGGGCGGCCGTGCGGGCGGGCGAGGGTCGCAACAGCGAGCCGAGGACCAGGCCGACGAGGGCGAGCCCCCAGCTCAGGTTCCCGGCGGCGCCCACGCTGAGGCCGGCCCCGGGGACCAGATACGCCAGCGACGCCGCCGCGCCGAGGACGAAGCAGGCGACTGCGCCCAGCGCGGAGGCCCGCCGCCAGTAGAGCCCGAGGACGATCGTGAGCAGCGTCGGCGCCATGAACAGGTTCGCCGTGACCTGCAGATAGAAGTACGCCGGTCCCGGCACTTCGTACACGAGGCTCCACACCATGATGAATGCGGTCAAGGCCACGATCGTCACGCGGGTCAGGCGCAGCTTGCCCTGCTCCGACAGCTCGCGGCCGAGCAGCGGGCTGACCACGTCCTGGGAGATCACGGCGCTCCAGCCGAGGAAGTAGCCCGCGTACGTGGATACCGACGCCGCCAGCATGCCGGCCATGACCAGGCCCATCCAGCCCGCGGGGACGAGCGCCGCCACCATCCACGGCATCGCCACCATCCCCATCTCCTCGCGGAGCGCCCGCGCCCGCTGGGCGTGGGGCTCGGAGCGCTCGGCCTGGGCCAGCGTCTCCAGCCGGTCCACGCGCGGCAGCAACGTCTCGAGCCGTCCCTCGTCCAGCAGGGGCTTGAAGGTGGTGGCCAGCTCCGCGTCGAGGCGGGTCATCTCCACTCCGGGTGCCTCGCCGACAGGAGAGGCCAGCGGTGTGGCCCGTCCGAAGAAGAACGCGAGGGCCGCGATGCCCCAGGCCATCGGGATCACCGCCCGGCCCAGGAAGAGCACGCTCGTGAGGGTGAAGACCTTCCGGCCCGTGGCCGCGTCGCGGGCGGAGAAGGCGCGCATCGCCGCCGATTGCCAGACCGTCATGAACGCCAGCCACAGCAGGACCTGCCAGAGGATGAACGCGGGACCCACGCCGAGGTCGGCGAAGGGATCGAGCCCGCGCCCATGCATGTGCTCCAGGACCGCCCCGCTCATTCCCGACCAGCCGATGCGCGACAGGCACACCGCGGTGACGATCAGCGTCCCGGCCGCGAGCAGGACGTACTGGAGGTAGTTCGTGACGATGAGCGACAACATCCCGCCGAGGGCCGTGTAGACGAGCGCGACGAGCAGCAATGCGGCCATCGTCCATGCGACGAAGCGCGGCGGGATGCCGGTGGTGATCGTGAGGAAGCGCGCTTCGATGATCGGGAAGATGCCCAGGTTGAGCGAGCCGCCGAAGGCCATCATCAATCCCGCGAGCACGCGCACGCGCCGGCCGTAGCGCCGCTCGAGGTACTCGGGCACCGTCATCACCTGCATCTCGCGCAGCGGCGTGATCACGAAGCCGGTGCGGCCGACGGCGAAGCACACCGCGATCGTGATCAGGCCGACGACGAAGGCCGAGAAGCCGGCCAGGAACCCGAACTGCGCCTGGTACATGTAGGTGATGATCCCGATCTCAGTGGACACGAGCGAGGCCGTCCCCACGTAGGCGCCCATGCCGCGGCTCGCCACCAGGTAGTCCTCGATCCGCCCGACGAGCCGGCGCGCGCGCAGGCCGACCCAGACGGTGGCGACCAGCGACGCGAGCGTGATCGCCCAGTCGAGCGCTCCGAAGCGCACTACAGGTTACCGCGCGCGATCTCCTCGGCGAGGTAGTCCGTGGCCCGCCACGACAGCGCGAGGATCGTGAGCGTCGGGTTCTTCTCGCTCGCGGTGGTGAAGGCGGAGCCGTCCACCACCCACACGTTCTTCACCTCGTGCATCTGGCTGAACTTGTTCAGCGCGGAGCGCTTGGGATCGTCGCCCATCCGGCAGGTGCTGTGCTCGTGGATGGCGGAGCCGTTGTTGTCGAGGACACCGCGCTGGAAGACCACCAGCTCGGCCCCCGCCGCCCGGCAGATCTCCTCGACCGTGTCGTACATGTGCTCGGCCATCTTCTTCTCGTTGTCGCCGATGCGGTAGTCGATCTTGAGCAGGGGAACGCCGTACCGGTCGGTCTTCGTCTCGTCCACCGTGATGCGGTTGTGGGCGTAGGGCAGGACCTCGCCGAAGGGATGGAACTCGAACCAGGCGGGGAAGCGGCGCTTGATGTCCTTCTTGAGCGAGACGCCGAAGCCCGGCAGCGCGCTCGCGAAGTGGTTGACGCCGTCGCTGCTGCAGCCGGTGTTCCAGAACTGCGCGCCCCAGCCGCGCAGGTAGTCGCGCTTGAAGCCCGGGCGGTGGTTGAAGCGGGGCATGTAGACGTGCTCGCCGCCGATGCCGCGGTCGTTCTGCCAGGGCTGGCCGTAGAGGTCGGGCAGGAAGCCCTTCACGTGGATCCGGATCTGCTCGCACAGGTAGCGGCCGATCACGTCGGAGCCGTTGCCGATCCCGTTGGGGTAGCGCTCCGATTTCGAGTTGAGGAGGATCCGGGTCGAATCGACGCAGCTCGCCCCCAGCACCACGACCTTGCCGAGGACCTCGCGCTCCTGTCCCGTCTTGCGGTCGAAGTACTGCACGCCCCGGGCGAGCCCGCGGTCGTCCACCAGGATCCGCGCCGCCACCGAGTTGGAGCGCAGCTCGAGCCTGCCCGTCTGCATCGCGAACGGCAGCAGGTGGTCGGCGGCGCAGAAGAACGACGCCGTGTCGCAGCCGCTGCCGCACTTGCCGCAGTAGTGGCAGGGCGGGAAGCCGCGGGTGGCCCGGGTCATGTTCGCGCGGCGCCCGGCGACCATCGGGATCCCCTTCTGGGCCGCCGCCCGCCGCAGCAGGTTCTCGCCGCAGCGGGACCGCGGCGGAGGCTGGAGAAACTTGCTGCCCGGCAGCACCTCGGAGTCGTCGGTGCCGCCGCACACGCCGATCATCTGCTCGACCTGGTCGTAGTAGGGCGCGACGTCCGCGTAGGAGATGGGCCAGTTGATCTCCCAGCCGTCGCGGCCGGCGGCCTTGAAGTCCATCTCGGAGTAGCGCAGGCTCACCCGCCCCCACACGTTGGTCTTGCCGCCGTGGCCCCACACGCGGATCAGCTCGAAGGGCTGTCCATCCGGCGTGAGGTACGGCTGCTCCTTGGTGTCGAGGAAGAACTGGGGTGGGTGGTCGCCCTTCGACAGCCTCACCCGTGCCTCCCACGGCCGGACGTGGGTCCAGAACTTCGAGCGGTCGAACTTGTCGCCCGCGTCGAGCAGGACCACCTCGACGCCCTTGCGCGTGAGGTTCCAGGCGGCCATGCCCCCGGCCGCGCCGCTGCCGATCACGATCACGGGATACACCTTCTGCGGCTCGACGATCTGCATGGCCGGACCCTCCGCGAACCGGATGATATAGTTCCCGCACTCGGGAAGGAAGGTTGCAGCCAGGCATGCCGGGCGCAGGCGCGGCGCAGGGCGCGGCGTGGAGCGCAGAGAAGGTGGCCACCGCGTTCCGTTCGCGCTTCGGAAGGGATCCCGTCTGGCTCGTGCGCGCGCCCGGCCGCGTCAACCTGATCGGCGAGCACACCGACTACAACGAGGGCTTCGTGCTGCCGATGGCGATCGACCGCGCGGTGTGGATCGGCCTGCGCGCGCGCGAGGGCCGGGCCGTCGTCGCCGCCTCCCTCGACTTCGGCGAGGAGAAGTCGTTCGCGCTGGACGGCCTCGGCCACGACGGCGAGGGCTGGTGGGAATACCTGAAGGGTGTCGCGTGGGCGCTCGGCGAATCGCACCACCGCCTGGCGGGATGGGACGGTGTCGTCGCCGGCGACGTCCCCATCGGCGCCGGCCTGTCGTCCTCGGCCGCCCTGGAGATGGCGGCCGCGCGCGCCTTCGCCGCCGTCTCCGGCCTGGCCTGGGACGCGGTGGCGATGGCCAAGCTCGCGCGGCGGGCCGAGAACGAGTGGGTGGGCGTCGGCTGCGGCATCATGGATCCCCTCATCATCGGGGCCGGGCGCGAGGGCCACGCGACGCTCATCGACTGCCGCTCGCTGGAGATGCGGCCCGCGCCCCTGCCGCCCGGGACGGTGGTCGCCGTGCTCGACACCTCCACCCGGCGCGAGCTGACCGGCTCCGCCTACAATGAGCGGCGCGCGCAATGCGAGGAGGCGGCGCGGGGGCTCGGCGTGAGAGCGCTGCGCGACGTCACCCCCGCGGACCTGGCCGAGCGGGGGGGCGCGCTCCGTGAGGTCGTGCGCCGCCGGGCCCGGCACATCGTGACCGAGAACTCGCGCACGCTGGCCGCGGCCGAGGCCATGAAGGACCACGATCGATTCCGGCTCGGCCGGCTGATGAACGAGAGCCACCTCAGCATGCGCGACGACTTCGAGATCTCGACCCCCGCCCTCGACGCGATGGTGGAGTGCGCCCGCTCCGCCGCGGGGTGCTACGGAGCGCGCATGACCGGCGGCGGCTTCGGGGGCTGTGTGGTCGCGCTGGTGGAAGAGGGAGCGGCGCCCGCCTTCCTCGACGTGGTGGCGCGCCTCTACCGCGACCGCACCCGGCTCGAGCCTGCGCTCCATCTCTGCCGCCCCGAGGCCGGCGTCTCGCTGGCCCCGGTCGGCGCCGAATGAGGTTCTCCGCCGGCGCGGTCCTGTTCCTGCTGGGCGCGAGCGCGGCCGCCCGGGCCGAGTCGGGGCACGACCTCTGGCTCCGCTACGTTCCGAGCGAAGATGCCGCGCAGCGCAGCCTGTATCGGCGACTGGCGACGGCGATCGTCGTGCCGGACGCCTCGCCCTCCGGACGCATCATCCGGGCCGAGCTGCAACGCGGCCTCGCCGGCCTCCTCGGCGGCCCGGTGCGCGTGGCCACGACCGTCGATGCCGACGGTGTCCTGGTGGCCGGCACGCCGGCGGGCTCACCCCTGGTGGCCGCGCTCGGCTGGCAGAACGAGCTCGCGGGTCTCGGCGACGAGGGTTACCGGATCCGATCCGCGCGCGTCGGCCCTCACGCCGCGACCGTGATCGCCTCACAAGGCCCGGCCGGCGCGCTGTACGGATCGTTCCACTTCCTTCGCCTGATCCAGACGGGCCAGCCGATCGCGGCGCTCGACGTCGCCCAGCGGCCGCGGCTCGCGCTGCGCCTGCTGAACCACTGGGACAACCTCGACGGAACGATCGAGCGCGGCTACGCGGGGCGGTCGCTGTGGAGCTGGGACGAGCTGCCCCGTCGCGTCGATCCGCGCGTCATGGACTACGCGCGCGCGAACGCGTCGATCGGCATCAACGGCACCGTGATCAACAGCGTCAACGCCAACCCCCAGTCGTTGAGCGCGCGCTACGTGGAGAAGACGGCCGCGCTCGCCGGCGCGCTGCGGCCGTACGGCATCCGCGTGTACCTCTCGGCGAACTTCGCCGCGCCCAAGCTCCTCGGCGGCCTCGCCACCGCGGACCCGCTCGATCCCGCGGTAGCGCGCTGGTGGCGCGACAAGGCGGACGAGATCTACCGGCTCATCCCCGACTTCGGCGGCTTCCTCGTCAAGGCCAACAGCGAGGGCCAGCCCGGACCGCAGGACTACGGCCGGACGCATGCCGACGGCGCCAACGTGCTCGCCGACGCGGTCGGCCCTCACGGCGGCATCGTGATGTGGCGCGCGTTCGTCTACGACGAGCACGTGGACCCCGACCGCGTGAAGCGGGCCTACGCGGAGTTCGTGCCGCTCGACGGGCGCTTCCGGCCGAACGTCTTCGTGCAGGTGAAGAACGGCCCCTTGGACTTCCAGCCCCGCGAGCCCTTCCATCCTCTTTATGGGGCGATGCCGCGCACGCCGCTGATGGCCGAGCTGCAGATCACGCAGGAGTATCTCGGCCAGTCCACGCACCTCGTCTACCTGGCGCCGATGTGGAAGGAGTTCCTCGACGCGGACACCTACGCGAAGGGGCCCGGCTCGTCCGTGGCCCGCGTCGTCGACGGTACGCTCGAGGGACACGCGCGTTCGGGGATCGCCGGCGTCGCCAACACGGGCCGGGACGCGAACTGGTGCGGCCACGACTTCGCGCAGGCCAACTGGTACGCCTACGGCCGGCTGGCGTGGGATCCCGGGCTCAGCGTGGAGGCGGTCGCCGACGAGTGGATCCGCATGACCTGGCGCCACGCGCCCGCGGTCGTGGGGACGATCCGGGCGATGATGCTCGGCTCGCGCGAGGCGTTCGTCGACTATACGATGCCGCTCGGCCTGCACCACCTGATCGGCGGCGACCACTACGCGCCGATGCCGGAGAACACCGATCGCCGGCGCGCCGACTGGTCGGCGACGTACTACCACCGCGCCGATGCGTCCGGCATCGGCTACGACCGAACGCGCGCCGGCAGCGACGCCGTCGGTCAGTACCGCTCGCCCCTGCGCGAGCAGTGGGGCAATCCCGCGACGACTCCCGAGAGCCTGCTGCTCTGGTTCCATCACCTGCCCTGGGGCCACGTGATGAAGTCGGGCCGGGATCTGTGGAACGAATTGGTCCTCCATTACCGCCACGGCGCGGAAGCCGCCGACGGTTTCGAGGCCGCATGGAAAGGCCTGGCCGGAAAGATCGACGCCGAGCGACACGCCGCCGTGCTGGCCAAGCTCGTCCAACAGGCCGCCGATGCCGCCGCGTGGAGCGAGAAGGCGCTCCGCTACTTCCAGACGTTCAGCGCCCGGCCGCTGGCCGCGGCCCCGGCCGCGGCGGCCGGGGGGAGCGACGACCTGGCGGCGCGCGCGGCGGACCTCGTCTCGAAGATGACGATCGAGGAGAAGGTCTCCCAGCTCACGAACGACGCCGCCGCGATCCCGCGCCTCGGCATCCCGGCCTACGAGTGGTGGAACGAGTGCCTCCATGGTGTGGCGCGGGCGGGCGCGGCCACCGTGTTTCCGCAGGCGATCGGCATGGCGGCCTCCTTCGACAAGCCGCTGATGCGCGAGGTGGCCTCGGCGATCGGCGACGAGGCGCGGGCCAAGCACCACGAGTTCGTCCGCCGGGGCCAGCGCGGCCGCTATCAGGGCCTGACCTTCTGGTCGCCGAACATCAACATCTTCCGCGACCCGCGCTGGGGCCGGGGCCAGGAGACCTACGGCGAGGATCCCTACCTCACGGCGCGCATGGGAGTCGAGTTCGTCAAGGGGCTGCAGGGAGACGACCCGCGCTACCTGAAGGTCGTCGCGACGGCCAAGCACTTCGCCGTCCACAGCGGTCCGGAGCCGGATCGGCACCACTTCGACGCGCGTCCGAGCGAGCGCGACCTGTTCGAGACGTACCTTCCGGCCTTCCGCGCCCTCGTCCAGGAGGGCAAGGTGGCATCGGTGATGGGCGCCTACAACCGCGTGAACGGCGAGTCGGCCTCGGCGAGCCCGCGGCTGCTGCAGGACATCCTGAGAGGGGATTGGGGCTTCGACGGCTACGTCGTCTCCGACTGCGGCGCGATCGACGACATCTAC
>Ga0066710_100007468_pt1 | contig 10443 bp, 5 predicted proteins | sample GraSoiAngelo_159_FD_79666 | JGI IMG/M metagenome (GOLD analysis project Ga0066710, IMG submission 79666) | Grasslands soil microbial communities from the Angelo Coastal Reserve, California, USA - 14_1009_16_40cm | ecosystem: Environmental > Terrestrial > Soil > Grasslands | place: USA...
CGATCGCGGCCCGCTTCTCGCGCTCCTCGCGCAAACGGGCGAGCACCTTCTCATCCTGCTTCGCGAAGAAGATATCCTCGAAGGCCTTCCTGCGATCGCCCAGAAACGGTTTCGACATCGCCGCCGCCTTCGCCCTCAGTCGTGGATCTGCTCGGCGAGATACCGCTCTTTGCCGATCTCGTCGACGATGTGCAGCTGCGCCTCGAGCCACTCGGCGCCTTCCTCTTCGCCGGTCAGGACGCGCACGAGCAGCTCGCGGGATCCGTTGTCACCCCTTTCGCGGCACAACGCGATGCCCCGGTTCAAACGCTGGATCGCCTCGCTCTCCAGCGCGAGGTCGAGGCGGTGCTGCTCGACCGGATCTTCGCCGACGCGCACCGGGTTCAGGCGCTGCATGTTGAGGACGCCCTCGAGATAGAGGATGCGCTCGATCACGGCGTCCGCGTCCTTCATCTCGCCGATCGATTCCTCGTACTTCTTCTTCGCGAGGCGCTGGTAGCCCCAGTTCTCGCACATCTTGTGGTGGATGAAGTACTGATTGATCGCGGTCAGCTCCGCGGTCAGCACGTCGTTCAGCGCCTCGATCACTGCCGGGTCGCCCCGCATCCGGTCCCCCAGGTCAGGTTCACCGGCAAGGTATCCGCGATTGGCGATCGAGCGAAGCCGAGGGTGCTAGCTCGCAGCGGCGACCGGCAGCTCTGCGCACTCGGGCGAGCTGCGGGACGTCTCGGTCGCGATCAGCTCGCGCACGGCCGGCAGGCAGCCGCCGCAGCCGCGCCCGGCGTGACAGGCGCGCGCCACTTCGCGCGGGGAGTGCGCTCCGCGCCGGATCACTTCGCGGATCGCGCGGTCGCTGAGGCCTTGGCAGTGGCAGACGATCATGACGTTGACTCCGCAGGTCCGTGAAACGGGCGACGCCGCATCCTACCGCAGCTGAAATTGAAGTTCAAAATCATTTTCGCTGACACCTGTGCCGCGAAATTCAGTTTTCATAAATCGAATCAACAGGTTGCGATCGTGACCGCCCCTGTCACGAGGTGCCGGTACCTTGCCCGCCGTGGAGCAGGATCAGATAGGGAATGGGGAGGGCGGGCCGCCCGGCGCGCGGACGGCCTGTGGCCCGCGCGCGGTGGAGGCCGGCCTGCTCGCCGAGCTCGACGCCGCCTGTTCGCGCGTGGAGCGCGACCCCGCTCGGCTCGCGCGCCCGCTGCGCGTGATCGTTCCCTCGCGCGCGCTGCGCGAACAGATCGGCTGCCTGCTCGTCGAGCGCGGCCGCGCGCGCATCGGGATCCGCGTCCAGACGCTCGACGGCCTCGCGCGCGAGGTGCTCGAACGCGCCGGGCAGTGCGCCGCGCCGTCGCTGTTGTGCGGCGAGGTCGTGCGCGATCTCGCGCGCCGCGAGCCCGCGCTCGCGCGCGATCTCGACGGGCTCGACGATGGTTATGCCGCGGCGCACGCGAGCGTCGACGACCTGCTCGACGCGGGCTTCATCGAGCTGCACCTCGATCCGCTGCTCGAGCGCGCCGCGGAGGTGGCGGGCGGACCGGCGCTCGCGCGCGCCTCCGCGTTGCTGCGCGTCGCGGCGCAGGTCTCGCGCGAGCTCGCCGCGCAGACCCTCGGACACCGCAGCGCCGAGCTCGCGCGTGCGAGCGAGCTGTTGCGCGCGGATGTGGATCTCCTGCCGACCCGCGCGCTCTGGATCCACGGCTTCGCCGACGCGACCGGCGTGCAGCTCGACCTGCTCGAGACGCTCGCGCAGCGCTTCGAGAGCCGGCTCTGGCTCGACCTGCCCGAGGTGCAGCGCGCGTCGGCGTTCGGCGCGCGGCTGCGCGAGCGGCTCACAAGTGTGCCCGCGCACTCCGCGGATCCGTCTCCCGGCGCGCGCGTCGCCGCGAGCCGCCACCCCGACCCCGAGTGCGAGGCGCGCGCCGCGGCCGCGTGGGCGCGCGCGCGCATCGACGCAGGCGTCGCGCCCGAGCAGATCGCGATCGTCGCGCGCGACCTCGCGCGTCACCGCCTGGCGCTGCGCCGCCAGCTCGGCCGGTTCGGCGTCCCGTTCTCGGGCGTCGCGGAGCGCGGAGCGACGACGCCGGCCGGGCGCCAGCTCGCGGCGCTCTGCGAGCTGCTCGAGCGCGGCGCCGCGCTGCCCGCCGAGCGCTGGCTCGACGCGCGCGGCCGCGCCGCCGGCGATGCGCCGCCCGCGGATCTGCGCGACGCGCTGCACGTGCTCGGCATCGCATCGCTCTCCGACCTCGCGGCCGCGCCGCCCGGGACGTGGAGCGACGGTGTTCTGCTGCGTGCGCGCACCGGCCTGGCGGTCGACGAACAGGGTGCGCCGCGCGCGTTGCGGCGGCGGGTGCGGAGTGCGGCGATCTCTGCGCTGCACGAGGCGGCGCTCGCCTCGCTGCGCCAGCTCGAAGGCGATCCCGCGCGAGCACCTGTCGCGGCGCACGCCGCGCGCCTCGCCGAGCTCACCGGCGCGCTCGGCTGGCGCGCGGACACACCGGGCTGCGCCGAGCTATCCGCAGCGCTCGCCGACCTCGAGCGCGCGGGCGAGTCCCCGCTGCGGCGCGACGACTTCCTGCGCGTGCTGCGGCGCGCGCTCGCGGAGGTCGCGACGGATCCGCTCGGCGGCCGCGGCGGCGGCGTCCAGGTGCTCTCGGTAATGGAGGCGCGCGCGCGCAGCTTCGCCGCGCTGCGCGTGATCGGGCTCGAGCGCGGCGTGTTCCCGCGCCGCGTCTCGGAAGATCCGCTGCTGCCCGACGCGCTGCGCCGCGCGCTGCGCGACGTGCTGCCCGACCTGCCGGTCAAGACGGAGGGACACGAGGAGGAGCGCTTCCTGTTCGGACAGCTCGTCGCGGCGGCGCCGGAGGTCCACCTCTCGTGTGCACAGCGCGATGCGACCGGCCGCGCGACGCCGCCGTCGCCGCTCATCGAACGCGTCGCGATCGGCTTTTGCGACGCGCCCGAGCCGACGCCGCGCTCGCCGCGCGACGCACTGCTCGAGGTCGCGCAGAGCCGCGCGCGCGGCGAGTTCGCGTCGGCGCTTCCCGCCGCGCTCGCCGACGCCCGCCGCGCGCTCGGCCTCGCCGATCGCGAGCTTGGTCCGCTCGCGCGCGCGCGGCTGGCGGTGCTGCGCGAGCTCGACCCGCGCGACGCGCGCCGCCACGAGCTCGGCCCGTTTCTCGGCGCAGTCGGCGCGCCGCGCAGCCGGGTGGATCCGCGCAGCACTGCACCGTTCGTGACGCAGCTCGAGGACACGGCTCGCTGTCCTTGGCGCGCGTTCCTGTCACGCATCTTGAGCGTCGAGCCTCCGCCGGACGCGCGCGGCGCACTCCCGGGCGCGGCGGACAAACGCCTGCTCGGCAACGTGGTGCACGGCGCGCTCGCGCTCGCGGCCGCGACCGAAACGTGGCCCGGCTCGTTCCCGCGCGAGCTTCTGCTCGAGGCCGCGCGCGAGCAGACGGTGAAGGAGGGCGTGGCGCTGCCCGGCTTCGCGCAGGTGCTCGCGCGCTGCGCGGCGCCTTACGTGGAGGTGGCGCGCCGGCTCGACGCGGCGGACTCGCCCCGGATCGTGGGCGTCGAGGAGCTGGGGGTCGCGCGCGTGCGCGACGCAGCCGGCGCCGAGCGCGAGCTGCGCTTCAAGGCCGACCGCATCGACGAGATCGCAGGACGGATGCGCCGCACCGATTGGAAGACCGGTAAGCCGAAGACGGTGCAGGATCACCAGAGGGGCCTTGCGCAGGGCGAGCGGATCCAGATCCACGCCTATGCGCAGGACGGCGCGCGTGCGCGCTATGTCTACCTCGATCCCGAGCACGACGACGCCAAGCGCGTCATCGACGCGAGTGCGATCGATCCGGGGCGCGAAAAGTTCGATCAGAGCGTCGCGACGCTGTTCGCCGCCCGCGACGCGGGCGCATTCCCGCCGCGCTTGCGCAAGCCCGATCGCGACGAGGAGACGGTGGCCTGCCGGTCGTGCGACCTGCGGCCGGCGTGCCTGCGCGGCGACAGCGGCGCGCGGATGCGGCTCGCCGCGTGGGCGGAAGCGCAGCATGACGGCTCCGAGCTCGAGCGCGCCGCGCTCGCGGTGTGGCGCCTGCCGGAGAACGGAACGTGAGCGGCGCGCCGCTCGCGAGCCGGCGCGCCGCCGACGCGCACAGCCGCCATCTGGCGCAGACGGAGTTCGCGCGCCCGGTGGCGATCGAGGCCGGCGCGGGCACCGGGAAGACGGCGATCCTCGTCGCGCGCGTGCTCGCGTGGTGCCTCGGCCCGGGCTGGGAGCGCGCCCGCGCGCGCGAGCCCGAGGCCGACGCGGCGCGGATCGCCGAGCGCGTGCTGCGCGGCGTGGTCGCGATCACGTTCACCGAAGCGGCCGCGGCGGAGATGGACGCGCGGATCGAGCAGGCGCTCGCGGCGCTCGAGCGCGGCGAGCGCCCGGTCGGGTTCGAGATGGCGGCGCCGCTCGAGCGCGTCGGCGCGCTGCGCGCCGCGCTCGATCAGCTCGTCGTCGAGACGATCCATGCCTGTTGCCGGCGCCTGCTCGCCGCGCACCCGATCGAGGCCGGGCTGCACCCGCGCTTCGAGGTCGACGCAGACGGCGCGGCGGCCGCGGCGGCGGTACGCGAGGCGGTGGCGGAGCAGCTCGGCGCCGCCTATCAGCGCGGCGACGACGCGGTGCTCGCGCTCGCCGACCACGGCATCGGCCCGCTCGAGCTCGAGACGGAGCTGCTCGCGCAGCGCGGCGCCGGCGTCGGCGCGGCGGAGCTCGCGCGCGACCCGCTCGCGCCCGCGCGGATCGAGGCGCTGCACGCGCGCCTAGCGGCGGCGCACGACGCGCTCGCGGACGCCGCGGCCGGCCGGCTCGCGTCGGTGGGCCGCGCCGGCAGTGCCGCGCGCTCGGCGGCGGACGCGCTCGCGGTTGCACGCGGCGCGCTCGCCAAGCCCGCGCGCGGCATCGAGGAGCTGGTGCGGCTGCGCGCCGAAGTGATCGCGGCGTGGGCGGGACCGGCGCGCAACGCGCCGAAGAAGTGGGCGAAGGATGATTTCGGAAAGGCCGAGGCCGATGCATTCGCAGAGCGCGCCGGCGCGATCGCGCGCGCCGCGGAACGCCTCGCCGCGTTGCTCGCGCACCTCGACGCGATCGATCCCGCCGCGCTCGCGCCGCTCGCCGCGACGCTGGCGGCGCTGGCCGCGGTCGCCGAGGAGCGCCTGCGGCGGCAGGGGCGCGTGAGCTTCGAAGACCTGCTCACGCGCGCGGCGTCATTGATCGCAGAACATCCGCGCGTGGCCGCCGACCTGCGCCGCGGCATCGACCAGCTCGTGGTCGACGAGTTCCAGGACACGGACGCGCGCCAGTGCGCGATCGTCGCGTCGCTTGCGCTCGAAGGCGCGCCTGCGGATCGCCCGGGGCTGTTCCTGGTCGGCGACCCGAAACAGTCGATCTACGGCTGGCGCAACGCCGACCTCGAGGCCTACGAGCGCATGCTCGCGCGCGTGCGCGAAGCGGGCGGCAGCATCGGTACGCTGTGCGTGAACCACCGCTCGGTGCCCGCGATCCTCTCCGAGGTCGAGCGCGTGATGGCGCCGGGGATGGTGCGCGAGCCGAACTTCCAGCCCGCGTTCGAGGCGCTCGCGCCGAGTGCGGAGCGCGAGGCGGCGCCGGGCTTCGCAGCCGGCGGGCGCGCCGCGGTCGAGTTCTGGCTGCCGGCGGAGTGCGACGAGGGCGGAGCGCCGCGCGCCACGCGCGCCGCCGAGGCCGCCGCGCTCGAGGCGCGCGCGCTCGCGCGCGATCTACGCGAGCTGCACGACGCGCACGGCGTCGCGTGGCGCGGCGTCGGCGTGCTGTTCCGCAGCCGCGGCGACTGGGACGTCTATCTCGGCGCGCTGCGCGAGGCGCAGATTCCGTTCGCCGTCGAGGGCGACCGCACCTACTACCGGCGGCGCGAGATCGTCGACGCGGTCGGGCTCGTGTGCTGCGTGCTCGATCCGAACGATCAGCTCGCGCTGCTGACGCTGCTGCGCTCGAGCGCGGCGGGCATTCCCGACGCGGCCTGGCTCCCGCTCTGGGAGGCGGGATTTCCCGCGCTCGCGGCGCAGCTCGGCGGCGACTCCGGTGCGCTCGCTGCGCTCGAGCCGCTCTTGCGCTCGGTGGCCGGGGCGATCGCCGTCACCGCGCCGGGCATCGAGCGGATCGACGGCTCGGATGCCACTGCGTTCGCCTGCCTCGAGGCCGTAGACGCGCTGCGCCGCAGCTTCTCGCGCGATCCCGCCGACGCGTTCGTCGAACGGCTGCGCGCGGCGCTCTGCTTCGAGGCGACCGAGGCCGCGCGCTTCCTCGGCCCGTGGCGCGCGGCGAATCTCGAGCGCTTCTTCTGCGATCTCGCCGACGCGCTCGCCGCCGGCGAGCCGGTCGATGCGCTGCTGCGCCGGATCCGCCGCGCGGTGGCAGAGGAGGAGACGCCGAGCGCGGAGCCCACCGCGCCGGGATCGCTCGACGCCGTGACCGTGGTGACGCTGCACGGCGCGAAGGGGCTGGATTGGGACCACGTGTATCTGATGCAGCTGCACAAGGGCGCCGCGCGCGCCGCGGCGCCGGGCGAGGCAGGCCGCATCGAGGGCGAGCTCGAGACGAGCTGGTGCGGCTTGCCGACGCTCGCGTTCGACGCGGTCGCGGAGCGTCGCAAGCGCGTCGCGGCCGCCGAGCGCGTGCGCACGCTCTACGTCGGCATGACGCGCGCGCGAGAGCGGCTCGTGGTGTCGGGGCTGTGGCCCGACTTCATGGAGCGCAGCGGCGACGACTCGCACGCGGCGCTGCGCGTCCGGCGCGATCCCGCGCCGCCGGACTGGACCGAGATCGCGCGGTCCGCGATCGATGGACGCGTCGCGGCCGCCGATGCCTGCTGGGTGATTCCGGCGCTGCGCGCCGCGCCGCCGGCCTCGGACGCGCCGCCGGCCGGGACTGCCGAGCCGGATGAACGCGCCGAAACGGCGGTGATCGCGGTCGCTGCGCCCGCGGGTGTCGCGCTGCGCATGGCGCGACCCATCGGCGCGGCGGTGACCGAGCTCTGCGCGACGCCCTCCGAGCCCGCGGACGCTCCGGCCTCCGATGCGCCGCGCGGGGTGGCGCGCTGGGTCGGCACCGCCATCCACGCCGCGCTCGAGGCGCTCGATCTCGGCGCGGACCCCGCGCAGGCGTGGCGCGCGCAGCGCGAGCGGATCGCAGCGCGGATCACCAGCGCCGCACCGGCGGGCGAGCGCGAGCGCGCAATCGCCGACGCGCTCGAGTGCTGGGACGCGCTCGCGGCCGGTCCGCTCGCGGCGCGCCTGCGCGAGCTGTCGGGGCGGATCCTCGCGCGCGAGCTGCCGGTGTTGCTCGCTGCGGACCCCGATGCGGCGGTGGACGGCGCGGGCCCGATCGGGTTCGCGGCCGGCAGCATCGATCTGCTCTATCGCGATCGCGACGGCCGGCTCGTGGTGGTCGACTACAAGACCGACCGCGCCGACGCGAGCGCGCAGCGCGAGCGCTATGCGCGGCAGGGCGCGCTGTACTGCCGCGCCGTGGAGGAGGCGCTCGGCGCCGATCCGCCGCCGCGCTTCGAGATCTGGTGGGTGCGCAGCGGGGCGGTCGAGGTGATCCCGGGCGCCGCGGATCGGTAACATCCCGCAAGTTTCGCGCAGCGAGCCGAAGGCGAGCGAAGATCATCAGAGGAGCCCATGCTCGCGAAGACCTACCCCCTCTACCTCGGCGGCGAAGCCACGCAGCCCAACGCCGACCTCGAGGTGTTCGACAAGTACAGCGGCGAGCTCGCGACGCGCGTGCCGCTCGCCGACGCCGCGGCGATCGACCGCGGCATCGCGCTCGCGGCGCAGGCCGTGCCCGCAATGGCCGAGCTGGCCGCCTACGAGCGCCAGCGCGTGCTCATGCACTGCGTGCGCCGCTTCGAGGAGCGCCGCGACGAGCTCGCGATCGCGCTGTGCATCGAGGCGGGCAAGCCGATCAACGACGCGCGCGGTGAGGTGACGCGGCTCGTCGACACCTTCCGCGTGGCGGCCGAGGAGTCGGTGCGGATCACGGGCGAGGTGCTGCCACTCGACATCAGCCCGCGCGCGCGCGACTACGCGGGGATGTGGAAGCGCGTGCCGATCGGCGCATGCTCGTTCATCTCGCCGTTCAACTTCCCGCTCAACCTCGCCGCGCACAAGGTGGCGCCTGCGATCGCGGCGGGCTGCCCGTTCGTGCTCAAGCCCGCGAGTCTGACGCCGGTGGGCGCGCTGATCATCGGCGAGGTGCTCGCCGAGACCGATCTGCCGCGCGGCGCGTTCTCGATCCTGCCCGCGCGCCGCGACGGCGCGGACCTGTTCACTACCGACGAGCGCTTGAAGCTGCTCTCGTTCACGGGCTCGCCCGCGGTCGGCTGGGACCTCAAGGCGCGCGCGGGCAAGAAGAAGGTGGTGCTCGAGCTCGGCGGCAACGCGGCGGTAATCGTGGATGCCGACACCGACCTCGCCGACGCGGTGCAGCGGATCGTGTTCGGCGCGTTCTACCAGTCGGGCCAGAGCTGTATCGGCGTGCAGCGCATCCTCGTGCACGCGGACATCTATGGCGATTTCCGCGAGCGGCTCGTCGCCGCGACGCGCGCGCTCCGGATGGGCGACCCGAAGGACGAGAAGACGTTCATCGGCCCGATGATCTCGGAGAAGGAGGCCGAGCGGCTGCACGGCTGGATCGAGGCCGCGCGCGCGGCGGGTGCACGCGTGTTGTGCGGCGGCGGGCGGAGCGGTGCGATGCTCGAGGCGACGTTGCTCGAGAACGCCCCGCGCCATCTCGACATCGTCTGCCAGGAGGCGTTCGGTCCGGTCGCGGTGCTCTCGCAGTTCTCCGACTTCGACGGCGCACTCGACGAGGTGAACGACAGCGCGTTCGGGCTCCAGGCCGGTGTGTTCACGCGCGACCTCTACAAGGCGAAGCGCGCCTGGGACCGCCTCGAGGTGGGCGGCGTGCTGATCGGCGACGTGCCGTCCTGGCGCGTCGATCACATGCCCTACGGCGGCGTGAAGGATTCGGGTCTCGGCCGCGAGGGCATCCGGTTCGCGATCGAGGACATGACCGAGATCCGGCTGCTCGTGATCCGCACGCCGCCTCAAGGCTGATCCCGCCGCGACCGACGTCGATCGCCTGCGCGCGCTCGGCTACGTCGTGGTCGCGGGCGACGCTCCCGCTGCGACGGCGCGCTAGTCGGCGGCGCCGGCGAGCGATTGGTAGCGCGCGAGGCGGCCCTCGAGCTCCGCGCGCAGCGCCGACGCGCCGGGCGTCAGCGCCGCGACCGCGCGCGCCTCGGTCTGCGCGGCCTCGCGGTGGCGTCCGGCGGCGGCGTAGGCGGCCGCGAGCGTGTCGAGCACGGCGGGGTCGAACGCCTTCGCGCGCGCGGCGCGCTGCGCGAGCGCGATCGCCTCGTCGGGCGCGCGCAGCGCGGGGTCGGGAGCGGTGGCGAGGATCATCGCCAGATTGTTGGCGGCCTCGACGCGCTCGGGGTTCGCGCGCAGCGCGGCGCGGTAGCTCGCGACCGCGCCGGGCAGGTCGCCCAAATGCTCGGCAGCCAGGCCCAGCGCCGTGTGCACCTTCGCCGTGTCGGCGCCGCTCGCGAGCGCGTGCTCGAGCTCTGCACGGGCCTCGGCGATGCGGCCCTGATCGAGGCGCACGAGGGCGAGGTCTGCGCGCGCGTCGCCCGAATCGGGCCGGATCCGCAACGCCTCCGCGAGCTCGCGCTCGGCGCCCGCGAGGTCGCCGCGCGCGTGATAGGCGTTGCCGAGTGCGCCGTGCGCGATCGCGTTGTCGCGCGTCACGGCGACCGCGTGCGCGAACAGCGCCGCACTTTCGCGCCAGTACCCGACCTGCCGGTGCGCGGCGATCGCGAGCGCGACCACCGCGGCGACGCCAGCGCCGGCGAGCGTGCGGCGCAGCGCGGGCCGGCGCGCCGCGAGCTCGCGTGCCTCCTGTGCCAGCACGAGCGCGAGCCCGATCAACGGGAGATACATGTAGCGGTCGGAACGCGACTGCGAGCCCACCTGGACGAGGCCTATCATCGGCACGAGCGCGCCGAGGAACCAGAACCAGCCCACGAAGAGGTGGGGCTTGGCGCGCGCGAAGCGCGCCGCGAGCGCGGAGACCAGCGCGACCGCCGCGCACGCCGCGATCGCGCCCGCACCCGTGAGCTCGTCGGGGTGGTAGGGATAGTAGACCGCGAGCCCGCTTGGCCACAGCGCGTCGAGTGCGTAGGCGGCGTAGGACTGGCCCGCGTTGAGCGCCCGGTAGAAGAGTGGGACCCGGACGCTCGTCTCCGCGCCCGCGCCCGTCTGCGCTGCCACCGTGATCGCGGAGACGAACGCGGCGAGCGCGACGACCGGCAGCTTCTCGACCACGGCGGCAGGGGCCACCGAACG
>Ga0066710_100007469_pt1 | contig 10443 bp, 10 predicted proteins | sample GraSoiAngelo_159_FD_79666 | JGI IMG/M metagenome (GOLD analysis project Ga0066710, IMG submission 79666) | Grasslands soil microbial communities from the Angelo Coastal Reserve, California, USA - 14_1009_16_40cm | ecosystem: Environmental > Terrestrial > Soil > Grasslands | place: USA...
ACATGGCTGAATGGTCGCGCGCGGAGATCAAGTTCCTGCGCTCCTTCGGCCAGCGCGTTCCGATCGAGATGGGTCCGGGGACCGAGGAGCAGTCCTTCACGCTCGACTTCCGCCTCGTCAGGGACAAGGTCATCATCCGTGCCAAGATCAACGGCGGCGCGCTGCACGACTTCGTGGTCGATACCGGCGCTGAGAACACCGTCCTGACTCGTCCGACGGCACAGCGCTACGGCGTCAATCCGATCACCTACACCCTCAGCGCCGGCGTGGGAGACATCGGGCTTCGCGGTCTGCAGCTTGCGCGAATCGACAGCCTCGAGTTCGGTGACTTGAAGCTTCGCAACGTCCCGTGCATCATCAAGAACCCACCGCTCCGGAACCTGCCCGTCAAGGAGACCGAGAGTATTTCACCGCCGGCTTTGGGTCTGTCGATGATCATCGACTACAAGGCGCGGAAGATCATGCTCGGCAAACGGCTGCCGCAGGAGCCGGTCGACTTCGAAATGCCACTACGGCTGCATCGACTGGCAACCGTGCGTGGAACCGTCAACGGGGATCATCCGGCGAACTTCGTCGTCGACACGGGCGGCGAGGTGATTTCAATCAGCAGAGCGACCGCCGATTCGCTCGGACGCCCGGAGCCCCATCGCAGGATCGCGCTGAAGGTGTTCGGTTCGTCTGGGTGGGACCGGGACGCTTTCCTCATGCCCGGCGTGGACCTGTCGTTCGATGCCATCCGGTATACGAATTTTCCGGTCGTCGTCCTCAACCTCAACGCACCGAGCGCCCTGCTCGGCTTCCAGTTGGGCGGCATTGTCGGGCACAAATTCCTCAGCCGGTATCGGGTAGGAATCGACCTCGAGCGGAGCCAGTTGAGGCTGAAGGAACTCTAGACGCGCCGCGCCAATCGCTGGGCGCGCCGGGCACAGGCTTCCTCGCGCGCTCGGCGCTCCTCGTCGGTCTCGATGACGAGGGGAGGAATCGTGCTGCGCACGCCGTCCTTCTTGACCGTCACGAAGGTCAGAAACGCCCTGCTGGTCAGGCACCGCTCTCCTGTCAGCGTCGCCTCCGAATAGACGTCCACCTGTACTTCCAACGAGGTCGTGAACACACAGGTGACGCGTGCCTTCAGGATGATCAGGTCGCCGACCTTGATGGGGTGAAGAAATTGCAGGTCATCCACGGCGGCGGTGACGAGCGGGCTCCTCGTATGCCTGTGGCCTGCGATGGCGCCAGCAATGTCAATCAGGTGCATGACGGTGCCGCCGAGGATGAAGCCGAGCGGGTTGGCGTCGTTCGGGAGGACGACTTGAACCATCTCGGTCGCCGACTCGGCGGCCCGCTTGGGTGCGACGTTAGAAGTCGTAGCCGATCCAGACGGCAAAGCGGGCCTGACGGAATCGGGAGCTCCCTCCGACCGAGGCGAACACCACATCTTCCCAGTCACGGTTGAACAGAGTTTTCCACGCCCAGTCGAAGTGGATGGGGAACCCCAGCGCGAACGTCTCGAGGCCGATGCCGTACGACGCTCGGCCATCGACCAGGCGGAATCCGCTGATAGTCTGCGTGGGACCGTAAATCGGGATTGGAAGACCGGTCGTTGGATCGATGACGACTTGGCCGCCCTCGTTCTGCTGGTATCCGATGACCGGCTTGTACGGCTGGTCCTTGTTGGTGGCAAACGTGTAGTTTTGTCCGCTGAACGACCCACCCCCGATGTTGGCGAAGAACACGCCGCGGATGCCCCCGACGACCCCGATCGGAGTGAGTGCGGCCTCGATGATCGGAAACCTGAGCTCGGCGTTGGCGAAGAACACGTTCTGGCCGACGAACTGGAGATAATCGTATCCGCGCATCTCCGAGTTGCCGCCGAAGTACATGAAGTCCGGGTACTCGCCGAAGCTCTTGAACCCGCGCACACGCGTCGCAAACACGCCCGTGCCGGCAATGCGTATGTAGTGCCGGTAGTCGCCATCCAAGGTCTGACGCGACAGCGTCGATCCGATCTTCGGGGCGACATCGTACACAAGGCGCATGGTGCTTCCGGCCAGCGGACCAAACTCTCGAAAGATGGTCGTTTCCTCGATGTACCCCACGCCGAAGGGTACGACCGTGCCGTTGCGAAAGATGGGCTGCCCGTAGTGCTGGATCTGGTACTGCTGCGAATACGCTTCGAGCGTGGGGTCGTTGTACTCCTCGACCAATTGCATCAGCCCCGCCGAGAACTCCAGGCGGCGGTAACGGTCCAAGGGGTAGGTGGCGAACGCGGAGCCGCCGCGCATCGTCCGCGTGGCCGTCGCGAGATCGCGGCTGATGAAGGGGGTGAGCGACGGATCGTAGAAGTAGCCGCCCGTCGTCTGACCGTAGAAGAACATCGTCTGTGAGTAGCCCTGCAGCGCGTACTGCATGCGCCGGCCGAGGTTGATGTAGCTGACGCCGAGCGTCCGGTACTGGGAAATCGACGACGCGATGATGTTGATCTGCTTGTCGCCGAGCACGTCGCCGAAGCTGATCTGAGTACCGCCAAACACGTCGCCGCTGTTGGTGACGCCGACGTTGAGCGGGGGACGGCCCTCGAGGAACATCTTCTCGAACGCCTTCTTGCGGCGCTGGTTCGACGTCACGAGGGTGTGCGTCATCGGCGCCTGGAAGTCGATGATCGGTCCCGGCGCGCCGAAGTCCGATGAGGCAGCGGCGTGCAGGGGCTCCTTGCGCTCGAGCGTGTGGATACCCCAGTCGCCCTTGTAGTAGGTGACAAAGGCCACGCGGGTCGGATTGGTGTCGGCGAGGGCGACGGGTGACACGACGGCCCCGAGGGCGTCGGTGTACTGCTTCAGTTCCCCGTTGCTCAGATCGAGGGTCCAGATGTTGTAGACGTTGCCGTTCTTGGCCACTTCCGGGTCGATGGATACGGCCGGGTCGGTGGCGGTCGACGAGAAGATCAGGGTGTGGTCGTCGAGGAACTGCGCCGCGGTCTCGTCGTTGGTGCCGAAGGTCAGCTGCGTCTTTTTCTTGGTGTCGAGGTCGAATCGGAACAGCTTCTGGTTGCCACTGACGCGCACGTTGTACACGAGGTACTTGCCATCCGGCGAGTAGACCGGGCCGTAGTCGAAGAAGTCATCAGTGGTCAGGTTGACGACGTGCTGTGTCTGGAGGTCGACGGTGAAGATGTCGCCGGTGCCGCCACGCAGCCCGGCGAAGGCCACCGTCCGCCCGTCGGGCGAGAAGGAAGGCGACTCGGGCTCGTCCACGGACTTCATGGCCACGCGGACCTCGATTTTCCGCGTGAGCACGTTCTGAACGATCAGCGTTCGTTCCTTCTCGGTCCGCACGAAGTAGGCAAGGCGGTCGCCCTTGGGCGACCAGGCCAGCCAGGGCATCGTGTTGAATCGCTCGCCGAGCTGGACGATGTGGTCGAAGCCGTAGTTCTTGTCGAACCCCTCGGTGAGGTTTCGAACCATGGAGCCGTCTTTGGCAGAGACGAGGGCGATGTCGAGCTCGCCGTCCCGCCGATTGACGGTCACGATGGCAATCAGGTCGCCCGAGGGAGAGGGTGCGATGGACAGCGCCTCGGCGTAGTGGGTCTTCTCCTTGTTCGGCGACAGATCGCGCCCGTAGTCGGCCGGTCGCTCCTTGTCGCGAAACGGCTTGAACCGTTCCTTCAGATAGCGCTCGAACGCCTGGTCGAACTCGTCCGGCTTCATCTTGAGCGCTTCCTGATAGGCGTCTTCGCCCCCTCCGATCACGCTCTTCCTGAGCGCGAACAGGAACTGCCGGATCCCTTCTTTGCCGTACTTCGCCTCGATGAACTCAAACACCGCGTGACCGAGGTTGTAGATCAGGCGGGGGTTGTTGCCGTTCCCGTACCCTTCGAGCTCGGTCATCTTGGGCACGATGTCGGCCACAGCCGCGTCGCGGATCATCGCCAGGTCGAGGGGATTCCACTGCGCTCGCTCGTAGTCGGAGAGACCCTCGTTCACCCACAGCGGCACGCTTCGCCGGATCAGTCCTTGAGGGATGATGTCGAACTCGAAGATGTGCGTCAGCTCGTGTGCGATGAGCCCGTAGAGACGGTCGGGCGGGTCGTCGATGGGCAGGAGCATGCGGTCCCGGAACGGCTCGGCGAACGCCCCCACCCCTTCCTGCGCCGCTCCAGGGGCCACGTTCTGCTGCTCGAATTCGCTGTGGGTCTTGAAGAGGATCAGGGGGACTTTGAACGAGAGGTCGTGCTTCAGGTCGGAGCTGACCTGCTGGTAGGCGCTTTCCGCGTAGCCTGCAACCCGCTCCAAATGGCGCTCGAGGTCCGGGTAGTAGTAGATCTCGAAATGATCGGTCGTGTAGATGTGCCAGTCGAACCGGTCGTAATGAATGTTGTTCTTGCCGAAGTAGGGCACAAACGGGGTTTGCGCCGAGGCCAGTCCGGCCCCAGCCACGACAAGCACGGCCGCCAGGGAACAGGCGAGAGCTGGGCACCGGAGGGACGGGCCACCGGACGTCGCGCGCATGCGCATAAGCAAACCTCTTTGGGTGGGGCGGTCGGGCACGCCAACGATCTTACTGTGACGTTTCGCGCGCCTGCAAACCATGATCCCGGCCGTCCAGGCCGTCGGCGCGGGAACCCTGGGGCGCCACGGGCGCCACGACGCTGCAGCTGTCCTCTGGGAACGGCACGACCGCGACCCCTGCAGGCGACACGGTCGCGGCCTAAAGGAATAAACTAGAGTCCGTCGGGGTTTACTGATAATGGCGCGCGTGGCGATGCGCACACCGAAGGTGGAGACGGGGTGGTCCGACGCGGTCCGGAACCGGGACGCGTTCGAGGCCGAGGCCCTCGCGTCGGTCGACAGCCTGTACCGGACGGCGCTTCGGCTCGTGCGGGCGCCGTCGGACGCCGAAGATCTCGTGCAGGAGACGTATCTGAAAGCCTTTCGCGCGGCGGACCGCTTCGAGCCGGGCACCAACCTGCGGGCCTGGCTGTTCACCATCCTTTACAACACGGCGCGCAACCGTCTCCGCGATCAGGCCCGCGATGCCGTGACCGTGGACGATGAAGCGGTGGAGCGGGCCGCCGACAGACTGGCGGCGGACTCGGCCGTCGAGACGCCGGAGACCGCGCTCCTGCGTGAGACCCTGACCCCGGAGCTCCAGGCTGCTGTCGATGCCCTGCCCGATCAGTTCCGCCAGACCGTCTGGTTGCGCGACGTCGAAGAGTTCACCTACGCGGAGATCGCCGGCATGCTGAACGTTCCGATTGGGACGGTGATGTCACGTCTGTCGCGTGGCCGGCGGATGCTGTTCGAGCGATTGAAGGAGCAACCCAGCCTTGTCGGAGATCGTTGATTGCGCTGCCGTCGATTTGCTCGTCACCCCATATCTTGACGGCGAGCTCGGATCGAACGCCAGTCAGGCCATCGATGGGCACCTCGGGCGGTGCGCGCCGTGTCGGTCGCGCGTCGCGGCCGAGCGCGCGGCGCTGGCCCTGCTCCGGGCGCGCAAGGATCAGCTCAAACACGAGCGAGCGACGCCCGACCTGCAGGCCCGATGCGCTGCCCACGCCCTGAGCACCCGCCTATCCCGTGATGAACCTCGTGCGTTGCCCCGATCCGCTCCGGCCGCTGTCGTCAGTCGCGGGTGGCGGTCGCCAAGGGCGCCGATCGCACTGGCGGCCACGCTGGTGCTCATCGTCGGCGCCGCGTTTCTCGTTCAGCTGACCCCCCGATCGACACGGCTGCTCGCGGCCGAGCTGACGGCCGACCATGTGAAGTGCTTCGCGGTGAACGCCGTTCTGCGCACCCATCAGGCATCGGAGGTCGTCGAAGGGTCGATGGCTTCCGGTTTCTCTTGGAAGATGCGGTTGCCCACGTCCACCGACCGCGAAGGGCTCGAGCTCGTCGGCTCACGACCCTGTTTGTACGCCAAGGGCAAGGTCGCGCACATCATGTACCGGCATCATGGTCGGCCCGTGTCGCTCTTCATGTTGCCGCGGACCAAGCGCTCCGATCAGCTCGTCGAGGTATTTGGTCACGAGGCCGCGGTCTGGTCGGTCGGCGATCGCACGTTTGTGTTGATCGCCCGCGAGTCGAGGTCGGAGGTCGAGCGGATGGCCGCGTTCGTCCACGCCGCGTTTCGGTGACCCTGGGTCCGGCGTCCAGGTTCAACAAAGGAGTCGAGAGTCGATGCGCATGAAATGGGTCATTGCGGTGGTGGGTGTTGTCGCCCTGGCGGCCGTGGCGGTCACTACCGAGTTGCCCTGGCTCACGAAGAAACAGGCGGCCATGGTGCAGTCAGGGGACGCAAAGACCGCCGAAGGCGAGCGCGCGGGGACCTCCGATCACGAGTCGAAGCTGTCGTGCCCGGCCGACGCGAAGGACGCCAACCTGAATTTCACGCTGAAGGACGTTTCCGGCAAGGACGTGGCGCTGGCCGACTACAAGGGGAAGGTGATCCTGCTCGACTTCTGGGCGACGTGGTGCGGACCGTGCAAAGTCGAGATCCCGCACTTCATCGAGTTCCAGACGGCCTACGGCCAGCAGGGCCTTCAGGTCGTGGGCGTCTCGGTGGACGATACGCTGGACAAGCTCGAGCCGTACGTTCGCGACATGAAGATGAACTACGTCGTGCTGCAGGGCTTGGGCCACGACGATCTCCAGGACGCCTTCGGCCCGATCTTCGGAATTCCCGTCAGCGTCCTCATTTCACGCGACGGGAAAATCTGTGCGACACACACCGGCTTGACCGGCAAGGACACCTTCGAGCGCGAGATCAAATCCCTGCTGTAGGCCGCGGTCCCCGTCTCCACGAGCGCGTGATATGATGGGTCGATGTTGAAGGGATTCACGCACGGGCGCCTGGCTTGCGGATGCCGCATCACGTTCCGCGAAGGCGTCGAGGGGAGTCCGGTGACGGTGATCGTCGACGAAAAGTCACCGGCCTGTACGTTGCCCTTGCACGTGCGCGATCTGCCGCTGTTCGACTACCGGGAGGCCCTGCGTCCGTCGACGCGGCTCGGCCCACCCGAGGAAGAAGAGTTCGGCGAAGAGGGCTGAGTCACCTGATAAGCGTTGGCCGTTCGTAGCCCTGCCCGGCCTCCCTCCACAACCAAATCTGTACTCATGGATTACCACCCACGTCCGGTGAGATCTGAATCGTGATTGGCGCGACGACCTCGGTGGTCGTGTTCTGGGTCGTGCAGGCGTCTGCGCTGCTCGCCGTCGTCGTGCCTTTCTCCTGGGCCTATCTCGGTCTGTGGGCCCTCTCGCACTTTGTCCGGGCCATCGGTCTGACGCTCGCCTTCCACCGATACTTCGCCCACCGCTCGTTTCAGATGAACCGTATGGCCCGATTCGTCTGGGCCTTCATCGGGACCGCCGCCATGCAGAAGGGGCCGCTCTGGTGGGCGGGCCACCACGTCAACCATCACCGCTTCGCCGATCGCGACGGCGACCCGCACAGCCCGCTGGTCAGCGGCGTCTACTACGCGCACCTGGGCTGGTTTTTGAACGACGCCAGGCACGACCGCCTCGAGCCCTCCAATCCCGTCATCCGGGATTTTTCCCGTGCCTGGGAGATTGCATGGCTCGATCGGTACTACTTCATGCCGCCGCTCGTGCTCCTTTTCGGCCTCTATCTGTGGGGCGGTCTTCCCTGGATCGTCTGGGGCTTTTGCGTCCCGACGGTGACGCTCGGCCATGCCACCTTTGCGATCAATTCCGTCAACCACATGTTCGGCTCGCGCCGCTTCGACACGCCCGACGAGTCACGGAATAACGTCGTGACCGCGATCGTGGCGGCGGGCGAAGGGTGGCACAACAACCACCACCGCTATCAGCGGGCGGCCCGCAACGGCTTCTACTGGTGGGAATTCGACCCGACGTGGTATGTCATCCGCCTCATGGCCATGGTCCGCCTGGCCTGGGCGGTCCAGGCGGTGCCGGTGCGGATCTACCGTGAAGCGCAAGCGGCCAAAGTGCGCCGACGTGCCCAATCGGTTGTCAGCGTCATTCAGGTCCCTCCCATCGGGCTCGAGCTCGCAGAAGACACCGAGTAGAGCTCCTCGAGACGCCGCGCGGAGCTCCCCTGTCTCGCCCAGCCTGTCCCGAGTATGATGGTTCCTGTCGATAAACGGGAGGGAGGCGCTGATGGCGCGGCTCAAGTCGGAACTCGAGGTGACGTGCCCCTGCTGCGAGGCGACGCTCGTGATCGACCTGAACCTCGGTCGCGTCGTCTCGCACCGTGAGCCTGAGCGCGGCAACAAGCCGGAACTCGGCGACGCCCAGCGCATTCTCGATGAAGAGGCCCGTCGTCGCGAAGCGATCTTTCAACAGTCCGTCGACGCCGAGAAGACGCGCGGCGATGCACTGTCGCGCCGCTTCGACGAGGCCCTCCGGCAGGCCCATCAGGAGCCTGTTACGCGGCCGTCCCGCGACTTCGACCTCGACTAGTCTGGCCAGGGCGCGTCAGAAACTCCTCCGGGATTTCCGTCCAGCGCTCGCGCCCGCGGTAGAAGAGTGGCTTCTGTCCCTCATGGGCCGCGCGATACGCGGCGTAGCGCGCCCGAAGCCGCTCGAAGCGCCGGTCAGATGTCACGATCGGACGATGCGGGTACTCGAGCAGCGTCCGCTCGACCTTCCAGACATTGGTCTCGGCCAGGCGCCAGTCGTAGGTTCCCAGGACCCTGAGGTCGACGACGGCATATCCAGTGACGCGACCCGTGTAGTCGACGTAGGGATCTACGTAGCTTCGAGCGAGCGCCAACGGTCGTGCGAATACCGGGCGGCGCCCGTGGAGGCCGGGGTCGCGCGACCGCGCAACCGATCCCCAGAGACCCCGTCGCCGGTACACGAAGATCACGTGATCGAGTTGGTCGATCGACTCGAAGCTCAGGACGAGTGGGGGATACCCACGCTGTTCGAGCACGACGGCCGCAAAAAGGGCCGCCTCGAGGCAATGGGCCGCGCCGTGGCCGACGACGCCCCGAAAACTGCGGAGCGTCGCCCCGACAGGCGGCGGTTCCGTGTTGTACGGCAGCCTGTTGAGGAAGTGCTGAACGGCGAGCGGCGTCCCGAGCCTGGTGATGAGCCGGCGCTCTTCGGGACGGAAGCGATCACGCGGGGGTCTGGACTCCGATGGAGTCGGAAATCGCAACACCGCCGCGTCTAGTCGACGCCCACCATTACGCGAACGTCGGCGAGCACCTGGTCGGGCGTCCATTCGTTGCCGATGTAGGTCTGGACGAGGTTCCCCTGACGGTCGACAATTGCCGTCCGCAAGGTGTGCGTGATGTCGCGCTGGTCGTTCATCGCGCGGGTGACCGATAGACCGAACCGTGAGGCCCATTGGTCGATTTGATCCCGATCGCCGGTCACAAAGGTCCACAGGCGGTCGTCGGCTTCGAGTGATTTGGCGTGGGTCTTGAGCAGGGGCGGCGTATCGGTCAAAGGATCGATGCTCACGCTGAGCAGCCGTACGCGCAGGTCATTGCCTCGCTCCTTCAGCTTGCGCTGCATGGCGGCAAAGTGCCGATCCATCAGCGGGCAGAAGGTGGGCATCGGACATTTGGTGTACATGAAGGTCAGGACCACGGCCGAGTTCCTATACGATTCAAACTCGACGTGCTGTCCATCCTGGTCGACGAACGCCACATTCGGCACGGGCTGACCGACCTTGAGCAGTTCGAAGCCCGACGAGGCCGTGGGTGCTTCGCTCGCCGTCGGGCCCACAGGGGCCGTGCCCGTCTTCCTGACATTCTTCAAATACGCGTCATTGCTTTCGACGACGAGCGTGGCGGCGATGAGATCGCCTGCCGACAGGCCCTCGAATTCCCGGAGATCTCTGGGATGGTAGGGCATGGTCATCGCAGACATGAAACCGGGGATGGCATCGTGCTTGATGGTGGCCTCGCGGTGGTCCGTCGTGACCGACAGCACTTGACCCTGCAGCGCGTACTCCCGGTTGCGGGAGCCGCCACAAGCCGCGACGATCAGAACGAGAACCGCACAGAAAGCCGTGGAAGCGCGCATGCCTTTAGTTTACAGTCGTCGGCCTATGATCTGGATTGGGACCTCCGGTTACAACTATCCCGAGTGGCGCGGCAGCTTCTATCCGGCCGGATGGCCTGCGAAGAAAATGCTTCCGTACTACGCGGCCCGCTTCCCAACCGTCGAAATCAACTACACGTTTTACCGGATGCCGAATGAGAAGCTCGTGGCCGGCTGGGCTGCCGAGACGCCGTCGCCCTACAAGCTCACCCTCAAGGCGCCGAGACGTATCACCCACGACAGCCGACTGAACAACTCCGGCGAGTCATCCCGGGCCTTTTGCGAGGTTGCCGGCACGCTGGGTGCCAAGCTCGGCGCGCTCCTGTTCCACTTGCCCCCGGGTCTCAAGAAGGACCTGGCCACCTTCGACGCCTTCCTCGCCGTCCTGCCGCCGTGTGTCTGCCCC
>Ga0066710_100007470_pt1 | contig 10443 bp, 6 predicted proteins | sample GraSoiAngelo_159_FD_79666 | JGI IMG/M metagenome (GOLD analysis project Ga0066710, IMG submission 79666) | Grasslands soil microbial communities from the Angelo Coastal Reserve, California, USA - 14_1009_16_40cm | ecosystem: Environmental > Terrestrial > Soil > Grasslands | place: USA...
CTCGAGGCGTCCTGGTGCCTGCTGCCGGACGGCTCGGCCCTTCTGGAGGCGGCAGAGGCCTGCGGACTGGAGCGTCTCGCGGGAAGCCCAGAGCCGATGCGTTCCTCCACGGAAGGTGTCGGCGATCTCTTGCTTGCCGCGCTGCGCGGGGGGGCGCGTCCCATCCGGATCGGTGTGGGCGGCAGCGCCACGACGGACGGAGGTGCGGGAATCCTCGCGGGGCTGGGCGCGCGAATCGAGGATCGTGCCGGCAATCTTCTGCCCGCCGGCGGGGGAGCGCTCGCAAGCGCAGCGCGCGTCGATCTCTCCGGCCTCGACCCCGCCGTCCGGGAACTCGGCGATGCCGGGGGGATCATCGTTCTGGCTGATGTGGAGAACCCTCTCCTCGGCGAGACCGGATCGGCACGGGTGTACGGGCCACAGAAGGGCGCGGAAGCGGCCGATCTCGTCCGGCTCGAAGAGGGACTGCTCGGCTGGGCGGACCTGCTGGAGGCCGAGACGGGCCGGAGGGCAAGGCATCTTCAGGGGGCCGGGGCGAGTGGCGGGCTGGCCTTCGGCCTCGCGGCGGGACTCGGCGCCACGATCGAGACGGGGGCCCGGTGGCTTCTCGACGTCGCGGGATTCGACCGGGCCGTCGCGGAAGCGGTGGTGGTTCTCACCTGCGAGGGACGCTGGGACGGCTCCAGCCATCCCGGCAAGGCGACGGCGGAAGCCCTTCGCAGGGGGCTACTCGCGGGAGCGCGTGCGGCGGTGATCTGCGGGCGCGACAGCTCGCGCGGGAGGGGGACAGACCCGCGGATCCATGTCCTTGCGGCGGACCACGACCACATGGACGAAGGGGATCTCGCGGTGCTGGCAGGGCGAGCCGTGCGGCTGCTTCTCGCCCGCGATCCTGATCTCTGATCGCGATTCCCGCCGGAGCGGGATGAAAAAGCAGGGCACAATAGCAGCGAGCCCGCCCTCGCTGCTCGTGAGTGGCCGATGAAATCTTGTTCCGGCCGCGGGCGCGATGTAGGATCGGCGCGGGTTCGATCGGCAGCGAGTCCGTGTGTCGGCGCCGCACGGCCAGCGGCGGCATGAATGACCGCGCCAGCCGCGCGACGCGCGCTCTGCCGGGGCAGGGGAGGAGGATCTGGCTCACTGGGCCGATGAGATTGCCGATCAGGTCCTGGCCAGGAGCCGGAAGCACCTGATCTCCACAGGGATCTCCCCTTCCGGCGAGATCCACATCGGCAACCTTCGCGAGCTTGTCACGGCCGACGCCATCTACCGCGTCCTTCTCGAGAGGGACGCGGAGGTCGAGTTCCACTACATCGCCGACAACTTCGATCCCCTTCGCCGCGTCTATCCCTTTCTCGACGATCAGGTCTACAGGCCGCTTGTCGGCAGGCCGCTGTCGGAAATCCCTTGCCCATGCGGCGCCCATCCCTCCTACAGCGAGCATTTCCTGCTTCCGTTCCTGAAGACCCTGGACGAGCTCTGGATCAGAGTCCAGGTCTTCAGGGCCGACCAGCTCTACAAGAGCGGCCGGATGAACCCCGTGATCGTCGCGGCGTTGAAGGGAACCGAACAGATCGCGTCGATCCTGCAAGAGCTGAGCGGGAAGCAGGTCGAGGAAGGATGGTCTCCCTTCAACCCGCTCTGCCCGGTTTGCGGTCGGATCAACAGGGCTCGGCTGACAGGTTTCGACGCAACCCGGGAGACGATCGACTTCGCGTGCGAATGCGGGGAGTCGGGGACACTTCCGATGGCGGGGGGCGGGAAGCTGACCTGGCGCATCGACTGGCCGGCCCGGTGGAAGGTCTTCGGCGTGACCGTGGAGCCATTCGGCAAGGACCACGCGTCCCGGGGTGGCTCCTACGACACCGGGACGCGCATCGTCCGGGAGGTCTTCGGCGGAGAGCCTCCCTTTCCGGTTCCTTACGAATGGATCAGTCTGAAAGGGCGCGGCGACATGTCTTCGAGCAAGGGGAACGTCCTGTCGATCACCCGGATGCTCGAGGTGGTCCCGCCCGAGGTGCTGCGTTATCTCATCGTGCGCACCCGGCCTCTGCGCTCGATTCCCTTCGACCCGGGTCTTCCCCTGCTGTCGCTCGTGGACGAGTACGACGACCTCGAATCGACCTCCCGTGACGAGCGCGCACTGGCGCTGTCCCGGGCGGGGGGAGGAGGCTCCCTGGGGGTCCCGTTCCGTCACCTTGTGAACGTCGTGCAGATCGCGGGAGGAGACGTCGAGGAGACGGCGAGAATTCTCGAGCGCAATGGTTACGGAAACCTCGACCGCGCCCTCCTCTCGCGCCGGCTCGAGCATGCGAAGCGCTGGCTGGAGGAGTTCGCGCCGGCGGAGATGCGCTTCTGCGTGCAGGAGACGCTTCCCCCTTCCGCCGCATCGCTCGACAAGGAGCAGAAGGCCTTCCTGGCCGAGCTGGCGGCGAGGCTCGCTCCTGGCATGGACGCCGAGACGGTGCACAAGACCATCTACGCTGCCGCGGCGACCGTTCCTCAGCGCAAGCCCGCCCAGCTGTTCGAGGCGATCTACATCGCCCTGCTCGGCCAGCCGAGAGGGCCTCGGGCCGGCTGGTTCCTGACCTTCCTGGGCCTCGACTTCTCCGCCCGCCGCTTCCGCGAGGCGGCCGGGATCTCCGAGCCGGAACCCGCTTCGGGCCGCTGAGGATCCCGCGTGGCCCGACAAGAACTAATGACAAGACGCGGGCGTGGTTTCCCCATCCGTTCATGATATAAACGCCCTGTGAAGTGTCCTCTGTGCGCTTCTCGCAAGGGGAAGCGGCGGTGTCCAGCCATCCGCGAGGAGATCTGCGCAACGTGCTGTGGAGAGAAGCGCCTGGTTGACATCGCCTGCCCTTCGGATTGCTCCTTCCTGACCCATGGCCTGCAAAACGAGATCATGCGGGAATGGGAGGAGTACGCCCGCCACCAGGAGCCTGAGAAGCTCCGCCGCTGGTTCGATGTCATGGAGGAGATGCTGCCCCTCGTGGAGGTGCTCGAGCAGGCGGCGGCGGACGCCGCCTCGGCGGTGCCAGACCTGTCCGATCAGGAGCTGGCCGAGGCGCTCGAGCGTCTGATGGAGGCCTACTCCTCCGAGGACAACGGCATCCTCTACGAGCCCGCCTCCACCTCTCCTCGCGTGCACCTGCTCATCAGGAACCTGAGGAAGCAGATCGAGGAGCTGCGCGAGAACGTGAAAACAGAAGAGGAAGGTGAGCTTCCCCTGAAGGCCATCATCGAATGCCTGCGGGTCTTCGCCGACCGGGTCGGTTTTCACCGCTCCCGCCAGGTTGCGCCGCTCATCAACCACCTGCGCCGGACGCGCAAGCTGTCCCATACGGGCGCGCGCCCTGATTCCTCGCCGCTCATCATCGTTCCGTAGGTCGATCCCTCCGGCGGCGCCCGACAGCTCCGCCAGCCTCGCTCGCGGAGCGCCGCGATCCACGCACGTCGAATTGAAGCCTCCCGGGGCGGGTGGTAGCATCGCTCGTGACGTGATCCGCCTTCCCGCCGTCGCCGGACATTTCTATCCCGCCGACCCGGAAGAGTTGCGGCGGCTCGTGCGGAGCTTCCTCTTCCCATCTCCCCGCGAAGAGGCGATCGCGATTCTCGTCCCCCATGCCGGCTACATCTATTCGGGAAGCTGCGCGGGGAAGGCCTACTCCTCCGTGCGCCTGCCCAGCCGGATCGTCGTGCTGTGTCCGAACCACACCGGGCTGGGCGAGCCGCTGGCCATGATGGCATCGGGGTCCTGGGAGACCCCGCTCGGGTCGGCGCCGATCGATGAGGATCTGGCCCGAGCGTTGCTGAGGGAGGACGCGCAGCTCGCGGAGGACGAGGCGGCGCACCGGCGCGAGCACTCCCTGGAAGTTCAGTTGCCGTTCCTGCAGGAGCTCCGCCCCGGCTTCCGTTTCGTTCCGATCTGTCTCGGCACTCAGCAGCACAAGGCGCTGCTCTGCCTGGGTCAGGCGCTCGAACGGGTCATCCGCGGCGCGGGCGAGCCCGTGTTGATCGTGATCTCCTCCGATATGTCCCACTACATTCCGGCGGAGAGGGCGAGGGAGCTGGACGGCAGGGCCATCAAGGCGATGGAGCAGGTCGATCCCGAGAAGCTCGAGGAGGTCGTCCGCCGCGAAAGGATCTCCATGTGCGGGATCGCTCCGGCGGTGGCCGGACTGCATGCGGCCCGTCTCCTCGGGGCGCGACAGGGGCGGCTCATCGCCTACATGAACTCGGGCGACAGGACGGGCGACTACGGAGAAGTGGTCGGCTACGCGGGCCTGGTCTTTCATTGACGATCAGCTGGCTGGCGCGAGGCACCAGATGGCGTCTCCTGCTGGCTGTGGCCTGCTCCGTCCGGTTGCTTCGCGGCGCCCCGGCCTACGCTCAGGCACCGGCCAAGCCCCAGCGGCCGGGCGGCCTTCCGAAGCTCTCCGGCATGGAAGGCTGCACGCTGACCTTCGGCGCGAGCAGCACGTTGCGGGAAAAGGTCCAGCAGTACTCCGGTTACGTGGATCTGGACTGCGGCCAGTTCCGCATCCAGGCGGACCGGATGACCTACGACCGGGACAAGAACACCGTCGATGCGGAAGGAAACGTCTCCCTCACATGGCAGGGGAACAGGCTCGCGGGGAAGACCCTTCATTACGACCTTGGCGACAGGACCGGCTCGGTGAGCCATGCCGTGGGCACCTTCCCGCCCGATGCCCTGGTCGTCGCCGAGGAAATGGACAAGATCTCCGACGATGTGGTCCTGATCCGCGACGCGGTGTTCACCTCCTGCACCCAGCCCGTCCCCTATTGGTCCCTCCACATCCGGAAGGGCCGCTTCCACCTGAACCACTATGCCTACCTCAGCGGCGTCTCCATGCGGGCGCGCGGGGTGCCTTTCTTTTACACCCCCTACCTGATCTGGCCCATCAAGGGGGAGAGAGCGACCGGACTGCTCTTTCCCCAGTGGGGGACGTCCCGGACGCTGGGCTTGTTCGTCGGAGAGCAGTTCTTCTGGGCGATGGCGAGGAATGCGGACCTGACGGTGGAGGGGGACTATTACGAGAAGGCGGGAGGGGCGGGGGGCATCGAGTTCAACTGGCTGCCGAGCGCGCACGGCAGGGTCGTGTTCGACGCCTACGGGCTGAACGATCAACGCACCAACCAGTTCCGCTACAAGACCTCCCTGCGCGCGGAGCAGGGCTTCGGCGAGGGCTGGCGAGCGGTGGCCGACCTCAATGCCGTCTCCGACTTCGCCTACTACTTCGATTTCGCCCGCACCCTGGCGGGCGCCTCGACGCCGGCGACCGTCTCGCAGGTCAACCTCATCCGGAACTGGTCCTATTACTCCCTCACGGTCCGTGCCCAGCAACGGGAGCAATTCTTTCTCAGCAACACTGCTTTCGGGAGGATCCTGCGCGAGGACCTCAAGCAGGACATGCTCCCCGAGATCGAGTTTCGCGGGCGAAGCCGCAGGCTCGGCAGCCTTCCCATCTACCTCTCTTTCCAGTCGCGCGCGGACCTGGCGGGGAGGAATGACCGGACCTTCGACCTGGACATCGATCTGGATGGGACGGCGGGGGGCCGCTTCAACGCGGATTACGGCCGGCTCGACGTGGGGGGCCGTCTGGCGCTCCCGGCGACTCCCTTCCCGTGGCTGGACGTCGAATCAGCCCTGACCCTGCGCGAGACCTACTGGTCGGCGAGCCAGACCTCCCAGCTCCTCGATGCGGACGGGATGCTGCGATCCGGGGGCGAAATATTCCTGGATCGACCGCTGAACCGGAACTTCGTGCAAGCGACGGTCGAGCTGACGGGACCTCGGTTGATCCATGTCTGGGAGCCCCCGGAGGGACAACCCGGCCGGCGATTCAAGCACGTGATCGAGCCGCGCTTGCTGTGGCAGTTCGCTCCATCCCTCGACTACCGCGAGCAGGTCACCGATCCGCGGAGCGGGAAGAAGGAGGTGGATCCCGTGACGGGGCAACCTGTACTGTCGAGCGCGATCCCTTTCGACGAGATCGAGTTCAGCTCCAACGCGTTCCAGACGATCCACCAGGTCACCTACGGCGTGAGGCAGCGGTTGCTGGCGCGCCGGCCGGCCGCGCCCGTCTCGCCGCCTCCCTCACCCGGGGCGCGGCAGCCCGGAGCCACGGGTCCGCCGTGGGGACCGGCCTCCCTCGCTCCGGAGAGACCTCCGGCACCGGCCACACCCGCCGCGCCTCAGCCCGACTACTACCCGGAGACTCCCGCCGCTGGTTCCGCCGCCGCCGCCGCAGGCGCTGCCGCTGAGGCCGCGCAGGGGAGTTTCACTTCGGCCGAAGCTCCGGCCCCCGAGGAGCCGTCCACCCCCGCGGTCCCGGGCCCTTTCCCCGGAGCGGCGGCGGCCGGAGCGGCTCGCCGAGGGAGTGGCGGGACCCCGGCCGAGGCAGTAGAGGCGGCCGGGGTGCTGGCAGCGTGGCCGTACACGCCGGCGGGGGCGCCCCCGCCGGTGTTGCCGCCTCCGGCGGCCCCGCCGACTTCCCACGCTCCTGTGGCGGAGAACCCGGTCGAGATCGCCAACCTGGAGATCTCGCAGACCTACTCGTTCGAGACGTTCCTGTCGAGCTTCAAGGACCGCTCGCGTCACTACAGTCCGATCAATCTCACCGCACGCATCAATCCCTCGCTGAACATGAGCGTGGATCTGCGGACCGACTACGACCTGCTCCAGAAGACCTTTCTTTCCGAGACGCTGACGACATCGGCCCGCAGCGGCCGGCTGGGATTCGTCAACCTTTCCTGGGTCCGCAGGCGCCGGGCGGCCAACACGATCAACATCTCGGGGGGCACGGCGCTATTCGAGCGGAAGCTGTTGCTCGACCTGCACGCCAATTACGACGAGAAGGCTTCGCGGCTGCTGGAACGGGGCCTGCGCGTCGGATACTATTCGCAGTGTTGCGGGTTCATCGCTGAGTACGATCGCCGCGATTTCTTCGGCATTCAGCGGCAGGAGTTCCGTTTCATCGTGGATCTGAAAGGAATTGGAAAGTTCCTGGACCTTAACGCGGGAACGACTCCTTGACCGTCGGTGCGTAAGGACGAAACCAGGCCTCTCATCACTGGGAGCACGGGGCTGCTTGGCCGGGCGGTGGCGGCGCATTTCGAGAACCGCTATCCGGGCACCGTGTCGGCCACTCGCGAGTTCCTGGACCTCGAGGATTTCTGGCGGTTGCGAGCCGAGCTGGAACGGCTCGCTCCTTCTCTGGTCGTCAACTGCGCGGCCTATTCGGACGTCGACGGCTCCGAGCGCTTCCCCGACCGGGCATTCCGCGAGAACCGCGACGCCGTCGTGAACCTTGCCCGGGCCTGCCGGGCGATCGGGGCCGTCATGGTGCACATCTCGACCGACTACGTGTTCGACGGAAAATCAGACGAGCCCTACCGGGAGGAGGACCTCTGCTCGCCGCTCCAGGTTTACGGAGAATCGAAGTGGGAAGGGGAGCGGGAAGCGATCAGGGAGCATCCGGACATGCTCTCGATCCGCACCTCTTTTCTCTTCGGGCCGGGCCGGCAGACCTTCATCGACAAGCTCATCGAGAAAGGCCGCCAGGGGGAGAAAGTCAGGGCGGCGCTGGATTGGGTCAACGCACCCACCTATACCCTGGACCTCGCGGCGGCGATCGACGAGCTGATCGTGCGGGGCTGCCGCGGTGTGGTGAACTTCTCCAACGCTGGATGGTGCTCGAAGTTCGAGTTCGGCCGTGAGGTCCTCAGGATCGCGGGGCTGGATCCGGCCATCGTGGAGCCCGTGCGCCGCGCCGACCTGAAGCTTCCCGCCGCCCGTCCCGAAAGGACCGTGCTCGATCTGAGCCGCTACAGCGCCGTGGCGGGCAAGGCCCCGCGCCCCTGGATGCGCACCGTCGAGGAGTACCTCAAAGGGGGAGCGGCGTGAGGGGCGTCATGAAGCGGTATCCGTGGATCTCGTGAGATCCAGCCTCGTGAGCTCCGTGGGTCTCGTGAAAGGGGCGGCGTGAGGGTCTTCATCACGGGGGCCACGGGCTTCATGGGGGGGCGAGTCGCCGCCCGGCTCGTCTCGGCGGGCTGCGAAGTGGTCGCTCTGGTCCGGGATCCCGAACGGACCGGAAGGCTTCCTGAGGGCGTGCGGGCCGTCGCAGGCGATGTCACCGACCGCCCGAGCCTCGAGCGAGGGATGGAAGGCTGCGAGGCGGTGGTCCACATGGCCGCCCTCGTCAAGCGGTGGGCCCCGGAAGTCACGGCCTTCGACCGGATCAACGTCGGAGGATTCCGCAACGTGGTGGCTGCTGCCGAATCCCGCCGGATCGGGAGGATCCTCTACACATCGTCCTTCATCGCTCTGGGCCCGACGGACAGCCGGGTGGCGGACGAGTCTTTCGAGCTTCCAGGGCGGTCCTTCCACAACGACTACGAGAGGACGAAGTGTCTGGCGGACCGTGAGGCGCGGAAAGCGGCCGAGAGGGGGGCGCCGCTGGTGGTTCTCTACCCGGGCGTGACCTACGGAGAAGGATCCTTGACCGACGGGAACATCGTCGCGCAGGCGGGGCTGAAGTTTCTCCGCAGGAAGATTCCTGCGACGATCGGCCCCGGCGATCGCAGGCAGTGCTTCTCGCTGATTGATGACGTGGCGGAAGGGCACTGGCTTGCCCTGCGCAAGGCGGAGCCCGGAAGCCGCTACATCCTGGGCGGGGAGAACAGGACCATCCGGGAACTGTTCGCTCAAATGGAGAAGGCCACCGGGATCCCTGCCCCCCGCCGGTCGATGCCGTACTGGCTGGCCAGGACGGTGGGAAAGATGATGCGATGGAGGGCGAACCTCTTCGGCATCGAGCCGGAGCTGACTGACGAGGAGGTGGGAATCTACGAGCACGAATGGGCGTACACCTCGGAGAAGGCTTGCCGCGAGCTCGGCTACCGGATCACAGCGTTCGAAGAGGGAGTCGGTCGTCTGATGAGATGGCTGATGTCGCTCGAGGGGGGAAAGCCGCGGGCGCGGGCGAGCAGCATCGGCACAGCGGCAGCCGGATAGCTCGGGAGGGGATCGCAGGGCGTCTGGATGCCGGTGGAGGCGGAAGCGGTGGCGGCGGGCTTCTCCGAGTACGCGCGCAAGGCAGTCCATATCGCCATGGGTGGTTTCGCTCTGCTCCTGGCGTATCTGCCCTGGCCGGTCTCCTTCCTCCTCGCTGTCGGTGCGCTCCTGCACAACCTTTTCCTGCTTCCCCGCTACGCCGCAGAGAAGCTGTTCCGGACCGGATCCGCCCGTGCGAGCCGGCCTGACGCGGGCATCGTCCTCTACCCGTCAGTCATCGCCCTTCTCATCCTGCTCCTGCGGAATCACTTGGAAATCGTTGCCGCCGCCTGGGGAGCACTCGCCTTTGGCGATGGCATGGCGACGGTCGCCGGCAAGGCCCTCGGCGGCCCGCGCCTCCCCTGGAACCGAGAGAAGACCTGGAGCGGCCTGCTCGCCTTCCTGATTGCGGGCGGTTACGCCGGCTTTTCCCTGTTCTGGTGGACCTTCACGAGGCTGTATGCTCATGACCCCGCGTTTCCCGGCTATCGCATTCTGGTGACGCTGTCGCACGCCTCGCATCACTCGCGAATGATCTACCTGGCGCCTCCCCTCCTTGCTGTTCTGTGCGCGGCCATTGTCGAGAGCCTGCCGCTCGGGATAGATGACAACATCTCCGTCCCGCTCGTGACGGCGGGCATTCTCACCGTCCTCTACTTCATCGATCCCTATGCATGGGAGATTTCGCGGCCGCACGTTCTCAGGACTTTCCCCTGGGCCGTCGGCGTCAACGCGGCCCTCGGGCTGGCGGCCTACGCGGCCCGATCCGTCTCTATCTCCGGGCTCGCCGGAGGCGCGTTCCTCGGTACTGTGGTCTTTTGCCTGGGAGGGGGACGGTCTTTCGCCGTGATGCTTGCTTTCTTCCTTCTCGGCACCGCGGCGACCAAGGTGGGCTACGTGAAGAAGGAAGACGCGGGGATAGCCCAGGAGAAAGGGGGACGGCGCGGAGCGAAAAACGCCTTCGCAAACTGCGGTATGGGCGCGATCCTCGCGTTGCTGGCCGCGGCTTCTCCACTCGGCCCGCTGGCCCTGTTCGGTCTGGTCGCGGCATTCGCCACGGCCTGCGCAGACACGGTCTCGAGTGAGCTCGGCCAGGCCTATGGCCGCACGACCTATCTCATTACGTCTTTCCGCCGCGTCCCCCACGGCACCGAAGGAGCCGTCTCGCTCGAGGGGACCCTGGCAGGGATCGCCGCCTCGATCGTCCTCGCCGCGCTAGGCTGGGCTTTGGGCCTCGTCGGGGGGGCGGGGGCTGCCGTCATCGTCGTCGCCGCTTTTGTCGGCACAACCGTGGAATCCTACCTCGGCGCGACGCTGGAACAGAGAAACCTGATCGGCAACGAAGCGATCAACTTCGCCAA
>Ga0066710_100007476_pt1 | contig 10439 bp, 10 predicted proteins | sample GraSoiAngelo_159_FD_79666 | JGI IMG/M metagenome (GOLD analysis project Ga0066710, IMG submission 79666) | Grasslands soil microbial communities from the Angelo Coastal Reserve, California, USA - 14_1009_16_40cm | ecosystem: Environmental > Terrestrial > Soil > Grasslands | place: USA...
CCGCGGTCATCCGACGATCTCGACGAACACGGCGTCACCCTCGATCGTCACGGGGAAGCACGCCACCCTCACGGCAGGGTTGTTGGCGTTCGCGCCCGTCGTGACGTCCCATCGCCACGCGTGCCAGGGGCACGTGACGATGGCGCCGTCGAGATCGCCTTCACCGAGTGGCCCGCCGCGGTGCGGGCAGCGGTTGTCGAGCGCGACGTACCGTCCCTCGACGTTGAAAATCGCGACCGTGTGCGGTCCGGCGTCGACCACTCGCCCTTCGCCGGGCGCCAGATCCCCGACGGAACCGACCCTGATCCGTGACGCCTGCTCTCCCGACATCGTCTCTCCCGCGTTCGTGGGCTTCGCCTTCGTGACAAGCGCTCGCGCGGCGCCCCGGCCATGGTATCGTAGGCGGGCGGCAATCACCGCCGCGGAGTTCAGAAAGGAGTTTCGCTCGTCGCAGTGCGGCCGTTGTCCTCGTTGATCGTTCTCCTCCTGCTCGCTCTTACCGCCGGTCCCGGCCCGCGGGTGTCGGCCGCGACCACCGTCCCGGCTCATCACCTCCAGCGCGGCTTTCAGAACGTCGATACCGCCTCACGAATCCCGCTCCTCGAGCGCGCGTGGCACGTGCTGCATCGCGGGGTGGCGCTCCACCTCGACCGCGGCGCGCCGCTCCACCTCGTCGCCAACGACGGGACGGCGCTCCGCGAGAATCACGGGGCCCCGACGCTCACGTGGATCGGGCATGCGACGTTCCTGGTGCAGATCGACGGCATCAACGTCCTGACCGACCCCATCTGGGGCGGAACCGTCGGACCGTTGAGCATGATCGGCCTTCGCCGGTTGATCCTGCCCGGGGTCCGGTTCGAGGACCTGCCTCCGATCGACGCGGTCGTGATCTCTCACGATCACTACGATCATCTGGACGTGGCGACGGTGCGCCGCCTGCACCGCGCGCATCACCCGCGGTTCTTCGTACCGCTCGGGCTCAAGCCCTGGTTCGCGGGCCTCGGCATCACGGACGTCGTCGAGCTGGACTGGTGGCAGACCGCCCGATTGCAGTCCGTCACCTTCGCCAGTGTCCCCGCGCAGCACGCCTCCGGACGCTCGCTCACGGATCAGAATCTCCGTCTCTGGTCGTCGTGGGTGATCACGGGCCGGACGAAAAGGTTCTTCTTCGGCGGTGACACGGGGTATCACGCGGGATTCGCCGACATCGCCGGCCGCTTCGGTCGGTTCGACGCCGCCGCGCTCCCGATCGGCGGCTACAGCGCGTTCGAGCGCCACCATCCGAACCATCTGAATCCCGAGGAGGCCGTGCGGGCGTTCGAAGACCTCCACGCCGGTCGGCTCGTGCCGATGCACTGGGGGACGTTCGAGCTGAATCGAGAACCCGCCGGCGAGCCTCCGGCGCGCCTGTGGCGCGAGGCCGTGCGGCGCGGCGACCAGGAACACGTCTCGATCCTGAGCCCCGGCCAGACCATTCCCTGGTAGGGCTTCCGGGAGGCGCGGCCTCACGGCAGCCCCTCCCCCATCCGGCCGAGCCGCTCGAGCAGTTCGCTCACGAGCGGCGCGAACAGCATCCCCACGCAGAAGAGCGTCGCCAGCAGAATCGCGACCCGCCGGAACGCCAAGTCTCGCATTCGGATTGCCATTGTTCGCGGGCGCCGACGCCGTGTCAACGGTCAGCGCGGGAAGGCCGCCCGCCTATCACTGGCGTCCGCGCCTTGCACCATCGCGCGCATTGTTCGGCGGCAGAGCCTGGCGCCCGGCGGACCCGGCGCCAGGCCGCCTGACGGCGCTATTCGACGACTTCGACGGCGAGGTACAGGTCGCCGGCGGGACGCCCGGGCGCGGTGCGGCCCTTTCCCCGAAGCCTGAGCTTCGTGCCCGAGCGCGTCCCCGCCGGAACCGTGACGACCAGCTCGCGCTGGCGCCGACCGGCGTCCAGCGTCACGAGCTTTCGGGTCCCATCCCGAGCTTCGTGGCGCGTGAGCCGGAGCGGCATCTGGAGATCGGGGCCGAGCAGGCTTTCGTTCGATGCCGGCAGCCCCAAGAGCCAGCGGCCGGCTCGCCGGACGCGGCCCCCCAGCCGTTCTGGCGGCGGCGATGGTCGCGGGCTCGGGGTCGCGCCGCGGAGAGCGGCGCGCGCGAGCTCCCACAGGGAGACCATCGGGCTCACGACGAACACGCCGCCGACCACCACGCCTCGGCCGCCGAAGAGCGTCTGGTGGAAGTCGCGCCGCTCCACGCGCAGCCCCATCCGCGCGAACTCCCGCGCGAGGTCGTCGAAGACCGCGCTCGCGCGAGGATCACGGAAGAGATCTCGGAAGATATCGTCCCGGCTTCGCGAGAACGGTTCTGCGGCGCCGACGCGGCGGGCCGCGTCGTACTCGCGCCGCGTTCGGGAGTCGATCAGCACCGCGTACGCTTCGCTGATCTCCTTGAAGCGCTCGGCGGCGCCGGCATCGCCGCGGTTGCGGTCGGGATGCCACGTGAGGGCGAGGCGGCGGTACGCCTTGCGAATGTCGTCGTCGGTGGCCTCGGGACCGACGCCGAGGGTCCCGTAGTAGTCGCGTTCGAACCGCGGACGTCCGGCCATCAACGTCAGGATACTGCCAGGTCAGGTCATCGAGCCATCGAGCGCGAGCCGTCGATCGGCCCCCGCGCTCGATGGTCGGCAGAGAGGGGGAAGCTTCGGTCGCCCGCGTCAGGCGGCGCGATCGTTGGGGCGTCTGGGCACGTCGCCGCTCGCGCGCGAGTCTCGACCTTCCCGAACGCGACGCGCGAGGCCCTCGTACTCCTGACGCGCGCTCTCCAGTCGAGCCTCGGCCTCGGCCAGGATCGGCCGCCAGCGCATGATCTGATCTTCGAGCTCCTGAACCTTGCGGCGGTGCTGCGTGACCGTGTGCTCCTCGCGGCGGATCTGCTTCTGGAGATCCAGCGTCCGCGCCTCCAGATCTTCCCAGGTGGAGCGCGCGGTCTCGATCGCCTGCCTCAGCGTTTCCTGAGGCTCCTCGATCCGCGTCTCCGGCGGACGCGTGCGCTGCGTCAGAGCGGGCAGGCCAATCACCGGCGTACTTCCGATCTTCGTGTGCCCATTGGTCGACATATGCCGCCTCACCTCGTTGCGGCGAAACATCCCCCCGCGGTTTCGAGCGTGCTGGCAAGTATTACACGGCAATGGCCCCCGTGCCATCATTTGCCGGAAGGGATTCCCACACTCAATTCACCCGTCGTTCGTGGCCCTGCCAGTAGGGTTCGCGGAGCTTGAACTTCTGGAGCTTGCCCGTGGCGGTCCGCGCCAGCGCGGGCCGGAGCTCCACGGAGGTCGGGCACTTGAAATGCGCGATGCGCGCCCGACAGAAGTCGATCAGCTCCCGCTCCGTGGCGTCGGTCCCCGGCCGCAGAACCACCAGCGCCTTGATCGTCTCACCCCACTTCTCGTCGGGAACGCCAATCACGGCGACTTCGGCGACTGCCGGATGCTGGTAAAGACAGTCTTCCACCTCGATCGAGGAGACGTTCTCGCCGCCGCTGATGATGACGTCCTTCTTGCGATCCGCGATCACGGTGAACGCGCCTTCCTCGTGGCCGCCGTCGCCGGTGTGGAACCACCCGTCCGCGATCGCCTTCGCCGTCTCCTCGGGCTGGTTCCAGTAGCCCTCGAACACGTGATTGGACCGGGCCAGGATCTCCCCCTCCGGATCGACCCGCATCCGCACGCCGACCGCCGGGACGCCCGCGCGAGAGAGGCGACGCGCCCGCTCGGCCGGATCGACGGCGTCCCACTCGCGCGGCGCCCGATTGAACGTCAAGAGCGGCGAGGTCTCCGTGAGGCCGTAGATCTGGATGAACTCCCAGCCGAGCTCCCTCTCGATGCGCTCGATGGTCCTGGAAGGCGGGGGCGCGCCCGCGACCACGACGCGGACACGTCCCGTCCCGGGGACGGACCGGCCGCGGTGTCGCCGCGCCGCGGCCGCGTCGAGCACGCTCGCGATCACGGCCGGAGCGCAGTTGAAGATCGTGACCCCCTCCTGCTCCACGCGCGTCAGGATCTCTTCGCCGTCGATCTTGCGGACGATGACGTGGCGCGCGCCGATCGCGGTCACCGCGTACGGCATGCCCCAGCCGTTGCAATGGAACGTCGGCAGCGTGTGCAGGTACACGTCGCGATCGGTGAGTGCGAGGTGCCACCCGAACGTGACCGCATTCAACCAGCAGCCCCGGTGAGTGAGCTGCACGCCTTTGGGCCGCGCCGTCGTGCCCGAGGTGTAGTTGATCGACACGGGCGCGTTCTCGTCCTCGACGCCGAGCGCGGGCGCGGCGTCCCGACGGAGAAAGAGCGTCGGGTCGGTGGCGGCGCCGAGCACGAACCGATGCTTGATCGGGATGCCCGACAGCGCCTGGTCCAGCTCCGGATCGATGAGCGCCACGGTCGAGCCGGAGTGCTCGAGGATGTAGCGCACGTCGTCCGCGGTGAGCCGAAAGTTCACGGGCACCAGGACGCGTCCGTAGACGCTGACGCCGAACAGCGCGACCAGGAAGCGGGCCGCGTTCGGCGAGACGATCGCGACGCGCTCGCCGGCCGCGACGCCGAGCTCGTCCAGCGCCACCGCCAGGCTGCGGGCCATCTCGGCGAGCTGCCGGTACGTGACGCGACCGAGGCCGCCCCCCGGCGGCGCGGGCTCGTCGACGATGGCCTCGCGGTCTCCGTAGACCAGCTCGGCGCGCTCCAGGAAATCGGCAAGCGTGAGCGGAACGATCATGGCAGCCTCCCCGTGGATAAGGTATACCAGGCCCCGTGAGTCCCTCGCGCCGACGCGCTCACGCGCTCGATCCGTCGTTCCGCACGATCCTCTGTATCGCCGCGCATCCGGACGACAACGAGTTCGTCATCGCGGGGAGCGTCGCGGCGTGGACGCGTGAAGGCCGGGACGTGGTGTTCTGCCTGGTCACCAGCGGAAGCGCCGGCACGAACGAGCACACGCCGTCGAGCGACGGGCTCGTGCCGATCCGCGAGCGCGAGTGCCGGGAGGCCGCGCGCATCCTGGGCGTGACGGACCTCGCTTTTCTCGGCTACCTCGACGGTGTGGTCGAGCCGACGCTTGGACTGCGCCGCGATCTCACCCGCGTGATCCGCCGTCACCGGCCCGACGTCGTCGTGTGCGGCGATCCCACGATGCGCTGGTACGGCAACGAGTACCTGAACCATCCCGATCACCGGGCGGTTGCCAGCGCGGCGCTCGACGCCGTGTTCCCGTCCTCGGAAACGCGCGCGATCTTCCCCGAGCTGCTGTCCGAAGGGCTCGAGCCGCACAAGGTCAAGGAAGTACTGATCAGCGGCTCGGGAGAACCGGACGCGTTCGTCGACGTCAGCGCCACGCTCGAGATCAAGTGCGCGGCACTGAAGGCGCACGCGTCCCAGGTCGGCCCCGGTAAGTGGGTCGACGAGCTCTTGCGAGGGTGGGCGGCGCGCGACGGCAAGCGCGCCGGCCTCAAGTACGCAGAGTCCTTCCGGCGGATGGTCTTATCGAGCTGAGCCCTCCGCGATCACCTGCACCTTGACGTCGGTCGCACCTGCGACCGTGCGGTACAGGGGTCAGCGGCCTCGATAGGTCTCGACCAGCGACTCGGCCTGCGCCTGACTCACGCCCGCCAGCCGAAACGTCATCGTGACGCTCGCGAACCGGTTGGGTTCGGCGGCGGTGCGTCCGCCCTCGATCGTCACGGCGATGCGCGAGAGCGGGACTCCGGTGTCCTTCGCGTGTCCTTCGATCAGCGTGACGCCGCAGGAGGAGACGCCGGCGAGGAACGCCTCGCTGTTCGTGAACGCATCCGGTTGCGGGTGGGACGACGAGTCGAGCAGGATGCGATGACCGCGCGCTTCGCTCCGGGCGCGGCCGACTGTTCCGGTGCTCGACGACGTCACCGTGTCGACCTTCAGGTCGCTCATGCTGGCCTCCTTGAATCGTGGGTCGATACCATTTCAGCATTATCGCAAGTCGCGCCATAATGCGCGGGACACGCACCATCCCGGGAGGCTCCCATGGGCAAGAAGATGCTCTTCGTCGGCGCGGGCGCCATCGGCAGCTACATCGGCTCGTTCCTGTCGCGCGCCGGCCACGACGTCACGCTCGTCGATCCGTGGGCCGAGCAGGTCGAAGCGATCCGTCAGCGCGGCATCTCGGTGACCGGGCCGCACGACCCGTTCGTCGCGCGCCCCACGGCCGTGCACCTGCACGAGGCGCAGCGCCTGCCGCGTGACTTCGACATCGCGTTCGTCGCCATGAAGGTGTACGACACGGCGTGGGCGGCGCAGCTCGCGGCCCGCCACCTGGCGCCGCACGGCTACGTCGTCGCGTCGCAGAACACGTGGCCGGATCCGGTCGTGGCCAGCGTCGTCGGACCGTCGCGCGCCGTCGGCCTCGTGATGTCGAAAATCGGAGTGGCCTTGTGGAAGCCCGGCGAGGTCGAGCGCGGGATGGAGCGCGGCCAGGGCAAGGGCCACGACGTCTTCCGCGCCGGAGAGCACGACGGCCGCATCACGCCGCGAGTCAAGGAGCTGGCCGAACTCATGTCGGTGATCGACGGCGCGCTCGCGACCGACAACCTGTGGGGCGAGCGCTGGTGCAAGCTCTGCGCGAACGCGATGGGCAATCCGGTGCAGGGCATGTCCGGCCTCGGCTCCTTCGACATCGCCTCGAGCGAAGTCGGGCGCGCGATCACGATCCATCTCGGCGCCGAGTCGGCGCGCGTGGGGCTCGCGCTCGGCTATCGCGTCCCGAAATTCAACGGCGCCGCCGCCGAAGAGTGGGCGGATGCCGGCCGCCGCGAGCGGTGGGACACGCTCGACAAGATGCTGACGCCCACCTCGGCGGGCGGCCGCAACTGGCGGGCGTCGATGGCGCAGGACGTCGCCAAGGGACGGCCGACCGAGATCGATTACATGAACGGCCACGTCGTGGCGAAGGGGCGTGAATGCGGCGTGCCGACGCCCGTGTCGAGCGCGGTCGTCGAGACGATGCACGAGATCGAGCAGGGTACGCGCAAGCCGGACGCGCAGAACATCGCGCTCACGTTGCGCCGGGCCGGAGTATAGCGGGCCCGACGATCCACCGGGACGCGGGACGCCGGGTCGAAGCCGATCTCTACCCGGCCGTGAAAGCGTTTCTCGAGACGCGGGGCTATCTGGTCAAGGGTGAGATCGGCGGCTGCGACGTCGTCGCCACGCGCGGCGACGAGCCGCCGGTCATCGTCGAGCTGAAGCTGACGCTCAATCTCGCGGTCGTCCTCCAGGGCGTCGATCGCCTCTCGATGTCGGACCGGGTCTACGTCGCCGTTCCCCGGCCGCGCGGCCGCGGAACCCGCGGCGCGGTCGTCTACCGCCGCGACGTGCGCAAGCTCTGTCGTCGTCTGGGTCTCGGACTCATGACGGTGACACCGGGCGGAGGCCTGGCATCCGTCGAAGTGCTCCTGGATCCCCTGCCCTACCGGCCGCGCCGGGAGAAGAAGCGTCTGGGCCAGCTGCTCGGCGAGCATGCGCGGCGCATCGGCGATCCGACGCGCGGCGGCGTCAGCAAGACGCCGATCGTGACGTCGTATCGCCAGGAAGCGCTCCGATGTGCGCTCCTGATCGAGAGCGACGGGCGCCGGACGCTGAAGGCACTGCGGGAAACGCGGCTCGTGCCGAACGCCGCGAAGATTCTCCAGCGCGACGTCTACGGCTGGTTCCAGCGTGTCGAGCGCGCGACGTACGGCCTGACCGACCGCGCCCATCGCGACCTCGCGCGGTTCGCGGAGGCCGGCGCGCTGCCGCCGATGACCGTGGCTGCTCCGCACGACTGATCCCCCGCGGCGGCCTGGCCACGAAGACGCTGGACTTTCCGTCGCCGCAGCGCGCGGCGATCAGGAATGCGTCGCCGGCGTCGGCGCCGGGACCGCGAATCGTCCGCGGCGCCAGAAGAACACGCGCGAGATCGGATGCTCCGCCAGGTACTTCTGCGCCGACTCCATGTAGAGATAGAGCACCGGCGTGATGTAGAGCGTCAGGAGCTGTGACAGAAGCAGGCCACCCACGACGGCGAGCCCGAGCGTGCGGCGCGCGTCGGCGCCGGCGCCGATGCCGAGCGCGATCGGCAGCGTCCCCAGCAGCGCGGCCATCGTCGTCATCATGATCGGACGGAACCGCAAGAGGCAACCCCGGTAGATCGCCTCCGCCGGCGTGGCGCCGTTGCGCTCGGCGTCGAGCGCGAAGTCGATCATCATGATCGCGTTCTTCTTGACGATGCCCACCAGCATGATCATCCCGACGAAGCCGTAGACGTTCAGCTCCATCCGGAACAGCACCAGCGTGAGGAGCGCGCCCACGCCGGCGGACGGCAGGCCGGAGAGAATCGTCAGCGGATGGATGAAGCTCTCGTAGAGAATCCCGAGGACGAGATAGATCACCAGGAGCGTGACCAGGAGCAGCAGGCCCTGGCCCTTCAACGACGCCTGGAACGCCTGCGCCGTGCCCTGGAACGTGGCGCTCAGCGTCGCGGGGATCCGGAGCTCGCGCTCGACCTGCTTCACCTGCCCGACCGCGTCGCTCAGCGACACCCCCGGCTTGGGATTGAACGAGATGGTGACCGACGGCAGCTGGCCCAGGTGATTCACCGTCAACGGGCCGAGTCCCGTCGTCACGGTGGCGATCGTGTCGAGCGGCACGAGCTTGCCGCTCCGCGACCGGACGTAGATCAAGCCGAGCGCCGTCAGGTCTTGCTGGTACTTCGGCTCGACCTCCAGGATGACCCAGTACTGGTTCGACGGCGTGTAGATCGTGGAGATCTGCTGGCTGCCGAAGGCGGCACCGAGCGCCGTCTCGATCTGGTCGGCCGTCACCCCGAGCGCGGCGGCCTTGTCCCGGCTGATGTTCAGGGTCACCTGCGGACTTCGGATCTGCAGATCGGTATTCACGTCCTGGATCAACGACAACTGTCGCAACCGATCGAAGATCCGTGGGGCCCAGTGGTAGAGCTCCTGGAGGTCCGCGTCCTGGAGCGTGTACTGATACTGCGCTTTCGTGAGGTTCCCGCCGATGCGGATCGTCGGCAGGATCTGCGGGTAGACGCGAACACCCTGGATCGTGGCAAACTGCGGCCGGAGCTGCTCGATGATCTTTTCGGCAGGCGGGCGCTCGTCGCGCGGCTTGAGCCGCGCGAAGATGCGACCGGTGTTGAGCACAGCGCTCGACGGGCTCACGCCGATGAACGACATGAACTGATCGATGTGCGGGTTCTTGGAGAAGATCTCCGCAACGGCGCGCTGCCGCTCCTTCATCGCCTCGAACGAAATGTCCTGTGATGCTTCGACGAACGCGAAGATCTGGCCGGTATCCTCGTTCGGGATGAAGCCCTTGGGGATGATGAGGAACAGATACGCGGTCACCACGAGGGTCAGGAGCATCGTCGCCATCGTCGTGCGCCGGTGTCGAAGGACCCACTTCAGGGATCCATCGTAGGTCTTCAACATTCCATCGAAAAACCGCTCGGACGCCTGGTAGAGCCGGTTGTGTCCTGCGTGGGGAGGGCGCAGGAACCGGCTGCACAGCATCGGGGTGAGCGTCAGCGACACGAAGCCGGAGACGAGCACGGCGGCGCCGATGGTGACGGCGAACTCGTGCAGGAGCCGGCCGACCACGCCGCCCATGAACAGCACGGGAATGAACACGGCGGCCAGGGACAGGGTCATCGACACGATCGTGAAGCCGATCTCGCGTGCACCGTCGAGCGCGGCATCCATGCGCGACTTGCCCTGCTCCATGTGGCGCACGATGTTCTCGAGCATGACGACCGCGTCGTCGACGACGAAGCCGACGCAGAGCGTGAGCGCCATGAGCGAGATGATGTCGATCGTGTAGCCGAGCATGTACATGACCGCGAACGTGCCGACGATCGACAGCGGCACGGCCAGGCTCGGGATCAGGGTCGCCGAGACATTGCGGAGGAACAGGAAGATCACCATCACGACCAGCGCGATGGTCAGCATCAGCGTGAACTGGACGTCGTGGACGGACTCGCGGATGGACTGCGAGCGGTCGTAGAGGATGTCGAGGCTGACCGACGCCGGCAGCTGCTGGCGGAACGTGGGCAGCAGCCGGCGGATCGCGTCCACGACCTCGATCGTGTTCGTCCCGGGTTGCCGCTGGACCGCGAGGACCACCGCGCGATCGTTGTTGAACCAGCCGGCGACCTTGTCGGTCTGGACACCGTCGATGACCCGGCCGATCTCGTCGAGCCGGACCGGGGCCCCGTTCCGGTACGCGACGACCAGCGGCCGGTAGGCCTCGGCGTCCATGAGCTGCCCGGTCGCCTGCACGTTCATCGCTTGATGGGCGCCGTAGAGCGTGCCCGTCGGCTTGTTGACGTTCGCGGCGGCGATGGCTTGCGCAACCTCGTCGATGCCGA
>Ga0066710_100007479_pt1 | contig 10438 bp, 9 predicted proteins | sample GraSoiAngelo_159_FD_79666 | JGI IMG/M metagenome (GOLD analysis project Ga0066710, IMG submission 79666) | Grasslands soil microbial communities from the Angelo Coastal Reserve, California, USA - 14_1009_16_40cm | ecosystem: Environmental > Terrestrial > Soil > Grasslands | place: USA...
AACGTTCGAAGATCGATCCGCACGTGCGGATCGGGCACGTGCATTTGAAGGTCGCGGACTTGCAACGCGCGCTGGATTTCTATTGCGGAGTGCTGGGATTTGAGCTGACGCAACGTTACGGGTCACAAGCCGCGTTTGTGTCCGCTGGCGGATACCACCATCATATCGGGTTGAATACGTGGGAGAGCAAGGGCGGCTCGCCGCCGACGACGGGTTCGACCGGGCTGTATCATTTTGCGATTTTGTATCCCACGCGCGCGGCTTTGGCCGATGCTTTGACGCGATTGATTGAGGCACGCATTCCACTCGAGGGCGCGAGCGATCACGGCGTCAGCGAAGCCCTGTATTTGCGTGATCCCGACCAGAACGGAGTCGAGTTGTATTGGGACCGGCCACAACATCTCTGGCCGCGTGATGCAAATGGCCAGATCGTCATGGAAACGCGTCCGCTGGACCTTGAGGATTTGCTGCGGGAGGGTAAAACCGTACATGCCTGACGTAGCTGCTCTTATTTACCAAATGAGGGCGGCAGGCTGACCGAACCGTCGGCTAAGGCGACGTCGCGCCCTCGGGGAACATTTCGTCAGCGGGCAACCCGAAGTTATTCGTCGAACCCTCGTAAAGCTCGAACAACCACGCCGTGCTCGGACCAGGCTGCCATCCGAAAAACCTTTGAGGCCGCGAGTATGCAGAAAGGAAGAAGGTTGAAAGCTGACGGCTGAAGGCCGAACGCGAGGATAGTCGTGCTCACTCGCGGCTTTGGCGGCTTCCAGTTTTTCCGCGCTGCTTGGCGTCGGGATTTTTGCGGAAACAAAACCCATGGCGGCGTCCTTCAGGATGCCGGGCCTGCATTCATTGTCCCGCCAAGAATCGCTGCATCAGCAATTTTCATGCGCCTACCCGCACCGCCGCGGTCCACACAGGTCCGAACCTGTCCTGCGTCTTGTGCTCGAGCTCGCGGGCGTGCGTTTCGTCCGTGCAAATCGCAAATGTCGTCGATCCGCTGCCGGACATCAGCGCCGTGAGCGCGCCGTTCTCGCCCAGAAATTCTTGAAACAACTGCAGCAGCGGATATTTACGCAGCACCGGCGTTTCAAGTGAATTATAGAAACGCGCCCCGTTCAAGTCTGGGCCGTTCAGAATCTTCACAAGTTCGACCGCTGTCCCAGCTTTACCGTACGGCGGTTCGAGATGTTTATACGCCCAAGCCGTGGGGACTCCGAAACCAGGATAAATCAGCAGAAACCATTTGCCTTTAAGCGTAGGGAAAAAATTCAGCGGCTGAATCTTCTCGCCGCGGCCGGTGGCCAGCGCCGGGAGCGATTGGAGAAAAAATGGAACATCCGAGCCGAGTTGCGTGGCGAGGCTGTGCAGATCAGGCACTGCATTGCCGAAGAGCTCGTTCAGCGCAGCCAGCGTGACGGCCGCATTGGCGCTGCCGCCGCCCAGCCCCGCCGCAAGCGGAAGGTTCTTTTGCAGGTGAATCCGAACGCCGTCCTTAGTTTTTGCGTGGCCGAAAAACAATTCCGCCGCGCGATAAACCAGATTCCCGGAGTCGGTGGGCAGTTCAGGAATGTTGCAAGTCAGTTGAATGGAACTGCCGCCGCGCGAGAAGGTGAGTTCGTCGTAAAGCGCCACGGGATGCATGATGGTTTCCAGTTCGTGGAAACCGTCGGCGCGCTTGCCGAGAATGTTCAGCAGGAGGTTGACCTTGCAGGGCGAACGCTTTTGCAAGGGCTAATCGAAAATGCGGAAGCGGCTGCCAGGAACTTTCGGAAACACATCGCCGCCGCCGAAACCAAGCGTGCTGTCGGTGTCGAAGATGGAATCGGACAGCAGCTTGGGATAGTAGTTCGCCGGGTACGGTGGGTTCACCTCGAGCACCATGCCACCGTAGGGATACCCTTTGGTGCGAACCGATTCGTCGGGATACAAATCATACTGCGGCGCCAATAGCGGTCGAAAAGGCGGCGCGGGGAAAGTGGCGACTTCATAGATGCCGATTGCGGTGCGGACAACGCTGCGGTTGAAGCCGCGAATGAAGCCGGTGGTGTAGCCCACATCCGGTCCTTCCCAGAGCGCGGTCTGTTCCATCGCGCGACGGATTTCGCCGCCGCGGAAGAATTCGGTGCTATTGCGAATGCCGCGGCCGAGTTTGTCTTCCGGGCCTGCGCAGCCGATGAACATTCCCGCCACGAGCCCGAAACCAAGAAGCAATGCTGTTCTGCGCATACTGTCGAAGCCGTTATGACAGCCGATGGCAATTCTGTAAAGCCAAATGAAGGTGGGTGATTGCCTGCGTCAATCCAATGGCGCAAAGTCCTCGCATGTCCCCGAGCAAGACGCTGGTCGTGTCGCTGAATCCCGCGATCGATTGCGAATGGGAAGTCGAGCGCATCCAGTGGGAGGAGAAAAACAACATCTTGCGCGAGCGCCGCTGGGCTGGCGGCAAGGGTTCCAATGTCGCGCGTTGGCTCCGGCATCTCGGCGCAACCGCGGAATTGCTCGTGCCGCTCGGCGGCGATACCGGCAAGGAACTCGCGCAGCACCTCGCCGCGGCGAAGGTGCGCACGCGCGTGGTACCCTTAAACGAACCGACCCGCGTAAACGTGATTGTCACCTCGCGCGAGGGCGGACAGATGCGATTCAATCCGTTGGGGCCGACCATCTCCGCCACGGAGTGGCGACACATCATTGAGGCAGTCAAGACGTGTCACGCGAGCACCGTGATCTTTTCCGGCGCTCTGCCACGCGGCGTGCCGATGCATGCCTATGCGAGGCTGATCGAAGTAGTGCGAAAGCTTGGGGCTGAGCCGATCCTCGATTGCGATGGGCCGGCGTTTGCGGCAGCGGTTGGGGCGCAACCTGTCTTGGTCAAGCCGAACGAGCATGAATTGGAACGCTGGTGGGGAAAGAGAATCCGGACGCGCCGCGAATGGTTTGCAGCTGTCTCCAAGCTGTCTGAGATGACCGGCGGCTGGGTGATAGTTTCGCGCGGCTCGCAGGGAGCGCTGATCTGGGATTCTCAAAGCCGCAGCGGCTTTTCGGCGCGCGCACCCAAAATAAAAATCAGGAATACCGTAGGCGCAGGCGACGCCTTGCTTTCGGCGATCGTCAGGCGCAAGCAGATGAATTCAGATCCGGAGGAATGGTTGCGCTGGGGCGTCGCGACCGGCACCGCCGCAGCGTCGTGCGAAGGCGGTGCGCTTGCAAAGGTCGACGCGATTCGCAAGTTGGCCCGACAGATTCGAGTGACGCCGTTCCCGTGAGGAAACGAAATCTAAGGTTGGGCCCGCGCATCATAGAGTTTCTTCAATCGAACGTCCTTGAACTGCACGAACGTGGGCGGCCCGCTGTGGAGTTGCAGAGCGAGGATGCCGGTGGCGTCGGCCTGAAGCGGATCGTTGTCAATCACTTCGGCGACGAGTGAGCCATTCACACGCAAGGTCAAGCGCGAGCCATCACAGATGAGGTGATAGTCATGCCAATCCTCCAGCTTGAATGGAGCCGGTCCTTGCGCCTCTTCGATTTTGGTGTGAGTGGCTTTCCCGTCCCGATCAAAGACGGTGCGCTGTCCGCGCCAAGCGAGGGTGTGCCTTCCGTGTTCATCATACAATCGCACCAGCCAATCGGTTTTCAAATTGTTGTCCACCTGGTAACCGGCGACGTCGCGATCATCCATCACCCGGCTGCGGAATTGGAAACCGTTGTTAATCGCGCCTTCGCCGGTGACGCGCGATTTAAGCTTCAACTCGAAATCCCCAAGGCTGCCGCCCGTCCAGACCAAATATTGGTTGGTCGCGCATGGATGCTCCTTCGTGATCCGCGCAGTGATTGCGCCGTCCTCGACGGACCAATAGCTGGGATCAGGGGCGTTCCAGCCTTCGAGCGTCTTGCCATCGAAGAGACTCACGAATCCAGCTTCGGCCACGCTGTTCGTCTCGAACCGAACTTTCACGAAGCATTCCGGAATGTGCGAATCCCAAATCCCGTGGCGCGTCCAGACCCAGCCACCTGAATCATTTTCGAGCGGCGCGGCTTTGTAAGTGTTGAAGCGCGAGAAGTCCATGCGCAGCACATCACCGTGTTGCGGCGGCAATGACTTCGAAAGCAGCGTCATGCCTTCCCATGGAAACGCGAGCTCCACTGTCCAGCCGCGGTCACGATCTTTGTGATCGTTGATCGTGCCGTTGATTGCGACTGCGGTTTTCTTTCCCGGAAAGGTCCATTCGAACGCGCCCAGCCGCTCGCCACGCGGATGCGTTTTGAAGTCGACACCTTTGAAAGGTTTGACGTTGTTGCCTTTAAACTCGGGCAGTGCACTGGAGCCGCTATAGGCATCCTTCCAGATGAAGAACGCCTCGTACACCGTGTTCAACGCGTTCACCTCGAACTCGTAGTACGCGTCCTCTCCAGCGATGAAACATTCCACGTCGTTGTCGTAGTAAATCGGATCGTTGCGATTCGTGTACTTCGCCTGTACCAACGGTTCTTCGATCCAATAGGCGAGGTAGAGATTCTCATCGTCCCAAAGCACCGCCGCCTGCGTGTCATGAATCGCCGGCTTCCCAGTGATGATGTCCACAAAATGGGGCGAGCGCGGCGCAGCTTTCCATGCCGCCTCATCCAGCCGCCCGTCCAGGGAGATCGGCTCAGTGACCCGATAAGCGGTATACCTGGCAATCTCGTCTTCCGCGCACGGAAACTTCCATGGCGCTGCTTGAGTGGAAACGGTCAACAGGAATACGAGGTATATCGGTTCTGGACGGAATTTCAGAGGGCACTTAAACATGCGGAATGGAGTTTCGAACAAATTTTTTTAGGACCAAATAGCGCCAAATAGCACCAAACAAGACCAATTAACACCAAAAATTTTCCTGGCATCGGTTTCATGGTCGCAAGGCGGCCCGCTTACATCGATCATCCTTTTGCTTTTTGGTCTGCTCATTGGTTTTTTATAGGATCATAGGTCAGAGCAGAGAGGTATTCAAAAACTCCGTTGGGAAAAGATGGGAAAAACGACGAAGGCACTTGCGTGCGGCGAAAACCAGTTTCTCACTATCGATTCGGCGCAGGGAGTAGATCGATTCCGGAATGATCGGAACGGACCCGCAATCGAATTGAGCGAATCGCGTTCTGTTGCGCATCGCTCGTTCCATGTCCGCCGGTTGCGATGTAGCAGATGAAGAGTGAGCCGTCTGGCAATTCCATTGCCTTGCCGTAGCCGTACGAAGTGTCCACCAGAAAGCCATGATCCTTTGCCGGCGCAATCCAGGTTTCGCCACCGTCACTGCTGAAGATCACACGCAACCCGTGATGACCCGGCGCATACGATCCGTGCAGGCAAACCAACGTGCCGTCGGGCAGCACATACAGACTCGGCGCAAACATCCGCAGGCCGAACGTTACCGGCGCGGTCCATGTGCGGCCACGATCGCGCGACCACCAGATGTCCCCTTCCGGACGCCCCATCATCACAAAGCGCCCGTCCGGCAATTCCGCAACCGTGACTTCCTGCAACTCATGATCGGTATGTACCGTCGACAGCAATTCCCAATTCTCGCCCCCGTCCGTCGTGCGAAACAAGCTCGCATGATCGGGCGGCCCGGTTTTTGGACGGCCGTTGACCGCGACCAAAATCGAATCGTCCTTCAGGCGCACCAGCGGACCGTCGGTCTCGTCCGAGACGAATGGCGTTTTCAGTATGCGCGGTTTCTTTTCCCAAGTCTTCCCTCCATCAAACGATCGAATGAAATTGATCCGGGTGGCGAGCTCTGGAAATTTTTCGTAATCGCCGCCTTGTGGCGCACCCGGATACGTAAAGAATGAGCAAAGGATGGAGCCGTCGCGCAACTCGACAAAGGCAGGATGCCGATCGTCCGCTGGTGTATCGATCAATGTCTCCGGCTTACTCCAGGTTTTGCCGTCGTCTGTGGAGCGGGTGATCATCGCCCGTCCGCCAGTCGGCGCAACGACGTTCGTCAGCATTCCCATCTTCCGAAAGCTTTCAATCGTGCCCGCCGGATACCGGAGCGGCGTCGGCGCCGACGCATGCCAATAACCCGCATTGAACCCAACCAGCCAAACGCCGCTCTTTAGTCGAATCGGCGATTCCCACCCGACGAATCCCGCATAGCCGGGAAACGGATCCGGCTGGTTTACGCCCGGTCCGACAATAATCCCCCGGCAATCCTCAGGTTTGGCTTTGGATTCGCCATTTTGGACGACTTTCACTTGGGGCGTTGGGGTAGTCGCAGGGTGGGCATCTACCGCCAAAGCGGCCATTAGGACGGCGATCGCGTGCATTGGGCACTTTGACGCCGCCAGAACGTGCGAATATTCGCGCTTGACAAACTATCCCGATCAATCAATGTATCCGCATTCGTTGATATATTCAGCGAACTCATCGAGAGTGGTTGAGGGACTGGCCCGTTGAAACCACGGCAACCGGCTGCGGCTCGCCGCAGTGACCAGGTGCCAATTCCAGCCCGGCGATTGCCGGGAGAGATGAGGAGAGTGCTTTGACCTCTTCTCACTCGGTGGGAAGGGGCTTTTTTATGCCCCGCGAATGAAAGACATATGCACTCGACAACTGGATTCATGAGGGCGCTCAAGTGCCGCGAATGCGGCCGCGAGTATCCACTGGCCGCCACGCACGTCTGCGAATTCGACTTCGGCCCACTCGAGGTCGTTTACGACTATGACCGCATCAAAAAGAGCCTGAGCCGGTCTGCCATTCTTTCGCGCAGCCAAAACATGTGGCGCTATCGCGAACTATTGCCGGTCGCGAACGAACCGACGGTCGGCACCCAAGTCGGCTTCACGCCGCTCGTCAAAGCCGATCGCCTGGCGAAGGCGCTGGGCATTCGCGAAGCATGGGTGAAGAACGACACCGTCAACTATCCCACGCTATCATTTAAGGATCGCGTCGTGAGCGTTGCGCTCAGTCGCGCCCGCGAACTCGGCTTCACCACCGTCGCGTGCGCGTCCACCGGCAATCTCGCCAACTCCGTCGCGGCGAACGCCGCTGCCGCCGGCCTCAAAGCTTACGTCTTTATTCCCGCCGACCTGGAACAAGGTAAAATCGTGAACTCGCTCATCTACGGCGCGCAAGTGATCGGCATCAAAGGCCACTATGATGAAGTGAATCGCCTCTGCGCGGAGATCGCGGGCAAGTACGGCTGGGCGTTCGTGAACGTCAACATGCGCCCCTACTATGCCGAAGGTTCCAAGAGCATGGGCTTCGAAATCATGGAGCAACTCGGCTGGCGCATTCCCACGCACACCGTCGTATGTATGGCCTCCGGTTCGTTGCTCACGAAAATCCACAAGAGCTATCAGGAGATGATCAAACTCGGCTTGGTTCCCGACTCTGAATATCAAATTCATGGCGCGCAAGCGACCGGCTGTTCGCCGATCTCCACGGCGCAGAAAGCCGGGCTGGATTTCTTCAAGCCGGTAAAGCCGAACACCATCGCCAAATCATTGGCTATCGGTACGCCTGCCGACGGCTTCTACGCGCTAAAGGTCATGAAAGAAACCGGCGGCTCAGCCGAAGACGTGTCCGACGACGAAGTTCGCGAAGGCATCAAGCTGCTCGCCGAGACTGAAGGCATTTTCGCCGAGACTGCCGGCGGCGTCACGGTTGGCGTCGCGAAGAAACTCATTGCTTCGGGCAAAATCCCCGCCAAAGATTCGGTCGTGCTTTGCATTACCGGCAACGGTTTAAAGACGCTGGACGCGGTGAATGGCCACGCCGGCCGCCCGCGCGAGATCAAGCCCAGCTTGCGTGAATTCGAATCTATCCTGAATCAGAACGAAGCCGCTCCTGCGGCCTAAGCTTTATGGCAAAGAAAGTTAGAATCCCAACTCCCCTCCGCAAGCTGACGAACAACGAAGAACTCATCGAAGTCAACGCCGCGACAATCGGTGACGTGATCGTTGAATTGCAAACGCGTTATCCTGGCATCAAGGACCGTTTGCTCGATGAGAATGGTTCGATCCGGCGCTTCGTAAACGTCTACGTGAACGAAGAAGACATTCGCTTTCTGCAAAACCAGCAGACCGCGATCAAAGACGGCGACGAAATCAGCATCATCCCCGCCATCGCCGGCGGCTAGCCTATGCCTCCAAAAACCGGGAAAACTGCGGCGACGGAAAAACGGCGGCTGTGGCTGATGTATCCGCCAAAGCTCATCACGAATCCCGTTATTTGGGAACTGGCGCAAAAATTTCCAGTCGTCACGAACGTCCGGCAAGCCAGCGTCACCGACGAAATCGGGATCGTTTGCCTCGAACTCGAAGGCAAGCGCGAGGACATCAAGGACGCGATCAAGTGGCTCGAAAAAACCGGCATCAAAGTCGAGCCCGTCGAAATCAATGTCATCGAGAGCTGATGCAGCTCAGCAGGGACGCCTCGCCCTACCCGGCCGCATGTTGAAACAGGTAGGACGAGGCGTCCCCGCCGAGCCGTTGCTGAAAATCGCTTGCCAATTGCCGATTGGATAAGTAGAGATGCAGTCGATGCGGCGCAACGCGTTAGCTTTTAAGGCCATGAGCGGGCTGGCGGCCGCGCTTTGGCTCGCGTTGTCGCTGTTCGGGGCCTCGCCCGCACTGCACCGTTCGCTGCACGACAATGCAAGTTCCCCCGATCACTCGTGCGTCATTCAGCAGGTCGGCCACGGCTGTTTCCTTTTCTCACCTGGAAGCGCGATAACGATTGCCCAGCCCCTAATCACCATTGCGAATTCTCAAGCCTGTATCCCTCGCTTCTGCTCGCGCGATTTCCGCCTCCCTCTCACCCGCGGTCCGCCTACCCTCTCCACATCTCGAACGGTTGCAGGTTAGAGCCGGATCAAGGCTCCTCGGTCCTGCGCTTTAACCTTCAGCTTTCGACGGAGTTTTTCCGTAGGAGCCGAATTTTTTATGCGGACCGTGAATTATGAAATTTCAGTTACTTATAGGCGCTGCCCTTTGCTTCAGTGCGGCATTAGCTCAGTGCCAGGAAACAAATGAACTGCAACAGTTAAAGAAGCAGTTGCAGGAAATGCAAAAGCGCCTCGAACTCTTGGAACGTCAACAACAACAGCAACAGCAACTACCAAAGGAACCGCCGCACCCCGTCGCGCCTCCGGCACAAGCGCCGGAAACGGCGCCACTCACGCAACGCTGGTCGCCTGAGCAGCCGATTCGCATCGGCAGCGCGCAAAACTTCATCAATCTGTCCTTTGACGCACTCGTGGCCGCAGGTTGGTCGACGGCTGAAGACGTTGAGAGCCTCCAAACCGGCGGCCATGATCCGAAGCAGCGCGGCTTCACCGTTCAGAACCTCGAAACGGTCTTCGATGGCAAAGTCGATCCTTACTTCCGCGGCCAGGCGAACGTGGTTCTGCAACTCGATCCTCAAGGCGAAACCACCATCGAGGCCGAAGAAGCTTACCTCGAAACCATGTCGTTGCCCTTAAACTTGCAGGTCAAGGCAGGTCAATTCTTTACAGAATTCGGCCGAATCAACCCGACGCATCCCCACACCTGGGATTTCGTCGACCAACCGCTGGTGAACGGGCGTTTTCTCGGCGAGGACGGTTTGCGTAATCCCGGGGCGCGGATTTCCTGGCTGGCGCCGACGCCGTTTTATTCTGAGCTGTTCTTCACCGTGCAAAACAGCCAGGGCGGCACGGCTTTCAGTTTTCGCAACGACAATGGCGGCGACCCGTTCTTCGGGCGCCGGGTCGAGCAGGGCCGCGTCAAAGGTCTGGCCGACATGCTTTACTCGGCGCGCTACGTCACCTCATTTGACCTGAGCGAGTCTCAGACGGTGCTCGCCGGCGCCTCAGGCGCTTTCGGTCCCAACAGCACCGGCGGCGACACTCAGATCTACGGCGTCGATCTGTTTTGGAAATGGAAACCGGTGAACCAGCATTCAGGGTTTCCGTTCGTAACCTGGCAAAACGAGGCGATGTTTCGCCGCTTCGAGGCCGATGCTTTCCCCGGCAACGGCGTCATTCCCGCGCTGCCCAGCGAAACTCTCAACGACTACGGCTTTTACTCGCAAGTTTCGTACGGGTTCCGCAAGGGCTGGGTCGCCTCCCTTCGCGGCGATTACGTCAACAAAATGGAAACCGGGGATTACGAACGCATCGTCGGCATCGATCCAAACCGCGACCGGCGCTGGCGCATCTCTCCCGCGCTGACCTGGTATCCTAGCGAGTTCTCGAAAATTCGCCTGCAATACAACTACGACGACCGCGCACACATCGGCGAAGATCATTCGATCTGGATGCAATTTGAATTCCTGCTCGGCACTCACGCCGCGCACAAATTTTAACTTGGAGGCAACGACCATGAAAAATCTATCTATTCTATTCCTGATGCTGTGCGCGGCAAACGCCGTCGCGGAGAAAAAGCTAAACATCGTCGCGACGCTGCCGGACTACGC
>Ga0066710_100007480_pt1 | contig 10437 bp, 9 predicted proteins | sample GraSoiAngelo_159_FD_79666 | JGI IMG/M metagenome (GOLD analysis project Ga0066710, IMG submission 79666) | Grasslands soil microbial communities from the Angelo Coastal Reserve, California, USA - 14_1009_16_40cm | ecosystem: Environmental > Terrestrial > Soil > Grasslands | place: USA...
CCGGCACCCGATGCCGGAGGGCGCCCCCCTGATCGACCCCGTCCTGCTCGGCCTCGCGCTCGTCTACCTGTTGGTGCAGACGTTCCTCGCGGGCGGGATCCTCTCGACGCTGCGGGGCGCCCAGGGAACGTGGACGGTGAGGGGGCTGCTGCACGGTGCCGGCTTCTACTTCGGCCGCTTCTTCCGCGTGGCGCTCATCGCGCTCCTCGCCGCCTGGGTGGTGTTCCGGCTCAACGGACCGTTCGCGCGGTGGGCCGACGCGCAGGCCCGCGAGTCCGTCTCGGAGACGTCGGCCATGGCCTGGCTCCTCGGCCGCCACGCGCTGCTGCTCCTCGCCCTCTTCTTCGTGAACCTCGTCTCCGGCTACGCCAAGGCGATCGTGGTCGTGGAGGAGCGCGCGAGCGCGATCCTGGCGTTCGTCTCCGCGCTGTCGTTCTGCCTCCGGAGCTTCACGCGCACCTTCGGCCACTACCTGGCGGTGGCGCTGCTCGGCGTCGCGCTCCTCGGGCTCTGGCGGCTCGTCGACGGCGCCTACGCGACGACCGGCTACAAGACCCAGCTCCTCACGCTTCTCCTCTTCCAGCTCTTCGTGCTCGCCCGCCTGGCTTTGCGGGTGATGCTGATGGGCGGGCAGCTCGCCCTCTACCGCCGGCTGGCCGCCCCGGAGACCCTCGCCTCGGCCGCCTGAGCCATGCCCGTCGACCCCGCCGACTTCCGCCGCGCCCTCTGCCAGTTCGCGGCCGGCGTCACGGTGGTCACGACCCACGACGGCCAGGGCCGGTCGCTCGGCCTCACCGTCACCGCGTTCGCCTCGGTGAGCCTCGATCCTCCGCTCGTCCTGATCTGCGTCGACCACCGGTCGGAGGCCCACATCGGCTTCCGCCACGCGGGCCTGTTCGGCGTGAGCATCCTGGCCGAGGGCCAGGAGGCGCTGTCGCGGCGCTTCGCGGCCGGCGGCGCGGCCAAGTTCAAGGGGCTGGAGCTGGTCAAGGGCACGACCGGAGTCCCTCTCATCCCCGGCGCGCTCGCGCACCTGGAGTGCCGCATCAGCGCCACGCACGACGCGGGCGACCACACGAGCGACGTCGGCCAGGTGCTCGCCGCGCAGCCCCAGCCCGGCCGCCCGCTGCTCTATCACGACCGGGACTACCGCCGGCTGGAGCCGGCGCGCAAACCCGAGCGATGACGGCGCCGATGGAGCTCCCCGAGCGCTTCAACATGGCGTGGTACTACCTCGACCGCAACGTCGAGGAAGGGCGGGGCGACAAGAAGTGTCTCTTCTGGCGGGACGAGGCGTACACGTACCGGGAGGTCCAGGCCCGCGCCAACCGCTTCGGCAACGCGCTGCGCGCGCTCGGGGTCGAGGTGGAGGACCGCGTCCTGCTCGTGCTGCCCGATTGCCCCGAGTTCGTCTTCGCGTGGTTCGCGGCGGCCAAGGTCGGCGCGGTCATCGCCATGGTCAACCCGGCGCTGCCCGCCGACGACCTCGCGTACTACTTCCAGTACACGCGGGCCCGCGTGGCCGTCGTGGACGAGTCGACGCTCGACCGCATCGACCCCGCCCGCGACTCGTTTCCGCACCTGCGCCACCTGGTGGTCGTCGGGGCGGATCCGGGACGGCACGTGTCGTTCGCGGAGTCGTGCGCGAAGGGCTGGGAGCACCTCGAGAACGCGGACACGCACCGCGACGACCCGGCGATCTGGCTCTTCACCAGCGGCTCGACCGGGAAGCCGAAGGCCGCGGTCCACCTCCAGCAGGACCTGCCCTGGAACACGGAGCGCTACGCCAAGGGGGTGATGGGCATCCGCGAGGACGACCTGACCGTCTCGGTGCCAAAGCTCTTCTTCGGCTACGCCACCGGGACGAACCTCCTCTTCCCGTTCGCGGTCGGCGCGGCCACGGCGCTCTTCAGCGAGCGCAGCGAGCCGGGCACCTTGTTCGACGCCATCGAGCGCTTCCGGCCCACGATCCTCACCTCCGTCCCCACGATGATCAACGGCATGTTGAACCATCCCGGGGCCCGCGACCGCGACCTCTCCTCCCTCCGCCTCTGCGTGTCCGCGGGCGAGGCGCTTCCCGAGGCGCTGTACCGCCGCTGGATCGACGCCTACGGCGTCGAGATCCTCGACGGGATCGGCTCGGCGGAGATGTTCCACATCTACATCTCGAACTACCCCGGAGAGGTGGTGCCCGGCAGCCTCGGGCGATTGGTGCCGGGCTACGACGCGCGGATCGTAGGCGCCGACGGTGCCGACGTGCCCGACGGGGAGTCGGGCACGCTCTGGGTCAAGGGCGAGTCGGCGGCCGTGATGTACTGGCAGGCCCACGAGAAGTCCAAGGAGGTCCTGCGGGGGGACTGGGTGGTCACCGGGGACCACATGCGCCGCGACCCGAAGGGGCTCTTCTGGTACGAGGGCCGCACCGACGACATGCTCAAGGTTTCCGGGATCTTCGTGAGCCCGTACGAGGTGGAGAACTGCCTGTTGCGCCATTCCCGGGTGGCGGAATGCGCCGTGATCGGGTATAAGGATCGGGACGGACTGATCAAGCCAAAGGCATACGTCGTGTGCCGGGAGGGGGCCGGGGACGAGGCCCTCGCCCGCGAGCTACAAGATTTCGTGAAAGCCCGGCTGGCGCCATTCAAGTACCCCCGCGTGGTGGAGTTCGCCCGTTCCCTGCCCAAGAACGACCGGGGGAAGATCGACCGCAGGAAGCTGGAGGCCGCCGGCCCCCGAAGCTGATCCCTATTCAACCAACGGAAAGGAGAGAAGGAAGGCATTCCTTCGCGGAGCATGGCCGAGAATTTCGTGATCCCCGACATGACGTGGACCGAGATCGACGAGGCGATGAAGAAGGAGCGTCCGGTGGCCCTGCTGCCGGTGGGCGCCACCGAGGCGCACGGGCCCCACCTCCCGGTCTCCACCGACACCGTCATCGCGGTGGAGATGGCCCGGCGGGGCGCGGCCAAGCTGAAGGAGCACGGCGTGCCGTCGCTCGTCCTGCCCGCGGTGACGTTCACGGTGGCGGAGTACGGCGCGGAGTTTCCGGGCACGCTCTCGATCTCCCCCGAGACCTCGGTGGCGCTGCTGCGCGACGTCTGCGCGGCCGCCGTCCGGCGGTTCCGGGCGGTGGCCCTCGTCAACATCCACCTCGAGCCGAAGCACGTGGAGTGCCTCAAGAAGGTGGTGGACGAGAGCAACAAGGCGGGGGTCAGCGTCTGCTTCCCCGACATCACGAAGAAGCGCTGGGCGGAGACGTTGGGCGAGGCGTTCAAGGAGGGGGACCACGGCGGTGCCTTCGAGACGTCCTTGATGATGGTGGCCGCGCCCGAGATGGTCCGGGAGCGGGAGCGCATCAGCCTGCCGCCCATCGACGGCCTGCTGGCCGCCATCAAGAAGGGGGCCAAGACCTTCTCCGAGGCCGGAGGCGAGGACGCGTACTTCGGCGACCCCACCGCCGCTTCGGTCGAGGACGGTGAGAACCTCTACGAGGCGCTCGCCGAGATCCTGCGGCTGTCGGTCATGGAGCACCTGGGGAGCAAGGCATAGGGCGACCGGGGTCGCGCTAGAATCACGCGGCACCCGAAATGCCCCAATACGACGGGCCTGAGCGGCGGCGCCCGCCAGCGGATCGATGCCTCGCTCACGGCGTCGGGCTGGACGGTCCAGAGCCGCGACGAAATCAACCTGAGCGCGGCCCGAGGTGTGGCCATCCGGGAGTTCAAGATGGAGCCCGGATTCGGCTATGCCGATTACCTGCTGTTCGTCGACGGGCGGTCAGTCGGCGCTCTCGAAGCCAAGAAAGAGGGCTATCCCCTCACTGGCGTCTAGCCGCAGGTCAAGACGTATTCGGACGGGCTCCCCAGCGAGCTGACCGCCCCGCATCGCCCGCTGGCTTCCACCGCCCGGAGACGATGGCCGAGTGGCTCGAGGCAGACACGCTGCGCTCATGGTTGGCCGGCCGGAGCGGCGCTACGGAGTCGATGGTCGAAGCGTCGCCGCATCCATCGACGCTGCGCGCTCGCCTTCAGCGGATGCCGCCGGTCGTGATTCCGAACCTCTGGCCGAACTAAGGTCGAGGCGCTCCTCACCTGGAGCGATCACTTGCCGAGTACTTCGACGCGTACCTGATCGGCCTCACCGCGACCCCGGCCAAGCACACGTTCGGTTTCTTTCACCAGAACCTGGTGATGGAGTACCCCCATGAGAGGGCGGTGGCCGACGGCGTGAACGTGGACTTCGAAGTCTATCGGATCCACGAAGATCACGGGCGAAGGTTCGTCTACGGATCTCTGCAACCACGAACCAGGCACTCGATGCGCTCGTGCTCGTTGACCGGTCGCCGGCTCTTAGAGCGTGGCTGCGTCTCGTTCTTGAGCATACCTACGAGAACATTCGACGATCGGCTTCGGGAGGTGTTCAGCCGAACCTCAACTGTCCATTATCAGGAGTCTCGCAATCGTCGCCACCTTTGCACCGCGGCCCGACGTGCCGTCGTCCCTCAGGCGCCTTCCCGCTCCGCGACCCGCCTCCCCGACAGCGACCGTACCTGTTGCCCCGCCGGCAGCGGAACCTTGCTCCATCCTGGCCCTCGCTCCTGACGCCGCAATTCATGCTTTGCCGGCCCGTCCGGCCGCTGTAGAGCCGCTTTCACCCGACCGCTACAAGCTGGGGCTCACGATCGGCGGCGGTACCCCTCGAGAAGCTGCGACTCGCCAAGGACATGCTCGGCCACGCCATCGCGTCCGGCGACGACGAGCTGGTCCTGGACCGCGCGCTCACGGCGCTGCTTGTCGATCTGGCGAAGAAGAAGTTCTCCGACACCTCAAAGCCCCACGCTTCGCGGGGAACGAAGCCGGGCGCGCGCTATCCGTCCGCCAAGGTGCAGCGCGCCGTCTGGGTGCGTGACCTCGGGCGTTGCGGCTTCGTCGGGCCCAGCGGCCACCGCTGCAATGAACGCCGTTTGTTGGAATTCCACCACGTCGATCCGTATGTTCTGGGCGGCGAGGCTACCGTCGATCAGATGCAACTGCGATGCCGGCGCCGCAACGATTACGAAGGACGTCTCTATTTCGGGAAGCGCCGATCCAAGCCGCGCGAACTTGTTGCGCAACAAGTTCGCTTGAGTGTCACACACTCAAGCCCATGAGCGACCTGTCCAACCGGATCGTCCAGAAGCTCTGGTCCTCAGCCGGCTCTGCGCGATGAACCTCTTCCTCCACGGCGTAGGACCGGACGATGAGCGGCGAGAGCCTCCGATCAAGACCGACGACGCACTACGCAACGAGCCCTCGAGCCACGCCGACGTGGTGATGACGGATCCGCCGTTCGGCAAGAAGTCGTCAATCACCGTCGTCAATGAAGAAGGCGAGACGGACAAGCAATCCGTCATCTACAACCGGCCTGACTTCTGGACGACCACGTCGAACAAGCAGCTCAACTTCGTCCAGCACGTGAAGTCGCTTACTGAAGATCCATGGCCGCGCCGGCGTCGTCGTGCCGGACAACGTGCTGTTCTTCGATCGCAAACCTGGCCGCGACAAGCCCTGGACAAGGACGGTCTGGGTGTACGACCTGCGCACGAACCAGCACTTTACGCTCAAGGAGCGGCCGATGGGCCGCGCCGACGTGGACGACTTCGTCGCCTGCTATCGCCCCGGCCGACGCCACGAGCGCAAGCCGACGTGGACGGAACGCACGCCCGACGGCAGATGGAGATCGTACGCGTACGAAGAGCTGCTGGCGCGCGACAAGCTCAGCCTCGACCTGTTTTGGCTCCGCGACGAGAGCCTCGAGGACCCAGCCGACCTCCGGGACGCTCTGGGGCAGATCGAGAGCGTCCTGACGGACCTGAAGGCACGCGTCCGGCGATAATCAACACGCCATGTTCACCACCACGATCCTCGTGCGGTTCGGCGATCTCGACGCGGCGGGGATCGCCTACTACCCCAACCTGGTCAACTTCCTCCACGAGGCGTTCGAGGACTTCTTCGTGGGCCACGTGGGCCGGCCGTACCCCGAGGTGTTCCGCGCCGGTCTCGGCTTCCCCACCGTGAAGGTCGAGATGGAGTTCCTCTCGCCGGTGCACTACGGCGACCACGTCGACATTTCCGTGGTGGTCGAGAAGGTGGGTCGCTCCTCGGTGCAGATCCGATACGAAGGGAGCGTGAAAGGCCGCCCGGTCTTCCGCGCCGTCAACACGGCGGTGGTCGTCGACATGACCACGTTCCGGCCCATGCCCGTGCCGGACTGGCTCCGCGAGAAGTTCGAAGCCGCGAAGAAATAGGAGAGCCGGGAGGCCCTTCGGCCCCCGGCTCCCCGCGCGTCAGGTGAGGCGGCTCCGCTCTCCCCCTACTTCGGAGGCGGCGGAACCAGGCACGACACCGTGGCGGACTGGTTGCCGCTGCCGTCCACGGCGTAGACACCCATGTCGCCCTTGCCCTTGATCTTCCAGTCCACGTCTCCGGAGCCGGGGCTGATCGAAGGCGTGGCTCCCGGGGCCTGGGTGTACTTGACGGTGGTCCCGCTCGCGAACGGCCCGAAGACCGTCCCCGTCCCCAGGTCCACCACGTAGATCTTCGGGTTGGGATCGACCGCGTCGGTCGCCGTCAACCGGAAGAAGCCATCCTCGTTGTGGGCTTTGGGAACGTGGCCGCCGGGGTTGGGGCCCTCCGGGCAGGCTACTACCGGAGGCGTCGTGTCGACCCAGTGCTTGATGACGCTGACCGACGTGTCGTGCCCCGCGATCTCGGTGGTGACGGTGATCGTGTCGGTGCCCAGGCTGGAAGGCGCGACCGGCACGCTGTAGGTGAAGGACACCTTGCCCGTCGCGTCGGTGTCGCAGCTCGCGGGGATGCACACGCCGGTAGCACCGGCGTTGGTTCCCGTGACCGCGAAGGTGACGTGTCGCGCCGCGATGTGGCTGGCGGGGCCGGCGATCGTCGCCGTCACCGTGTGCGTGTTGTCGGAGCCCAGCTCGTTGCTCGCCTCGGCGGGCGCCGCCGAGAGCTGGAGCAGGTGGATCGTCTCGCACTGGGTGACCGCCTCGTTGTCGCCCAGCACGTCCGAGCCGTGAGCGGTGACGCAGAACGTGTGGTCGCCCGGGCCGAGGTCGTCGGCCGACGTCGTGTAGTTGACGGAGATGGCGCCGTTCTGCGGCAGCGGCAGCGACGTGTTGGTGATCGCCTGCGGCGCGCCGCCGTCCACGCTGATCTCGAGCGAGTTCAGCTTCGAGCCGGTCAGGTTCTGGATGAGGTCCGGCAGGTTGCCCGGATCCTGGACGTGGACGCACGTCCCGCCGTTCTGCGGGATCTCGTCCAACCGCCCCGCCCCGCCGTTGGTGGTGCAGCTGCTGTTGGTGCCGACCGCGATCGCGTTGACGACCGCGCCCGTGGCGCCGAGAGCGGCCGCGGCGGCGGCGACCGAACCGGAAGCCCCGACGTTGCAGACGCCGTCGGAGGCGAACACCACGGCCTTGTGGCTGTTGCTGGCCGTGTTGATCAGGGCCGTCGCCTTGACGAGCGCGTCGGGACAATTGGTGAGGTTGCCCGCGACAGCGCCGTTGATGGCGGCGTTCACGGCGGGATCGCTGGGAGTCGTGAAGAGGCTGGGTCCCGGGTTCAGGTCGTGGATTGTGGCGAAGTCGTCGAACGTCACGAAGCCGACCTCGTCCGTCGAGCCGTCGGCGGCGACGGCGTTGTTGAGTCCCACGAAGAACTGCTTCTCGCAGTTCAGGATCGGCGAGCAGCCGGTGCCGCCGCCGAGGGTGGTGCTGCCCGAGGTGTCCATGATGTAGACGAACGTGTTGTCGGCGTTGCCGACGCCGACGCTGGCGGTGCCGTGGACGGCGACGTCGATGTTGGGCTGGCCGGGCGGCACCTCGAACTCGGTGCTCGTGACCGGATCGGTGACCGACACGGCCAAGGAGGCACCGTTCGACAGGGTAGTGCTGTTCGAGCCCGCCAGGGCGAGCATCGAGACCAGGGCCAGCGGGAGCGCGAACACGATCGAGGGCCCCATGCGGGCCCCGCGATTTCCGTTTCTCATATCATCACCTCGCGAATTGGTCCAAGACCTCGGAGATGCCTCCCGGCATCCCGCACTCCGATCCCGTCACCTCCTTCCCTCCGGCGAGCCGCGAGGGACTACGGCATGGCCCGAAGCTTGATCTGGAGGGGTGTCGTCACGGACCCGATCTGGGGTTGCCGCCGCGCGCCCTGGTACCCGGCGGCGGTCACGCTGAGCGTGTGAACCCCGGAGCCGAGCTGGGTCAACAGGAAATAGCCGCTGGCGTCGGTGACGGTCTCACGGAATGACCGGCTGTCGAGGCCACCGGCGGTGCCTGACCATAGGAGGGAGACCCGGGCGCCTCCGAGCGGCGCCCCGTCGTGGCCGGCGACGACTCCTTCGAGGCGATGGGGGCCGACGTCGAGCACGAGCAGGACCTCTTTCGACGCACCGCCCGCGAGCTGGATGCCCGAGACGCTGAGCTGGGGAGCGGAGCGCGTCTCCAGGGCGACCACGCCTTCGGGAAGCGTCGACACCGAGAATTGCCCCTGGGCATCGCCGGTCACGGGGAGCGACCTCGTCGCGCCGTAGGCCGAGCTCAACCACAAGGTGAAGCCCGGCACCGGACGCCCATCGGGGTCGACCATCGATCCGCGCAGGCTGGACGTTCCCAGCGACTGCAGGACGACGTCGAGCGTTTCCGGTTGTCCCCCCAGCTCCAGCTTCTCGCGGACGTGGTCGCGGTACCCTTCGGCCACGTGCACCCATAGCCGATAGTCGTCCGACTCCTCGACCCCGGCGAAGGCGAAGCTCCCGCCCGCGTCGCTCACCGCTTGGTAGCTGCGCGCCAGCCGGTTGGATTGGAGCTGGACGGCCGCCCGCGGCACGGGGGGGCCGTCGCTGCCGGTCACGACCCCGCTGACGGCGGACAGCGTTCCCGACGGGTCGAGGCGGATGTCGCGGACGACGTCGTCGGAGCTGGCCGCCTCGCCGGCGCCGATCGCCACGCGCTGATCGCGATAGCCGTCGCGCGCGAACCTCAGCCACACGTCCTGGTCGCGCCTGTTGCCGGAGATCCGGATGCCGTAGCCGCCGGAATCGTCCGAGACCGCCGCCGGCGCGGGCCGGCCGAGGGCTTCCACGCGGACGCCCCTCAGCGGACCGCCGCGCGCGCTTTCCACGACGCCGTGGACGAGCAGGGTGCGCCCGGACTTGGCCTCGACCACCAGCACCGCCGAATCCACGCCCGCCCGGACCAGAGCCGTCGCCTGCTCGTAGAGCTCGGTGGCGTCGGTCCGCAACTCGTACTCGCCGTCGGCGAGCTGCGCGAACGCGAAGCGGCCCGCCGCGTCGGTGACGACGCGCGCTGGCGTCTGGAAGGCGGGCTCCGCGCCGTCCTCCAACGAGGCGAACAGGCGACGAGGCTGCGCCTGGACGGCCAGGCCGGCGACGGGGCTGCCGCTGCGGTCGAGGACCGAGCCCGCGATGTCCTGCCTCGTCTCGGACCTCTCCCGTGTCTTCTCGCGGTCCGGGTCCGGCTCGGTCTCCCTCCGTGAGGGAGTGCTGTCGGGCGATGGCGCGGGCGAAGCCCCGGGCTGCGGAGTCCGAGCGACGTCCGGACGGGCCGGAACGACTCCCGTCAGGCCGTCCGCGGACCCCGGAATCGAGACATCGGACGTCGCGGGCCGTGTGTCGGCGGCAGACCCGCCGAGCGCCGGTTCGGTCCCCGCGCCGACAGCAGGGCCGCCGAACGCGGGCGGCGGCGGAGCTTGAGCGGCGCGAGCCGCGGGATGTCCCTCCGTCGTCGACTCGGAGGCACCGCCGACGTCTACGCCCGCCGATTCGGCGAACGCTACCGGCTCGGCTTCATCGTGCGCCGGAGGGACGAGAAGATCCTTCCAGCCCAGCCAGGCCAGGTAGAGGACCACGCCGATCGCCGCGCTGCCGAGCAGGGTGCGCGCTGACACACTCCTCCCTTCGAGGGGACACGGGTGCGGGCGATACTCAGGCCCTCAGCACCGGCCCCTTCCGCCGCGGGAGGGAATCGCGCGGAAACTGATTTGAAAGTGACCACGGATAAGCTAAGACCCTGCAGCCTGCCGTCAAGCGGAATTCACAAGGAATTTTCATAGGAAAAACATCAGGGCCGGCGAGTGTTCCACTCGCAAGACACAGCCTTTCAATGACTTGTTATGAGACGAACAATGTGGCCCGCACACCAGGGGCCCGGGAGAGGTCTTCGCCTACCAGCGATGGTACGCGGGATGGCCCGGCTTGACGGCGACGAACGTCCCTCGGCAGGTCGCGCAGACTCGTCCGCCGCTCTCGAGCGTGGCCCGCACCACCGTCCGGTCCTCGGTCGACTCCACGACGCGGGCCCGCAGCTTCACCGGGGCGTTGCTGGGCGTCGGACGGCGCAGCTTGACGGCG
>Ga0066710_100007481_pt1 | contig 10437 bp, 13 predicted proteins | sample GraSoiAngelo_159_FD_79666 | JGI IMG/M metagenome (GOLD analysis project Ga0066710, IMG submission 79666) | Grasslands soil microbial communities from the Angelo Coastal Reserve, California, USA - 14_1009_16_40cm | ecosystem: Environmental > Terrestrial > Soil > Grasslands | place: USA...
AGGAAGAGATTCAACTGGCTCTCCTCGCCGACGCCCGTCGTGACGCGATCGGGCGGCAACACCGTGACTTTCACGGGGGCGAGGGCGGCCGGGATGATCGGGGTCAGCTCGTTGTGGAGCCGATCCTTCAAGACCACGCTTACCGCCCCGACCGCGAGTGCGTTACTCATCGCGGCGCTGGGAGCGTTGCCGCAGGTATTCGGCCAGCGTGAGGCGCGGCCCCACGGGGGATAGCACGCGGCGCGGCGGCGCGGCGGGCGGGTGGATGGCGCGGACCTCGACGCGTCCAATCGTGACGCGGACGATCGGTCCGGCGGGATCGACTTCTTGCGCGTGCTCGGGATCATCGGCGCGCACGGAGCGCCCCGGCATCGCTGGGCTCGGCAAGACATGACTGCTGCGTGGATTCACGTCGCCTGGCGGGACCTCTGACGCCCGTTGTGAGTCCACGATGGCGGCCCGGTCGCGAGGAGCGATCGGGTCAGCATTGGTTGCCGCGCGCATCTCTGGATCCGAGAAGGTCCGCGCCGCGTTCGCCAGATTATTCGCCAGATTATTGGAGGTGATTCGTCGCGGTTCGATCGTGGCTGCCGGCGGCGTGTCACGCGCGGTCAGCGGGTCGTAACGCGGTATAGGTAACGCACGTTCGGATGGCATGTTGGCTTCCGGCGGCGTCCTCGCGGGCGTGGCGGCGGGATCCGGCGCTGGCTTTGCGCGGGTACCTGGACGCGCCGGAGCAACTTGACGGTCGTGTAGCGAGGGCCGCTTGCGCGGTTGCTCGGGGACGACGCGCTGGCGGAGCTCGGTGAGCTCGGTGGTCGGCGAGGGGCGGGGGGGCTCACTCGCCATATCGCGCGCACTCGGCATCGCGGCGCCGTCGTCGAGTGAGAACATTGGCGGCAGGCGAGGCTGCACCACTGAAGCCCCGAGGGTGCGCTGCACGAGTCGCATCAAGAAGTCGGTCATGCGGTCACGAGGGCGATGTAGTCGGCACGCCGCCGCTCATCGAGCTGCAGGACTTCTTCCTCTCGCCAGCCGTACGCGTGTGCGAGCGTGTGCACCGCACGAAGCAAGCGCTTGGCGGCCGCCGCGACCTCAGCCCAGATGAATGCCGTGATGTCGAGCAGGGTTTGCCACCGATGTCCGCATGCGGGGCAGCCCAAGTCGAGCACCACGTCAGCAGCAGGCTGCGCGCTCGACATGGAACGGGCCATCTCGACGATGACGTCAGCGGGTAGCCCCGTTGTCGCCACCGGCGCGCCGTCGCGCGATGCCAAGGTCACGCAACGACTGACGAGCTCCCTGCGGCCTGCTTCGACGTCCGAGGCCTCCGCCACGATGCGCAGGTCCCGGCTGTCGGGCAGCCGGAATTCGATTTCGATGCCGGCCGAACGGACTACGCCCTCTCGCTGCTGGTGGTCCGGCGCGACGTCCAGCGCGGTGATGTCCAATGCGAACTCAACGGGCGTCGTGCAGAGTGGGCACTCCGCGTAGCCGTCAAGAACGTGATCGAAGGTCAGACAGTGGAGCTGGAAGAGCCGCGCGTCACGCTCGCCGACCGTGAGCCTGAGGCTTGCGTCATAAGACAGCTCCGGGCATCCCGCGCGCAGGATCCCCAGCGCCCGCTCCACACCGTCTTGGTGGACGCCGTTGTCCCACACGTCGAGCAGGTCGCGGGGGGAGAGCGCGCGCATCGTCACGGCGCGGTGAAGCTCGGCTCCTGCGGCTCCGGCACCGCCACGTCGCGCTCCCATCCCTCGTTTTCCAGCTTGATGTGTTGAATGGCAACCGCGTTGGCATTCGCGTCGAGATCGGGGAGCGCCTGGAACTCGGAGACCCAGCAACGATAAATCTTGTAGGCGAGCGCCAATTGTCCCGCTTCGTTGTAGACCTCAAGGATGATGTCCTTGCGAAAGTCCTTGAGCGAGACTTCAGCGCCCAGGCCAGCGCCGAAATTCCAGACCTTGTTCGCCCACTGCTCGAAGTCCTTGTCGTGCGTGACGCCGCGCTCGAGCGTGATGGCTTCAAACTTGTTTCGACCTGGTGACTTGCGGCTGGTACTGGGATCGCCGCCCTCGCGGTGCTCGACGACGTCGGTCGTGCGCTTGAGCGCGCTCACCTTGCTGATGCCCGCGACGTACCGCCCGTCCCATTTCAGCCGAAACTTGAAATTCTTGTACGGGTCGAATCGCTGGGTGTTGACACTGAATTGTGCCATCCCCGTCCTCCCTCCTGTCCGGGCGCTAGCATCGAGCGCCTCAGGTTTGGATCTGGCCGGCGATCTGCTGGATCTTGATCACGACGAACTCAGCCGGCTTGAGCGGCGCGAACCCGACGAGGATGTTCACGATGCCGCGGTTCACGTCATCTTGTGTCGTTGTCTCCTTGTCGCATTTCACGAAGTACGCGTCGCGCGGCGTCTGGCCGGCGAAGGCGCCCTGGCGAAACAGGCTGTGCATGAACGCGCCGATGTTGAGGCGAATCTGCGCCCACAACGGTTCGTCGTTCGGTTCAAACACCACCCACTTGGTGCCGCGATATAGGGACTCCTCGATGTAGAGGGCCATACGGCGCACCGGGATGTATTTCCACTCAGAGCCGCGCTCGTCATTGCCCGCGAGAGTGCGCGCGCCCCACACGACCGTCCCATAGACGGAGAACAGACGGATGCAGTCGATGGCGAGCGGGTTGAGTGTGCCGTTCTCTCTATCAGTGAGATTCTGGGTCAAATCAACGGCGCCCGTGACACTAGCATCGATCCCAGCCGGCGCCTTAAACACGCCACGCGTTGAGTCGGTGCGCGCATAGATGCCCGCAACGAACCCGCTCGGCGGGTAGGCGCGCAGGCGGTTCTCCTGGAGCGGATCGGCCGCTTTCACCCAGGGGAAGTAGAATGCCGCATTGGTGGAGTTGTCTCCCGTCAGCGCGCCGTCTGGGCCCGCCTGCAGCGTACCGAGCGTGGCCGCACTCGCGCAGTCGATGATCATGAATGCCCGTCTGGCATGGCAGTACGCCTGCAGCGGCGCCAGCACCGCGGGCGTCGACTCACCGGGAATGCAGAGGAGATTGAAGAGGTCGATGTGGTCGAGCAAATGAATGGCGGCCGTGGCGCTGGTGAGATCGAGCGTCGCTTCAAAATTCGGATTGTCAGGTTCCAGCACGGTACCATCATCGCCGCCACCGAGCGTTGGCGAAGGTAAGCCGGTGTCACCTGGTACCCCCGCACCGGTGACGGCCGCGTTGACGATGGCCGATTGCGTGTCCAAGACCGACTTCACGTAGCGCCGATCACCCGGAGCCATCGATAGATTCTCAAACGTCTCGACGACGACCTCCGCGCTCGTTGGCGTCGGCACGAAGACCACTTGCACGCGGAAACGGGTGGGATCATCCGTGCGCTGCTTGATGGCAATGCCGTACTGGATGGCCCAAGCACCTGGATTCTTGGCGGTCAGCGTCAGGTCACCGAGTACTAGGGTGGCGGACGTCGCGGGCGTATCCGGGGCAGCGGTGGCGACGCAGCGAACCACGTATGCGTCCTGTCCGCCGTTGGCAAAGAATTGAGTCACGCCGTAGCTCAGCAGACTTTGCCGGTGCAGCCCCCCATACGCGCGATCATAGTCTTCCCAGCTGAGGATTCGCTGGGCTCGATCGACGGGGCCTTTCGGGGCCCAGCCCACGAACGCCGCGATGGACGTGCTGACGCCCGTTATTGTCCGGACGCCGCTCGGTATCTCCTCGATGTATACGCCGGGATAAGTCAGCGGAGTGGGCATTTCGACAGTCTCCTAATCAGGTCTCGCGTCGGATCCGGTCATAGGATGGCGGGTTCACGCCGTCGCATTGCGGCCCACGAACACGTCGACCACCGCCTGCTTCGTCGCGTCGCCAGCCGTGAATGCATTCTTCAACTTCAACAGTTTGGGATTGGTGACGTTGAACAACGTGATTGCCGGTCCGAGAAAAAGCTGCGGCTCTTTCAACGACACCCAGGCCGAGTCGCCGCCCGCTCCATCACTAAGCCGATATTTGAGCTCGTCGGCCGGGGTAGAGTAGAGTGACGACGTGATGAACAGCATGGAAATGCGGGTGGCGACGCTCGGCTGCAGATCGACGTCGACCTCCCCCACTCCTCCGTCGGCAGGTACCTTGACCTGCACGCGGTCGAAAGCCTGCACGTCCTTCGACTGATTAACGGCGAGCTGGGGCCCTCCACCAGCCTGAATGCCAATACTGTATTTCAAGGTTGCCATGAGACCTCCTCTGACCGACCCTTTAGATCGCTAACTGCCCCACCAGGTCCATATCAGCCTGGCTCGTCACAATGTCCCTGATGATTTCGCTCAGCACTTGGGAGATGCCCGCCAACACAATTCGGGTCCGCCGCAATGAGGCCCTGTGATCGTGTGCGCGAATGTGCGAGAAGGCTTTCGATTGTCGTAATGGACCGATCGACTCAATTTCGATCCGGACGACTAATGGACCATTTGCCGGGCCGAAATACCCAACAGGTCAGACCAGGACTGGTCTAGGTCGTTGGTCCAGAAGAGAACGGCGTGTCGAGTGTAGCCGGCGACGTCATGCAGAGAACTGTCTCGCATCGTCACTCCAGGGCGCGCTGCAGCGCAGTCAGCAACCCGTCCTCGAGCGGCTCGCGAAACAAGCATGCCCGCCGCCCTTCCGGCGTGACGGCGAGCACCTGCAAGTCCGGATACGCCACAAACAACTCGTCCCATCCAGGACCCACATCCGCTTTCTTCAGTCCGACGACCACGATGCTCGGCCGGTGCTGGCGGATCGCGTCGAGCAGGCTTCCGCGTTCCGGCCGCTCGGGAATGACCTCGCAGCCGGGCTCGTGTTGGAGCAGCCGCCCGACGATATCGCCCGTCATCCCCTCGAGTCCTACCAACAGCGCTCGCGCGCGCGGCACGACACCGTCCTCAGGTTTCGTGCGACAGAACGTGCGCCCCACTCGGGCGCCTGCGAATGCATCGTTCGGGCCGACTTGGATTCAGCGGAGGTGTAGACCAGTCGATGGCGTGCGGCTGGATCTCGATCTGGATCTTGACCGGCCGCGCGGGAAGGCGCACGCTCTCTGGAGCGTGACTCCAGCAAGGAGATGCGTATGCTCGACCCTGTGGAGAAGAGCGATTTCTATCCCGTGAGGGCCATGACGCCGGTAACGCTCTCGATCAAGATCGGCAACGGTCAGGTGGGAGGCACAAATGTGACATTCGACGGCACCCCACTCGGTTCTGGGCCGATCACGAACCTGCCCATTGGAACCGCGGGGCAGGACCTCAAAGACAAGAGTGTCGACTGCCTGACCACCGTGCGGCGGCAAAATCCGTCGTCAGGCAAGACGTCCGTCACGTATACGCTCAAAGGAGGTGTGCAGGATCAGGACTTCACCTACAACGACGCGACGCTGAGCCAGATCGGTGACCGCGTCGTGTACGATGTCTCCTTCGTGTTTTCTTGAAAGGGAGCGGCGATGCGCACCTCGATTCTGATGCCGCTGATCGGACTCAGCTTGGCAGTCGTTCCCCTCGCGGCACAGTCCACAGCCGGCCCCGCATTCAATGGGCTCCGAACGCCCGCTGCACCCGCGTTCGTGTTGCTCGGCATCGCCCCGACAGAGGTCGAGCGGCCTAATACCCCGGCGGACCTGGCACTCAGTGTGCTGAACCGGAGTGCGGGACTTACGAGCTTGCCGAAGGACGTGGCCCTCGAAATCAGCCCGTACTGGCTCGTGAAGCACCCCATGCTGACCTGGGAAGCCGACAGCGTGCGAGGCATCGACAGCTCGATCGCACGGACCATGACCATCTCGTTTGCGACGGCAGAACTCGGCACCAGCACGCGGCCGGTGACCGGTCTGGCACTCGGTCTGCGCGCCGCTCCGTTTTCCGGGCGGATCCCTGCCCGGACGACCGCGCGACTGCGCGAACTCGGGGATCGATTGGGGATCGAGAGCCGAGTGCTGGCGGACCTCCGCGCGGAGCGCCTGAAAGTGCTGGAGAGAATCAGAACCCAGGAGCTCGAGGCTGCGGGGACCGATAGCGCGCGTCGCCGCGAAGCGCTGGATCGCTTTACCTCCGCTCGCGGAGAGCTGACCCGCACGGTCATGCAATCGCCGCAATACCAAGTATCCGTGGACAGCACGGAGGCGATGTTTCGCGATCTGGCGTTGAATCGGGAAGGATTCGTGCTCGAGCTGGCTGCCGGCGCGGCGCTGCAAGCGCCCGGCGGTGCGGCCGACAGCGCCTCCCTGGCCCGTTGGGGCGCGTGGATCACCGCGGGCTATGAAGGAAAGACGCTGAGCTTCGTGGTCGTGAACCGGTTTCTGGCGAGCTCCGTCGATTCGATCTTCGACGCGCTCAGCCTGGGCATGCGGCTGATCTACACCAGTGGCCGATACGCGATTTCCGCGGAAGGGAGCTTTCGTTCGTTCACCGAGCGCGGCGCGCCGTCCAACGAATCCCGCTTCGCCGCACTCGTCGACTTCGAACTGCAGAAAGGGCTCTGGGTGACCGGGACGTTCGGGCGTGACTACGCGGCGGGCGCGCCGGGGAGCTTAATCGCACAGATCGGTCTTGCGATAAACGTCGCCGGGCAACGAATCAAGATTCCTGGTCCCTAAGGCACCGGCGTCGCGCGCCGGCCTTGAAAGCGGCCCTGGAGTCGCGCGACCGCCTGCCCGCGACGGTGCACCTCGAGCTTCTCGAGCAGGTTGTGGACGTGGTTCTTCACGGTCGCGACTTCGATCCCCAGGCGAGTGGCGATGTCCTTGTTGGACAGCCCCGCCTCGAGCAGCGTGCCGATCTCGCGCTCGCGTCGCGTGAGCGGCTGCTCGTGGGCTGTCTCTCCCCCTCCCGTCGTCGCGGCGAGCGCCGCGACCCGGCGCCACAACGTCGCGGCGGTGTGTGCCGAGCAGAGCAGCTCGCCGCGCCCGACGCCCTCGAGGACCGTCACGAGATCTTGCACCGACGCGGCGCGCGGCACGTAACCCGAGACGCCGGCCTCGGCGCAGGCGATGAGATCCTGTTCGTTTTCGCGAATGCCGAGCGCGACCACTTTGACGGCGGGGGCGATCGCGGCGATGCCGCGCACCGCGGCGCCGCTTTGCGGCATCGCCATGTCCACGAGCGCCACATCGGGGGAATGTTCCGCGGCCATTCGTGCAGCCGCGGCCGCGTCCGCGGCCGCTCCCACGACGGCGAGTCGCCGCTCGTCAGCGAACACCTGCGCGAGCCCGTCGCGATACAAACGGATATCGGACACGACAAGCACGCGAATGATCGCTGACTTCACGGGGACGCTCCGTATCGGGCCCCTTAGGGTAGGGGATCACGGACGCGTCGACTAGGACATTTTGAGCGGAGCAGAGCGGACGCTTATGACAATCTGAGCGGCGCGTGCGGATGCCGGCTCCCGCGACCTCTCGATGCAACTGGTGGCAGCCGGCGCGGCGGCGCGACGTGACGGTGCGGACGTTGCTTGTCCCACGCACGCAGCTCGTTCAGAAAGTGTCGCAGCGCCCACGGCGATCCTCTCGCGAGAACGTCTTCCCAGCCGCGGCCCGTCACCTTTTTCACCAGGCGATAGCACGAGCTGGGATGGCGATGCGAGCGAAACGCCATCCAGCACAGCGACACGTGTTCGCACTCTGCCGACTCGATCCAGTTGAGCACCGTGACCCATTCCGTCATGCGGTGCAGCGGCGGGAGGCCTTCATTTTCGAGCAAGCGGGCGAGTTGGAAACGGTTGCTGAGTCCGAGCGCCCGGGCGACGGCTTGGGCCGAGCCAATCGGCCCCTTGGTGAGGAGCACAGCTTCGATGACCGCGCGTGCACGGAGCCTCATGCCTGGACGGGCGGAGCGGATAGCGACGAGCACACGTTCGAGCACAGAGGGTCCAGGGGGCCGCGACCCGGCCAATCATGGCTGCTATCGGAGCCGGTCGCAATTGGGGTCGACCCGGTGCCGCTCAAAGTGTCATAATGCGGCCCTCCTCCGTTGCGTCCGACGGCCGCTCGCACAGCTTATCCGGTGTGCTTCCCCTCTTAACCGGCGCGCTATGGCCCGAGAGCACGTATCCACGCGATCGGTTGCCCGAACGCGTGCTCCAGTTCGGCAGCGGAATGCTGCTGCGCGCGCTGTGCGCCGCCGCCGTCGACACGGCAAACCGCGCGGGCACGCGCGCCCCCCCCGCCCCCGCCGGTCGCATCGTCGTCGTGCAGAGCACGGCGGAAGGAGCGCCCCGCGCCCGCGCGCTGAACGCCCAGGACGGGTTGTTCACGCTGGTCGAGCGCGGCCTGTCCGGCGGCGCGCCGCTCGAGCGGATTGGCCTCATCGGCGCGATCTCGCGCGCGCTCGCCGCGGACGGTCAGTGGAACGTCGTGCGCGACGTCGCGGCGCGGCCCGAGATGCAAGTGATCGTCAGCAACGTCTCGGAGGCGGGGTTCCGGATCGACGCACCCTTCCCGGGTCGGCTGACGGACGCGCTGCACGCCCGATTCACGCGTGCACCCGATGCGCCGCCTGTGTTCGTCATCCCGACCGAGCTGGTGCCAGATAACGGACCGCGCCTGGCGGCCATGGTCCACGAGCTGGCGGGGCGGTACGATCGGTCGCAAGCTTTTCGCGACTGGCTCAAGGCGCGCGTGCGATTCTGCTCCTCGCTCGTCGACCGGATCGTCACCGCCCCGACTCCCCACCAGCATGCGGGCCTAGAGGCGACCCTCGGCTACCGCGACGCGCTGCTCACCGTGACCGAGCCCTACGCCCTGTGGGCCATCGAGGCGGACCCCGCCGATCTGCGCACGGTGTTCCCCGTGGAAAGCGCGACCGTCGTGTTCGCACCCGATATCGCGTTCTACCGCGAGCGCAAGCTGCGCCTGCTCAATGCGGTGCACACGGCGGCGGCGCCGCTCGCGCTCCTCGCCGGCGTCCGCACCGTGCGCGACGCCACCGCGCATCCACTGCTCGGCCCGTTCCTGAAACGGCTGCTGTTCGAGGAGATCATCCCCGCGACTGACCTACCGGCGGGCGAAGCGCGCGCGTTCGCAAACCAGGTGTTGGAGCGGTTCGCCAATCCGTGGCTCGAGCACGAGTGGCGCGTCATCGCGACGAATCAGGAGGAGAAGTTTCGGATCCGGGTTGTTCCCCTCATCGTTTCCCGTGCAGGGCTCAGTCTCGCCCTCGCAGCTGCGGCGCATCTGACGTTCACCCGGGCACCCCTCGAGGCGCTGGGCGAGGCGGCGCGCATTCCGGAGTTCGTCACCACGACCAAACGCTGGATGGCGATCCTCGCGCGGGACGGCGTCGAGGCCGCGCTGGGGGAGACCGCCCGATGTACATGACCTTCCGCTGGTTCGGTCCAACGGACCCGATCCCGCTGGCGCACATCCGCCAAATCCCCGGCGTGCAGGGTATCGTGAGCGCGCTGTACGACGTGCCGGTCGGCGACACCTGGCCGCGTGACCGGCTCGCGCACCTGCAGGACGACATCGCGGACGCAGGCCTGCGGCTGGCCGTCGTCGAGAGCATTCCGGTTCACGAAGACATCAAGCTCGGACGACCGACGCGGGACCGCCTGATCGCGAACTACTGCGAAAGCGTCCGCACCATGGGCGAGTTGGGCGTGCGCGTGCTGTGTTACAACTTCATGCCCGTGTTCGACTGGATGCGCACCGATCTCGCGATGGCGCTGCCCGACGGATCGACCGCGCTCGCCTACGACGATGCGGCGCTCGCCCGCATGAACGTTGATCTCCCGGGGTGGGCCGCGTCCTACACGGCCGAGGAGCTGCGCGGGCTGCTTGCCGCGTACCGAGAGGTGGACGCGGAACGGCTGTGGGATAGTCTCGCTTACTTCCTCGAGCGCGTCGTCCCCGTCGCCGAGCAAGCGGGCGTGCGGCTGGCGATCCACCCCGACGATCCACCCTGGCCCATCTTCGGACTGCCGCGCATCATCTGCCGCGGTGCCGACCTCGAGCGACTCCTGAAGCTCGTGGACCGCCCCGCCAACGGCGTGACGTTCTGCACGGGCTCGCTCGCCGCCCTCCCGGAGAACGACCTTCCCGCGATGGTGCGGCGGCTCGGCCCCCGCATCCACTTCGCCCACTGCCGCAACGTGCGCGTCACCGGCGAGCGGAAGTTCCACGAGACGCCTCATCCCTCGGGCGACGTGCGACTTGCCGACGTGCTGCGAGCATTGCGCGACACTGGCTTCGCCGGACCGATGCGCCCCGACCACGGGCGGATGATCTGGGGCGAGCGCGGGCGGCCGGGCTACGGGTTGTACGACCGCGCGCTGGGCGCGACCTACCTGCAAGGACTCTGGGAGGGATTGTCCACACTCTGAAGAGTGGGCCCAATGAGGCACTGCGCTTAAGCGTAGTGATTTCCTGGGCTCACTCTTTAGAGTGTTGAC
>Ga0066710_100007482_pt1 | contig 10437 bp, 8 predicted proteins | sample GraSoiAngelo_159_FD_79666 | JGI IMG/M metagenome (GOLD analysis project Ga0066710, IMG submission 79666) | Grasslands soil microbial communities from the Angelo Coastal Reserve, California, USA - 14_1009_16_40cm | ecosystem: Environmental > Terrestrial > Soil > Grasslands | place: USA...
AGCGCCGACGCAAACAGCGTCCTGAGTCGATCGAAGTCGTTGCGCGCGAACTGCAGACGTTGTTCCGCCTTCTCAATCGATGTCTGCACCTTCACGACCTCTGCGGCTCGAATCCGGCTCGCGTCCTCGTACATCGCATCGCCGTTCTGGCGGCGCACGCGAGCCGTCTGGTGTTCCGACCTGGCCAGCTCGATCTCCTCCTGCCGCGGACCGGCCTTCAACATGTCGCGTCTGGCCACGGCTTCCGCAATCTGCGCCTCGATCTTCTGCAGTTCCGACCGGTACTCGCGGTCGTCCAGGCGCGCGATCGGATCACCCTGCTCGACTCGGTCCCCTTCGTCCTTGAAAATCTCGGCGAGGATGCCGTCGACCTGCGCACGAACCTCGGCGTTGTGCCCCGGCAGGATCCGGAAGTCCCCAGGGACCTTCAGCTCCATCGGGATGAGGACCACACCGGCAAGGACGAGCGCGAGCATCGCCAGTCGCCACCGGGGCTTGTTGAAATTGAATCGCTGCCGTGTCACCTCCGATTCGGCCGCACGGGCAATCGAGAACACGTTCCCCAAAGGCCGCTGAAAGGCCACTGCGAGCAGCCCGGCAAACGCGACGAAGCCAGCCCCCCGGTAGCGGTTCACGAGGAAGGTTCCTGCCTTCCACGCAATGAGCGTCGTCAGCCAGGTCGAGTAGGCGACGGCCAGGGCACCGTACCAGAGGTAGATGCGTTCCTCCCTCCCTCGAAGTCTCAATGCGTCCACCGACAGATTCCAGAGCGCACGCACGCGGGCCCGCAGCGCCCCCACCGACTTCCGGCGCAGGTTGGGAATCTCGAGGTAGTCGCTCAGCAGGTAATAGCCATCGAGCTTGATCAACGGATTGATATTGAAAAGGGTCTTGATCCCGGAGGTGGCCATGATGACCAGCGCCACGAAATTGAGCCAGGTGTCCGGGTTGCTGATCCGCCATACGAGCGTCGCCACCGCCCACACGGTCATCTCCAGGTACGCACCGGCGAAGCTGACCCAGAGACGTTTGGATTTCTCCGGGATGAGCCAGGCGTCGCTGACGTTGCAGTACAAGGCCGGCTGGAAATAGAGCAGCAGGAACCCCATCTCGTTCACGTGCCCGCCGAACCGTTTACATGTCACGCCATGGGCAAACTCGTGTGCGATCGTCACCGACAACGTGGTCACCCAGGCGAGCAGCAGCGCGTCGAAGCGATAGAGATGCGACAGGTCGCGGACAAATGCGGACCATCCGGCCACCGTAAGGCCGAGCGCGGTGACGATGGCGAGGGTCGAGCATGCGAGGAACGCGCGCGTGAACACCACGCTCACTCGCGGCACCAACCACTCGAGGAGTCGATCAGGATCGACGGCCTTCAGGCGGATGTAGAGGAGGCTGCCGCGCAACCGGCGCTGCTGGCCATCGGATGCCTCCCGCTCCACGCTGTCCAGCAGCCTGAAGCGGCGGAACTGCTCGATGAACTGTCGAAGGGTCTCGTCGGCTAGCGGCCGGCCGAACCGCTCCTCGACCCGCCGCCGGACGAGATCCAGCGATGTGGCGCCGTCGAGCTGCTGCGCGATGAACTGCTCGACTTCTCGGAAGCGGAAGAATCGGCGCGCAACTGGATCTTTGACGACGTACGTGGTGGTGACGCCCGTCGTGTGGGGGCGAACGATGAGATCGTCGCGAAGTTTCGGCGCCGCTGCCATCCAGAATCGATCCGACGGAGCTGGAACGTCGCCGTGCAGCCCTGAGGCCGATGGCGAAGAACCCAATTTCGCGGGCTCAGCTGGCCTCTCGGTTGCGCTAACAGTGCGTGGCGGCGCGCCAGTTACCGGCGAGCCGCACCTGATCCCTCTAACCAAAATCGCCGAGCTGGTATCAGGCAAAGCTCGGCAATCTTACACTATTGCTCTCTACTGCACTCTAAATAACTGTATGTGTCTCATAATAGGACTTAATAGTCTATGGGCAGACTGTTACGCCGGGACGAGGGTCGGACCCACCAACTCGGCGTCCCTGACGCCCGGGACCTGTCCCTACTGAAAACCCCACTCGCGTGCCTGGATTATTCGGATCATGACCGCGCTGTGCTCGGGTCCCGAGGGCCGAGGCGTGTGCCGATTCGCGGAGCAACGGCGGGGAGGGTACGGCTATACCGCGGGCGGTCGTAGCGGTGGTGCAGGCCTCCAACCTGTGGAGTGGCGGGGGCGGCGCAGCGGCTCGATGCCTGCACAGTAGGGCGAGCCGGGCGTCACGGCGTAGCTGCACTCAGTACGACGTTTCTACGTGAGCCGTCGGCGCCATGGCTGGCACGTGTGCGTCGAGTGCTGCTGAAATCAGCAGCGCGACAAAAACCGCCGATGTGACGCCGACCAGCGTGAAGCCGTAAGCCCACATCATTCGTGCCCATGGCCACGTACGCGGGTTGCGCCAGTCTCGCCCGAACGAATCCTCGAGCAGCTTCAGGAAGTCGTCGGTAATCGGCTTCGGCGCGGCCGCGCTCCACAATTCCCAGACGAGCCATGCCGCAACGGCGATCAGCAGCAGACCACACCACATGTTGAGCACTGCATTCAGGGCCCCCGCTCGATAGGCGACGCGCTCGCAAGGCAGCACGACGCGGTCGGCATAGCAATTCGTGAAATCGAACACGGTGACGATGCCGTGCGGAGCGGTGAGGATCAGTTGCGTTCCGAAACCGAAGACCACGTACAGAAGCACGCCCATGCCGAATTCCCACGTGCCGAGTCTGACCCAGGCGCGGAACGAGTCCGGCGGTATCGTCAGCGCGCGCCGCCTCCAGGGGCTTATCTCGGCCGGTCTCCAGCTAGCCATGGCTATCTTCGATGGAAATGACGGTATTGCCGACGCGATTTCCCCACGGCGGCGGTGCGCCGTCGCCAACGCGGATGGTGATCACCGGAAATGGCGGAACCTCCTCGGGCCACTGTGTGTGGCAGTCGCTGACGATCACCAGCAGATCGATCGGATCGTTCTTCCTTTCGATAAAGGCACGCAGCCCGACGGCCATGTCCGTGCCCCCGCCGCCGTACAATTCGACCTGCGTCGCCGAGAACACTTTCCGTACGTCGCGCACTGCTGCGTCGCAGCTCGCGACGACGACGTCCGCGCCGTAGCCGAGTTGGCGGGTCAGGCCCGCCAGTTCGGCCAGCGCTCGCGCCAGCTGCGAATCCTCCATCGAGCTGGACGTATCGATCAGAAATCCCGGCCGAGGCCGCGGCTGGTGGAAGTTGGGCATGAGGAACTCGCCGTAGCACGCCTGCCGTCGATGCGGCCGCCTGTAGGTACGGTCATACCTGCCGAGCGTACTCTGGCGCAAGGCTCTGCGCACGACCTGACGGATTGTCGCGAGGTAGTCGACCTTCGGTGCGAGCGTGTGGCGGGCCCACCGGCGCCAGGCAGGCGAGACCTCGGAGGAGTAGGGCGAGATCTCGTCGATGCGCCGGGCCACTTCGCGCCGCACGAGCTCCGCCTTCAGGCGGTCGACACCAGGTATGCCATCGCTCTCATCGTCAGCGACACCAGGCATGCCATCGCCTTCATCGCCAGCCGGGAGCTCCCAGAATCGCCGCTCGCCGTGTGCGCCCGACCCGCAGTCCTGCCGCGTGGGCTCGCCTGCGCGGACCGCCTGACGCCCATCGGCATGCGGTGATCGGGGCAGCTGCTTGAAATAGACCTCGGCCGTGTCCCCACTCTGCAATCCGTACTTGCCGGGCAGCGGCGGATCCCCTGGCAGTGGGAGACCCTCTGCATGGAGATCGTCGTTGATTTCGCAGTCGCCGGCGATGTTCCAGCGCAGATGATCCGTGATGCCGGCAGCCTTCTTGCGCGCCTCGTGGTCCCGCAAGAGGTGTCCGACTTCGTGAATGAGCAGCGTCGCATTCTCCTCGACGGTGTGCCGCGCCACCCACGTGTCGTTGTAGTACAGCCGCCAGTGCGCATCGACGGCCATGCTGTCGATCAAGTCGGTGGCGACAGGAATCAAGCTGAAGAGCGCCGGCGCGAAATAACTGCGTTGATAGGCCGCCCGCACGCGAGCTGCCTGCAGCTCGCGTGAGTACCCGTCTGCCTCTGGCTCAGAGCGGCGGATCAAATCGCGGAATGAGAACGGCACATCAGTCCCGCGGCACGAGCTTCGCCATCTGCATCAGGTCGTAGAACGGACGGCACTCCTCGGGCAGCTTCATCAGACCCTCGGGACGGTTCCGTTTGTCGCACAACGTGCGCGCAGCCGTTGTCGGAATGTCTGCATTCTTCCTGCACGCGACGCCGAGGGCGATCATCGCCGCCTCCCAGCGCTGCGGCGTATTGTTGTTGATGACCGCCCCAGCGAGCGCGTAGCACACGGCATACGCGCGATCGACGCGATCGGGCAGGACGAACCGGCGCGGATCCTTCAGGATGTCCTCGGGATCCGGCAGGTTCAACGCTTCACGATACTCGAGGAACGGCAGGGCCTGGTCGCCCACCAGGCCGGCGAGCGCGGCGCCTTGGAGCATTCGATGGCCCGGCGACACGGCGTCGATCGCCGCGAGGAATCGCGACGCCAGATACCAGGTGCGGCCGGACGGCCAGGGACCGCTCCGCCGCGCCGGATCGTTCGGCGGGGCCAGCCAGGCATTACGGCCCGCGGCCCGCACGTACGCGGCAATCGTCGCCCGTTGGCCGTGATGGTAGCGGCCCAGATAGTCGGCCGGCAGCACCGGCAGGCTGCCGGGTGCCGGAAAGTCGCTCACCATCAAGTCGCACCACGTTTCGTGGTCCATCGGAAATTCGCCGTGCCACAACCGGTTTGCCATGGGCGGTTGAATTTCCTGTCCGCCGGCGGCCCATTCGACGGCGTTGCTGGCGCACAAGTAGACGACGCCGCCTTTCCCCGGCTCGTAATTGGGTAGGGCGAGCTCACCGCAGACGTTTTCTGTCAGCAAGCGCAGCATCGCCGCCTGCGTGCTTGGTGGAACTGTGGTGAGCTCGTCCAGGAACACGATCACCAGGTAGCCGTCGTCCGCCAGACGTTGCGCGTCGCGCGCCCAGGCCATCGGCAGCAGCCGCACGCCGTCGGGCGTCGAGACCGGAAAGCCGCCGAAATCCTGTGGCTCCCGAATCGAGCCGATCAGAATGAAGACCCTGCACTTGAGCCCCGCTTGGGCGAAGCCGGCCTCGAGACTCTTGGTGAACTCGGTCTTACCGACGCCTGGAAAGCCGGTCATGTGCATCGGGATGCGGGCCTGCAGGCCGATCGCGATCAACTGGACGAAGTGTTTGAACTCCATGGCTCGGTAGCTGCATCCGGACGAGTCCGCCGGTTCCACACGGGAACTTAGACACTCTTCTTGAGCACCCGGATCATTCTATTTCCGGCCTGCACATTTCAGGGCCTGCGCGAGAAAATGGTGACCCGCTCCTTCCCGAGAGGCGCAATCATGATTGCGTTGGCTCCGACCATTCGCGCCGGAATGCCAGCAATTCACCGTCTGGGCTCGGAAACGGGCAGTTCACCGTCCGATCGGTGCTCCGTCTTCTTCGTCTGCGACGTACATTCCGTCCGGTGAGATCGCGGGCCCGAACGATGACCCGACCGCACCGAGGTCGATGACGCCCTGCGTGTTGAGGTTACACAATTGTCCATGAACGAGAGGGACCTAGTGGGTGGCGTTTCCGACTGCTACATTTATCTACTGTCCCGCGGTACGATCCGAGATCTGAAATCTGAACACCTGCTAGCGGCTCCACCGCGCTGATCTGCGCTGCCCGCACGCTGACCTGCGCTGCCCGGTACGCAGATTGCGTCGATGCCGATCTCACATCAAGCTCAGCTGTGTAACTGCTATGCAGTCGCACCTACTCCCACATCCGGCTCACGCCGATACCCCGCGTGGTGAAGGTGCAGTCAACTACGCCGGCGACGCCGGACCCTGAGGTCAAGACAGAGAGCGCAGCGGCAACGACCGCGGAGCCAGCTTCGACGGACTTCGGGGCGAAGCTGCGCCAGGCTCGCGTCAAGCGTGGTGTATCGCTTGAAGAAATTGCTAACGCCTCGAAGATCTCGATCGCCGTTCTCGAGGAGCTCGAGAGCAACGATATCTCGCGGCTCCCACAAGGCGTACTCGGCCGCGGGTTCATCCGATCGTATGCGACCCAGGTAGGACTCGAGCCCGAGGCAACCGTCGCCGAGTTCGTTGAGCGATTCCCAACCGAGTCGGTCACGGCCGGATATCAGACCCTCGAACAACAAATCGAGGAGCAGCAACTCGAAGACATGCGTCGGTGGTCGTTGCCGTCACTCTGGTCGCGGCCATCGCCATTGCTGATGGCATTCGCGGCGGGCGTGGTCCTCCTGGCCGCGTGCCCGCTCTACCTTCGGAGGGAGCGATCGCGGCCTGCAACAGCTCGAAACAGCCTTGGCGCGACAAAGGCCAAAGCCGGTCCCCGTGGGCTCGTCTCGCGGCCCTCCCCTGTTGGAACCCCGGCTGCTGTCGAGACGCACCGCGAGACGACAGCAACTGCAGTGGCCTCGACTGAGAGCTCGGGGGCCGCGCTCGAGCGCCCGGCACTCCCGCCGGAGTCTTCGACGACGAGAGCTGAAAGTCCGACGCAGACGCCCCCGACAGGGAAATCCGCGCTAGAGAAACCCGCCGTAGAGAAATCGGTGACAGAGAAACGCACGATAGAGAAGCCCGCGGTAGAGAAGCCGGTAGTGGAGAAACCACCGACCGAAATGCCAGCCAAAGAGAAACCCACCCAGGAAAAGCCCGCCAAGGCAAGACCCGCGGCGGAGGCCGCCCGCGCTCGCCTCGCGGTCGTGTTGAGCGTCACTCGTCCCAGTTGGATCATCGCTTCCGTTGACGGCAAGAGGGCAGTCAACCGGCTGCTGCAGGTGGGCGAGCAGGAATCACTCGACGCAAACACCGACCTGCTGTTGACGACCGGCGACGCCGGAGCGGTTGTCATGACAGTCAACGGCGCGGCGGCCAGACCGATCGGGCGGCCGGGCCAAACCGTCACCGTGCGCGTCAACCCAACCAATCTGAAGAAATTTCTGGCGCGCTGACTGAGTCGTTACCGCGCGCGTCAGGCGTGATCGAGCGGATCTCTCCTGCCAGATGTCTGCAAGATTGACCCCCGGATCGGCAACGAGGTCATCGGCACGTGTGGCCTCGGACTCAGCGCTCCGCGGCCACAATGTCAAAGTCCACCTGCACGTCGTCTTTGACCTTGACGGTCCCGCCCGCCACCCGAATCGGCGTGATGCCGAACGCCGTTTGCCTCACCGTCGTCGATCCTTTGTAGTGCCCGTCCACCATCACGGCGTCCACCGTCAACGGATGTATCTGCCCATGCAACTCGAGCTCGCCCTCGACGTGCCAGGCACCGGACTCGAGTCGTTGGATGGCTACTGAATGAAATCGGATCTGTGGGAATCGGTTCACATCGAGCACGTCCGGCCCCAGCATCCGCGTCTGCACGTCCTGACGATCCTTTGGCGAGAGTCCTGGATCCATCACCCGCATGCGTCGAGCATCGACGATGATCTGCACGTGCGGGGGCTCGTCCAGTGATCCTTCGAGCAACGGAGCTTGGATGACATGATCATCGGCGAAGGCGCGAAAGAGACCTGACTTGACCACACGAACCGTCAGGCAGGACCGTTCGGTGTCGCTCACGCGTTCCTCGCCTGCGCTGGGGACAGCAAGGGCGACCGCGCATGCGATAGTGACCATGACGGGCACAGATCTCGCGCGAGACACAGGCTTCGTCAAAGCGATAACCTCCGTGAGAGTCGATGGTGCCGACGGTCTGAGAAATTGCCTGAGCGTTCGATCACGCATGCTTTCCAAAAGCGTGTGTCGCTTTCGTTGTCGGAAATCGTCGAGCGCGACACTCGGGTGGCCGCGCGTGCTGAACCTTTGCTATGACCGCCGCGTCAAAAGAATCATGTACACACTCGAGTCCATCAGTCATGGTTCAGAGGGTCTCATGTCGTCATTACTCCTCGTTGTTGTATCGGCACTCCTACTGTTGGCGACGCCGCCTCATTGGGGAATGGAGCGTACACGCCCGACTCGGTCGAGGACGTCGGTCTAGGGCAGCTGTCTCCGTGAGTGACGCCCAGCTCATCCCGCCTACGGCCAATTGTCTGAGGACACCGACGTGACATTCGCAAAGATGCTAATCGTTGCAGCAGGCGTGTGCGGAAGCGTCGCACTCACACTCTTGTCCTTTCTGTTCGACGTGAGAGGCCGCCAGCACGCCGATGACGTCTCCAGCGCTCTTCTATGGCTTCTTGGCGGTGACGATGGCGTGGCCTTGTACCTGTTTCGTGATGCCTCGAACCATTTGCCAGTTCGGCCAAGCCTGATCCGCGGCCTGGTCGAAACACGAAGCGATGTCGTGATCCCGAACGTCCCGTACGTCCAGTCGCCCATCGAACTCGGCGCGCGTGACGTACCTCGGTGCGTATCGGGTCGAGCAGTTGAGGCGTTCGGCCCCAGGGTTGAGGAATCGCAGAGGGTGTGGACACCTCAGCCTGAGCGCCGAAGCGCCAGAGATGCGAAGTCTTGGTTGAATAGTCGCCCAAATCTCGACTCACGCTCGGGTTGTACGACGCATGTCTAGTGTCCCGAATTAGAGATTCGCTGACAAATCCGGCGACCTTGGCGAGGATTTCGTCAGCGGTTTTGGTCCAGACGAATGGTTTCGACTTGACGTCTCGATCGCCGGTTGTCCGGCGACCTCTTCGCCGAGTTCGCAGCGGCGGTCGCGTAAAGGATGTCGTTGGGCCTGATTCATGCGGGGGACCATAGGCGAAGATATAGCGAATGTGCTACGCTCGGAGCCAGGAGAGCAACGAGATGGGTTCCACCGCGACCATTCTCCACGCGGACCTCGACGCCTTTTATGCGTCGGTCGAACAACTGCTCGACCCTCGCCTGCGCGGCAAGCCGATTGCGGTCGGCGGCGGCGTCGTTCTCGCGGCCTCCTACGAAGCGCGGGCCTTCGGCGTACGAAGCGGCATGCCTGGACGGCGCGCGCGGCAACTCTGTCCCGACCTCGCGTTTGTCGGCGGACATTTCGACGAATACCAACGGCTCGGCGACGCCGCCATCGCAGTACTGAGCGATTTCACGCCTTCCATCGAGCGCATCTCCATCGACGAGGCCTTCGCCGACGTTGCAGGGTGTACGCATCTCTTCGGTTCGCCGGCAGAGATCGCAAGGACCGTTCGGGCTCGCGTGCGCGCGGAGCTTGGCTTGCCGATGTCAATCGGCGTGGCGCGTACCAAGCACTTGGCGAAAATCGCATCGCAGGTCGCGAAGCCAGATGGATTGGTCATCGTCGATCCAGAAACTGAACTCGAGTTTCTTCACGAGCTGCCCGTCGCACTGATGTGGGGCGTGGGCCCCGCCACCGAGGCGCGGCTCGCCAAGATCGGCGTCGCCACTATCGGTCAATTGGCCGAGAGCTCTCCTCAATCCCTGGAGCGATTGCTTGGACACGCGGCGGGAAGAACGTTGACGGCACTCGCGTGGAACCGAGATCCGCGGCAAATCCAGACACGCCGGCGCGCGCGCTCCGCCGGCGCACAATCGGCGCTCGGACGACGGCCCGCGATCGAGCGCGTCTTCAAACCGACGCTCCATCATCTCGCCGACCGCATCGGCGCCCGGCTGCGCGCCAAATCCCTGGCCGGCCGCACTATCACGGTCCGCGTGCGCTTCGCCGATTTGCGCTCGGTCACGCGCTCGCTCACGCTGTCAGCACCGATTTCTGCAACGAGGGCTCTCGCTGAGATCGCCGAGCACTTGGTGCGCGGCGTCCTTGCAGATCACCGTGACGAGAGGACGATCTCGCTGCTGGCGATCGCCGTCTCACATCTCGAAGCGCATGCGATCGTGCAACTGGAGCTGCCGCTTGGGCTTGCCGACGAAGGACGCCGGCCTGGCACAAAGAAAGGCCTGGCGCGATCGCGCGCAGACCGGGCGGTCGATGCGATCCGCAAGCGCTTCGGAGGACAAGCGGTGGATTATGGGTCAGCAGTGCGGGTTGTGCGCTCCGTCCCTGACGAGTTCCGACGTCTTGCTGAAAGAGAGCTTTGAGGCAGCAGGTCGATCCAGGGGCCGAAACGTCGCTCAGGGCCAAGTGATCATTTCGAGTTCTTGACCGCTGCGGCCACCAAGGCCTTGGCCCACTGCGGCGTTTTGGACAACTCGACCGTCTCCAGAATCTTCCCCTTCGCAAAGCGAAGAACGAGGGTCGGTTGGGGAGCGCGTCCGGCATGCGGGTCGGCGTCAAGGCTGTTGTCGAAGACCCGCAGCTCTGTGAGTCGCGGCATCAACTCAATCAGATTGATCCGACTCCGGTCGTAGCGCTCCCGTATCTTTTCTTCCGGGATCTCGTGTCCGCCCCGGG
>Ga0066710_100007483_pt1 | contig 10436 bp, 7 predicted proteins | sample GraSoiAngelo_159_FD_79666 | JGI IMG/M metagenome (GOLD analysis project Ga0066710, IMG submission 79666) | Grasslands soil microbial communities from the Angelo Coastal Reserve, California, USA - 14_1009_16_40cm | ecosystem: Environmental > Terrestrial > Soil > Grasslands | place: USA...
AAATGTAGTGGAGACCTTGGCAGTGCTTTTGTTGAAAACAATGCACATTCCCGGATCAGATCTGCCCAACTGCGAAGGTTCGGTTAAGGTGGACGCTGCGGATTGAAGATGAAACTGACCTCTGCGGAGACACTCGCCAGGCTTGGAATCTTCGTTCGGCTCATGGCTCTGATTCGCTACCTGCTTGAGTATTTTCCGGCTGAAGTACATCCAGGGTGGCGCGCTCACGACGGCCCCGGTTGAGCCTTTCATTACCGGCAGTCTGATCGCGGCACTCTGCGCCTGGATTGCGGTTATCTGCTATTTTCTGCGCTGGTACAAAACTGTGGTCGCGGTCTCAGCGGGGACCGTGGTGATTCTGCTCGCCTACAAGATCTACTTTGTGCGCTGACGGCGAGTTGCCGGTCAACGCTGCGGCGTTTCAGGTTGCCACGCCGGCGTAGCGTCCTCCCAGCCGTTGTCGGTCAGCGGCCGCTGCCCGGAGCCATCCGCGTTCATGACAAACAATTCGCCGTACGGTTGCGGGATGCGGTCGTAGAGGGGCGCTTCGTCCTTGAATCCGAAACGCGAGCTGCTGAACAGCAGATACCGGCCGTCGGGCGACCACACGGAGTGCCCGTCATTGCCAGGCGCCGTAGTCAGTTGCTTGAGGCCCGTTCCGTCGGGCCGGATGGTGAAGATGTCGAAGTCGCCATTCCGAAAGCTGGTGAACGCGATCCGGTCGCCGGCGGGAGACCAGCCCGGAAAATTATCGTAGTCGTCGGTGAGCTTCGTCACCGAGTTGTCTTCCAGATTGAGGATGCGCAGGCCATGTTCCTGCTCGGTCCAAACGCGATATACGATGCGCTTCCCGTCCGTCGACCAGCTGGGGAAACCGCTATTGACCGGCCCGTGCGTGAGCTCGCGCGATTCTGACCCATCGGCGCGTACCATCATCAGGCGCGCTGGTTTGGCACGCGGCACGAAGAAAGAGCCGACGCCAAATACGATCCACTTCGCATCCGGCGACCACTCCGCTGAGAACGCCATGCTCCCGTCTTCGTGGAAGATGCGTTGGCTATTGGTCCCATCCGGGTTCATCACGCAGAGCGCCGTCTCCATTCCCTGCAAGCCCTTGCGGTCGCTGAGGACCAGCGATTTTCCGTCACGGGAAAACGCCGGGAAGATTTCCGAGTAAATCAATTCGAAGTCCGGATCGCGGTTGAACAGCGGCAGATTCTGTGCCCGGCGCACGCTTGAGAACTTCTGATAAACCACCTGCTTGCCGTCGGGCGACCATGCCGGGCTGCGCATCTCTCCGGCCGCGCCCAGCGCGCCTGCCGTAAACGCAAGGCCCGCATGATCTCCCGCTTTGATCAGGTACCCGATGCGATCGGCGCGCAGGAATTGCGGTGAAACTTTGAGGCCAAGGCCAGACGTATGCTCCGTGCGCGCGCCCGTCATCACTTCGATGGACACGATTTGCGATTTGGCATCGGCCGAACCGAAGCGCGCCGGCCACGTGTCCTCCACCGCCATTTCGTAGAACACTATCCTTTTGCCATCGCCCGACCATTTGGGCGACCCCGCAAACTTGCCCGCGGCGGTGAGCCGTCGCAGTCCCTTGCCATCCGCCTGGATTACATACAGGCTGACGGGGTGCAGCTGTTCCCACCGGCCCGTGGCGTACTGGATCTTGGTGTCGCGGTCAGACGAGAACGCGATCCATTTGCCGTCCGGCGACCAGCTCGGCCGGTAGTCGCCGCCGGGGGCGTCGGTGAGGTTCCGCGACTTGCGCGTTGTCAGATCGAGGACCCAGATATCATTCGAGCCGGAGCCGCGCGATGAGACAAACACCAGTTGCTTGCCGTCCGGAGAGAGCGATGCCTGATCGTCGTAGGCGGGATCATCGGTCAGGCGCTCGAGCCCCGAACCATCCACGCGCACGCGGTAGATATCGCAAGAGCCGCCACGCTCGGAGGTGAAGACGATCCACTTGCCGTCCGGCGAAAATGATGCATTGTAGTCGAATCGGGAAGCGGAGAGCAGCTTCCGCTCGCCCGTTCCGTCCGCATTGGCGATGAACAGATCCGCGTCGGAGGGTCCGATGCGGTTCATGAGAATCCGGTGTTTGCCGGACATCGGCAGAACAGCCACCCAGGCAAGCAGCAACGCGGTCTTGACCACAAAGGTCCTCCTAATCATGCATCGGTCGCGACTCTGCGAGTCTACACCGGCTGGGACCACGGATGCAGAACGAGTGCATCGTCCAAGAAAAAGGGCCCGCGCCGGAGCGCGAGCCCTTCGAGTTAACGCAGCTTCAAGCTAGAAGCTAATCCGCAGCCCAAGGCGGAACTGGCGCTCATCGATGCCCTCACGCGCCAAGTCGTTCATGCCATTATTCAGTGTCATGAACGAGCCCGGATCGGTGACTCTGCCGGTCTTCTGATCGATTGAATTGGCATCACCGATATAGTTGTCGGGGCCAGCCCAGTGCGGCGTATTCGTAAAGTTGAACGCCTCTGCCCGGAACTGTATGTGGAAGCGCTCCTTGAGTGTGAAGTCGCGGAACAGGCCGATGTCCCAGTTGAAGACGCCGGGCGCACGCAGATTGTTGTAGCCGGAATTGCCAAGCGCCCCTGCACGGCAGTTGCCCGGATTATTCGGGTCAAAGGTTTCGGCGAATGCAAAGGGATCGTACCAGAAGCCAGACTTGCTTGCAATCTTCTTCGGGCTGCCGACGACATCAATCATGGTCGGCGAATTGCCTGGCCAGGAAGCGCCACAGTCACCCCAGACATTGAACGGAGTGCCGGTGTACATACTGACGATATTGTTCACCTGCCAGCCGGAAACGACGTACGACAGCGCGCCCTTGTCGGCGAGCCAGCGCTGGCCCTTGCCTACAGGCAGGTCCCATACGCTGGTGATGGCCAGATTGTGCCTGCGATCAAAACCGGTCGATGCCCGGTTCATGTTCATGTACGCGAACGACTGAATGTTGGGCGTATAGTCGCTGTTATCCACGAAGTTGATCGCGTGGCCATAAGTGTAATTCGCCTGGAACATCAGGCCCCTGGTAAACCTGCGCTGCAAGGAGGCCTGAAGGGAATCATAGTGGCCTGTGCCGAGCGGTTCCATGAACACGGTTTGCGCCGTGCGGCCAAACTTCTGGTAAAGCGGCCGGGTGTTGTTACTGGTGTAGGGAATCTGCGCCGCGTTAATATCCACGAATCCCAACTGGCGGATGGAGCGGGTAGCCACGTATCCGGCTTGGGCCGTGAAACCCCAACCGATCTCCTTCTGGACTGTCAAGTTCCATGACTGGATATAGCCGCGGTTCAGTTTTTTCGGCTGGCCCTCGAATGCCACGTCCGTAGGTATGTCGATGACGCCATTCCCCAGACTTGGCGTGGCGATGGGTGGAAGTCCTTTGGCAAGCGTGGTTGGCCACACGAAACTGTTGTCTGTCGGGATCTTGAACGGTACCATAACTGGGAAGTTGTTGCGCTGCAACTCTGTCGCCTCATATGGGTCGACGGTCATGCCGTAACCCGCGCGAATCACGAACGTGCTCATTGGCCGCCAAGCGACGCCAAGGCGGGGTGAAAAGCGCTTCTTACTGATCTCGGTGCCACAGCCGTCCGGAACGGACCCCATGCCGCAGATCAGAACTTTGTTGGTGTCGGGGTCGTAGCGTTCCGAGCCGCGGTCGGTTCGCGTCGGGTACCCAAAATACTCCCAGCGCACGCCATAATTCAGCGTTAGGGTCGGGGTGACATTCCAGCGATCGCGTATATAGGCGCTATAGGCATTCGCGCGTATGGTATAGACCTGTGGAACCTGAAACGTCTTGCTGGCCGCGTCGGGAAGCCCCAGCAGGAACGACGCGAAAGAGTTTGCCCGGTTCGTAGAAGTGCCCGTGCTGCAAGCCGGCGGATCCAGGCACAATGCTGTCGTATCGCGGCCGAAATCGAAGCCGCCCTGCGATCCATAAATCCCACCGCCAATCCATTCCGCCTGCGTCTGATTTAGTCCTTGCCGGTAGAAATCGCCGCCGAAGCGGATGTTGTGTTTTCCCTTGATCCAGTTCAGGTTCACCACATATTGATACTGCGGATCGTGGCGGTAATACGGCATGAAGTTGTTGTCAATGCCGATGGTCGCGAATTCGCAACAGCCGTTAAAGTCCATCTCCGGGAAGCCGCTCTCGAACGCGCGCGGGCCATTCGTTCCGGGAATGCCCAATACATCCAGGCCGACGTTCTTACCTACGTCCGCCTGTTCGGATGCCGTTCCCTGCTTGGTAAAGCCAAAGTACGCGTCCAGGACAAAGTTGGGCGCGAACGTGTACGTGCCGCCCACGGTGGTGCTGTACGTTTCACCATGCCCGTGGCCCGAATTGCTACTGCCCCCGATCGGCCTGCCGATAAGTTTAGGGCCGAAAACGGTAGGGGTGATGTCGGAATAGTGTAGGAAACTGAAGCGCCCGAACGTGGTCAGTTTGCTGTTCACGTTCCAGTTGATCTTGGTGTCGATGGTGTGGCGATCGAAACCGAAACCACCGGAGGCGAAGTAATTGTTGCTCAAGCCACCCAGGTTCGGCTCCGGCCACAGGCCGATTATCTTTTGGGCGATCTGCCCGCTGGGTGTATTTAGCAGGCTTTGGGGAATAATGTTCATGCAGCTCGGGTTAGTGGCCGTGTTGCACCGCGGATCGCCAGGAGCCGTCATGGGCAGCCGCTTCGACGGATCGGCAACAGTTGTGCCCGAGGCATCGGTATATGGGTTATAGATCACGATGTCTGGTAGAAATTGCGAAAAGTCCCCGGCCTTCATGGCATCACTTGGCACCGTTACTTTCCTCTGCACGTTGCGGTGATCGTAGCTGCCCTCGTAGCTGACGAAGTAGAACAGCTTGTCCTTCTTGATGGGCCCTCCGATCGTGCCGCCAAACTGGTTGTAAACCAGTTTTGGTTTCTCTGATTGACCCGCGGGAACCGACTCCGGCCACGCCTTCAGATGTTGGTCGCTGTGGTATTCAAACGCCGACCCGTGCATCTGGTTGGTGCCGCTCTTGATTTGCACGTTGATGGCGGCGCCGCCAGCAAGGCCCTGCTCAGCGTCGAAACTATTGGTCACAACGTTGACTTCCTGGATGGACTCCAGTGCCGGTACGTAGGCGTTAACGTGGGGCAACTGGACGTGCGTCGTGCTCACGCCGTCGATGCGCGTGTTGTTTTGGTCGTCACTTGTACCGTTGACATTGAATTCTAGTGCGCGTGACGGATTCGTTGGTACCGAGTGCGAGTTTACGGGCGGCGAAAACCCGGGCAGCGCGCGGTAAAGCTGCTGGTAGTTGCCGCCGATAGGCACGGGAAGATTTTCCAGTTCTTTGGTGGTCACATCCGTGCGTACTTCCGAGCGGTCAGTCTGGAGGGTCGGCGCCTCGCCCGTGATGGTCACCGACTGCTCCATACTCCCGACTTCAAGCGCCACATCGGTACGCGTGGTGTTGTTGGTCACGACAGGAAGATCGCGCCGTTCGAAGGTCTTGAATCCAGACACTGCCACCTTGAGTGTGTAAGTGCCGGCCTGAAGGTCGACGAACTGGTACGTGCCGGATTGATCGGTTCTTGTAGTCTTCGATACGCCTGTGCCCTGATCCGTGGCCGTAACCGCCGCGCCAGGAACAACCGCTCCATTGGCATCGGTGACGTTCCCCACTATCGAGCCATACAAGACCTGAGCGGACGCGCGCTCCGGCGCAAATGCTGCCGCTGCGATCAATACGACTGCCACAAGCCAGCGAAGCAGAGCTCGGCCAGTCGCGCACAAATCGGACGTGTGAGATTGAACCCCGTACCCCATTTACGACTCTCCTCGTGAACAAAAATCGAGAAACCCGTTTCGACCGAAACTCCACCGGCCAATTGGCAGGGATGTTATCACACTTTCTTGCCTGGTGAAAGAAAAAAGTATACCCAGGCTTGTTACGTTTGATTAGCCGGATCAGCCGCCATTATTATTAGTGGATTTCCGGCGGTCCTGCCGCGGCGCCCCGTCACCCAGTCTCAGGGGTCACGGTGCCATACAGGCCCCAGGCGGTTGCCCCGCGCCCCCGCTTCGATTACAGTGGACATTTCGTGGAGGAAGCGCAATGCCAAACACCACTTCCCGGAGGGATTTCGTGAAACGAGCAGCCGCAGGAGCGTCCGTGGCAACCCTGGCCCGGCGCGTGATTGCGCAGACATCCAAACCATCGGCCACCGGCATACCCACGCGCGAGCTGGGCCGCACCGGCGAACGTGTTTCCATCGTATGTCTCGGCGGCTGGCACATCCGCTCTATCAAGGACGATGCCGAATCCATCCGGGTAATGCATGCTGCCATCGATGAAGGCATCAACTTCTTCGACAACGCCTGGGACTATTGGGATGGCGCCGCCGAGGAGATCATGGGCAAGGCGCTCGCCATGGATGGCCGCCGCAGCAAGGTCTTCCTCATGACCAAGAATTGCAATCGCGATTATGCCGGATCGATGAAGTGCCTCGAAGACAGCCTCCGCCGTCTGCGTACCGATCATCTCGATCTCTGGCAGTTCCACGAGCTGGTTTACGACAACGATCCCGATTGGATCTTCGAAAAAGGCGGCATCAAGGCAGCCCTCGAAGCCCGCAAGGCAGGCAAAGTGCGATTCATCGGCTTCACCGGCCACAAGGACCCGCGCATTCACCTCAAGATGCTCGCCAAGCCACACCCCTGGGACTCCGCGCAGATGCCCATTAACATCATGGACGCGCAGTACCGCAGCTTCCAGGGCGAAGTGATTCCGGAATGTCTCAAGAAGAACGTGGGCGTCATTGGTATGAAGGGACTCGCCGGCGGGTTCCCCGAAGGGCGTTTACCGTCCAAAGTCGGGCTGAGCGTGGATAACTGCTACCGCTACTGCCTGAGCCTGCCTGTTTCAACGCAGGTCATCGGCGTGACTTCGATGGAACAGCTCAAACACAACGTCGCCATCGCGCGCAATTTCAAACCCATGACCGTGGCCGAGAAAAATGCTCTGCTCGCCCGCACCAAAGACGAAGCCACGGACGGCCGCCACGAGCTGTTCAAGAGCAGCAAAGCTTTCGACAGCGCGCACCATCGCAAACAGCACGGATTTGATTTGGAATTGGCGGGGTAGCTACTCCGGCACGCCCGCCTTCTCGTACAACTTCCGGATGCGCCGCAGCTCTTCGTGCGCCTCGTTCAGGCCGAGTGAGCGGATCATTTCACCGATCGGGACCTGCGGGTCGTTGGACCAGAAAATCCCGCGGTCTTCATCCCGGTAGTAGCGGAAGCCGGCGCGTGTGCCGTACTTTTCCTTGAACGCGTCTCCGTTGTGCAAGCCCGGACTCCAAGGCAGAATGGCGTAGCTCAAGTCCAGTTCCTGCACCAGGACATGCGCGGGCTCTTTGATCTGCGCCAGAATTTTGCCGGTCGGCTCGAAGAACGAAGCGTTGTCCCGCCACGTGCTCGACACGATGTAGTAGCGATGCGCGATGGCGCGCGCAGCCGGGTGAGTGGTCTGCGGCGATTGCGTTGGCCACGCCACCACCTCCGCGCCCTAGCGCGCAAGTTCCCTCCAACCGTAGTCGTATTCAATGTCGAAGCATATTTGCATCCCCAGTTTGCCGAAGTCGCACTGGAATACCGGCGCCTCTTTGCCGGGCGTTGCGCCATCTTCGAGCGAGTCGCTCCCAGTGTGGACCGCTAGGTGCAATTTCCGATAAATTCCTACCAGCTCGCCCTTCCGCCCAACCAGGATGGCTGCGTTGGAACACGCTTTCCGCCCGTCCTCCAACAGATAGGTCGGGACCACAATGTAGCAACGATGTTCACGCGCCTTCCGCGCGAAGGCTTCGCGCACCGGTCCTTCGAACGCAACCGAACGGCCTACGACATCGCCTGAAAGCTCACCCGTGACCGCCATCTCCGGCAGTACCGCGAGGTCCAGGCCGCGCCCGTATTTCTTCCGGGACTCTTCCGCCATCTGATCCACCAGCCCGCCCAGTTGGGCCAGCCGTTTTTCAAGACCCGGATATTCTCCCCAGAAAGCCTGCATCGCCGTGCCGACGATCACCTTCCGCGGTGCCCGGTCGGCCGTGCTCGGGACCTTCAGTTCCGCAGCGCCGGCCGGCCATACCGTCAACGCCGCGAGAAAGGCCTGGATCATTGTTAATGTGCGCACAGGCTAGACTCCCTTCACCTAACACCTGAAACCTGACACCTGCTCCTCACACCGTCACCCCCACCCGCCACAACAAATACCCGATCGCCTGCCTGATGTACAGCCACCGCTCGCGCCAGTCGTTCGGCGCGTTGAGCGAACGAGGCGAGCCGTATACTTTCATCCCGCGAAACTCCAGCATCTTTTTTACGCGGAAAATGTGATACCCATCGCTCACCACGATGCACGATCTTAATCCCATGCGCCGCATGATCTCCGCCGCAGCCGCCGTCGAGTAAACCGTGCTTTCGCCTTCCGGCTCCACCATAATCGCTTCCGATGGGACACCCTGGCTCACCAGGTAGGAGCGCCCGACCGTGCCTTCAGTGTAGACCGGATCGCCACCCGCCCCGCCCGTTGTCAGAATCCGTGGCGCCAGTCCTTTCTTGTATAACGTCAGCGCGTGATCCAGCCGCGCGCGCAGCACGGGCGAGGGTTTGCCGTGATATTCCGCCGCTCCAAGCACGAGGATAACGTCTGCGGGCTGGGCTTCATCCACCGTTGATTGGCGCGCGATCTCCGCCGAAATATATCCGACCGCCGTCACGAACGCGAACACGGCCAGCGTGGTCAGGATGCCGACCGCCAGTTTTATCTGCGTTATTCTGATCTGAACATTGTAAAGGAAGCTCATGGCCCGACCGGAAACCATTTCCAGCGCCGCGAACCCACTCGTGAAGAGCGTGCGCCGGGCTATCGCGCGCGTCACGCTCACCGACGACGGCTTGTGCGTGGCCGAAAGCTTTCACCTTCTCGAAGAAGCGTTGCGCAGCGAGTGTGCCGTGAAAGTGGTGCTGGCCGCACGATCGGTCGAATCCGCCGTGGAAGCGCACGTCCGGCGGCTCGCGGGCATTAGAATGGCCGTGTTACCGGACGCCCTCTTCGAAAGCATCGCGGGCACGGAGTCGAGCCAGGGCGTGATCGCGCTGGTGGCGCCGCCCGAGTGGATTATCGAGCAGTTGTTTCGCGGCCGCAGTCTGGTAGTGGCGTTGGACGGTGTGCAGGATCCCGGGAACGCCGGAGCCATTGTGCGCGCCGCCGATGCCTTCGGGGCTACCGGCGTCATGTTTCTGAAAGGCGCCGTCAGCCCATTCAATCCCAAAACGCTGCGTGCATCGGCCGGATCTCTGTTCCGCGTGCCATTTGTGCATTCGCTCGACCCCGAGCTAGCTCGCGCGGCATTCAAGCAAAATAAACTGGACGTGTATGCGGGCGTGCCCTTCACCGCGCAGAATAACGTGAAGTCGCCGGCCGGCGTCGATTTCACGCGCAAGTGCGCCGTAATCATCGGCAGTGAAGGGCAGGGCGTCAGCCAGAAGTTGCACGCAGGTGCGATCGACCTCGCAGTTCCAACCGTCGGTGTCGAGTCGCTGAACGCCGCCATGGCGGCCTCCGTCATCCTATATGAAGCGCGCCGCCAGAGGTCGCTCAAGCCGTGAGCCTGTTCGATGCCTCGCCCCCGGAACTGGGCCGTACCGATAAACGCCGGCCGCTCGCCGACCGCATGCGTCCCGAAACGCTCGAGGAGTTCGCGGGCCAAGAGCATATCCTCGCTCCAGGTAAACCGCTGCGCGCGCAAATCGAGCGCGACACGCTCAGCTCTCTCATTTTGTGGGGGCCGCCGGGGGTAGGGAAGACGACTCTCGCCCGCCTGATCGCGCGCCTGACGCAATGCGAGTTCATGGCCTACAGCGCCGTTCTCAGCGGCATCAAGGAAATCAAGGCCATGATGGCCGATGCCGAGCGTCTTCGCGCCATGGGTCGCCGCACCATCGTCTTCATCGACGAGATCCACCGTTTCAATAAAGCGCAGCAGGATGCGTTCCTGCCATATGTTGAACACGGCGACATCACTCTCATCGGCGCCACCACTGAGAATCCATCATTCGAAGTGATCTCGGCGCTGCTGTCGCGCTCGAAAGTTTATGCGCTGCGTCCCTTGACCACGGAAGAAATCGTCGGTTTGCTGAAGCGCGCGCTCGCGGATAAAGAGCGGGGCCTCGGCGATCTGGAAGTCGAAGCGCCGGATGAATTGCTGGAGCAGATCGCGGTGATGGCCGGCGGCGACGCTCGCGCCGCTTACAACACGCTCGAAGCCGCCCTGGCGGCGTCACCCGACAAGCACCTCACGCGCCAGTCTGTCGAAGACGCCATGCAGCGCAAAGTGCTGCTCTACGATAAA
>Ga0066710_100007484_pt1 | contig 10436 bp, 11 predicted proteins | sample GraSoiAngelo_159_FD_79666 | JGI IMG/M metagenome (GOLD analysis project Ga0066710, IMG submission 79666) | Grasslands soil microbial communities from the Angelo Coastal Reserve, California, USA - 14_1009_16_40cm | ecosystem: Environmental > Terrestrial > Soil > Grasslands | place: USA...
CCCGGCGCCGCGGGTGTCACCGACGATCGGCAGCGCGCGCAGCTCGCCCAGCCGCGCCTCGAGGTGGCCCGCGAGCGAGCGGACGTTGTCGAGGACGCCCTCGCGGGCGAAGATGTCCATGTTGGTCAGCGCGATCGCGGCGCACAGCGGGTGCCCGCCGAACGTGATGCCGTGGCGGAAGACGCTGCCGGCCAGCGGTGCGGCGACGTGCTCGCGGGCGAGGACGGCGCCCATCGGCGCGTAGGCTCCGGCAGCCCGCGACGATCGAGCGGCTCGCCGCAACGCTTCACTGGGCGACCGGCGCTCCTTTGCGCGAAAGGCAGAGCCCGGTGTCAGGCAACTCGCACGCGCGGCGGCACGCTGTCGCATCTCGTCGTAGGCGATGAGTTCCGCGCGATCACCAGAGGGTCTGAACCGTCCCCGGACAGACGTGAACCGCGTGGCGCTCTCGGTCCCAGCGCCGCGACGATGATCGCGACAGCAATTGGTGTCCATCGCTTCGCGGACCGCCACCACCAGCACGGTCCGTCGTCCGTCCCTACGGCGCCATCATCGTCATCGACGGCATCGCCCCGGCGTCGTCGTGCCCCGCGCCCGGGACGGCGTCAGGCACGGCGAGGAGCGCGAGGCCCAGGACCCCGAGCGCCACCGCGACGGCGAGCCGCGTGCGCCAAGACGTGGGCGCGAGGCGCTCGAGTGCGATCAGCCCCGCGATGGCCGCCATCCAGCCGATGCTCATCAGGCCGACCGCGAAGAGCGTCGCCATCAGCCCCCAGCAGCAGCCGACGCACCAGGTGCCGTGCCGGGTGCCCATGCGCAGGGCGCCGGCGCGGCCCGGCTGCCAGTGCGAGAGCAGGAAGCCCACGGGGCTGCGGCAGTGGGTCAGGCAGCGGTCCTTGAGCGGGCTTAGCTGGTAGGCCGCGGCGAGCAGAATCGTCGCCCCGGCGAGCGGTCGGCCCGCCTCGTCCCATGCAAGGGCGTCGCCGGCGAGCGCGTCTGCGGCGAGCACGAGCCCGTAGGCGGACAGCCCCGCGGCGGTCCACGTCACGAGGTAGCCCGTCACGAAGGCCGCGGTCGCCGAGTCGCCGAGCCCGTGGCCAAGGCGCATCCGGTCGTAGAGGGCCACGACCGGGGTCATCGAGGGCAGCATCATCGCCGCCATCATCAGCGCCCACGAGCCGGCGAACGTCGCGGCGCCCAGGTCCGCGCCGACGCCCGGCATGCCGCCCATCCAGCGGCCGAAGACGATCCAGGCGACCGCGGCGGCGCCCACCAGCGCGACCGCGAGGGCCGCCGCGCGGCGCGGCGCGGCGGCGCTCGCCGCGCCGCCCAGGCTCAGCCGCTCCACGCGAACGGAGCCGAGAAGCCGCTCCCGCCCTCGTTGATCAGCTCGATGCCGAAGAGGTCGGTCCGCGAGCGCGTCGCGCGCCCGATGGTCAGCGTCTCTCCCGCGGGGTGGAAGACGTTGGTCAGCTGAGCCGGCCTGTCGTCCTCGCGGCCGAACGACACGACGTCCTCGACCTCGATGTCGGCGGCGTCGCCGATCCGCACCGCGTGGCGGCCGTCGGACTCGCTGAACTCGATCCGCAGACGCTCCACGCCGAGGTTCTCCCCCACCAGCGGCCCGAGGCCGGCCATCGGGCCGCCGAGCTCGCCGCTGAAGACGCCGCCAAGCGCCTGCGCCTGCTCGTCGCTCGCGGCCTCGTCGATGACAACGCCGAGGCGCCAGTTGCCCTCGGCCATGACCTTGGGCGACTCGGCCACCGCGACCACGGTCAGGTCGCTCACGTCGACGCCGTCGACGTCACCGCGGTCCACGTGGAAGACCAGCGCCGCCCGGCAGTAGTCACGGTCGGCACCCAACGTCAGCGACGCGGTACACGGGCACACGACGTCGCACGAGCAGTTCTCGAAGTACCGGCCCTCAACGCTCCAAGCCACCGTGGCTCCTCTCCTCGCTCGTGACCGATCCTCGTCCCTGAGAACCGTTCCGGTCAAGCGTCAGTCGTCGCGACGTCAACTCGAGGCTCGGCACGTGGCCAGGAACGGCCGCTTGCCGCAGGTCTCGGTGAGTCATGTCGAACGCGAAGGAGGCCGCTCGCATAGTCGATACCCCTACCCGCTGCCTGGCGGCAACGTTCACGAGCGAACCGCGACGGTCTGTCCTGGCGCCTTCCGCACGCGCGAGTAGGAGCAGTCCAGCCGAGAGAGTCGCTTTCCGCGCCGGCTCGCCCTCGTTCTGGCACGCTTTCGGCGAGGCAAAGAGCGTGCCGCTGCTGACCGCTGATCTCGACTGGAACGTGCTCACTTGGATCGAGTTCGTTCGGGGCGCCACGGCATACCGAGATCACTTCTCGCGACAGGCCCGAGAAGACGCTGCCTACTTGGCGTGCTACCGCGCCCTTCGCCGCGAGGATTCGATGCTGGCCCGAGTGGGTCGTAGCCGCGAGATCGTGACCTTTCTCAACGCTTGGGCATGTCGGCTCGACTCGAAGAAGGCGCCGGCCGTATTCCGTGGCTGGATCTACGCCCACGGATCAGAACTTGAGGAGCTTGGGCTTGTTGCCCTGACGGATCGCGATGTGCCAAGCCTCAGCCGCGAAGTTGATGGCTTGTACGACAGCGTGATCGCGCTCCGATCAGAGCTCCACAATATGAGTGACGCAGCAGCCTCCAAGGTGCTCCACCAGCTCGTGCCTGATCTGTTTGTGATGTGGGACAAGACCATCAAGCAAGTGGCGATGATGCAGGGCTACGGCCGCTACTCGGGGTTTCTTGTGGCAATGCATGAACTGAGCCGGCGCCTCCTCGATCAAGCCGACATGACTCGGGACGAGGCAGAGGTCTACCTCCAGCGAGAGCTCGGCTACTCCACGAGGAAGACGTTCGCCAAGTACGTCGATGAAGCGAACTGGTACTGGACCGTCGGCCGCTACAGCGCCCTTCACGGCGCTCAGTAGGGCCTGCGCCCGCCTGCGCGCTCTCTCTTCGCGCGACAAGCGCTTCGCAGCGGGCCTGTCGACCCCCGCTGCGATCCTGGGAATGCGACAGAGGCGGAGCGGTGGCGTAGGTTGCGCGCGTGGCGGACTGGGTGACGATCTCCTCGCTGGCGACGGCTGCTGGCACGCTCGCTCTGGCCGGCGCGACGTTCTCTGCTGTGCGCTCGTCCAACCGCTCGGCACGTATCGCCGAGCTGGCCCTTCAAGAGCAGCGACGCCCGGTTCTGATCAACGGGCGCCTCGATGATCCCGTCCAGAAGATCATGTTCGCCGACGGTCACTGGATCCACGCCTAGGGCAGCGAGGCGGTGGTCGAGGAGGAGGACGGCACGCTCTACCTCGGGCTCGCGCTGCGCAATGCCGGCGCAGGCATCGCCGTGCTGCAGGGCTGGCATCCGTGGACGGAGGTTGTGCGCTCCGATGTCGGCCATCGCCCCGCAGAGGAGTTCCGCCGCCAGATCCGCGACATCTACGTTGCCCCAGGTGACGTCGGCATGTGGCAGGGCGCTCTGCACGAAGCGGATGGCGACCTCACGGCCGAGCTACGCGCGGCCCGGTCCGAACGGCGGGGGTTCGCAGTGGACCTGCTCTATAGCGACCAGGTCGGAGCCCAGCGAACGATCAGCCGGTTCGCGATCACGCCGGCCGGCCACGACCGCTGGCTGGTCAACGTCGGGCTGCACTGGAACCTCGACGACACCGGACCTCGCTGACGCCACAACGACGGCTCGCGCTGGGCGGTGAGCCGCACCGCGCGTCGTTGCTGTGCCCCGCCAGATGTCCGTGCGGGTTTGCGCGAGGAGCGCTACTCGGGGGCGGCGGTGGGGTGGAGGTTGCCGACGGACGAAGGTCAAGAGCCAGGGTCGGTGTTGCCGACGGCGCCGGGCCAGCCGAGTTCGCGGACGCGGTCGATGACCTCGGCCGGGCGCGGGCCCGTCAGCGCGAGGTCGCCGCCACAGGCCACCCGATCGACGCCTCGCCGGCGCACATCCGCGACCACCGCCTGGAACGCGGTGAGGTGACGTGCACGTCGGAGACGAGCGCGGCGCCCAACGCTGCCTTACGACGTCACCGCCTGGCATACGATGCCGACCCGCTTGGTCGTGCCGACCGGCTCGCCCTTGCGGACCTCGTAGGTGAGGTGCGCCGCGCGCAGACGAGCGGCCGTGACGGCCGGCAGCTCGGGCGATGTGAAGCCGCCCTCGATGCGCACGCGGCGGCTGGCGACGAGCAGCAGCTCCCTGACGCGGAACTCCCGCCCGGGTAGCCCGCTGGATGGGCAGGAGACCAGCGCCGTGCGCATCTCCGTGCGCGCCGGCGACCGCGTCAAGGTGACCGTCTTGGTGACCAGCGCGATCGTCCGCGGCAGCAGCGTGCCCACCCGGATCGGGTGCCCGATGAGCGAGCGCCCGGCGGCGACGACGTAGGGCGATCGCACCGGGCCCTCGAGGATCGCCTGCGACTCGAGCGTCGCGCACACGGTCGCGGGCGTGAACGTGGCGCCGGCGGGCAGCCGGCGATCCCATGAGTAGTTGATCGTCGCCGAGGTGGACCGGTTGATCTGGACGCCGGGGGCGTAGCCGAAGCCGACCTCGGCCTCCTCGGGATGCGGGCGGAACAACCCGGCGACGTACATCCCGGGCGGGCACGTGAGCACGCTCTGCAGGGTCGTGTCGCGCGGGTCGGCGTCGCCGAGCGTCAGGGTGCGGCTCACGAGCGCGAAGCCCGCGGGCAGCACGGTGCCCGGGCGGATGGGCGCGCCGATGAGGTAGGTGCCGCCGCCGATCGTCACCGGCGAGGCGAGCGGCCCGAGCTGGACCTGCTGAGCCGGGTCGGCCGACGCGGCGGCGGGAGCGAGCGCGGTCGCGCCCAGCGCGGCGACGATGATCAGGCGGCGACATGACATACCCGCCATCCTCGCCCGCCGACCGGCGCCCGCTCGGTGACCGCCCTCACCGAGCGTCGGTGACGTTGCTCAGCCTGGCAACAGCCCGAACAGCGGCAGCACGAGTGCCGCGGCGCCCGAGCGCCACACGGTGTTCAAGGTCGCCTCATCGGCAGACGCACTCGCAGTGGCCTGACCGAAAACAAGCCGGCCTGTTCCGCGCGATCTCGCAGCGGCTGGCGCCGGTCGTGACGATCGATCTCGCCACCGGCCCGCTTGAAACGCGCAGTCTCGCTTCGCGCGATTTGCGCGAGCGACGGCCGCGTCACGACAGACGCCTGCCCGTCGTCGAAATGGGCACAGGCGATGCGGCAGCGAAGATGCTCGCTCTCCGCGGTTTCCAGGTTGCCGCGCCGCCGATTGCGCCGAGTGCGGTAGCAGGTCAGGCGTGCCGGCAATCTGAGGGCGGCGCGGATGTGACCGCGAACGTCAGCTCGCGTTGGGCTTCCAGGTCGCCTTGGGCGATGAGCGCGGCGATGACGATCAGGCTTCGGTCGCGCAGGCTGAGCTCGTCGTCGGTCCACGCGTTCGCGGCCGACTGGATCGCCTCCTCCCCGAGCCGGTCGCCGACCGCGTCGGCAAACCAGCCGGGGACCTGTTCGGGGGTGATGTGGAACTGGCTGGCGTAGGCATGGAGCCCGCGCTGATAGCGAGCGGTGTCGGAGTTGTCGCTCATGGAAATTCATCGGGCGAGGAACGACTGCACGGCGGTGGCGATCCGCCATGGCTCGGTGAGATCCCACTCGGCGTAGCGCTCGGACACCTGCTCAATCAGCGTGCCGATGATCTGCTCGGCGGCCTTGCCCTCGGCTGACAGCCGCTGCGTCTCGGATTCGAGCCACTGGATGTAGATGTGGTAGGCGTCGATGAGCTCCGCGCCGCCGAGCTCGCCGTGGCCGGGAACCACGATCTCGGGCTGGAGCCCCTTGAGCTCGTCGAGCACCGCCATCCATCGATCGCCGTCGACGTCGACGTCATAGGGCGGGAAGTAGGGGAAGATCGGCAGGAACCGGTCCTCGACCAGATCGCCGGCGAAGAGGATCCGCTCGGCGGGAAGGAAGATGGTCTGGTCGCCGCGCGAATGGGCTGGGCCGCGAGTTCGCATGTGCACCAGGCGGCCGCCGAGGTCGAGGTCGCAGCCTGCGTCGTAGATGATCTGCGGGTCGACGAACTCGACGCCCTCGAGCTCGCGCGTTGCGTCGTCGCTGAACGTGCGGAACTGCTCGAGGTAACCGGCGGCCTTCTGACGGAACTCGTGGTGCTGGACGCGGTTGTACAGGAGCGTCGCGTCGGTGAAGGCCTGCGCGCCGAAGCCGTGCTCGGGGTGGAAGTGCGTGAGCGTGACCAGCAGCTGCCGGTCGCCGGCAAGCTGTCGAGCCGCGGCGTAGGTGTGGGCGCCACTGCGGGGCCCGAAGCCGGTGTCGACGACGAGCGCCGCGCGCCGGCCTAGGATGATCCCGATGTTCGGGACCAACGGCACGCGGCCGTCCGGGATGACGTAGACACCGTCGGCGATCTCCTGGGGGCTTCCGCTGACGACCGGCGGGGGAACCTGATGTCCGAGCGTCGGGGAGAAGGTCTGATCGGTCATGAGATAGTCAGCTCCTCGTAGCTTTCACGCAGCAGCGCGATGCCGTCTTGCGCGTCTTTTTCGTTGGCGAGTGGCTTGCTGACCCAGTTGGAGAACCACTCCTTGGCCCGTCCTGCGGTCAGCACCTGCGCGCGTCGGTCGTCGGGGAGCGGAAGGTCGAGCGTGCGGCAGTCCGAGTGAACATGCCCGAGCTCGTGGTCCTCGAACACGATTGCGGTGGCGCCCCGCGGGGTGATTTGCGTGCTGACGCCGGGCCAGGTTGCGACCTCGTCGAGGACGGATGCGGGGGGTAAGGCGGGATTCATGGCTGTCTCCTTCGGGCGACTAGGCGAGGCCGATCTGCCGCGCCTGCTGAGCGGAGTCCCAGAAGGCGGAGATAGCGATGAGCCGGTCGCCCTCCCACTTGCTGGTCTGGCCGAGCTCGACGTCGAATGCCTCCCCTGTCGGAGCGATCACCGTGCCGTCGGGCAGGGTCATCTCTCCAGTAAAGGTCCCGGTTGCACGGGTGATGACGGTGATCCAGTCGCCGCTTCCGAACTGGATGGGGTACGGGAGGTCCACGTGCATGTCGGGAAAGGTGCGGAGCAGCTGCTGCATCGCCGCGGAATGCGCCTCGCGTCCATAGACCGGCTCGGCGAGCCCGGTGATGTACGCGACCATCTCGGGATGGTGCACCGCGTCCACAGCGACAAGGTCGCGGGAGTTGAAGGCCTCATCGCCGTGCTCCATGAGCGCGAGCAGGTGTGCGGTCCGGCTGGTGTTCTGGGTCGTGGTAGCCATGAGAGCTCCTTTGTTGGTGTGTCAGTTCACGGTCGACGTCGTGGGCGCAGCGCGTCGGTCCGGGCTGGCGTCGTCCGCGTTTGCCCATCCGGGCGGGACGATCAGGACCGGTCGACGCGGAGCGCTGGAGGACGTGGGTCGAGACACTCCCCACGAAGGCACGGACGCCCGTCAGCCCGCGTGCTCCGAGCACCACCCCGTCGACGTCGAGCTCGCTCGCCTCGCCGACGATCGCGTCGGAGACGTCGCGGTCATCCGCGACCGGGAAGCCGAGGCTGCCGGCGAGCCGGGCTCCGTGCTCCGCCAGCTTCTGCGCCTGCTGCGCCGAGTGGTCATCCACCTCGGAGGCATCGGTCGCGACCGCCAGTGGTCCGCCGAACCGCGCGGCGTGCAGCGCCGACACCATCATCGGCTCCCACACGGAGAGCACGATGGCTTCGACGACGGAGCCGGCGAGCAACTTGGCGGCCGTGGCGATCGCGGCATCCGCGCCGTTCGAACCGTCGTAAGCGACCAGCACCTTCACGGGATCTCCTTCCTTCGGACTCGGTGCCGATCAGGCTGCGGCGGTTGCCGTGTCGTACGAGAACGCCGCGGCGTAGTCGGTTGCGAACACTTCGAACGAGCGTGGCGGCCGGCCGAGCAGCGAGGCCACGTCGTCGGTGACGTAGTCGCAGTCGCCTTCGGCCATCAGGGCGACCGCCCTGGCGTTGTCCTCAGCGACGCTTTCCCCCAGACCGACGTCGAGCATCGCCTGCCGTTGCTCCTCGAACGTGATCGAGTGGAACGCGATCAGCCGGCCGAGCACCTTCGACAGCACCGCCGCCACCTCGGTGGCGGAGAGCACCTCGGGCCCCGTGGGCCAGTAGGTCTGTCCCACGTGGGCAGCGGGTGCAGCAGCGATCTCGGCGGCGACAGCGCCGACGTCGCGCGCGTCGATGTGCCCGATGCGGCCTTCGCCAGTGGCGGTGCTGAAGCTGCTCGTGTTGGCGATCCCGGGCGCCATCATCAGGAAGTTCTGCATGTAGGCGTTGTTTCGCAGCAGCGTGTAGCCGAGGCCCGAGGCGATCAGCGCGTTCTCGATCTCGGCCTGGTTGCGGCGTCTCGCGATGGGCGAGTCCGCCGACGCTTTGCTGGTGATCTTCACGACGTGCCCGGCCCCGGCTCGGACAGCGCTGTCGATGACGTTCAGCTCCTGGCGCGGGATCGCTGGACTGACGAGCACCACGCTCAAGACGTCCTGCATCGCCGCGTCGATCGTCGCCGGATGCTCCAGATCACCCTCGACGACTTCGACTCCCGCGCGGGCCAGCGTGGCCGCCTTGTCCGGAGCGCGGACCAGGATCCGCACCGGCTCTCCGCGTTGAGCGAGCACGCGCGCCGCCTCTGAGCCGACCTTGCCGGCAGTCGTGACGAGGATCATGGGGGCTTCTCCTTTCGGCCTGACGTCCATCGCCGGGGAGCGTCACACCCGGAGATGTGATCCGGCATCGCATCAAGCCGGTGAGATTCCGGCCCGTGCCCGTGGACCGCTAGGGCCCGTGCGAGGACGGAGAGAGCAGGCCGAGCTCCCGCGCTCGCTCGACGGCGTCGGCGCGCCGGTGGACGCCGAGCTTGGCGTAGAGGTGGCGTAGGTGCGTTCGGATCGTGTTGAGCGACACGAACAGCTCGGCGGCGATCTGCGGAGCCTGCAGGTTCGTCGGGAGGTATCGCAGGACGCGGAGCTCGCTGTCTGTGAGTGGTTCATGGAGCGGCTCGGCGCTCTCCGGCCGCACGCGCGGAGCGTGGCCGGACAGGAGGTCCAGGATCTCGGCCATCAGGGAGGCGTGGTTGGTGCGAGACCGCGAGTGGCGCTCGAGCAGCTCTCGCGCAGGGAAGAGCAGGAACGGCAGCAGCAGCCCGTCGGGCTCGGCAAGGTCAAGCGCGCGTTCGAGCGTGCGAGATGCAGCGCCGTGATCGCGCAGCGCGTCTCGGGCGGTCGCCTCCAGCAGCAGCGCCTGCGCCTCCCACCGAGGGTCCTCCATCGGCGTGGAGCCGTCGAGGATCGGCGCCAGCGCGGCGACAGCGCCCTGCGGATCGTCCTGAGCGAGGGTCAGCGCGGCACGAACAAGGCGCATCTCGGCGGTTTCCCTGACGTCGTCGTCCATCTCGGCGAGGGCTTGCCGCACCCGTTCGGTCTCGCCGGTCTGGACAAGCATCTCCAGGTTCGCCGCACGCGCGCGTCTGGCGAGGATGTGCGGAGTGATCAACAGTCGCTCGATGCGCTCGACGGCGCGGTACGCGGACGCTGCCTCGGCGTGTCGGCCGCGGGCGAACTCCAGCAAGGCGCGGGTGGCGTAGAGCGTCAGCGCGGTCGCCGGTTGCGCGAAGTGGCGCAGGGCGCGTTCAGCCCGGTCCAGCCGTGGCGCTGCCTCCTGCAGCCGCCCGCGCCAGAGGGCCACGCTGCCGAGCGCGATGTGCGCGGCGGCGTTGGGGGCTGCGGTCTCCTCCCAGCCGTGCTTGCGCGCCAGGTCGATCGCCTGCCTGGCGCGTGCCTCCCCCTTCGGCTGAGAGAGAAAAACGCTCAGAAGCCCCAGGTGCGCGAGCGCCTGCAGCTCGAGCAGCGGCGTGCCGAGGCGCCGGGCTTCGGCGAGCGCCCGCTCGAGATGCCGCTCTGCCGCTTCGAATTGACCCGCCCAGGTTTCGGCGCTTCCGAGGTCGGCTAGCGCCGTGATTCGTAAGTCCTCGCCGAGCCCGAACTCGACAGCCTCCGCCGCCTCGTCCCACGCGAGCAGTCGCCGTGCCTCCTCGGCGACGGACTGGACGTCGTTGCGTGCCCGGGCCAGCGCCAGCCGCACGAGCGCAAGATGGACCCGGAAGCGCCCGCGACGCTCCTCCGGCACGGACGCCGACGTGCGCGCCGCCAGTTTCAGGTACCGCTCGGCCTCGTGCAGTGACCCCGCCGCCCGCTTGTCGCCCGCGGCCAGGGCCGCCAGCTCGGCGTTCGCCGCGACCATGCTGGCGGGAAACCGCGACAGGAAGTCGCGGGCGGTTGCGATCCGACCCTCGACATACAGGCCACGCCAGCTATCCGTGAGCAGCCGGGCCGCGAGCGCCCAGTCCTCCGCAGACTGGGCGTGAC
>Ga0066710_100007485_pt1 | contig 10434 bp, 7 predicted proteins | sample GraSoiAngelo_159_FD_79666 | JGI IMG/M metagenome (GOLD analysis project Ga0066710, IMG submission 79666) | Grasslands soil microbial communities from the Angelo Coastal Reserve, California, USA - 14_1009_16_40cm | ecosystem: Environmental > Terrestrial > Soil > Grasslands | place: USA...
ATGCCGGCATCTTTCATCCTGCGGCTCCATTGAATGTTGTTTGCCTCATCAAACCTTGCCTTTAACTCAAGAAAAACGGTCACTTTTTTATCGTTCTTTGCAGCGCTGATCAAGGCATTGGCGATATGTGATTCAGACGCTACCCGGTACAAAGCAATATATATCTCCGTTACATCCGGGTCGATGGCCGCCTGGTTAAAAAATGATAGAATGGGGTTATAGGACTGATAGGGCAGGTGGATCAAGACATCTTTGGAGCTGATCAAATTAAAAATGTCAGCACTTGTTGTGGAATAGTTTTTGACCGGTTCCTGCTTTTCATACGATAATTTTTTTCCAAACGTGGGGAGCGAAGCCAGGTCTTTCAAGTTATGATACCGGCCACCTGCAAATATCTCATCAAGACTTATATCGAGAACCGAAGCCAAAAATAATTGGATACTCTTCGGCATCCCACTTTCAAATAGAAATCTTGAAGGGGGTCCAAATTTTCTTTTACTTAGTTGTCTTTCTATCTTGTTTATGAGGTCAATATTATACTCGTCTTCAAGATTCAATTCAGCATCCCGGTTTATTTTAAAGCTATAAACACGTAATATTTCGAAGCCAGGGAAAATAGTTTGCATGTTTTCCCTTATAATGTCATCAATGAAAATCACGTAATGAGTATTGTCAATGGGTGATAAGGTAAAAAAACGCGGCAGCTTATCAGATGGGATGTTTACAATGGCGTGCCATATCAGTTCTTCTCCTGGCTTCCTTAAGGCGATAGTAAAATACAATTGATTATTCTCGGGACTAAATTTCTTTTTGCCATCCAGTAAAATGGGTTGAATAAAAGATAAGGTCTGCGATAGGAAAATTTCAGCTATCTCCGGCTTGTGTTCTGGTCTAACAGGGTCGTTGTAATAAAGATAAATATCGTTTTCTCTGAGCGATGGCAAAATTCCTTTCAATAAAATGCTGCCGAATTCTTCCAATTGACTGCTTACTTCATTTTGAATTTTTTCTATCACCTCGGTAGACCACTCATCCCTGATTTTTTTCTGCGTTTTATTTTTCAAAGAGGCGAAGGCAAGCACTGCCGGGTAACGAACACGGAAGAATTCATCAAGATTAGACGAGAAGATAGACAGAAATTTCAATCGTTCAAATAAAGGAACCGTCGTCGAAGCAGCTTCCTGCAATACCCTGTAATTGAAACCGAGCCAGCTTAGTTCCCTGTTGTAAAACATTCCTCATTGTTTTATAGAGGTGACGTGGTTGGGTTTGTAATGACTGTTGTGTGTCCGGGTCCCTGGGTAAAAACGGCTATAGTAAATGCAATCACTGAAATCACAATACCGGCCATGAAAATATTGTAGGCGAGCCTCAAAAATTTATATTTTTTCCCCAGCACTACACCTAAATAATACACATCTTTAATTAGTGTTCCATATAAATAATCCGGGTCACGCATCATGATACCCATGCCCCAATTAAAATCCTCCAGGGTCGACTTATAAAAATTTCCAAAGAACAACAGGTTTACTTTTTTATTGGTAATGTCTTCTTTGGAAAATTTTCCACCCGTAACCGTAGGCCTCGTAGCAAGAATAGAAAGAACGATCACAATAACAGAAGAGGTGAGAAAGACGATAGTGGGGATTACAAGGAAGGGATCTGTTTCAAATTTTCGGAAAAGAACTGATATGCTTACTGAAATAATAATGGCATTCACTGATATTAATATATTAGCCTTTCTATCCGCCATTTCACTTAACCGTAAATGATTTGAAGAAGAGACTCGAAGCATAGTTTGTATGCCTTTTGAGATCAGGTTACTTGTTTCCTTATTTGTCTTAGCATTGCCCTGTATTTCGGTGCCTAAAAAATGACCTTCATCAACTTTTACCGTGTGTTCGGCAATCTTTCTCTTCAGCCGTTCAATATTCTCTTGTTTGCCTTTATTTAATAACTCAATACAGTAAGATGTATAATACTGATGTTTTTCCATGAATTCAAGGGTGCTTATATCCCAGTCCGTTTTAGACAGCTCATTGTCCATCGTAGCCTCTCGCCTGACCTTTTTGTTGGTTTTCTTAAAATCTTTTGTGCCCAGGTGATAGGTGTCGGCATCGCAAACAATTTGCTGCGGTAAGGTTACGGGGTCAACGGAGCGTTTTGTTGCCAGTATACATCCTTCCACCACGGATATTAATTCGGGATCAGGAAAATTGGCTTGCATAAATGATTTCATTAGTTCGACGCTCTTTTCCTCATGTACATCCGGCCTCGTAAAAAGATGACCCGTATCATGAAACCAGGCCGCGATATATACAGCCATCATCTCTTTTTCGGTAAGCTTATAATGCGCAGCAATTTCTTCGGTCCGCTTCACGATCTCCAGTGTGTGTTCCAATGAATGAAAAATAAGTTTAGGTTTCTTATTGGCCTCAAAGAGTTTTGTGACATGATCTTGTACCTGCTTATAGACGTTGTTGATCATATTTCCAGATTTAGAAAGTAAGATTGATTTTTGTGCCAACTGAAAAATTGGCAAGCTTTTCCTCTTCCGAGAAACCAATGGTAGCGGAGATGATCACCAATTTAAATGGTATAAAATAAAGACCACCACCATAGGCATCATGCCATTTCGTTGATGACTCATTTTTGATCCATACCCTTCCCACATCATTAAAAAGGACAAGACCAAGAGTGCCTGGAAACAGGTAGGATTTTACATCCTTCAGTTTTATTCTTGCTTCAAGGCTGTTGTACGCAATGGATGAACCCGAAAACCTTGTTTTTCTGAACCCACGTAAAAAATTGTTGGCGCCTAAATTGAGCGCCTGGAAATATTCAAAATTTTTACTGAAGATGTGACCTCCTCCAATGCGAGCGACGGCAATGAAGTTCGCCGCTTCGCTGATACTTGCATACACGCTCATGTCTGACGTAAGTGTGGTAATATTATTTGAATGCTTCGTAAGACCCGCCATCGAGATAAATTCGGTATTCCATTGTACGCCTCTGGTGGGAAAAAGTTCGTTGTTCAGATTGTTGAAGGTAACAGCCAGCTTCCCTCCGAAATAAGTTTTTTTGGAGTACACGCTCAAAGAATCCAGTCCAAACAAGGAGGGCTTTGATAAGATCCTGCCGGTATTGTCTGCAGCATGATTCCAGTAGTGAAAAGTGGTTGGTCCCAACATGATGTACAGCCTGTCAAAAAATCGACGCCGAAAAAGCATTTCTGCCTCAGCCTCATTATACCGGGTACGATAGAATTTCAGATCATGTTGGGGATCGATTTTTGTTTTATTGCCAAGGCCGAAGAAATTATTTAATGTTGGATTTACATAATCGATACTGATCAGGATATCATTATTGCGGAAAAAATGATTGAATTCACCCTTGTATCCAACACGGTAAGCCCCTTTGCCTAATGCGTATAGCGTGGTCAAACGCTGATCGGTGGCATAGGGCAAATTTCTGAAACCAAATGTTCTTCTGAAAAAGCCTAAACCAGCAAATGGTCCATCTTCAACATTGTAACCGAGATTTAGCCGGGGAAAGCGATTGATATTGTAATTAAAGCCCAAAATGTTGTAGTAATTAACAGGAGGCTCTTTAGAAAATAGATTTCTTGTCCTGCTTTTGTGCTCAATAAAATTTTTTTCTGTGGCAACATCATAAAGGTAATTTATTACATGTCCCTTTATATTAAACGTATCATTTCCTTTTCCTCCCACAAGACTAACTCTTATGCGCGACCTGGCGGTTGAATCTATTTCAAAGTTGTCGTCGTCATTTAACCCGTACAGCCGTATGTCTTTGGTTACGCGGGGATCAAAAATTCTATCGTACATCAGAAAGCTTGTGTCAGTCTTAGCTTTTCTTGCGTAAACTTTTACCTCCAATTTTTTTCCAATGCCGGTCACTTTGAAATATTCTTTTTCATTGCTTCCCACTACATTTACTCTTTTAGAAATGAAGCGGTAATACTTCATGGCCGGGCCCTCCAAAATATTTCTGCGACTGATCAGTTTACCAATAATAACTGAACTGTCTATTTTAAAGATGGGCGGCGGCAATTGCTTTATGGACGAGATAATTACCGAATCAGTTAGTGTTTTTTGAAAATCTGCAATTTCCTCTTTCCATTCATCAGCGTCAACATCGTTTAAAAATAAACGATCAAAATCTCTGGCTGGCCAGCTTAGCCAGTTTACTTTTGGAATATTGTAGCGAAAGCCTCTCAGCACTTGCAAACTCCTTAATGAGGCTATCCCGAGTATGACGCCATTCGAACGGAAAAACGCCTGGTCCCTATCTTTAGGAATTGGATAATATAATTTTCCTTTGCCAGTGTCTGTGATTGCCCACCTCCATTGATCAAAATGACGATCAAAATCACCAATAAGAATATCCAACAACCTGGCCCGCAGAACCATTAGCTGGTCAGCGCGATGCTTGTTATCTTCTGTCAGCTTATCGAATACTTTAATAGTGCTTCTTGTTTGTTCGCCATGGCGGGAAGGATCTTTTTCCTCAAGCGTGCAGACGGTGTTTGCAAAAAGCGGTCTATAAAAACCAAAGGCTGGATCATCAGGAACAAAAAATAATTCTGGATTCGCTGTTACAATATTCAATGCTCTGGCCATGGTGGGGATCGCTAATGGTGCATAAGGATGAGATGAAGAAATGAAATCTTGCACCAGGTCCGCTGCCAGTGTATTGCGGAAGGTCTCGGGAATCGCATTGGCAGGGTTTTTATCAATACTTCTCAATTTCCACTCTTTTCCACTTGGGTCGGCGAGTGTCAATGATTTGGTTTGCTTGCCGCCCCCCAAGCTTATGATTCTTAAGCCGCCTTTTTCCGCGTGAATGTTCAATACTTTCATCGCAACTTGTGTCGACCATTCCTGGCGATAATTGGTCCCTACCATGATGCGTTTGACCCAGCCCGCACTGTCATATTTATCACTGGCGGAGATATGGATGGTATCTTTATATTTAATTGTTTCAGGAGCGGTAATTTTTCTTTTTGTGGAATCGGCAACAGGCTCGGGAATTTTTGAAAAGTTCTGAATGACCGCTGAATAAACCATTTTCGCTGAATCTTCCGCTGTGTAAAAGCTCACTCTCACGTTCTTATTTGTGGAAATCTCCAGGACTGCAAAGCCATTAATAGAAGTAGCAAATGGTGTCTTTTTGTTTTTGGAAACCCTATTGTGTTTTGATCCTCCACCACTCACGATATAGTTATAGCTGCTGTCTTTGATCAATGCCAGGCTATGCTCATGCCCGGCCGTAAAAATCACGTTAGGGTATTTTTTTGCTACTTTTTCTACTGCTCCGATCATTTCAGTATAAAAGGGATGCTTCAGATCCTGCGGAGTGCCAAATACACTTCTCACAATTGGATAAATCGACCCCAGGCCCGGCAGCGGTATGTATAGTTTTGGATTGATATCAGTGAAGGGGAAAATATGTTGCTTTAATTTAAAATACCCTCCATGTGCGCCATTACTTCTAAAAGTGTGATGCCCCGCAAGGATGATAAGTTTTTTTGAATTCCGGCTGAATATATCATCAAGCTCGGTAAGCACCTCATCTTTGGTTTTGTAATCGCAGTCGGATTCAACTTCAGGTTTGTCATATGGGTGTATCCACCACTGTGTGTCGAACATTACCAGCGTCACATCGGGGGATAGCGAAACTTCAACTGGACCAGGACACCCATCTTTAGGATAAAATTCTACATTCTTTTTTCCTAGCTGGTCCACATACAATTGTTCACGAATCACAGTTTCCCAGCCATTTTTCCCACCATTTTCCCAATCATGATTACCGGGTATCATGTAAATTTTTGCCGGAGTATTATCAGCAATAGATAATTCTGAATCTAGCACACTTCTCGATGCCATGTAGTAACTATATTGTTCATCAGGTAAACCGGTTTTATACAAATTATCACCGAGGTAAAGAATAGTTGTCTTAGCATCCATTGGGATCAATTGCCTGATGGCATCCACAACCGGATGATGGCCACGTGTCAATTCGCCGGCATCGCCAATCAGTATGATCCGGGCCTCGATCGTATCTTTTTGTCCCAGTGCCGACGAATAAAAACAAATAAGGCTGACCACGATGCAAAAGAGTTTCATTGCTGGTTAAGTTTATGGTACTTAAAAAAAATGATATCAGCAGCACTACCTTTTTCAGCCGACTCATTAGAAATGATAAGGTCGCCATTGGTGGAAAATGTGAGACCCTCTGGCTGTTTGAAAAGCGACGGATTAATTTTATAAGTATTTTTTACCGAATGGTCTTTGTTCAAAATTACAAGGGCATGGTTGACCGATGCAATGATGTACAGCTCACCTGTCAGGGGATGAATGGCCGCCGCAGACGGTTTGAACCTTGCATCGTCGTCCCCAAGCTGCGTTCTTATTTTTGAAGTTTCAATAGTAAACGAAGGGGAAAAAGAATTGTTTGACGGATCGAAGGCCCAACTAGTGACTTCCTTTTTTTTATCGTCTTCGCAGTTTTTGCAGATCAGGATCAGTTGGCGCAGGGAGCTATCATAAAACAGCGTCTCAAATTCATTTTTGGCAGTTTGTGGTATGGCAAAAGATTGGAGTGATACTGAATCACCGGAAGAAAACTTAAATTTTTCAATTACGCCTTTGCTTTTCAGGACAAAAAAAGAGCTGTCGACACGAGCAATATCTTCATAATCGCCAGCCGAAGAAAATTTCCATCTTTCAATTTGTAACGGGGTTCCTAGATGTATCTTGAACAACCATCCCTTTTCATCTTGAATCGCAAAAATCGCTGAGTCTTTGGGATAATAAACGACTCCTGAAATTTCATCCAAAACTTCGGGCAGCTTGTACATGTAAGGCTTGCTGAAATCATATCCAGGGGGGTTGCTATAGAAGGTATTCTTCTTTGCGTGGCAAGAAGCGAGACAAACAACGAGGTTTACAAAGACAGAAATTGTAAGGCTGCAAAAAACAAAATTCTTGACTCGTGGAGGATGCCAGTATATCATATCACCAATTCTTCTATTCGTAATGGTATAAGTTACATAAAAGTTCTGCCAAAGCATTAAAAAAACTTCAAGGCTATTGATCGAATAAAGACAACACAACGGGTAATCATTGTACGGACACTGCTATCCAGAAGTTTTTTTGGGTAAACAGAAAATTGGGAAGTATTAAAATTCCTAAATTTTTATGAAGAATAATAATGTCACGTGCCCGTTTGCTTGTTCTTTACATGAGTTTGAAAAAACTTGCACACCGGTCTGATTCCACAAACTTCGCATTTCGGTGTTCGAGCTACGCAAATATATCTTCCATGGAGGATAAGCCAATGGTGAGCTTTGTGAATATATTGCACGGGAATATTGCTGACTAGTTCTTTCTCTATGGCAAAAGGTGTCGAAGCCGATCGCGAAACAAGACCGATCCTTTTGCTGACTCTCATCACGTGCGTGTCAACAGCCATGTTGGGTTGCCGATCAATGACCGACGTAATAACATTCGCCGTCTTTCTTCCTACCCCCGGTAGTTGAATCAATTCCTCCCTGGTCATTGGGATCTTGCCGTTAAAATTTTCGATGACGGCTTTAGCCATGCCGATGAGATGTTTTGTTTTGTTATTCGGGTAAGAAATGCTCTTTATCAGCGGAAACAGGTCACCAAAGCGGGCTTTGCTTAAAGAATGAACATCCGGATATTTTTCGAATATCGCTGGCGTCGTCATGTTCACTCGCTTGTCTGTGCATTGGGCTGACAGGATCACCGCTACCAAAAGCTCATAAGGATCATCATCATAAATCAATTCAGTTTCTGCATGAGGATCATGTTTTTCAAAATAGTCGATAACGAACTGGTAGCGTTGCTTGCGGGTCATACTGCAAAGTAAATGCAGATGGTGCAAGGAACAAGGAACAGAAATTTACAACGAGTGCCACGTTTCGTTGAAAGTCGAGTTACGAGAACTCCGAATTTCAGAGAGCCACGTTGAAGAATAAACTGAGCACCTCAGGATAAACTTTGAAGTGGTGGAAGTCGTAAGGGTTATTGCTATAGTAAAGTTGATTCCAAAAGCTGCGCACAAAGAGTGATTGAATCTTTGGAGTCACAAAAACATTCGCAGTCTTGTTACTTCACGACTTCTTTAGCGTTTTTTCTTGCGTAGTTTAAAATATTCAAAACAATGCGGGTTCGCGGTGATTTTTTGATCCCGTCGAGCCGTTCCAGTGAAGTTTTTAAAACAGCAAGTTTTTCGCGCAGGGTCCAGTCCTGCTTGAGCGCACTTTCAATTGCGGTTGTTTGTTTTTCAGAGGTTTCTTTGTATAGATACAATAAGAGATCCTCAGGGGTAAAATTTGCCATGTGCAAGCATTAATGTCCAAAAAAAATAGTGTCCTAGTGAGTAAATGTGAAACGTCCGATATATAAACGGGTATTAAATAGCCTTATTGTGTGAAAACGGGAAAAATCGACCTTTTACTGACGAGCTTCGCAAACGGTTAATTACCAGCACACTTAGTGACCGGGAATAAGAAAAAGGTCCTCCTTGTCCCGCTTCATGTAATATTTTTCACGGGCGTATTTTTCCAACATGGCCGGGTTATTTTTTAAGTTTTCCAGTACCTCTTTTTCTTTATTTATCTGTTCAGTATAGTATTTTTTACTTTTTTGGAGTTCTCGCAATTCCTGCCTGTGGTGACTCATCGTGAAGACATCTCTCTCATCAAAGAAGAGCATCCACACTGTAAATGCTGAAAAGGCAATGAAAAATTTATTTCGTAACAACGGCGGGAGTTGGTTTAGTAATTTCATAAATCAGATTTGAGGTTCGAGGCTGAAATTTGAAGTTGACGCTAATTTCCGTCATCGTCAAGCATCAAGCAGTCATTTTCCAAATTTAATTTTTCCTTTTGGATATACGGCGGAAAATCCTAACAATTCTTCAACACGAAGCAACTGGTTATATTTTGCCATTCGGTCGGTGCGGCTGGCGCTGCCTGTTTTTATCTGGCCACAGTTTAGCGCTACTGCCAGATCTGCTATAGTTGTGTCTTCTGTTTCACCACTGCGGTGGCTCATGATGGTGTTGTAGCTATGATGTTGAGCCAAGGTCACTGCATTGATCGTCTCTGTAACAGTTCCGATCTGGTTCACTTTTACAAGCAATGCGTTAGCCACTCCCTTGTCAATTCCTTCCTGCAAGCGGGTAACATTTGTCACAAACAGATCATCACCCACCAACTGAATCTTGTTACCCAACTTCTCCGTTAATAGTTTCCATCCTTTCCAATCATCTTCGGCCATGCCATCTTCAATAGAGACGATTGGATAATTTTTTACCCAGTTGGCCCAATAATCGACCATTTTTTCTATGCTTAATTTTTTGCCGTCCGATTTATGAAAGTGATAAACTTTTTTGGCTCCATCATACATTTCACTCACGGCTGGATCCATGGCAATCGAAATCTGTGTCCCCGATTTAAAACCTGCGGTGCTGATAGCTGTCATTACTGTGTCAATAGCTTCCTCATTACTTTGAATGTCCGGAGCAAATCCCCCTTCATCACCAACATTAGTGCTGTAGCCTTTTTTCTTCAACACTGATTTCAGTGCATGAAAAACTTCAATACCCCAGCGCAATCCTTCACTGAATGTTTCAGCTCCGATTGGCATGACCATAAATTCCTGGAAGTCTATTTTATTGTCGGCATGTGCACCACCATTTAAGATGTTCATCATGGGTATGGGCAATGTTTTCGCATTGGTGCCACCAACGTATCGGTAAAGGGGGAGGCCCGCTTCTTCCGCCGCAGCTTTGGCCACGGCCATGCTTACGGCGAGGATGGAATTTGCTCCGAGATTACCTTTATTGGGAGTTCCATCAATCTGTATCATCATTTGATCTATGCCCGTTTGATCGGCAACATCGTAGCCAAGCAATTTTGGTGCGATTACGTCGTTGACATTTTTTACTGCCTTCAAAACCCCTTTGCCTCCAAATTTTTTCTTATCACCATCACGGAGTTCCACCGCCTCGTGCACACCGGTGCTTGCACCGCTGGGCACGGCCGCACGACCTAATGCTCCTTCGTCCGTTATTACATCTACTTCCACGGTGGGGTTGCCGCGACTATCCAGTATCTGTCGTGCAAAAATTTCAGAAATGTAACTCATGGTTGGTTTATATTTTTTGTTTCGTAGTTTATGTTTATGTCGCCAGCTTTGCCTGCCTGCCGGCAGGCAAGTATTTCTATTGGGCTTCGTTGCGTCGCACTCTTCAACTGGAGTAGTTGCCGGGGCAATGGCAGCAAAAGCCGTGTCAGGCGCGACAGGATTCTATTCAGATATCTGTGTAAGAGATCTGAACACTTCTTCTAAACTCTGGTTTTCGCTTTGCAAAGAAACG
>Ga0066710_100007486_pt1 | contig 10434 bp, 10 predicted proteins | sample GraSoiAngelo_159_FD_79666 | JGI IMG/M metagenome (GOLD analysis project Ga0066710, IMG submission 79666) | Grasslands soil microbial communities from the Angelo Coastal Reserve, California, USA - 14_1009_16_40cm | ecosystem: Environmental > Terrestrial > Soil > Grasslands | place: USA...
CTGGCATCGGTCAGACCCAACATCGTCGTCCGGTCACCCGACGTGGCCGAAGGCGACGGTTGAAAGTCGCTTCTTTCGAGCGGGCGAATCGCCGGAAACCACTGCGCCAGCTTCGAGGCGATCACGCCGTAGGCGACGAGCGCGCCGCGGTCGTTCCAATGGGTGTCGTAATGGTGATACAGCAGCTCGCTCGGTTTCGCAGCGATGAGCGCGGGCCTGACGTCGACGGTCTCAACCGTTGAATATGCCCGGAGATACGCAAGGAGCTGGTCGGCCCGGTAATCGGGATGCATCCGCCTGAGCGTCGTCGGCATGTACTCCGGGTAGATCATCTGTTTGTCTGGTGCGATGAGAAAGAGATAGCGGACCCCTCGTGCTTTGAGCCAGGCGTCGGTGCGCTCCAGCATCATGCGCCAGTCGTCGAGTTCGGCCATGGTGAATCGTTCTGTCTGCAGGTAGTCGTCAATGCCGCCGTCGTCCGCGTAGTAGAGCCAGTCGTTTCGACCCGCAATCACCGTTTCCGATGAGGAGGTGCCGAGAACGTGCCAGAGCAACGAGGCACGAATGGAGATGAGACGATTCCTCAGCGCGAAGTGATCCTCGAAGTACCGCTGAAAGGCGTCCGGCCAGGTCGTGAGGGCTGACGGCTTCCACGACCAGACCGGAAAGGATGCGAGCTCGCGCATCTCGGACTCCGATACCGACACGCGGTCGATACCGAGCACCAGTCCGAGGCCTGGGACGAGAATCAGGGCGGCAAAGAGCGCGACAGTCGCGAAGTGCTCGATGCGTCGGGGCGTTGGAGTCATGCTCACCTGGGCGTCCACCGCTGCTCAGAACCTGAAGTAGATGAAAGGATTGTAGGTGCGGGCGGCGATTTGAACGACCGAGGCCACCAGAATGAGTCCGGTCATGGCCACGCTTGCGACCGCGACGCCCCACTCGAGCGGTGCTTCGTTTCCACGCTGCGCACGCCACCGCCTCAACCACTCGCCAATAGGAAGCGAGCCGAAGACCCCAAACAGCAGCGCGAGGCTGAGCTCTGGCGTCAGATACCAGGCCGGCAGATAGGGGGTGGGTTCGGCGGCCCCGAGTCCCACCATCGCAGCCAGAAACGACAACGCACCCCTCAGTGACTCTTCCCGAAAGAACACCCAGCCCACCATCACGACGAGCAGCAGATAAGCGTGGCGAAGCGGAGGCCGCAGGCGTTTGACAGCCGCGCCAAGCCCAAGGCGCTCGAGCACCAGGAACAGTCCGTGAAACAGCCCCCAGATGACGAACGTCCAGCTCGCTCCGTGCCAGAGGCCGCACAGAAAAAAGACCGCGACGAGGTTGCGGTAGGTTTTGCCCGGCGAGGCGCGATTGCCCCCCAGCGGCACGTAGACGTAGTCGCGAAACCAGGACGAGAGCGAGATGTGCCAGCGCCGCCAGAACACCTGCACTGAATCTGCCGCGTACGGCCAGCGGAAGTTCTCGGGGAAGCGGAATCCGAACATCCGCCCCAGGCCGATCGCCATGTCCGAGTACCCCGAAAAATCGAAGTAAATCTGGATCGTGTAGCACACGATGGCCAGCCAGGCGTGAGCAAAGCTGAGCTGGCTGAGCGGCATCGAGAAGATCTTGTCGGCGGGTCCGGCGACGATGTTCGCCACGAGGACCTTTTTGCCGAGTCCCACGACGAACCGCTGGACGCCGAGCGCAAAGCCCTCGAGCGTGACTGTCCGACGGGCCAGCTGATCGGCGATGTCACGGTAGCGGATGATGGGGCCGGCGATCAGCTGCGGGAAGAGCAGTAGATAGAGTGCGGCATGAACCGGGCTCTTCTGGGCCGACGCATCTCGCCGATACACGTCCACCACGTAGGAGATCGCGTGGAAGGTGAAGAACGAGATCCCGATAGGGAGCAGAACATGCGGGAGCGGCAGGGGAGCGACGTGGAGGGCGCCGAGCAGGTCGTTGACGTGGTCGGCGACGAAGTTCGCGTACTTGAAAATCACGAGAACCGTCAGGTTGACGGCGACGGCAAGCGCGAGCAACGACGTTCCCTGGGCCGTTGATCGAGCTCGCGCCCGATCGACGGCAATGGCCGCCCAGTAGTTGAACGCAATCGAGGCCAGGATGAGCCACGTGAATGCGCCCCCGCCCCTTGCATAGAAGATGACGCTGGCGACGAGCAGCAGCCAGTTGGCGTACGCTGCATGGGGCCGCCTGAGAAAGTAGCACCCCAGCAGGATCGGGAGGAACAGAAAGAGAAATATCGGTTCCGTGAAGAGCACGATCGACTCGAGCGATTCTCAGGTTGCCCGTCAGGGCTTCGTAAAGATCAGGATGTGTTGGCGAGGAAGCAATTCGTCCACCCTCGTCAAGCGGAACCCCTCGGCCTCGACCTCCATCTTGGCCTCGGCCACCGTCATCTTGTGCTCCGGCCGAATGGGGATGGACGGATCTTCCTTGCGATACTCCAGAAGCACCAGCCGTCCGTCGGGTTTGAGCGCCTCGCGCATCCGGCGCAGCATCTTCTGTGGCTCGGAGAACTCGTGGTAGACGTCCACCATCAGGATGAGATCGAGCGCAGACGCGGGGAGCCTCGGGTCATCGGACTGACCGAGCACCGGCTCGACGTTCGAGAGGCCCTCGCGAACGAGCCGCTGTCGAAGCAACGTCAGCATCTCGGGTTGGATGTCGGTCGCGTAGACTCTTCCGGCAGGGCCCACCCGACGGGCCATCCGGACTGTCATGTATCCCGACCCGGCTCCGACGTCGGCAACCGTCGATCCGGACTTGATCCGCAGGGCGTCGATCGCGCGGTCGGGCGACTCCTCTTCAATACGCTCCGGACGTTCAAGCCAGTCGGCGCCCTGATACCCCATGACGAAGGCGTACCGGCGACCGCTGATTGGGTGAACGCCGGGCGCGGTCGTGGCCTGCTGGGCGTCGGCCAGCGTCGTAGCCAGGACGAGACCGGCGAGGATCGACCAGACGTGGTTGTTCTTCAAGGTAACAGGCAAGCGAGCCACAGCCGCCCGCGCCTAGAATACCAAAATGGGCGGTGGGACAGGTGGCGGCCGGGGGCCAGGTGGGCGGTCAGTAGGCGTGGCGGCCGGGAATAGGTAGGAGACGACGAGAATCATGACCGAACTGACGCTGACACCATCGCGACTCTGGAAGCGGATGACCACTGAACAGCGGCTGCAGGCAGCACATGCGTTCTGGCGCGACAACGACGCGGCGAACGATCAGATGCAGGCGGCGCTGCTCATCGCGCAGCAGAAGAAGTTTCGCCCGAAGACCGTTGTGTCGCTCGATGAGGACCGGAAGTCGAGGCACCTCGCCAGCCTGACGTCGCTGCCCGAAGGGCTGGCCGCCCGGGCCCTCATCACCTACCATCTGGCCGAGCAGCGCCCCATGATGGGCGCCTTTCTCGACGCGCTCGGGATCGGGCACGAGAACGGCGTCATTCAGGAGAACGAGGTCAAGCCGGATCCAGAAAAGGTCGGTCCCGCCGTATCCGAGATCGCGGCGCGGTATCCCGCCGAACACGTCTCGCTCTATCTCAACACGTTGCTCTGTCAGGACCCTGAGACGTGGAGTGCGTTGACGAGCGTCCCTGAGCGGCAGCACGAATGACGGCCGCTGTACAATTTGGCGCATGCGCAAGCCCGTTGTCCTAGTCACAGGCGCGGGCGGCGAAATCGGCCACTCGCTCATCCGAGAGCTTGCGGCGGCTCAACAGGCAGTCGTCACCATCGACGTCAGCCCGCTCGAGCCCGCGCTCGCGCAACTCGTCGGGCGCGAGCTGACGGGGTCGGTCACCGACGCCTCGCTGCTCGAGCGTGTCCTGGCGGAATTCGAAGTGGACTGCGTATTTCACCTGGCAGCGCTCCTGTCGACCCGTGCCGAGTTCACGCCGCTCACGGCCCATCACGTCAACGTCGAGGGCACCATCAACCTTCTCGAGTTCGCACAGAGGCAGGGCGAGTCGCACGGTCGGTCGGTGGTCTTCATCTACCCGTCCTCGATTGCCACCTACGGCATACCGGACCTGGCGACCAAATCGCGCGTCGGCCGGGTCCAGGAGGACGTCTTCCCCTATCCGACGACGATGTACGGGTGCACGAAGCTGTACTGCGAGGAGCTGGGCCGCTATTACTCGAGCCACTACAAACAGCTGTCCGTCGACTCGACGCCGCGGGTCGATTTCCGGGCCGTTCGGTTCCCTGGCCTCATTTCGGCCACCACGACGCCCTCGGGTGGGACCTCCGACTACGCACCTGAGATGATCCATGCGGCCGCGGCGGGGAGGCCCTACGAGTGTTTCGTCCGTCCGGACACGACGATTCCGTTCATGGCGATGCCGGACGCCTCGCGCGTCCTCTGTCGCCTGGCCGCGACGCCCCGGACCCGGCTGACCAGAACGACGTACAACGTCGGCGCGTTCAGCTGCTCGGCCGCCGACATCTGCCAGATGGCGCTCGCGGCGTTCCCCGACGCCCGCATCACCTACAAGGTCGATGTGAAACGGCAGGGGATCGTGGACTCCTGGCCCTCCGACGTGGACGACTCCGCGGCCCGCGCCGACTGGGGGTTTCAGCCCGCGTATGACTTCGATCGGGCATTCCGCGATTATCTCATTCCCACGATCCGCGAGCATCTGTGCTTATGACCGCAGTCACCGCATTCGCGCCCGCCACGGTCTCCAACGTGGCCTGTGGCTTCGACGTCCTTGGCTTTGCGCTGCGCGAGCCGGGCGATCGTGTGACGGCCCGCGTCGGCCCGCCCGGGGTCCGCATCGAACACATCGACGGCGACGGGGGGCGACTGCCTCGCGACGCGTCGAAGAACACCGCGGGCGTGGCCGCGGCCGCGCTGTTGACGCGGATCGGTCAGTCCCGGGGCGTGTCGTTGAGCATCTCGAAGGGGCTCCCGATGTCCGGCGGCCTCGGGGGGAGCGCGGCGAGCGCCGCGGCTGCGGTCGTCGCGGTCAGCGCCCTGTTCAACGTCGACGCGAGCGCAGACCTGTTGATGACGTGCGCGCTCGAGGGCGAGCGCCTCGGAGCGGGCTCGGCGCACGCCGACAACATCGCACCGTCGATTATCGGTGGCTTGGTGCTGGTGCGTCGGGCCGACCCGCCAGACGTGCTCAGGCTGCCCGTGCCCGCCGGGTTGACGGCTGTGGTGGTGCACCCTGCACTGGAGATTGAAACGGCCAAAGCCCGTGCCCTCCTTGGAGACACCGTGGCGCTTGGGGACGCGGTCAGGCAGTGGGCGAACCTCGGCGCGCTCGTCCACGGGCTCCATACGGGAGACTTCGGAGTCATCGGTCGGGCGTTGGAGGACACGATTGCGGAGCCCCGCCGGGCACCACTCGTTCCCGGGTTGTCGCTGATCAAGCGCGCGGCGTCCGATGCGGGCGCCCTGGGCTGCAGCCTGTCCGGGTCCGGGCCGTCCCTATTCGCTCTGTGTGCCAGCCCGGATATCGCCCGGAGGGTGGCGGACGCCATGACCGCTGCAGTTCGCGCGCACATCGGTGGCGACCTGCAAACCTACACCTCTTCGGTAGACGAACGGGGCGCCCGCATCGTGTCCCCATGAGGTTCGTCAGCACCCGCGCGGACCGTCTGGCGGGGGTGTCCCTCCGGACCGCCATGCTCGAAGGGCTTGCTCCCGACGGCGGACTCTACGTCCCGGAACGGATTGAACAGTGGCAGGCCCCCGAGCTGAAACGCCTGCCCACGAGGACGCTGACCGAGATTGCGTACCGCGCGCTGCGCCCCTACACGCGCGAGGAGCTCGATGCCACGACGTTCGAGGCCGTCGTCGTGGCGGCGCTGAACTTTCCGATCCCGCTCGTGCCTGTCGAGCCCGGCGTCTATGCGCTCGAGCTGTTTCACGGACCCACGCTTGCGTTCAAGGACGTCGGAGCCCGCACCATGGCGCGCCTGCTCGCCTCGCTCGACAGCGGGGAACAGCCCCTGACGATCCTCGCCGCCACGTCCGGAGATACCGGCAGCGCAGTGGCTCACGCGTTTCACGGCGTGCCGCATACACGCGTCGTCATTTTGTACCCGGAGGGGCGAGTCAGCCCCACGCAGGAAGCCCAGCTGACGATGTTCAATCGAGAGACGAGCAACGTCAGAGCGTACGCGGTTTCGGGCAGCTTCGACGACTGCCATCGGCTGACACGCGAGGCGTTCGCGGACAGCCGGCTTCGACAGCGCGTGCGCCTGACGTCGGCGAATTCCGTGAACATCGGACGATTGCTGCCGCAGATGGTGTACTACTTTCACGCGCTCGCCCAGCTCGGCCGTGAGTTCGCGTTTCCCGCGCCCATCGTTTGCACCCCCAGCGGCAACTTTGGGAACCTGACGGCGGGTCTGATGGCCAAGCGAGCCGGGTTGCCGATCGGCCAGTTCATCGCCGCCACCAACATCAACGACGTGGTCCCCCAGTATCTCGAGAGCGGACATTTCGCGCCGCGTGCCTCTGTCCAGACGATCGCCAACGCAATGGATGTCGGGAACCCCAGCAACTTCGAGCGGATGCTGTGGCTATACCAACAGGATTGCGCGGCCATGCGCCAGGACGTGGTCGGGACGCGCTGTGGGGATGACGCCGTGCGGTTGACCATCCAACAGGTGTTCGAGGAGCGCGGCTATCTGCTCGATCCCCATAGCGCCATCGCCTACATGGGGCTGAAGCAGCGGCAGATCGACGGAGAGGCCGTCGGCATCTTCCTCGCCACGGCCCATCCGGCCAAGTTCGGCGAGATCGTCGAGCCCATCATTGGCCGACCCGTTCCCCGGCCCGAACCGCTCGCCCATGCGCTCGCCGGACCTCGCCACATCCTGAAGATCGATGCCACCTTCGAGGCCGTCAGGGGGACGGTTGACCTCTGACCAGGGGCCGTTTCGCTATCGGATCGACGTGCTCCGGAATCTGGAGCGGCACGGCGTCCGGCCGACGCCCCGCACGCGTCCGGAGCTCGTTCGGGAGTTCGTCCGAGATTTGTACTTATACGAGATTCGAGCGCTCCGCGCCCGAATGCTGCGGCAGGAATTTCCGCGAACCGAATATGCGGATCGAGTGGACCGGCTGCGCCGGAAGTACACCGTGCTCGCCCTGTTGCCCCGTCAGATGATCGAATAAGCTTCATGATGCGCGGAGGGTCAGCGATCAGCATGAGTCCACCCGAACGCCACCCGCCGAGCCTCGACGAGGTTGCGCCGCGCGTCTACGAGGAGTTGCGGCGGCTCGCGGCGGCCTATATCCGCCACGAACATCCCGGGCAGACGCTTCAACCGACCGCGCTCGTGCACGAAGCCTATCTGCGGCTCGTGGGCGCGGGAACGCCCTGGACGGATCACCGCCACTTCGTGGGCATTGCCGCACGATCGATGCGGCAGATTCTGGTGGAGCGTGCCCGTGCGCGCGGCGCGCAGAAACGATGGGGCGGTCTGGATCGCGTGTCATTGAACGAAACCCTCCAGGCGGCGGTCGAGGAAGACGCGATGCTTCCGGCGCTGGACGAGGCGCTGGCGCGTCTGGAAGAGATCGATCCCGAGCAGGTGAAGATCATCGAGCTTCGATACTTCGTGGGTCTGAGCGTCGAGGAGGCAAGCGACGCGCTCGGGATTTCGCCGGCGACGCTCAAGCGGCGCTGGGCACTCGCCCGAGCGTGGCTGTTCCGCGAGCTGAGCGGTGGAGAGTTGAGCGGCGGGAATTGAGCGCGCTGATGCCGGCAGAGACCTGGTCGCAGGTTCGCGACGTGTTCGAGCGGGCACTCGAGCAGGACCCCGCGGATCCCGAGCGCTGGCTGGCTGCTGCCGCCTGCACTGAGGGCGTCCGCGCCGAGGTGGCGTCGCTGCTTCGGTACCACGCTCGTGCCGGTCGCTTTCTGGGGGAGCCCGTGGCGGCACGCGTGCCGGACCTGCTGGACGAGCAGGCCTCCCTCAAGCCTGGACAGTCCATCGGATCGTACGTGATCGTTCGGGAGCTTGGGAGCGGCGGCATGGGCCGCGTGTACCTGGCGAGCGACCAGCGCCTCAAGAGGCTTGTGGCGATCAAGGCACTTCTGCCCCGGCTCACGACCCACCCATCCAGTCGAGAGCGTTTCCGACGAGAGGCGCAAGCTGCGGCCGCCTTGACCCATTCGGGCATCTGTACGGTTTACGCGCTCGAAGAGGTGAATGACGACCTCTACATCGTGACCGAGTACGTCGAGGGTCGGACCCTCAGGGAGGATATCAATTCGGGAACGAGACCGTCGCCGGCGCTGCTGCGCGAAACGGCGCAGGAGCTTGCGTCGGCCCTCGCTGCGGCACACAGTCGCGGCATCATTCATCGGGATCTCAAACCCGAGAACGTCCTCCGCGCCGTCGACGGGCACATCAAGATCCTCGACTTCGGTGTCGCGCACATCGAGGATGACTCGGGCCGGGGACCTCGACCCAGAATGACGCAGCCCGGCCTTCTGCTGGGGACCCCCGCCTACATGGCTCCCGAACAACTGAACGGGGAGCCCGCGGACGCCCGCGCCGATATCTTCGCGCTGGGTGTGTTGCTGAACGAGTACGCGTGCGGATCCCACCGGTTCGAAGCCGCGACGCCCATCGCGATGATGTCCCGGATCCTTGGGAAGGACGTCCCGCCGGTCGCGGGACGCCTTGGACACGTTGCACCGGATGTGGCCGACGTCATCGAACGGTGTCTCCAGAAGAACCCTGGCGATCGGTGGCCATCCGCGGCGGCCATCGTGGGGTCGCTCCAGTCGCATGCTGCCGTAGCCACCCCGCCGTCGCGCTGGTGGCGCATGCATCAGTTGGCGGTTCTCGTGTTATACGTCGGTGCGTCCGTCGTCGCGTGGGGCGTCAAGGAGGCGCTCGAGACGCCGGCCTCCCGATGGCTCTTCGTTGGCGTCGGCATCGGCGCGGCGCTGGCCGGCATCGTGCGTGGACATCTGGTGTTCACCCAGTGGATGAACCCGCGTCGGCTTGTCGACGAGCGCCGAAGGACCGCGGTGGTCACGCTTGCTGGAGACTTGTGGATCGGCGTCTGCCTGGCGGTCAGCGGTCTGTTGCTCGTACCGGTCAGGCCGCTCTACGCAGTGCTGACCATCGCGCTCGCGATAGGGGTTGCGCTCGCTCGAGTATTGATGGAGCCCGCTACCACGGTCGCAGCGCTCGGGCGTCGTTGACATCGGGCGTTTCCGAAGGAAAGGCTCTTCCGATGATTGCAGTCGATATCAAAGAGTTCGGCGGGCCGGAAGTGCTGGTCCCCGTGGAGCGGCCTCGGCCTTCCGCGGGGGCTGGAGAGGTGCTTGTCCGAGTGGCCGCGGCCGGCGTCAACCGCCCCGACCTCATGCAGCGGGCGGGCAAGTATCCGCCGCCGCCAGGGGCGTCGGCGATTCCCGGCCTGGAAATCGCCGGGACCATCGCCCAGCTGGGGCCCGGCGTGACGGGGTGGCGGGAGGGCGACGAGGTGTGCGCCCTGGTCGCCGGCGGTGGATATGCCGAGTACTGCCTCGCGCCGGCGCCACAATGCCTGCCGATCCCGCGGGGGATGGATGCCGTTCACGCGGCCGCGGTGCCCGAAACCACGTTCACGGTGTGGACCAACGTGTTCGAGCGCGGCAAGCTGAGGTCCGGCGAAACGATCCTGATCCATGGCGGGGCGAGCGGCATCGGCACGACCGCCATTCAGCTCGCGCGTGCGTTCGGTGCCCGAGTGTTTGCCACGGCGGGCCAGCCGCAGAAGTGCGCCGCCTGCGAATCGTTGGGAGCCGAGCGTGCCATCAACTATCGTGAAGAGGACTTCACGGCCGTTGTGCGCGGGGCCACGAACGGGCGCGGGGTGGACGTGATTCTCGACATGGTGGGCGGGGACTACCTGCAAAGGAACATCGACGCCCTCGCGCCCGAGGGCCGGCTTGTTCAGATCGCGTTCCTGAAAGGGCCTCTTGCACAGATCAACCTGGCGCCCCTCATGCAGCGCCGCCTGACGCTCACCGGCTCGACCCTTCGTCCCCGTTCGATCGCCGAGAAGGGGGCGATTGCGGCCGCTGTTCAGGCGCACGTCTGGCCGCTCTTCGAGGCGGGCACCGTCCGGCCCGTCCTGCACGGGACGTTTCCGCTGGCGAAGGCCGCCGAGGCGCATCGCGTGATGGAAGCCGACACGCATATCGGCAAGATCGTTCTTCTGGTGACGGCCTGACCAATGGACTACGTTCGACTCGGGACGACCGGCCTGACCGTTTCGCGAATCTGTCTTGGCGCCATGACCTACGGCTCGCCGTCGTGGCGACCGTGGGTGCTCGATGAGGCCGCCAGCCAGCCCTTCTTCCGGCGCGCCGTCGAAGCGGGCCTCCCCTTCTTCGACCCGGCCGGCATGTACTCGCACGGCGTCAGCGAGGAGGTGCTCGGGAAGGCGTCGAAG
>Ga0066710_100007487_pt1 | contig 10434 bp, 9 predicted proteins | sample GraSoiAngelo_159_FD_79666 | JGI IMG/M metagenome (GOLD analysis project Ga0066710, IMG submission 79666) | Grasslands soil microbial communities from the Angelo Coastal Reserve, California, USA - 14_1009_16_40cm | ecosystem: Environmental > Terrestrial > Soil > Grasslands | place: USA...
AGCGGCCAGTTGACGCTCGAACTGGGATTCAGTAGCCTCATTCTGCACCTTCCCTTAGCGTTTTGCGCTTCTTGTTCTATTCAAGGGGGACTTGCGATGGGCAATAAGAGCAATTCCGCTATTTCTCGTCGGGAATTTGCGCGGCGCGCCGCCCTCGCTTCCGCGGCCGCCTCGTTGGCTCCCACCGAACTTCTTAGTTCTAAATCGATCCCCGCCCCTCTTCCAGCGCAGCAACCCGCAAACGCGCCCAAGCTATCACCGGAAAGCCAAGCCGAAGTCGAATCAAGGATTCAGGCCATTTTTGCCCAATATGGCAACCGTCTTTCTGAAGCTCAGAAGACCGACATTCGTCGGCTCGCCACCGAGGCCCAGCCGCCGCTCGATCGGCTGCGTGCCTTTGCCACGGACAACGGAGACGGGCCCGGACTTTACCTTAAGCCGCTGATAGAGCGGGAGCGAAAGCCCTTGGCAATGCCGGCAACACCAAAGCCGGCGGCTACTCCGAAGAGTTCCTGAGGAGCGCTCGCATGCCTGGCGAAGAGATTTTCCATCTGTCATTAAGCGAACTCGCGAAACGCATCGAAGCGAAAAAACTCTCGCCTGTCGAGCTAACCCAAATCTATCTCGACCGCAGCCAAAAGCTCGGACCACGTTTCAACGCCTATGCTCACTTGACTCCGGAGATTGCGCTCGAACAAGCAAAAGCGGCGGAAAAGGAAATCCAGCGCGGGCATTATCGCGGCCCGCTGCACGGGATTCCTTACGCCGCAAAAGACTTGCTCGCGGTGAAAGGGCTTCCCACCACCTGGGGGGCAAAGCCTTATGCGGATCAAGTGTTCGATTACAACGCAACGGTGATCGATCATCTGCATGGCGTGGGCGCGGTGATGGTCGGCAAAGCTTCCATGATCGAACTCGCGGGCGGTATGGGCTACCGCTTCGCTTCGGCATCCTTGCAGCGTGAAGCCAAGAATCCCTGGGATACCACCTGCTGGACTTGCGGGTCTTCTTCCGGCTCGGGTGCGATCGTTGCCGCAGGTCTGGCTGCGTTTGCGATCGGCACGGAAACCTGGGGCTCCATCATTTGCCCCTCAGCCTTTTGTGGAGTGAGCGGGCTGCGGCCAACTTACGGCCGCGTCAGCCGTTACGGCGCGATGGCGCTCGCGCCTTCGATGGACAAGATCGGCCCGATGGCCCGCAGTGCCGAGGACTGCGCGCGCATCTTTGCCGCCATCGCTGGCCATGATCCCAAGGATCGCGGAACCGTGCCCATCGATAAGGGCGCATTCACGTATTCGCCGTCCATCGAATTGCATTCGCGGCCGCTGAGAGTGGGCTGGCTCACCAACGCGTGGAAAACTCTAGCTCCAGGCGTTGCAAAACCCATCGAAGCCGCCAACAGAACTCTCAAGAAATACTTTTCGAGCGTGAAGAATGTCGCTTTGCCTGTTGGCCCCTGGGAGGAAGCCGGCAATATCATTGTTGCCGTTGAGAGTGCCGCTTCTTTCCGGTCCCTGATTCGCTCAGGGCGAGTGAGCGAATTGACGGATCCACTGGGGCAAATTGCCGGCTACGTGAATGAACAATACGCCGGTGCAGATTACTTACAGGCTCTTAAAGTGCGAGAAATCATTCAGAAAAAAATGGATTCCTTATTTGATACGTTTGACGTCATCGCCACGGCGGCGCAGCCGGTTCCCGCGACTCCCCTGACTTTGAATCTCGAGACCGATTTGGCTTTTCCCGACCCTCTCGGTGGCATTGGCAATATTTGCGGGCTTCCGGCGATATCCGTCCCTTGCGGATTCACGGACAAAAATCTTCCGGTCGGGCTGCAGTTTGTTGGCAGAGCGGGTGACGATTACGCTGTAATTCAGGCCGGGCGGACCTTCCAACTGCACACCGACTGGCATAAGAGACATCCAAAGATTCATTAGGACCTGCAGAAGATCTAAGCCGGCGACATGAAGGCCGTAACTTCTGGCTTGTTTCGCGATTTCATGAAGCGCGCGAAGAGGAATCCAGCGGGTATCCTGAGGAGGCAATCCTGTTATGCACGATATTTGGAAAGATATGTTCTTTATCGGATTACCCTTGGGGGAAAAGATCCTTCGGCCCATCATCATCTATGCGTTTTTGGTGATCAGCCTGCGGCTCTCCGGAAAACGCGAACTCGTCCAGCTAAATCCATTTGACCTGGTGGTCCTGCTGACGCTCTCGAACACCGTGCAAAACGCCATCATCGGCGAAGATAACAGCGTTCTGGGCGGAATCATCGGCGCTACTTCTCTGCTTGTTACCAACTATCTCGTCGTGCGCTTTCTATACGACCATCGCAAGCTTGAGCAGTTGGTCGAAGGCAGAGCTGACGCTTTGATCGAGGGCGGCAAGGTACGCGTGCGAAATTTGAAACGCGAGTTGATTACCGTGCCGCAGTTGGAAGCGGCCGCACGAAAGCAAGGCTTCGATTCGCTTTCGGAGGTCGAGCAATGTGTGCTGGAGCCCGGCGGAACGCTTACGTTTCTTGGCAAGAAGCCTACCGGCGAGGATGTACGTCACCAGGAATTACTTGGGAAGCTGGAGCGCCTGGCTCAGGAAATTGCCCTATTGAGGGGTTCGCAACCGCCGGCCAGCGCTTAACTTAATGCAGGAAGAAACTTGTCGCGGTCACGGTGACGCCCACAGCACCGATGAGCACGCCAGCCAGCCAAAACCCCTTGCGCTTGGTTAGTAGCGTGATTGAGCAAATGACCAGCCCTATTTCTAGGAGCACCTCTCCGCCATCAAATCGGTCGGCTTGCCGTACCGTCAAATCGCGCTCGTCCTCTAAATTCTTTGCCTCTTTGCTGACGTCTACTTTGTCCCCTTCATAGTGCTCGACTTCCTTGGAGTATTTGTCTTTCAGTTCTTCTCCCAGCTCCTTATTCAAAGGCGCAACAAGCTTGACCACGTCCGAGAATCCCTGAGCCTCGTGGAGGCGCACACTTTTTGCCTGGTACTGCGCCCAGCGGCTCGCCGCCTGAGTTTCAAGGCGCAATCCTTCCGTGTGCGCCCGGTGACCAAGCAGGGATACTCCCGCCACGAATACCGCCATGATCGAGATCGTAAGGGAAACAGGAAGGATCAAGGGATGATCCTCGCGCAGGTGGTGGCGCTCAGGCAGTTCGATACCCTCGCCCATTCCTCTTCTCTCCTTTGTTGGGATTAGCCCGCAGATTCGGAAGAAATCGCCTGAAGCGCTTCGCGCGCCGCCGCTAGTGTGCGGTCAATATCCTGGGACGAATGTGCCGCAGAAACAAACGCCGCCTCAAACTGCGACGGCGCCAACATGATCCCCCGATCAAGCATCTCGCGGAAAAACCTGGCGTATCGCTTGGTGTTGGAGTGTTTGGCATCAACGTAATTTCTCACCGGCTCCGGCGTGAAGAACACCGTAGCGAGCGAGCCGATGGCGTTGACCTGCGCAGAAATCCCTGCGTCTTTCAGTTCCGTACGGAGCCCAACTGCCAGACGCTGCGCCACTTGCGTCATCTCGTCGTACAATCCAGGCTTCGTGAGCTGTTTGAGCGCAGCGACACCGGCACGCATCGCCAGCGGATTACCTGCCAGAGTGCCAGCCTGATACACGGGGCCGAGCGGCGCGACTTGGTCCATCAAATCCGCGCGCCCGCCATACGCCGCCACGGGAACCCCGCCACCAATAATTTTCCCCAGTACGGTTAGATCTGCCTCGATACCAAAGTTCTCCTGCACGGAGCCATTGCGAAGACGAAATCCTGTAATCACTTCGTCGACAATCAGCAGGGCGCCATTTCTGTGACAGATTTCTTGCAACCCTCTCAAGAACCCCGTCTCCGGCGGCACAACACCCATGTTCGCCGCAATCGGCTCCACGATGACGGCTGCGATCTTATCCTTGTACGGTGAAAATACCCGCTCGACCGCGTTGAGATCGTTGTAGGGTACGTTCAAAGTCAATGCGGCCAGCGCGGCAGGCACTCCCGGGCACTCGGCAATCCCGAGCGTCGCGAGGCCGGATCCCGCCTGCGAGAGAAAACTGTCGGCGTGTCCGTGGTAGCAGCCCTCGAATTTAACGATGAAGTCCCGCTTCGTCACCCCTCGTGCCAGCCGTACCGCGCTCATCGTGGCTTCCGTACCGCTCGACACAAAGCGGATCTTCTCAATAAATGGAATTGCCCTCGTAATCAGGCTAGCCAGTTCCAGTTCGAGTTCCGTCGTCACGCCGAAGCTCGTGCCGCGCCGCGCCTGCTCCGCAAGCGCTTCGCCGATTGCCGGATTCGCATGCCCCAGGATAATCGCTCCCCACGAGCACACGTAATCAAGCAGCTCGTTCCCGTCCGCATCGTAAAGATATTGCCCGCTTCCGCGTTCGATGATCAGCGGTTCGCCGCCTACGGACTTGAACGCCCGCACCGGACTGTTCACGCCGCCGACCAATACCTTTTCGGCGCGCTCGAAAATCTCGCGCGAACGCTTGCGCTCGCGCTTCAACCTGGTTTGCGCTGTGCTCATGTATTCTCGATTAAACTAGCACGCCTTCAGCCACCGTGCGACATCCTTGGCGTGGTAGGTAAGAATGATTTCCGCACCGGCCCGCTGGACGCCCGTCAAAATCTCCAGTACAACTCGCTGCTCGTCTAGCCAGCCTTTCTGCGCTGCGGCCTTGACCATAGCGTACTCTCCGCTGACGTTGTAAGCGCCCACGGGAACATCAAACGCATCGCGCACCAGCCGGATGACATCCAGGTACGCCAGCGCGGGCTTGACCATCACCATGTCCGCGCCTTCTTCGAGGTCAAGCTCCACTTCCTTCAACGCTTCTCGCGCATTGGCAGGGTCCATCTGATAGCTGCGCCGATCGCCAAACTGGGGCGCAGATTGCGCTGCATCGCGAAACGGCCCGTAGAAACCGGAACAATATTTCGCGGCATAAGAAAGAATCGCAACGTTCTCAAACTTGCTTTCGTCCAGCGTCTCGCGGATGGCGCCCACGCGTCCGTCCATCATGTCCGATGGGGCGACAATGTCGGCGCCCGCGCGCGCGTGCGAGAGAGCCTGCTGCGCCAGAATCGTCACTGTGGAGTCATTGGCCACTTCCCCGTTCTCGATGACACCGCAGTGGCCGTGGTCCGTGTATTCGCAGAGGCACACATCCGTAATCACAAGAAGTTTCAGTTTTACTTTGCGAATCGCTTCAATCGCTCGCTGCACCATGCCATTTGCGCCGAGGGAGCTAGCGCCGCGTGCGTCCTTGGATTCGGGCAAGCCAAAAAGAATGATGCCGGGAATCCCCAGCGACTCCACCTCGCGGCACTCCTCCACAATCTGATCGACCGACTGCTGATGGATGCCCGGCATCGAGCTGACTTCCTGGCGAACCTTCGTGCCTGGACAGACAAACATCGGATAAATCAGTCCCGACGTGCTGAGCCGCGTCTCTCGAACGAGGCCGCGCAGCGCTTCGCTCCGCCGCAGGCGCCGCGGCCGTTGAGTTGGGAAACTCATTCTCTTTTTGCTCCTGTAGACGCTTGCTTCACGGTACCCGCAAAATGCTCTTCCAGCGCTTCGATGACCGACGCTGCAGTTGTATCGGTTGAAATCACAAGCCGTCGCACGCCTGCTTCCCGCAATGCATTTGCTGTGACTGGTCCAACCGCCGTAATCGCCAGTTTATCTTGCAGAGCGCGCAATTGCTGGCTGCCGAGCAGCTCTCCAAAGTGCTGGACGGCGGACGGACTGAAGAACAGAACTGCGTCGGTATCCCCTTCTGCGATCTGCCTTAAATGCAGTTTATCGACTCCGCTCGGCCGAAGGGTGCGGTACGCGATTACTTCTGTGACTTCTGCGCCATATTGGTTCAATGCCTGCGGTAAATCCGGATTTGCGCGATCGCTCCGCGGCACAAATACTTTCATTCCTTCGAGCCGGTTCCTCAACTCGCCGGCCAGCGCTGCACCGGTGTGCATTTCTGCAACATGCTTGACGCGGAATCCAGCCTGTCGTGCCGCTTCAGCAGTGACAGGACCGACGCAAGCAATTCGCAGTTTGCTCCCCGGACGAATCAGGCTGAGATTCAACTCTTCGCAGCGCTTTACGACCGCCCGAACCGCCTGCGCGCTCGTAAGAATCATCCAATCGAATCGCTCAATCCCCGCAATCGCTGCATCGAGCGGCGCAAAGTCTTCCGGGTCCGCGAACGAGACCAGAGGAATCACCACGGGAATCGCCCCATGCGCAGAGAGTTCTCGCGCCAATGCCTCGCTCTGCGCCGCGGATCGCGTAATAACGATTCGCTTTCCCGTCAAACTATTTGGATATCTTTCAGCCACGCTGCCGGCTCACTTCTTCCAGGATCGACTGCGCCCCCGCCTCAATGAGTATCCTCGCCATGTGCTCGCCCAGCTGCGCCGCCTGATCCGGCAGAGCTGTAGCGCGCTGCTTCACGTATTGCGACCCGTCTACGGAACAAACGCATGCATCGAGCACCAGTTCGCCGCGCTCGACCCGAGCCCACGCGCCCAGCGGGACCTGGCACCCGCCCTGCAATGCCCCCAGCAGTGCGCGCTCCGCAATAATCGCCGTACGAGTCTCTGCATCATCCAACGGCGCCAGCAGGTCTCCAGCTTCCGTGTCTTTCAACCGGCACTGCACTGCAATCGCCCCCTGGCCAACCGCTGGCATACAGACTTCCGGGGAAAGCACTTCCGAAATCCGCTTGCTCAGGCCAAGCCGGTCGAGGCCTGCTTTAGCGACCATCACTGCTTCATATTCCCCGCTTTCCACTTTTCTCAATCGCGTATCAACATTCCCTCGCAGGTCACGCAGGTCGAGGTCCGGCCGCAGATGTCTCAACTGCGCTTGCCGCCGCAGGCTGCTCGTTCCTACGCGCGCTCCGTTCCGCAGATTCGCCAGCGTCGAGCCCACCAGGCAATCGCGCACGTCATCGCGCCGGCACACTGCAGGAAACATCAGCCGCGAAGGAATGTCGGTCGGCACATCTTTTACGCTGTGCACCGCAAGATCGATGGCTTCTTCGATCAGCGCTTCCTCCAACTCTTTGATAAAAATCCCCTTGCCGCCAATTTGCGTCAACGGCGCTTGCTGCATCTTGTCGCCGCTGGTCTTGATCACCACAATTTCCGCTTCCCTGCCGGTCGCAGCAAACAACTTCTTACGCACGGATTCAGCCTGCCATTTGGCGAGCACGCTTCCGCGCGTGCCGATCCGCAGGATTCTCACGGCTTCTCCCGGTACGAAAGAAACAGGTCGCGCAGCGCTTCGACGTTTTGAATTTTCCGACGAAGTTCCTTTTCGCCACGCAACCGCTCCGCGGGCTCCAAGAGCAGTTTCTCCAGCATCTCATCCATCAGTTTTTCGACGTGCGCCCGTTCTGTCTCCGTCAGGTGCTTCATGGATTCCATGCGCGCGCGGATGAACGATGCTCGTTCCTCCCGCATTTTCACGCGCAGCGCATCCACAAGCCCAACCAAGTCGACGCTTGCCTGCCAGGAGAGGAACTTGGCCACATGCTCGTCCACAATGCCTTGAGCTTTGGGAATCTCGCTCTCGCGAGCGCTGCGATTTTGCTGCACGATTTCGCTCAGGTCGTCGCTATGGTAGACGTAGACGTTGTAAAGTTCAGCGGCGTCGGGAGCTATATTCCGCGGCACGCCCAGGTCCATCAGAAACAATGCGCGATTCCCCCGTGCCGCCATCGCTCGCTCGAGGATCTCGCGCCGCAGAAGCGGTTCTTCCACGCTGACCGAGGACACTACGACATCCGGCGACTGCAGCGCCGAATCCCATTCTCCCCAGCCGACAACCTTTCCCTCGAATCTCTTTGCCAGCTCTTCCGCCCGGTCGCGAGACCGGTTCATCACATAAAGCTGCGCGATACCGCGATCCCGCAGTTGCGAAACCACCTGCTCGCTGACCGTTCCCGCGCCCAATACCAGCGCCTTGCGCTCGTGCAATTTTCCAAAAATCCGCTCCGCCAGTTTCACGCCTGCGGAAGCCACGGACATCGGCCGTGTGCCAAGTTCTGTTTCTGTCCGCACCCGCTTCCCGACTTCCAATGCGCCTTGAAACAGGCGATTGAGCACTGGCCCTGTCGCTCCGTGCTCGTGCGCGAAGCGATACGCTTCCCGCACCTGGCCCAGAATCTCCGCTTCGCCCAGCAGCATGGAGTCGAGCCCCGCCGCAACTCGAAAAAGATGCCGCACCGCTTCGTGATCGTAGTGGTGATAGAGCGACACGCTTAGAACATCTGCACGTACCGAATGAAACTCACTGAGAAACGTGGAGAGTCCGGGCGCACATTCATGGGAAAATTCCGGTGGCACTCCATACACTTCGCTGCGATTGCAGGTGGAGAGCACCAGTGTTTCTTCGAGGATTCCCCGCGCGCGCAGTTCTTCAGCGGCGCGCCGCGCCTGCTCGGCAGTGAACGACACTTTCTCCCGCACCTCAACGGGCGCTGTGCGATGATTCAGTCCGACGAGAACAATTTCCATTCGGCGGTCTGCTCGCTCCTAGAAGTACCGATGACTATGCGAGAAATACAGATTTACGACCGTAAAACTCAACACAACAATCATAAAATTGAAGACGCATAATTTTGACGCTCGCGCTCCCCGCCACCCGGTCGTCCGCGCCAACCGGAAATACAGCGCATACAGCGCCAGTACAACCAGCGTGATCACGTACTTCGGATCGTAGAACGAATATTGGCTGCTCAGCCGGTCAACCCACACAAATCCCAAGGCTGTTCCAGCGGCAATGGAAACCAAGCCAACCAGCACGCTCGATTGGCTCATCTGCGCGAGTAGTTCCAGCGGCGGAAGCCGCCAGACCACATCACCCACTCTGTGTCGTCGCAGCAGCCTCTCTTCCCCAAGAAAAATGAGGCTGAGAACGAAGGAAAGCGCAAACGCCGCATACGCCAGGATGCTCAGCGTCACATGCAACGCAAAAATGACACCGCGCACCGCGGGCGGCGAAAGCCGGTCCGCCGGAGCCAGATGCGCAGCCAAAAAGAACACCAGGATAAACGGCAGAACAAAAGCCCCGACGGATCGCTGGCGGTGGTACAGCTCCAGCCCCAGGTACGTCAGCGCCAGAAGCCAGCCGAACAGGGACATGGAGCCATACAGGTCGTGGTAAGGAACCGTGTGCGACCCGCGAGACCTTTCTAGCAGCGCAAAATAATGCGCAATCAGGCCCAAGCCCAGGAGCACGGTACCCAATCTGCCCGTCAGCTTGTTCCCTGTACTCAAGAAGCGAACATACAGAACGAAACTCAAAAGATAGGCCAGCACACTCAAAATTGGGAATAGGTGATTCATTCTCTGTACCGAAACTCGGCCTACCTGGCGCACCCACTGCGAGCGGCCTGTTCTTCCCGGAATTCTCCGGATTCTTCTGCATTTCGAGTATAGCCCACACTGGCAGGCGCTCGCACATCTCGACGCCTTATCGCTCGCATCAGCAAGACGGCTTGGGATTTGCTATCCTTGTTTCCTCTGACAAACCATGACCCTGCAACCTGCGCCCATCAACCGGAGAGAACTATTCCTTCGCGCCTGCCGCGGTGAAGTTCTGCCGCGAGTTCCCGTCTGGATAATGCGCCAGGCCGGCCGGTATCTTCCGGAATACCGCGAAATCCGCGCAAAGCATGCATTCCTTGAGGTTTGCAAGACGCCGCAACTTGCCGTCGAAGTTTCCATCCAGCCTTTTCGCAGGCTTGGCGTCGACGCCGTCATCGTGTTCTCCGACATTTTGATTCCTGCCGAAGCCATGGGCTTGCAGTTGGAACTCGGCGACGCCGGCCCAAACTTGCCGAATCCAATCCGCTCCAAATCGGATGTCGAGCGCCTTAGGGTATTCGACCCCGAGGCGGAAACCGGTTTCCTGCCCGAAGCAATTCGGCGCATCGTGAGATCCGTCGGTCAGGACGTTCCTGTTCTGGGTTTCGCAGGCGCTCCTTGGACCCTCGCCTGCTACATGGTGGAAGGCAAGGCCAAGGAAGGGTTTGCCACCGTCAAGAGCTTCCTCTACCACGAGCCGAAAACTTTCCGCGTCCTCCTCCATCGCATCGCTCAGGCCACAATTCCTTATCTGAAAGCACAAATCGCCGCCGGTGCAACAGCCGTACAATTGTTTGATACCTGGGGCGGCGAATTGAACTTGCAAGATTATGAAGACTTCGCCCTCCCTGCTGTGCAGGAGATCATCTCGGGACTCGACGGTTCAGCCCCGGTGATTTATTACACGAAGGCGTCGCAACATTTGCTTCCCGCCGCAGCTCGTTCTGGCGCAAATGCGCTCAGCGTGGACTGGCGCGTGGATTTGGCCGAAATTCGCAAACTGCTGGGTCCCAAAATTGCATTGCAAGGAAATGTCGATCCCGCCGTC
>Ga0066710_100007488_pt1 | contig 10433 bp, 3 predicted proteins | sample GraSoiAngelo_159_FD_79666 | JGI IMG/M metagenome (GOLD analysis project Ga0066710, IMG submission 79666) | Grasslands soil microbial communities from the Angelo Coastal Reserve, California, USA - 14_1009_16_40cm | ecosystem: Environmental > Terrestrial > Soil > Grasslands | place: USA...
GTTTGCTCCGCACACTCGGACGGAACGAGTCGCCGCTACGGCCCCGTCGGCACGGCGTTGATCTGAATCCGGTTGCTGTTGCCGATGGTGGCCTGGCCTTGGATTAGATCGTTTCCAAGTTGTTGGCTCGACCGCGGCAAATTCTGTTGCGGCACAACAACCGCCTGGTCCGCGGCCGACTTCGCGCCGACAACCATCTGGCCGATGGGATTCGTGTTCACCAGAAAATTTCCCTCGAACACCACCCATTGATTCAGCGTGCGGTTCGTCCCGGCGACTCGGAAGAAGGAATTCTGCGGCGCGAGTTGGCCGGTGGTCGTTGTGGCGGGAGTCCCAGGCAGCCGCGCTTGAGGCTCGAGGCTCTTCTTCAAGTCGGTCGCCGTCGATCGGTTGGCGAGCAGTTCCTTGCCTATCTCCGCGAACGGCGTTTGTTCAATCGCGCCGTCATAAACCGAGCCGTCGGCGTCCACAACGCGAATTTGCTGTCCGTTTTGTGCGACTTCAAATGCCCGCAGCACATTCGGCATCGGCGGTGAATTGAAGTTGACCCGGTACCGCCGCGCTTGCGAATAACTCAGCGCGGCCTGGGTCACAGGAAGGCCCGCCTTGTAGGCGTAGGTATTGCCCGTGCCAAGCCGGTCGATCGGGCCCTGTTCGGCCAGCGTAACAACAGACTCTCCAGCGGCCGCGCGTCCCGGCTGCACGAGCCCCAGTCGGAAATTATCTGTCGGCGAACCGTTTTGAAGGTTGTTCAAAACCACATTCGCTCCCGCCGTCCCAGTGCTTGCTCTTCCGCCAGCGAACTTCCCTCCGACGGCGCCGGGTTCGAGCTTTGCACCGTCGAGCGCCAGCCGCGGCCCCGCCGGTGCCGAAACCTGAGGCGCACTCGGAGCCATGTTTTTGCTATTCGATGCATCGGTGCGCGCCGTCACGCCGCCGGCTTGGCCAGGAACCAGACCGTATCGCTGGCGCAGCTCGGTCTGGTCGCGCTCGTTCCCAGCATTTAAATTCCGGCTGGCGCTCGCGGCCGGTGGAATTGGAGCCTGCTGCGATTTATCGGAAGAAGCCAATTCCACTCCACGGATCGCTTCGTCGACTTTTCTGGCCTCGCGGCTCGCAGGTTGTTCAGCCGCTTTCAGGCGCGCGTCCTTGGACTCCGTCTGCGCCAGAAACTCCTGCTCCGCCGGTTTGCTTTCCGCGAGCGCCCGCGGGTCGCGCGCCGCGGCGAGGGCGGTTGTGCCCTGGTCGTTGAGGGTCCGCTGCAACGCCTCCTGGAATTGCATCTCCCCCATTGCTTCCACCCGGCCGTCGCCGAGCAAAACCGGTCTGCGGCCTCGGGCTACCGGCGAATAAGCGAGAACCCGGTCGTGATCGCTGCCGACCTTGCCTGCACCGAGGTAAACGAATTCCTTTCCCGTCTCAGGGTCATTGACAACTTTGCTCGCCCCCGGCCCCAATTCGTCCCTCATTTGCTCAAAATTGCCGGGCAACCTGCCGCCGTGATCAGCGGCATAAGTTTGCGCGGCGATTCCTATTTGTTTGAGATAATTGGAGGCGCTGATGAGTTGGGATTTTGCTTTGGTTTTTGAAAGGCCAGGCAAAATGAGTCCGAGCATGGCTACGAACAACCCGCAAATTGAACCGGCCACTGCCAGTCGCGGCCAGGCCAATCTCCACCACGCGACCTGCGCGGCGAGGGGCGCTGCCGCTGGCTTTGGATAGGTCCGAGCGACCTCGTCCTGGAGCAGTTTGCGCGTGGCCGGATGCAACTCGAAGGGCGCGCCCGCTTCCCCGCGCCGCTTCTGGGCCCAGGCTTTGAGCTGTTCCTCGATGTGGCTGTTTGGGTCGTCTGGCATATCCTGCAAGCCGTTAGACGGAATAGGGCGTCGTTTTCTCCCGAGTAAAAACCGAGCGCGCGATTTCTTCGAGACGATTCAGGCATTTGCTCAGGCGCGAGCTGACCGTCTTCACGTTCAACTGCAAGGTGTTGCTGATCTCCTCATAGCTCAAATCGCCGAAATAACGCAATTCAATGATTTCGCGGCAGGGCTCGCCCAGTTGATCGAGCGACGCGCGCAACAGCAGCATCCGTTCGGTGTTCATCACGGTCGCGTCCGGCGCCGGCGCGTGGCTGGGCGGGTCAATCGTTAAACCGTTTTCGGGGTCTTCCGCCTGCAACGAAATGGGCGTCTGTCCGCCCCCGCGCTTGGCCGCGCGTTGTCGCTCGCGATAATCGCGGGCTTTGTTGGCGGCGATGCGAAAGACCCAGGTCTGAATCCGGGATTTGGCGTTGAACGAATCGAAGCTCCGGATCACCGACAGGAACGTTTCCTGGCAGATCTCCTCGATGTCTTCGCGAGTGAGGTCTGCGGCCAACTGAAACACGAAGCGTCCGGCCGCCGCGTAGTGCCACTCGAACAACTCGTCCCAAGCCCGAGCCTCGCCCCGCCGGCAACGGCCAATCAAATCGGCTTCGGCATCAGGATTCATTTCGATGTCAGATTACACAAGACCGCGTGCTTTGGCCAGCCATTGCTGAGCAGGTTCTGGCCTGGTGAAACACGCCGCGGGAGTATTCGTTGCGGCCTGCCGTCTAACGCGGCATGTGGCCAAACGACAATTTCGCTCGCCGAGAAAATTCCCACGCGTTTCGAGTGAACCTCACGTCCCTTCGGGTGATTCCCCTGCATAAATCTTTTACAATTCATTTACCGGCCACTGACACACCACGGGCGCGAGTCGTGCTAAAAGGGATTTCATGAACCCGGCTGTGTCCGACCGCGAATAAACAAACCGTTTGGAAGCCTTGATGCGTTCCCTGTCCCCGCCACTTCAACTTATGAACACCACCTTATCGACCAACGACCTTAAGCTGCGCTCGACCCGCCCGCAGGAAGTTTTGCCCGCAGTGCCGATAATGCCGGATCGCACAAGAGATTGCGAACTTGCGAGTCGACGACGCCCGCTTCACCCTCTCCCCGGGCGAGAGGGCCGGGGTGAGGGCGGGCCTGTCCCCACGTCTCATTCGCGGCCATTGCAAGGCGCAGCACTCCATGAACCGACCCATCCCCGACCCCTCCCAAGAGGCGAGCAGGCATTCGTCCGCATCCTATCCGGTCTGGCGGCAGTCGCCCTCCTCGCCCCGCTCGCTGCGGTTTCCGCCGCCGAACCATCGCCGGCGGCGGCCAACGCGCCGGTGGCGGCGCCCACTCCCGAGTTGCTCGTTCGCGAAATCCGCTACGACGGTAAACTCACCGACATGGAAGCGAAGTTCGTCGCCGACATCGATGCGGAATCATTGAGCAAAGACGAAAGCTCGATCGCGCTGTTCGACGGCGACGTGGCGGTGATGCCGGCGAAGCTTCCAACCGGCCTGCGCATGGTGCGGGAGGGCAGACAATACCGGCTCGTCGCCGCTCGACCGGGCCGATACAGATTCAAGCTGGAGATGGTTGCCAAGATCATCCGCGCCGAGCCCTGGAATCAGATTTCGTTTATCGGGCCCGACGCGGGCATCGCTTCGGTCACGGCGCAGGCGGCCAGGGCGGATGTTGAAATGCAACTGCTCAGCGGCACGCCAGTGGAGTCAGAGAAAGACCAAGCCGCCCGCGCGCGCGGCGTACTCGGCGCCGACCGCAAGGTAGCCCTGCGTTGGCAGAGCCGGACCACCGAAGCCGCTCGCAAGGCTCTGTTTACTTGCGATACCGTCGCCACGGCTCGAATCACCCCAACGGTCATCAAGTTCGCCACGCAACTGCGCTACGAAATCGTGCAGGGCAATCTGTCCAGATTCTCCATCCTGCTGCCCGCCAACCACGCACTCACCCGTGTCGAAGGCGAACAAATCCGCGATTGGCAGATCACCGCAGGGCAGGCGTCCCACCCGCCTGCCGCCGTGTCCACCCCGGACTCATCCCGCGACGAAAACGACGCCAGGCCGGCGGCGGGCCCATTTCCCGCCGCCGGAGGTCTTGCGGGTGGACCGAACATTCAGATTCTCACCGTCGAACTCATCAAACCGGTCGAGAAATCCTACGCCCTCAAAGTCTTCACCGAACAGACCGTCGAAACCACGCCCTACTCCGGCGAGGTGACCCTGCCGCAACCAGAGGGCGTGGAGCGCGAGACCGGTTCGCTCATTATGTCCGCCGAAGACACCGTGGTGGAAACGGCATCAACCGCCGGCCTGCGGCAGATCGATGCGCCTCCAGGTTCAATCGCGGCCTATCGTTTTTACGGCCGTCCGCTCGCGCTCGGCGTGGAGCTGCACCGCATCGAACCGGTCATCGCCGTCGCCTCGCGTGTGACCGCCCGCCTGGAAGAAGCGCGATTGCTCGTCACCCACACGCTCACGCTCAACGTCGAAAAGGCCGGCCTCTACTCGCTCGAACTTTCGCCCCTGAATCAGTTCGTCGTCACCGACGTGCGCGGCGACGGCATCGAAGACTGGAAGGCGCGCGACGGCCAATTGCTGGTGAACTTTTCCAGCCGCGTTCTCGGCGAACGCAAACTCGATGTACAACTCGAACAATCCGAAAGGACCTTTTCGGACCAAATCGTCGTCACGCCCCTGCAGATCGCTGGGGCGACCCGGCAGACGGCGCAGATCGGGGCCGCTTCCGCGCCGGGAATTCGCCTCAAGACGACCGAACTGAACGGGCTGCGCGAGGTCCCGGTCAGCAACCTCGTCAATCGCTCGGACGAACTCCTCGCCTACACCGCCGACCAGGCCGACTGGATGCTCACACTCTCCGCGGAAAGGCTCGCGCCGCGTGTCGTCGCCGACATCTTCAACCTGGTCACCATCGGCGACGGTTTGCTGGGCGGCAGCGCGACGGTCCGTTACGTCATCGCGAATCAGGGCGTGCAGGAGTTCAGGGTGAAGCTGCCCGCCCGCTGGAAAAACGTCGATTTCACTGGCCCGAGTATCCGCCGCAAGGAGGCGATGGCGCCGGTCGCGGATGCCACCGCGGACACGAATCACGTTGTCTGGAGCATTGGTTTGCAGGACAAAACCTGGGGCGGTTACACGCTCGTCGTGACCTACGACGAGCAGTTCGATCCGCACAAAGCCACTCTGGCGCTGGGCGACATTCATGCTCTCGAGGTCGAGCGGGAGACCGGCAGCGTGGCCGTCACCAGCGCCGCCAGCCTCCAACTGCGCCAGACCCGCGCGATCCCATCGTTGCAACGCATCGACGAAAACGAACTGGCCGAGACCGACCGGGCGTTAATTGCCCATTCGGTGCTGCTGGCCTACCGCTACGGAGGTGGCGAGGCCTATCAATTGAACGTCGACGTGACGCGTTTTGAGGAATTGCCCGTGCTCGACGCCGTCGCCGACCGCACGCAATTGACGACGGTGTTGACTGAGTCGGGGCAGATGCTCACGCAGGCGTCGTTCATGGTGAAAAACAACGACAAGCAATTTCAGCGCTTCACGCTGCCTGCCGGCGCCGAGTTCTGGTCCGCCTATGTGAACGGCCAGGCGGTCAAAGCGGAAAAAGAGAACGGCGGCCTGCTCGTCCCGTTGCCACGCGGTGAAAACCGGGACCAGACATTCGCCGTGGAAATCGTTTACGCGCAAAACATCGGCTCGCTCAAATCGATCACCCCGCGCGAAATCGCGCTCGCCGCGCCGAAGACGGACATTCAAACGACCTTTGCCGAGTGGGAACTCTACGTTCCCGCCTCTTACGAGTTGGCGAAGTTCGGCGGCAACATGAACGTCGCGCGGGGCACGACCTACGGTCTGCGCGACGCCTGGGAGGAATTCGTTCAAACTTACCGCGATCTCCTGCGGAACAGCGCCGGCCTGTGGATCGGTCTGCTGGCGGCCGGATTGCTGTCCGCCCTGGTCCTGAGCGCGATTCACCGCGGGTTCCACGGCGCGATGACCGTCGTGGTTTCAGTCACGGTCATGGCCATTCTGGCGGGCATGCTGTTGCCCGCCTTGAGCAAGTCAAAAGCCAAAGCCCAACGCGTCAGCGCCGTGAACAGTCTCAAACAAATCGGCCTCGCCCTGCGAATGCGCGCCGATGAAAACAACGGACAACTGCCGGCAACTCTCGAGGAACTGAAGGAACAAGTCGGTTCGGAAAAAATCCTCAACGACCCTGAGAGCGGTCGGAGATTCGAGTATGTTGCCGGTGGCCGCAGCGACGTCAATCCCGAGACCGTGCTCGCTTACTCACCCGTGGACCATGGCGGCCGCGCGGTTCTACTCGGGGACGGCGCCGTCGTGCAAATGAACAATGATCAATTCATCGAGGCCCTGGCGCGGACACGAAGTTGGGCCGCGGCCGCTCCGCCGCCGGGCCCCGGGGTTCAACCGCCCCAGTTGACGGCGGCCGGCGACCGGGATGGGGTTAAGGCGGGCGAGTTGAAGCCAGGCGCGACGATGGGAGGGGGCTTCGCCGCTGCCGGTCCCAGGGGAGTCGCCGGCTCATCCGCCGCCGCGCCGGCGTTCCAAGTTCCCCTGGCGCACGGCATTCGTCCCATTCACATCGAAATTCCGCGCATCGGCCAGCGAATCACCTTCACGAAGGTGCTGAATGTGGGCGATGAAACGTTGAAATTCCAGGCGTGGGCCATGACCGCCCGAACACTCCATGTTCTGCGCAGCGCGCTTCAGCTCTTCCTGTTTCTGGCCGGGCTGCTGCTCCTGTGGCGGCAAATGCGCCGGGGAGCACCAAACAGTCTCGTCGTTACGATCGCGCTGTCGCTCGTTCTGGGCAGCGTCGGCAGCATGTTGATTGCAACACGGCTCCTGGGGACGGCGCTGATTGTCGCCGCGCCGGTGATCGGGCTTGCCATTTTGATTTTGCTCGCGCGCAAATACTGGCGGCGTTTTGCCGGGGCGGCGCCGGCATCAGAGGCGGCCGGCACGCAAACCCCGCCCGGGCCGAACAGCACGGCCGGGATGGGGCCGGCCATCGCGACCATCGCGTTGCTCTTCCTGGCCGCAACCGCGGATGCGACGGACATTGCCCGACAACCTGCAACACACAACCCGCAACCCGCGACCACATCCGTCTCCATCCAGTCGGCCACTTACACCGGGACTGTGCACGAACGTGTCGCGCGTCTCGAGGCCGTCCTCCAACTGTCCGCAGCGCAAGCCGGACAAACCATTGCACTATTCGGCGACGATGTGGCGGTGGAACAGTTTTCCGCGGCGCCTGGCGACGCGAAATTACTGCGCCAGGGAAACTCGGTGAGTGTGCGTCTGGTGAAGAGAGGCGATGCGACACTTCGTTTGACATTTCTGGTCAAACTGGGCGGAGACGTGACCAAGCGCGAGCTTGCCTTCGGGATTCCACCTTCCCTCTCGAGCAAATTGTCGTTGGCACTCGATGAAGCGGAGGCCGCCGTGGAATTTCCCACCGCCGTTTCTTTCCACAGCGTCGCCGCGCAGCATCAAACTCGCGTCGAAGCGGTGATGGGCGCGTGCGAAAGGGTCGAGTTGCGCTGGGCGCCGCGCGTGAAACGGGCGGCGGAAATCGCAGCGACTGTGTTTTGTCAGAACGCCACGCTGGTGAGCTTCGACAGCGGAGTCATGAACACGCGTTCGTCGCTCGATTTCCAGATCACACAGGGCGAAATGCGCGAGGTGCGTGTGCGTCTGCCGGCTGGACAGCGCCTGCTCCGCGTCGAAGGCGACGCGATTCGCACCTGGCAAATTGACGTAGGGCAGGCGTCCCACCTGCCTCAACGCCCCGTGGCAGCGGAGGTGAGTCGGCCAGCGACGCTCTCTCCGGACCTGGAGTCCAGCCGCGCTGGCACCGGCGCCGCCGGCTCGATTCCCCTCCTGGGAGGGGTCAGGCGTGGGTTAATTCCTCTCGCGGGAGAGGTCAGGGGTAAGTCGGCCGCGGATTCTGATGATGACCACGGCGACATCCTGGTGGTTGAACTGCTCAAAGGTATTTCACCGAACTACCGGCTCACGATCGAAACCGAAAAGACGGTGGAAAAACTGCCCGATACATTCGCTCTGGATACACCCCACGCGCTGGAAGTGAAAAGGGAGACCGGCTTTGTCGCCCTGAGCGGCAGCGACGAACTGGGTCTGATTGTCGAGGCCGTCCGCGGTCTGCAGAAGGTGGACGCGTCGGAGTTTATGAAAGTGACGGCGCAAACGAACGCGCTGGCCGCAGCCTATCAGTTCCTGAAGTCCGACTTCGCCTTGAGCGTGCGCGTGGAAACGCTGCGGCCGCAAATCGAAGCCGTGGCGCACAATCGCCTGCGCATCAGTGCGGAGCAACTTTATCTGACTACGCAGGTCGATTACACCATCAAGCGCGCCGGCGTGTTCGCGCTGCGGCTGGCGTTGCCGAAGGACTTCCGCATTGAGAATGTAGCTGCCAACCTGAGTTCGCGGCAAGCCTCAACCGCCGACTCGCGGCCGCAGCCACAGTCGCTGCCATGGGTCGAGAAGACTGAGAACGATGTCCGCCTGCTGGAAGTGAGCCTGTCTCAACGAACGCTCGGCAACTTCTCGTTGCAGCTCCACCTGGTCAAATCACAGCAGGAATTGCCAAAAACAGTGGAGGTTGCCGCCGTGCATCCGCTCGACACAGTGAAGCTCACCGGTTTTGTGGTGGTTTCCTCGGACGTCGGAGTGGCCATAAAAACGGCGTCGTTCGAAGGATTGAGCGAGGTTCCCGTAGCGGCAGTGAAAAGTAGCACAGGCACCCCGCCTGCGCATCGCGACGGGGCCGGCGAGACGCCCGCCCTACATCCCGGCAGCGGCCTCGCTTACAAATTCATCGCGAACGATCCGGTGCCGGCCACGTCGCCCTGGAAACTGGTCGTGACCACCGAAGCCATTGAATCATGGGTGCGCGCGGAAGTCGTCAACTGGCTCACGCTCAGTGACACGCTCGCCAGCGGACGCGCCCTGGTGCGCTACGAAATCCAAAACGCGCCGGTGAAGGAATTCCGGCTCCAGGTGCCGGCTGCGTTCCGGAACATCGAGATCACCGGCCCGAACATCCGGCGGCGGGATCAGAACGGCGGAGAATGGCGTGTCGAATTGCAGAACAAAGTCGTCGGCACTTATTTGCTCACGGTGACATGGGAACAGTCCTGGAGCGTCAAAGACCAGGCCCAGGAGACCCTCCTCGACGCCGCCGGAATCATGGCCGCAGGCGTGGAGCGCGAGACGGGCGCGATGGCCATCATCGCAAAATCGGAATTGAAGGTCGCACCCGGCCAGGCGAGCAGCGAACTCATCCGGATTGACCCGCAGGAGTTGCCCGAATGGGCCGGTCGCGCCGGTCCGTCCACCGTGCTGGCCTACCGTTATTTGCGCCCCGGTTACAAGCTATCCGTCGGGGCGCAACGGTTCGCGCAGGCCGATGTGCTGCAGGCCCTGGTGGACGACGCGCGCCTCACAACCGTCGTGGCCGATGACGGACAGATGATGACCGAACTCGCGCTGTCCCTTCGCAACAACGGCCGCCAATTCCTCGAAGTCACTTTGCCGAAAGGCGCCCGGGTATGGTCGGCGTTCGTCTCGGGCCAGGCCGTGAAGCCGAGCCAGCGCGAGGGGAAACTGCTGCTGCCCGTCGAACGCGCCAACGATGCGGCGATTCCCGTCGATGTGATTTACGTGAGCGCGGAGACATTTCCACGACGCAAAGGGCCGGTGGACCTGGCGTCGCCGGCCCTCGATGTTCCGGTAAAAAACGCGCGCTGGGAACTCTATCTGCCCGCCGACTACGGCTACAGCCGGTTCGCCGGCACGATGACGCATGAGGCCGAGGCTGCGCCCGACTATCACAGTTTCACCCTGAGCGACTATTCCCAGGCCGAAACCAAGAGCAGACGAGCGCGTGAAATGGAAGTCTCCGGTTCCCTCGAAGACGCCCGGCGCAAGTTGTCCGTGGGCAAGCTCGAAGCCGCCTCGAGGGCTTACAACCAGGCGCGCCGCGCCAATCCGAACGAAGAGCAGGTGAAACTGCAGGAATTGGAGAAGGACCTGCGCAAGGCCCAGGGCGGCAATTTGCTCAACGCCCAGCAGGCAGTCATCGACAACAACTCTTTGTATTTTCAATCGGCCGACCAACCCGCGCGACAGCAGCAGGTGCTGCAGTACGATGATAAAGCCGCCGAACAACAGTGGGACAGGCTCCAGAGGGCGCAGGAGGTCGCCACCGCCATGGTTCGACCGCTGCGCGTCAATTTGCCGACGCGCGGTCTGCGCCAGTCCTTTTCGCAGGTGCTGCAAACCGAAGTCGGCAAACCGATGCTGGTCCACTTCGTCGCCGCCAACGCCAAGGCAGCCAGTTGGTCGATGAGGATCGGTATGGCTATAGTGGCTTTCGTAGGCTTGTGGGGGCTGGTGACGCTCGCCCTTGGCCGAAGAACGACGGCCACGAAGCCGGCGCAAGCGTCAGCCTGAATCTGAGGGCAAGCGGAAGAAAACGGCA
>Ga0066710_100007489_pt1 | contig 10433 bp, 9 predicted proteins | sample GraSoiAngelo_159_FD_79666 | JGI IMG/M metagenome (GOLD analysis project Ga0066710, IMG submission 79666) | Grasslands soil microbial communities from the Angelo Coastal Reserve, California, USA - 14_1009_16_40cm | ecosystem: Environmental > Terrestrial > Soil > Grasslands | place: USA...
ACCATTTATAAGTCGGCCATTTCTCTTCGGAAAGCGATTTTCAAAGGCGACCATCCTGCTGTCAAGCGCAATCCTTTCATCCTCGGGGGTGGCCCGCAGGGCCATGAGACTTTCCTACATTCACGGCCGAGACCACAAGGCTCGGTGAGTCCCGCCGCAAAGACGGGCGAGTAGCACGCGGTCCTCCGACTGGCGGCGCAGCGCTTGTGCGGCGTGAGGCGGTTTCGCCCGAAACGTCAGTTCCTGTTCACGATCTCGCGGAGTTCCAGGGTAGCTTTGTCGAGAGACAAATTCGAAATCTTTTTTATGTTCGGGCTGCGGTACATGCCGGGAAATTTCCAGTGGGGAAAGGGTTCGTCGGGAAGCAGAAGGAGCGTTTTCTTGTCCATCGCGATCGCCATATGGGCGGTGGTGGTGCTTATTGAAATTATCACATCGCACGCGTTGATCTGTGCGGCAGCAGCTTCAAGGTTGTTCATGATATCGATTTCACGGTCGTGGTAGATTTCTACGCCATATCGATAACGGGCATCATTGATGTCGTCTTGGGTATCGCCGTACTGAAGGCTGACGAATGAGCATCGGTCTTCGGCAAAAATCTTTTCCCAGCCCCGATGGTTTTTGAGGAGTGCGTCTTTTCCCGATTTGCCTGTGCTTTTCCAGGCAACGCCGACAATCTTTTTACCGGGCTGGCGGTATCGCTCCGTGAATGTGCGGGTCAGGTCCGGCGAAGCAGCGATGTAAGGTACGGAGGAGTTGCGTGTCCAATCCTCCTCTGACCGACCGAAATACTTGATCAGCTCCTTGGAGAAGATCACCCGGCAGGTGACAGGGGCTTGAGGCGGAAAGCCCGTGAACGTCAAGGAGCCGCAGTGGGAAAGTCTCCTGCTGAACAAGGGCAGAAGCCTTGAATTGTCGTGCTTCGAAATTCCGTTCTCTTTCCAGTTATGTATCCAGATAACTTCGCGTCCCTTCCGGGCCAGGGCTGCGGCAAAACGGGCGTCGAATACCTCGTCGCCGATTCCGTTTTCACCGATAACAGCGATGCGGGATCGCAAGTCACAACGTGGTTCGGGCTCGCCGGGGCTGTTGTTCAGCCAGACAAACTTGTTTTGCTGCGCGCGTTGTGATCTTCGCTGAAAGCGCCCGGCTTCTGCTTTCAGATATTCGTCGTAAGCGTTCTTGAACTCTTTGTCGTCTTCGGCCGCCGCCATTTCAAAAACTCCTTCGCACGGGGTGTATCATAGCTCGCGGATCCGAGTTCGCGGCAGCGGACGAACCTGCGCTGGGCTTGATTTTTCCGCGACTGAATTATCCGATGCCGCCCGATGCGAAGCGTTTGTATCCAACTGGCGTACGTTTTCTTGGCGACGGCGTCGGTCTCAGCGGCGGCATGACCATCGACGGTTATGAAGAGGCGATTCCACGGCTGATCCCCGCCGCCGAACGGCTGGCCAAGCAGGGCGCCGAACGATTGAAGATCTTTCTTCAAGAACACGGTTTTGACGTGACCTTCGCCAAAGGTCTCGGCTGCGAACGCATTCCCGAAGGCGGTGCAACCCACGAGATTTTGTTCAAACTGGGCGCGACACCTACGCGAAATCGAAGAAAGCCGACGCGCTGGCTGTGGCGCCTTGAGAACGCTCGAAGTGATCGTCCCCCTGGAAAACGAAACCAAAGTGCCCGTCGTTTCGTCTACCCCGCACGGACTGATGAATGGCGTCCGCATGCTCGGCATCAGTCCCCGAGCCACAGGTTTCGGAAGGGTTTTTGAAAAAGCGTGAAATCAGGCGACGAAACTTGTGGTGAGGTCGTCGAGGAACTCTGATGCGGGCGCGACACCCGTGACAAGAAGATGGTCGCGTGCGCGAGTACACGCTACATAAAGTAGATGCCGCTCGGTGTTATAGACCTCCTCGAGTTCAGCGTCATCCCCAACAGCCTCAATTCGGTCCTGGGAGGGAATGACTTCGTCATCACAAGCCATTACCACCACCGCTCTGAACTCAAGTCCCTTAGCCAGATGCATTGTGCCGACGGAAACGTTGCCGCTAACAATATCTACATTGCGATCGAGTAAGTTGAAGGGAAGTCCTGACGCCATGACGGCGTTGCCGGCTCGGCCCAGCTCACTATCTGACCGTACAAACACGCCGATTTCATGCGGGTGAAGACCTTCACGGGTTAGGCCAGAGAGCCACTGTCCAACAATTTCCGTTTCCTTTGCCTCGCCCGGGCACACATGCACCGCCGGTAGGGGACCATTGAATACAGAAACGGTTCCTCTTCGGTCTTCCTTGTTGCCGTCCACATCCGTCAGTTCCGGACCGAGGAGGCGGTCCGCCTGCGTCCGGATTTGATGGGAAGTTCGATAATTGACTCGCAGAGTTCGCGAACGGCCGCGAACATCAACGCCAAGGGCTAGCCAAGAGAAGGGCTGCTGAAAAATTCGCTGCCCCAGATCGCCTGCAAAGAAAAGTGCATTCGGCCGGCTCCCGCCGAGAGCAGCCAGAAGCCGCAGGTGAGGTACACCAAGGTCCTGAGCTTCATCGACGACGACAAAATCAAATGGCGGTTTCCTGCTTTCGGCGACAATGGTGGTCAATATACTGAAGAACCGCGCGTAGGTTACGAGAGCGCCGCCCGCCAACATCTCTCGCACGCGCTCGAAAATCGACCATAACAGGGCGCGTTGCTCTTCCGGCAATCGAGTCTTTCGTCCAAGCCGACGAATGTCCCGGTACGCTTCCCAGGTTTCCAACTGCCATGCATCCACAACATCTTCCCACTCGCTCAGGATAAATCGCAGGCTGAACTTGTGACCGCCGACTTTCCCTGCGGCGTACTCCACAATCTCGCAAATCTTCTTGCGGGACACAATGCGTGGATGCCCGCGGTGAGCTTTGAATAGCCGGCGAGCGATGGCCTCAAAAGACCAGACGTCGATCCGTTCTCCTAAACGGGGTTCGTTGTGGATCAGCCGTCGCAGCTTCGTTTGCAGGGCACTAGCGAGAGTGTCTGAAAACGTGGTGAGTAACACCCGAGAGTCGGGATTCTTCCGAGCGAGAAAAACCGCGCGGTGAATTGCAACGATCGTTTTACCGGTTCCGGCCGATCCTGCAACGCGCGACGGTCCGTTGTAGTCGTACTCCACCAATTGGCGTTGTGCAGGATGCAGGAAAACGGTCCACTTTTCCCACGGGTAGTCGAGGGCCCGTTCCAATTCCTCAAGGTGCTTAAGTACGCGGAAGCGGCGCTGCGCATCGGGATGCGCGAAAGGATCTGCGCCGGGCTCGATTCGCTTTGCAGGTTCCGGGGTGCCGCCTGTCGCGATTTCGAGCAATGCCTCGGCAGCCTCTGCGGGAAGATGATCGGCAAGCGTGAGTAATACGTCTTCGTCAGCCTGTCGGACGTCGTTTAGCCATTCGGCGGGCACGCCGTAACCGAGCAATTGGTTATCGGCCATGGCGGCAAAAAGCCGCGGTTTCGGCGGCGCCTCGACTTCTCGTTGCACGTACTGAGGAACGATGATTTCCTGAATCGTCTCTCGAACCTCGACGAATTGCGCGGCACCGGTCTTCGGATGCGTCTGCAACTTACGCCGCTCGGCCCATTGATATGCCTTATCGTGATGACCGACGTAACAAAGCAAGAGGCTGTCGCCACTACTGTGAACGATGAGCCGAATATCCTTGCTGACACGCACGGAACGGAAGTTCGGATCGCGTGGCTTGTCGAGCTTATGGAATTGCAGCCCGGGTTGAGCGGGATTCAGTTGGAGATCGAAAGCAGTCGTCTTGACGGCCTTCTGCTCATCGCCAGTCAGCCGGGCCAAGCTGTCGGTGAAGGTATCCGCTATCCGGAATTCCACTGATTCTCCTGCGCCGTTCCGGGTTGGCTCCGCGGCGCTCTTTTGTTGCGCATCATAAGCGTGCCCTTACAAGTTCGGCAAATTCCGGTGCAACAGCTCGGAGCGACTCTGCAACAGCCCGCCGTTTCCATTCGCCGGGCTGCCGCCTGCGCATCAAGCTTCTCCAGTATCAGGTCGGGATTCAGATGAAATTGATGGACAAGAAAACTGTTTGGCGTTTGCAGCAATATTCCATATGGATCAAGATGATCCGCCGGAAAGTGTTTTTGGTTAAGCGAAACGATAGCATTCGCACGAGCGAGCACCGCTGCCGCAACAACATGCCGGTCTTTTGCGTCGATTCCGTGAATGCCGTCCGTGAATCCTTCCGGAATGCCGACAATCGCCTCGGGAAATGCTTTTTGCATGACTCCAATACGGCGCGCTACCTGTTCCGCGGTCAGAGCCAACCTTGCCCGAAGCACACGGGCCACTTCTTCCAGGATTGGATCGCTCCAAAGAGGACGATAGAGGGCTGGTTCTTCGGCGAGGCGCAGCAGGGTGTCACACAGCGGCATGGGAACGAGAACGCACGCGTCGAGAACGACAGCATATTCATTATCTGGAGTCAGAATCATCAGGCATCCTGTCGTAGATGCCTTCCGCCGTTTCAGCCTGGACTAGATCGTCCAGCAACTTACGCCGTTCAACATCTCTTCGAGTCTTATATGCGAGGACGTCGCGCGCGTATATCCGGCGATGCGTGCCAACCATATGAAACGGGATCTCGCCCTTATCCAACAATCCAATAAGAAACTGGCGCGACATGCCCAGTAACTTGCTTGCCTCAACTGTTGTAAGACTCGCTTTGGCTTGGAGAATTGTCACGGAGCTACCGGCCTTCAGCTCTGCTAAAAGCCGGTGCAGAAACGAATATATGTTGTTTGGTAGTACCGTGGTTTTCCCGTCTGGCCCAACGAGCTTCGCTTCGGCGGAGCGAAGTTGCTCATAAAGTCTTTGTATTTCAGCCTTTTCACCATCGGAAATGGGCACGCTTCCCACACCGGTGTCATGAGGTTGCTTCTGTTTTGTCATGGGATCTCCGTGTTATATCCGCTATAAGTGCTATATCTGACGTCCAGCATAACGTAATGTCATCAAGTTGTGCAACGTGATCGGAACGGGACTTTGGAATTACGCTGGAAGGATGCGTTTAAGGTTGAACGTGCCGGATGATGTTCAGAAGATTTTTTGGTACTTGGTCGGATAAGACTTCCGTTCCGAAATGTTTGCTTGATCCAATCAGAGCGGAATAGTGGAGCATATTGTTCCGGCTAACACTTATGGAAAGCGTTCGCCATGGTGATCGGTGCCATTCCAAGGTGATGTCACCGTCGGGTTCTGCAGCGACGTCAGGCGCTGGAATTCCAGGCGGTAGAGATTCCAGAAAGCGGCTGACTGCCAGAACCGTTTCCGCCCGAATCGGGTCGGCGTCAAATCCGTCCCAACCTCGAAAAGCACATTCCTTTGCGATCGTTGCGAGTTCCACCGTGAACTTCCTTCTTTCGTGTTCCTCAGGAAGATTTGACTCACCTCACGTGATAGTGTCAGTCGTAGGCAGTCCGCCAAGCCAATCTGAATCAATCGACTCGGAAAACCTTCATTACCTCGTCTCCTAAGTGATTGATCACTTTGACCGCTATGCGGCCGGACTTGGGTTTCGGGAAAGGCCGGGATGTATCGCTGTGGAGCGTGGACCAGGCTTCTTCATCGATTTCGGCTTTGAGCGTGGTCTTTAAAGCGCTGTACGGGTCGTTAGCGCCGAGGAAGTAGGCGTGGCGGACGAAGAAGCTCTCTTCGTTGTAGTCGGTGTCGATGAACCAGCAAGCGATGCCGTCGGCACTGTCGCTGCGAACTTCACCGGTAGTGGGATCGAAGACGTCCACGCCGAAGACCTTGACTTGAATGTCGCCGTTGTCGGCCGAAAGGATCTTGATGTCCGGTTCGCCGAAGATGACGAACAGATTGCCCTTCCCGGTATTCTTGAGATCGTCGGACATGTGGAGGTCGGCGTTCATGCGCGCCTTCAGGACGGGAATGCGTCCGAGTTTGGCGAACTCCGTGGCGTGCGCGTCGTAGCTGAAGGCACAGGCGATCAGGACGTCGAAGTCGGCGTCTCCGGCCTCGCGGGCGGCGGCCACGAGGTCCGGACGGCTGACTGTGCCGAATTCCGGCCCGATTAAAATGGCCGCGCGTCTTTCTGCTCCGGATTCTGTGTTGCCTTCGCGGTAGCGTCCTTCGGCGGAGATGTAGTGGCCCGGCCACGGAGCGAGGGACGTGAAGACGATCTTATCTTCCTTATGGGCCTGCTGGACACCCGCTGTCTTGAGATTTTCCAGAATCATTTGTGGGAATGTCTGCGTTTCGGCGTCCGCCGCGGCGGTCTGCTCGATCGGATCGATCAACTCGTCGTTCTCATCAACACCGAGCACACGATGCGGCGAGACGCTCTCGACCGTGAACGGTCCCGCAACGCGAACCTTCTTGTTATCGACATACGGCTTGTCATACAGGAACTCGGACTCCGCCTTCGCGGCGATCGAGGCGTCGATCTCCTTCTGCCGTGTAATGCGCGCGTCCCGCCATTGCGAGTGCGCTTTCTTTGAGGCGGCCGGCCAAGAGGATTCGGCTGCGCGTGGGATTTCCCATTCGTGCCACGTTTTTTCGAGCGCTTTGTTCAGAGACTCCCGCAGCGGCTCGAGCGTCTGCCGCCATTTCTCACAAATGACATCGATCTCCGCATTGTTAGCGATTGTTCCTGACGTAACGTACGAAGAGCGCCGAAGAACAAATCCTTTGCGAATACTTTGATAGACAGGCTGGTTGGATTTTAATGTCCCACTGATTTCACTCTCTTTCCTCTGCCCGTCGTGTGAATCCGTAAGCAAGTAGTAGGGATAGCGAGCTCCCATAATGCGAGTACGAGCCAAGGCGAGAGCGACTCGGGACGTGTCGATAGTTATCCAGCGCCGCCCCCACTGTTCGGCTACAGTCGCTGTCGTTCCAGAGCCACACGTTGGGTCCAGTACTAGATCCCCAGGATCAGTCACCATCAATATGCAGCGCTCAACAATGCGCTCATTTGTTTGCACAACCTAGACTTGGTCAGGTGCTCCACCAAATCCGTCCCACCAATTAGAAATTGCCTTAAAGCGGAAATCGTCAAGATATGACAGGCCACGGTCTGAAAAGGCGAGCGTTCGGGAATTCCTGATCGATCCGCCGAGGATATGAACGAAAATCTAGTTCTTCGCCGTCCGCATTCTTGAACCTTTTCAGATTAATGACTTGCCCCGACGGTAATTCTGCACGAGAGAATTCGTCGACGGTATCAGCATCCAGCGAGCGTTCTTCAAATAATGGTCGAAATTTAGTGTTTCCGAGAGTGCGCGGCGACTTCGAGTACCAGAGGATGAAATCGTTGACCGGATCTAAGAACGACGATTTCTGACTACCCTTCTTTTTAACGACAATTTCAGTAACACAGCTCCTTTCGCCAAACACCTCATCGAGGACGCAACGAACCCGATGGACGTTCAGGCCACCAATCTGTACAAAAATCGAACCAGAATCAGCGAGAAGATCGCGGGCTACAATCAATCGATCTCGTAGGTAAGTAAGATAGCTATGTACGCCGTCACGCCAGGTGTCTCGGAAAGCTCTGACTTGTTCTGGTTCTCTCGTGATCCGTTCTGGCTGGTCATCTTTCGCGTCCCGGCTGGTAGTACTCCATTGGAAGTTGCTGTTGAATTCGATACCGTAGGGGGGGTCGACGTAGATGCATTGGACCTTACCGCGTAAGCCTTCGCGCTCCGCCAAACTCGCCATGACCTGCAACGAATCCCCCAGGATCATGCGATTCGACCAGTTCTGGTCATGCTGGTAAAAGTCCGTTTTGTCGGCGTCCTTGGGCGTTCCGTTGAAGTCAGCGAATAAATCGAATTGCGGAGGACGCCAGCCGGTGTCCCTTCGTTCCTTCGACTCGCGAAGGAGATCGTCGATCAAGACTTTCGGATGGACCTTCTCCTGGATGTAGATCGGCGGCGCATGGACGACGTGATCGCTCCAGTCCTGCTCATCCTTGCCACGCCAGACTAACTGTGGATCGAGGTCGCGATTGCGGCGGTCGTAGGCGACGCGAATCGGGACCTGCTCTTTCTTTTCCAGAACGGGTTGGTACTCGGCCGTCGGGATGTTCTTCCGCTTGGCTTCTCCGTGACGGATCGTCTCGATTGTCTTTGTTTTCGCCGGCTGCTTTTTCATGACGCTGTCTGTCCTTGCGCCACAAGCCCCGCTACGTGTTCGATCATCTTGTCGAACTCACTTTCGATCTTCTCCTTGAAGCCGGACTGGATCAGATACACGTCCGTAAACTCGGCAAATGCCCAGCGGCCAAAGCGCGCGGCATGGTTTACACCGGGAACCCAGTAGGTTTCCATCGTGTCCTTCTTCTCTTTCGCGTCCTCACGTCGGTACCCCTTGATCTCGACAACAAGATGTAAGAGATCCTCATCGCCATGGCCGTCGTCCACAAGGACGATGAAATCGGGCCGGTACATCCGCGGCTCCGAACCGTGACGGTACGGCACTTCGAATCCGAGGTTGTGGTTCTTCACATATGCCCGGACGCGCGGATGCGCCTCAACGACGCGGCAGAACTCGGCTTCCCAGTCGCTGTCGAGGATGACCCAATTGATGTGGCAGCGGTCTGGAGCGGTTTCCCATCGATTGCGCTTCGTCGTGTTGAAGCGGACGTGCGCAGTGGAGCCCGTCGGGTTATAAGCATCCAGCGTGACGGCAATCTGTCCCTGGCCGGCGCTCGCGCGCGTGATCGCAGCAATGATCCGGTCGCAAGCCATATTGGCGATCATCTTGAAGATCAACTGCGCCGGGTACGTTCCTCCTTTGCAAACCAGATAACCTCCGTCGAGCCATTGCCGAACGATCCGTTTCAATTGGCCGAAGAGATGAAGCTTCGGCTCCTCGCCCGGATTGCGCCACTTCTCAAGGACCAGATGGGACGTGAGATGGTACAGCACCTGCGACGGGCGCACTTCGCCAGTATGAGCGAGGTTCAGATCAACAGATTGGCCGATTATGCCGGAGTTTCGCGTTTCCGTCGCACCGACAAGCGCGGGCGTCAGCTCCAGAACGGAATCTGCGGTAAAGGCAGCGCTGAGGCGTTCATTGGGCAACTCGACACGGTAGCCCGCCACGCGAGGAAACCGGATTTCAAGCGCGTTGCGATCCGGTCGGACCGCCTTCACCTCGATGTTTCACGCGGCGGCTGAGGCGACGAAATGACCGGCTTGGCGGTGAAGTCGAACGGCACGCCGAGAATGTCGGCATATTCGACATTGAACAATCCCTCGTTAGGGCCGTCCTCATTCAGCTCGTACGACTGCCGGCGCAGCGCGCGGCCGATGACCTGCTCGCAGAGCAACTGCGTTCCGAAGGCGCGGACGCCGAGGACGTGCGTTACGGTGTTCGCTCCCAGCCCTCGGTGAGCATCGAGACGGAAGAGACGCAGCGGATATTCCCGCCCAACTGTCCGTACTTGCCGACGGTGTTCATGACCTCCCGGAGCAATTCCTGATCGGAGATATTCTCGCCCTGCTGCGCGTCGCCGCTGCGCTCGATGCGCTCGCGGCGGAAGCGCGCGATCTCGTCTTCCGCCATCCGGCGGAAGTTCTTGTCGAGGGCTTCGCCCGCTTCGAGCTCTTCACTGTCGATCAGAATCGTATTCGGGCGAGGGAGCGGATTGCCGTAGTCGTCGAAGTTGCGGAAGAGCGGAAGACGACCGTTCTGGAACGTGGAAGACCCATCTTCGTTCTGCCGATGGAAGCCCGAGATGAAGTCGTAGACGAGTTTCGAAGCCGACGTGTTGTTGCAAAACACGATGAAGCACGGCGGCACCCGAATTCCGGACTTTTCCCAAAGATCGAAGGTCTTTGCATAGTGGCCATATAGGGCTTCCAGAGCTGTTTGAAGCTGAGGCGGCAGGCTGAGCGGATCCAGATCGCTCGATTTGCCGCGTCCTTTCTTCGGCATCTTTCTGCGGATGTGCTCCCAGAGGTTGCGGTACATGGGCATGTCCTGCCCAGGGATATTGTCGGCAACGGGAACGCGAGGCAGCTTCACAATCCCACATTCGATGGCATCCATTAACGAGAAGTCGTTCATCGTCCATGGGAACAACGTGCCTTCGGCATATCCCGACCCGCGCAAAAAGAACGGGGTAGCGGAAAGGTCGACCACTCGGGCGATGCCCAGCTTCCGGTTGGCGGCTTCGAGTCCGGAAATCCAGACTCGGGCGGCCGCGTTATTGCGCTCCGCTTCCTTGCGTTCTTCGCCTTTGAGATCTTCTTCCTCTTCGCTCTTCGGCTTCTCGCGATAGCAGTGATGCGCCTCGTCGTTGAGCACCATGATGTTCTTCATGCCCATCAGGTCGGGCATGACGCGCTGCAGCATCTGACCTTCGGTTTCAAGCGTCTGAAGTTCCCGCCCGCGTCCCTGCAGAAGG
>Ga0066710_100007490_pt1 | contig 10433 bp, 9 predicted proteins | sample GraSoiAngelo_159_FD_79666 | JGI IMG/M metagenome (GOLD analysis project Ga0066710, IMG submission 79666) | Grasslands soil microbial communities from the Angelo Coastal Reserve, California, USA - 14_1009_16_40cm | ecosystem: Environmental > Terrestrial > Soil > Grasslands | place: USA...
AGAGCTAGTCTTTCTTACCTTGGCCAAATAGGATCTTTCCAGGTTTGGCTCCGAGGTGCTGGCCTTTGTCAAGCACTACCGTTCCATTGACAATCACATATTCGATGCCTTCCGGGTATTGGTGCGGCTTTTCAAAGGTCGCTCGGTCGATGACTTTTTCAGCGTCGAAAATGGTAATATCCGCTTTCTTTCCCTCTCTTAGGAGACCACGGTCCCTAAGGCCCAGCTTCTCCGCATTAAGGGAGGTCATCTTCCTGATGGCATCTTCCAGACTTAAGACCTTTTCCTTGCGAACGTACCGTCCTAGTACCCGAGGGAAAGTGCCGTACCAGCGCGGATGTGGCTTGCCTTTTCCTAACGCTCCGTTGGGGCGAACCGCCGTCCCGTCTGATCCGATTGAGACCCACGGAATCCGAAGGGCATACCGGACATCCTCTTCGCTCATGAGAAAATAAATCGTGGGAACCGATCCTCCCTCCTCCTTAAGCAGATCGAAAACTACCTCGGTAGGCTTCTTATTAGAAATCTTGGCAATTTCTGCCACGGACTTGCCTTCCAATGCCTTGTTCTTTTCCGTCTGGATAGAGGCCACCACGGCACTTTCCCAGCCTTTCATGGCCAGGTAATGATCAAACCAGCCTTTGACTCCCGCATAGATGTCTTTCTCCATGCGGGCACGCAGTTTGGGGTCACCGAGTCGCTCTAACATCTTGGGTCGTCCACCTTCCATGGCCCAGGGCGGAATCAAAGCCACTAATTCGTTCTGGCCGGCCACATAGGGATATTGATCGGCCGTGACTTGAAGACCGCGTGCTGTGGGAGCTTCAATGAGCTCAGCAATCTCTTTCATTTTTCCCCACATCCGTTTGTCGGCGATTTTAAGGTGAATGATGTCAACGGGCACCTGAGCTTTTTCACCAATCGTAATCGCCTCCTGAATGGCTTCTCGAATTTCCTGGCCCTCGCCGCGAATATGAGTCGAGTAGATGCCACCGAAGGGCTTCACGACGGAGGCCAACTCGATTAGCTGCTGGGTGTTCAAGTAGGTATCGGGTGGGACAATCAATGAACTCGAAAGCCCGAACGCGCCGTCACGCATAGCCTCTCGAACCAACTCCTTCATCCTTTCCATCTCTTCGGAGGTGGGATCTCGACTCTCATCACCCAGAACGCAACTTCTAACCTGGGATGCTCCCACATAAGAGGCCACATTCACGGAGATTCCGCTGGTTTGAAGCCGATTGAAATATTCTCCCAGAGTTTTCCAATTGGCTTGCAAATTGTACTCACCCAAGTCTCGCTGCGCCTTACCCTGGATGGGTCCCGCGGAATTCCCCTCCCCCAGGACCTCGGTGGTAACACCCTGTCTGATTTTGCTTTGAGCCGTGCCATCCACCAACAAAGAATAATCGGAGTGGCTGTGGATATCGATAAAGCCCGGGCTTACCATCAACCCTTTTGCATCAATAACACGTCGAGCCCTTTTTTCCTTTTCTTCCAGTCGTCCCACTTGAACAATTTGATCGCTCTTGATGGCAACGTCGGCCGGGAACCAGAGTTCACCAGAACCATCCAAGACATTTCCGTTGCCAATAATCAGGTCAAACTCGTATGTGGGCTCCTTCTTGCGGCACGCTACAAGGCCCGCCATCATGACCAGTGCATAAAATAAGATTGTGGCTAGACAATTTCTTGACTTGGTCATGGAAACTCCTCCTCAGTGCTCAGTACTCGGTACTCAGTACTCTCCGGTGCTGGCTCGGTCTTACTTGGGCTGTGGTGGCGCTGGAGTCGTCGCTTTCTTCTGAGTTAGATCTTCCTTGGCCTTGGCAATCATCTGATCCAAGCCCTCAAGAGAATTCTTGTGAGTGACTTTGTAAATAGACTGCAGATTTTGCCTGGCCGTGTTCTTGAAACCGCCTTCCAGCGCGACCGTTTTAGCAAACGCTTCCATGGCCTTCACAGCTTGATTCTGGTAGGCAAATACGACACCGAGTTGAAACAAGGCATATTCATACTGGGGATTCAAATCCACAGCCTTGCTCAAACTGGCCAGGGCACTAGCCAAATGGTTTGCCGCAACGTTTTGAGCTTCCGCCGGTGGCTGCCCTTTGGAGGGGACTTCGCCTTCTTTGCCGGAAACCGGAGCTTCTCCGGCTGCGGTGCCACCCTGAGGCTGAGAAGTACTTTTGGTTTCTTTCTGCGCTTTTCGTTCTGCTTCAAATTTGCCGACAAAGCAGGACCCCAGACTGGCATAATTCATCGCCAGGTATTGATCTCGTTCATTTTTCCAGCGTGCTTCATCCACATTGGCTGGAACAGTCAGTTTGTCTATAAGGGTTATTGCCTTGGAAGCCCGATCAATCGCTTTGTCCCACTCATTGCCCGTGGTGTAAGCCAGGGCTAACAACGATAGGATGGCCGGATTCGAGGGAAAAGAAAGCAAGGTCTTCTCTCCATGCTCTATCATCTTCTCGTAGTTATTGAGTTGCTGATAGAGAGAGGTAGCCGCCTGGTGGAAGGCAGGGGCATAATTTGACTCCGGATATTTTTTCAGAAAGTCTTCCATGAGTTGGACACGCTGCCCGGGGTCCTGGGTCTGGGTAATTTTTAGATAGTCTGCGACCTCTTCCGGCGCCTGGGCTTGAGGCTCTCGGGCCGGAGGAACATCATAAAGGCGCATGACCGGCGGCGCGGCCTTACTCTTATCTTCTTCGATTTTTTTGGGGGACGACGGGGAAGGCGCTTGGGTTTGCTGGGAAAAGAGAGGAGAGTGAATTAAACTAAGTGCCAAAAAGGGGATCAATGATTTAATTTTCATAGCGTTCCAGCCTGTTGAATTCTTTGTTAATTAGAGCGGTCAAAGATATTTGAGATTTCTTCCGGACTTCTCTTAGCGGATTCTCCCTCAGTCTTTCGGCCTCCCTCGCCTTTCAGGCGGAAGAGGGTGCAGGTGAGGAGAGCGCTGGCAATTCCGAGAAATATTAAAGACATTTTCAACAGCATAACAAAATTGTTTTGAAGTTCCTAAGCGATTTCAGAAGAGTTCTCCATGCCGCCTTCGGTGGCGCCATTGAGCATGAAAATTATCCCCCTCCGCTGGAGGGGTGCAGGGGTGGGTTGTTCCGGGACGGGAAGGACCCACCCCGAAGGCTGAGGCCTTCTGCCCCTCCCAAGAGGGGATTCTCATGGGAGTTCTCCGTACCGCCCTGGGGCGACACCACGAACGAATGAAAATCATTCCCCCTTCGAAGGGGAGGTGTGAAAAAATTGGGAGGGCGAGGCTCCCGCCGAGCCGTCGCCTAGCAAGTCCTGGCTCCATGAGGCTCTGCGGGAGCCTCGCCCTCCCTACCCCGCCCGTTTTGAATTTTTTCACACCTTCGGGGTGCAGGGGGATGTCCATGTGGGGAACATAGTAGTGGAAGCCGAAGGACACCCCCTACGCCCCTTGATAGGGGGATTTTCAGAGGGGTTCCCCATGCTGCTCAAGGCGGCGACACCGAGACGAGAAAGTTGGACCGAGCCGCGACCGTTAGGGAGCGGTTGAGGCAATCGGCCCGTCTCCCCTCCCTGACAGTTGGGGCTCGGATCTGTGCAATTTTCGTAGGAATCTCCCACGGCTGTTCGCTGCAGCTAAAGTGGCTGCAACTGGGCGGTAAAGTGACGAAGGAAGGGAGCCTGATAGGTCAGTTTCAGGCCGGAAATTTGCTCCCGGCGCTGCCACACGTTTAGAATCGCTTCCACGACGTAGTCTATGTGGCTTTGGGTATAAACGCGACGGGGAATGGCCAACCGGACGAGATCCATGGCGGCGTGCTGGCCAAACATCAGCGTGCCAATTTCCACGGAGCGGATGCCTGCTTCGAGAAAGAGCTCACAAGCCAGCGCTACACCCGGGAAATGCTCAGGAGGGATATTTGGCAAGAAGGCCCGGGCATCAATGTAAACCGCGTGGCCGCCAGGAGGTTGCACAATGGGCACGCCTTGGTCAGCGATATGCCGACCCAGATAGGCGGTGGAAACAATTCGATAGTGAAGGTAGTCTTCTTCCAGCGCTTCTCGGAGACCCACCGCGATCGCCTCCAGGTCCCGCCCTGCCAAGCCGCCATAAGTGGGATACCCTTCCGTAAGAATGAGTAAGTTCTCCTCCTGCTGTGCCAGAGAATCATTGTTGGTGCAGAGGAAGCCGCCAATATTGGCCAGGCCGTCCTTCTTGGCCGACATGGTACATCCGTCGCCCAGGGAGAATATCTCCTGGGCAATTTGCCGGGGAGTGTGATGCTCATAGCCTCTCTCCCGTAGCTTGATGAAGTAGGCGTTTTCCGCAAAGCGGCAGGCGTCAAGGTAAAGGGGAATCGCGTGGCGTTGACAAACAGCTCGAACAGCGCGCATGTTTTCCAAGGAGACAGGCTGGCCGCCGCCTGAGTTGTTGGTGATAGTAAGCATCACCAGCGGTATACGTCTGGCTCCAATACGATCAATTAATTGCTCGAGCGCAGCGACGTCCATGTTCCCCTTGAAGGGATACGACCGGGCTGGATCCTTGCCCTCGGGAACGAGCAGGTCCACCGCTTCAGCCCCCGCGAACTCCACGTTGGCGCGGGTGGTGTCAAAATGAGTATTGTTTGGGACCACATCGCCCTTCTTGCACATCACACTGAAAAGAATCCTTTCGGCCGCCCTGCCCTGGTGAGTCGGTATGACGTGTTTATACCCGAAGATCTCCTGGACTGTTTGCCGGAAACGCTCAAAGCTGGGGCTACCGGCGTAACTTTCGTCGCCCTGCATCATGGCTGCCCATTGCTGCGTGCTCATAGCCGCTGTGCCAGAGTCAGTCAACAAGTCAATCAGAATTGCTTCGGACGGGAGTTGGAACAGGTTGTAGTGTGCGCGGCGCAGCAATTGCTCTCGCTCGTCTCGTGTCGTCCAGTGAATCGGCTCTACCGATTTGATTTTGAATGGCTCTATGATTGTCTTGAATTTCATTAACTAAACCCGTTGGGCAACATTCACCAGCTTCCCAATCTCAGGAATCGTAATTTCCACAACGTCACTTTCGCGCAGAGCAGCTTCCTCAGTCTGAATAATGCCGGTGCCGGTGAGCAGAACAGTGCCGGTAGGGATTGTGTTTGCCAAAAACAAGAAATCAATCAACTCTTCGATTTTGCGTTTCATCATCCCCAGCGTTGTTTCACCGGAAAAAAGAATTTGGCCTGTTCGTTTGATTTCGCAACGGATTGTTAAAGTGTAAGGATCCCTGATCTCATCGCTTGTCACGAACACCGGACCGAGGGCGCAACACCCTCGGAATACCTTCGATTGAGGTAAATACAAGGGATTCTCTCGTTCAATGTCCCAGGCCGAGACGTCGTTAGCGACCATATAACCCAAGACTTTCTTCCTGCCGTCCATCACCACAGCCAGTTCAGGCTCTACCGCCGTGAAAATGGCATCACGGCGCAAGCCGATAAAATCATTGGGACCCGTGCAACGTGAAGCGGTGGCCTTGAAGAACAGCTCCGGCCGTTTGGCCAAATAGACGTAATCGTAAATCCCTTTGGAAGTCTGGGTGTCTTCGTCGCGAAACTCGGCGCTCTTTTTGTAAGTTACACCGCAGGCCCAGACCTCAGGCGGATGGATCGGGACAGCCAGGTGAAATTTGGCTTTATCTGGAACCACATTGATTTCTCCCAAAGAGTGGGCGAAAGGTTCCGTGGAAGTAAGTTCATCCACCAACTCGCTAAGGTCCATATCAAGGGCAGTGGCATACTCGACCAAATCAAGCATCGTACGTAACCCCTTTTCCTCATAATAAACCGGGTAAACTATGTCTCCCTCAAGCTTACCCGCACGATAACCTCTTTTCGGATCGAAGATCTGAACAAGTTTCATTGCCTTTCCTCTCTACTAGCGGTCGACGTGTGAAACGGACGCGCCGCTAAAGTAAACGTTCACAAAACAATGCGCCGAACTTTCATTAGCCCCGTGCTTCAGCGCGGAGATTCCTTCGATGGTTTGTTCTTCTTTCACCTTCCAGCCAGTGGCGCTGGGTCCAGCGCCACTGGCTGGAAAGTGGGGAGCACGGGAGGCGTCTTCCAACCCCGGGCTGAAGCACGGGGCTAATGAAAATGCAGAGAAGTTTTCTCTTCATTACTTTTGGCCGCTTTGGAATCCGGGTGGTTGCTCGTGGTCTTGTCGAAGATCTTGGATCAGGCTTCGATGACGCAACGTAAGATTTTCTCTTCCTGAGCTCTTAGTAACTGCTGGGCCCGTTCTAAGCTGACTGCCTCAAATCGGACTCGATCTCCGATGCACAATTGGGCAGCCCTGGGAACATCGGCTGATATCAACACCGCAATCTTGGGATAGCCACCCACAGTCTGATGCTCTGCCATCAGTAAGACCAGTTGGCCGTTAGGAAGCACCTGGACAGCGCCTAAGGGAACTGGGTCTGAAATGATTTCACTGGGCGAGGCTTCAAGGCGAGGTCCTTTCAATCGGTAGCCCATGCGATTTGAATTGGGGGTCACGACGTATTCTTGTCGAAGAAATTCTTCCACGGTGCCAGGCAAGAAACAAGACGTTTGAGGCCCGAGCATTACCCGCAATACAAAAGGGTTTCCGTATTCCCACTGGGCTTCGGGCAAGAGCTTGCGCTTAATAAAAACTTGATTCCCGCTCGAGGATCTGTCTTTAAAAAGTAAGTCTCCTTTTCGCTAGCTCCTTCCCCGATGCCCCCCTATCTTGGCTTGCAGATCGGTGGATTGACTCCCTAAGGCCTGATCGGCTTTGAATCCCCCTGCAATGCTCAAGTAAGCACGAGCGCCTCTATTTCGTTTTCCGAAGGAAAGCACTTGACCTTTTTCCACGCTCAAGCACTCCCAAGCTGGAAGGAGCTTGGTTCCAAGGGAAGGCGATAGATCTCCGCCAGTGATGGAAATGAGACAATCCTCCAGGATGTTGAATTCGGGTCCCTGAATGGTGATTTCCAGTGCGGCCGCACCATCGGGATTCCCAACCAGGCGGTTGGCTAAACGCAAGGCATACGGATCCATTGCCCCACAGGGGCTAACACCGAATTGTAGATATCCGGTTCGGCCAAGATCCTGAATGGTTGTCAACAGCCCGGGCTTTGTTACCTCAAGAACGGGCGAATCTAGTGAGAGGGTCAAAACTTTGGAACTCTTCTAAGGTGATGGAACGAAAACGCACGCTGTCACCGGCCTTCAAGAGAAAAGGGCTTTCCCTGTCGAGGTCAAAGAGCTTCAAAGGAGTCCCACCGATAATTCTCCAGCCGCCCGGGCTCTCGATGGGATAAACTCCGGTCTGGTTCCCGCCTATGGCCACCGAACCGGCGGGTACCCGCGGCCTTGGTTCTGCCAGCCTGGGAGTGGCAATCCGTGTCGCCATCCCGCCCAAGTAAGGAAATCCAGGAGTGAACCCAACCAAATAAACCAAATACTCATTGGCCGTGTGAAGGCGTATAACTTCTTCGGTGGAGAGTTGATTATGTTGCGCCACAAAATCCAGGTCCGGCCCCATCTCTCCACCGTAGGCTACGGGAATCTCGATTCTTCGAGAACGGCTGGCCTGTATGTGGCCGCCTAAATCTTCGATCTGATCCAGAGAATCAATCACCTGCTGGAAAGAAGCCTGTAGAGGATCATAGACAATTCCCAGGGTTCTATAGGAGGGAATCCACTCAATCACGCCGGGAACGTTCTTCGTTGCCAGGACGGAAGCCAGGTCATGAACTTGTAAATTGATTTCCTTAGAGATCTCTTCAGGAAATTCCACCAGGAGCATTCTGTCGCCGTTTGCCACGTAACGTCTTGGCATAACACCATCCCTGACTCCATATCCCCAAAACCAAGGGGTTGGATGACCGTGTTTTCGAGCCGCCTTCGCGGGTCGCGAGAAGGACTGGACATCAATCCACCTTCTGGAGGGGCGGTCATAGACCCTCCGCTGCCGGACGTCTGAAAATCTCTACTCAGGAAAAAAATGGGACCTGCCCCATCATTTGAAAACTTTCATTACCTTGGCCAGTAGAGAAGACTTAGTCGCTCCCTTATGATTCTGCAGTTTGAGGGCCTTCAAAAGGCCCTCGGTGACTGCCTCCGGCAGAGGAGCAAGCCCGCGAAGATAAAAAATTGCTTCCTTAAGAGCAGTCTCCCGGTCCAGACAATACCGGCACTGCGCCAGGTGATTTTCAATGTTGGTCTTGTCACGCCAGGGGATTCGACCATCCAGAATGTCAGAAACGATATTGATGGCGGGACAATTTGGACCTCCTTGACTCTCGATTTGAAGTATAGCGCTGTTTTTCAGACGGAACAGGTTTGCATCGTGGCGCCCGAACATTTGAGCATGTCTTTTCAAAACTTCGCTCCGGCCTGTCTGCACTAATGAGAGAGGTACCCTCAAAATCTTGTTAATTTCTTCATCCTTGTAAGCCTTCATCACCAGCCAGGCTACCTCTTGGTGAGCCAGCGGAAAATCCTGGAATAGCGTGTTCAAAGCCCCGATTTCAAGCTCACCCTGGCTCTCTTGTCCAGATAAGTATTTCCGGGCTACGGCAAAAACCCTCTCTCTGAAATAAATTAGGAATTCTCTTTCACTGGACCCGGAAAAATCCTTCAGGAAGGAATTGTGATTTTGAGCTATGGATTCAAAGATCTCCTGCAGTAGATTTTCGGTCTTATCCTTGAGCGATGCAAAATGTCTTTCAATCAAGTGTTGGGTTAAGGCGCCATAGACGGAGATGAAGAATTGCCAGAACTTGAACTCATTTTGAATGCATCCCACCAGCATCTTATGAAATGTAATCACTTCAGCGGACATGGGCTTGTTCCTCCTCTGCGCGATTCTAACGTAATGAAGGCTCTATTCTAAAGTGGTGACTGTTTTGAATCAAGCCTGGGCTCGAGATTGATGACGGTTGGGTCCTGTGCAAGTGTGTGGAGAACGAGAGGAGGCGCGCTACCCGTCCGTTCTGAAGTGGCGAGCGGATCGAAAGCGATTGATCGCTTCGGCCCTGTCAACACCGACGCGATCGTGGCAGCCTGCGGAGCCTGATGCACATCGCCACCACACTCCACTTGACCGGTTCCGGAACCTCCGACGCGAGTACAATCCGGGGTCTTCCAGGCGGCCATTGGCTGGCGGCCCGTCGAGCTTCCAGTTTGCCCACCGCTTGCGATCTAAGAGGATTTCCTTCATGATATATCAAGGGTATCAGTAGGAAAGGAAATTTCTCTTTCAGGTTGACTATTGCCGAAATCGTTCTACTTTGAGGAAATTTTTTTCCGTTTCCCACGTATGCCAATTCAATCGTATAAATCGTGTCTTTTGGTTTTATCGCGGGCGACTTTCGGTCAACCAACGAAACAATTGAACTCTTAGGAGTGATTAATTCCTAAAAGAAAGTAAACGAGAAATTTATCCAAGACCCGGGGTAAACTTGGTAGAGCAATTGCTGAGCCATAACCTGGGAATTGGTTAACGATCCGGGCAAACATTCTTATGGCCTTTCGGAAGAAATTTTGTAAGCTGCAATTGGAAATTTTGAGGACCACCTTCGCTGACTACGACAGCTTTGTTCACACTTTTGCACACAATGCTCACCTGGGCATTGAGGGAGCTGATGAATCCCTCGGCGTCTACACTTTTGACAATCACTGGAAAGCTTCCTTGAACAAAAATGGAAATATCGAACTGAATTCTCCCCTGCTGACCGGAGAGCAGGCCGAAGACGTTCATCAATTGCTTCAAGTCCTGAGGTCAATGAATATTAAGGTAGGTGAAAATTGTCAGGCACGGATTCGTTATAGCAGCGCCTTTGATTTTGGCAACTTCCCGCTTGAGTTGATCTGGGGATCAGCCTTGGTGCTTTTCATGGTGACTCAGACCATAGAGCTTCAGTTTCAGCGAGAGCTGCTGTGGCATGGCATTTTCTCAATGCAGGTCTTGGGTTACGTCTTTTTCGTGGTCTTCGCCATATTCTTGCTTAAAGGAATTTCGAACCAACCAAGATCTGAAGAGTCCTCGCCGGTGGGTTCTCCTAAAGCTTGGATTGCAGATCAAACCAGCCTTCGCGGGAACAGACCCTCTCCGATGTCAACTCAGGCGCCCGAACTGAATGTTACGGAAATCACCCGGGAAATAAAAGACCCGCTGGAAAACATCATGGCTTATACGCGTCTGTATCAAAGCGCGATCGATAAAGAGTCCCAACACTGGAAGGATTTGGTAGAAATCAGAGAGCAGGCCATCCGGATCCAGGAAATTGTCAATCGGGTGGAGTCAATAACGTCTGTCAAAGAAACCGATACTCTCGATTCAAGGGACCTGTTTCGTAGGACTCCTCGGACCGTTGAACTTATTCCCTTGGTTGTTCGAGGGAATGATTCCTTGGGTAAGCCTTTTGAGAC
>Ga0066710_100007491_pt1 | contig 10432 bp, 8 predicted proteins | sample GraSoiAngelo_159_FD_79666 | JGI IMG/M metagenome (GOLD analysis project Ga0066710, IMG submission 79666) | Grasslands soil microbial communities from the Angelo Coastal Reserve, California, USA - 14_1009_16_40cm | ecosystem: Environmental > Terrestrial > Soil > Grasslands | place: USA...
CGGGGACAACACCAACCTCAAGGTCTCCCTGGGCCAGCCCATCGCCATCGAGGACGGGCTGCGCTTCGCCATCCGCGAGGGCGGCAAGACCGTCGGTGCCGGTGTGGTCACCAAGGTCATCGAGTAAGGAATAGGACATGGCGAAAGACACCCGACCGATCATCACGCTCGCGTGCTCCAACTGCCGCGAGCGGACCTACGCGACGACAAAGAATCGGAAGAACGATCCGGATCGCCTCGAGCTGACGAAGTTCTGCCCGCGATGCCGGAAGCACACGGCGCACAAGGAGACGCGTTAGCGAGCAGAGCCCCGTACGGCAGTAGCTCAATAGGCAGAGCAGCGGTCTCCAAAACCGCCGGTTGCAGGTTCGAGTCCTGCCTGCCGTGCACGCGAGAAAGGGAAGACGATGGCCGCGCAGATGGGGATCTTCCGCTTCGCGGAGGAGTCCTGGTCCGAATTGAAGAAGGTGAGCTGGCCGACGCCGGAGACCGTGATCCGTCTGACGATCATCGTGCTCGTGATCTCGGCGCTGGTCGGCGCGTACATCTTCGCCTTTGACAATCTCTTCACCGCGGCGATCACCAAACCGATCGTGGAGCAGCGCACGTGAGCGACGAGAGACCGATCGAAGAGCGGCCCGAGGAGAACGCGCCAGAAGAGGAGCGTCCCGAGGAGCGCACCGAGGATCTGACTCCGGCTGAGCCGCCCGCCGAAGAGGGCGCCGGCGAGCGCCGCCTCAGCGATGAAGAGGTCGCGGCCGCCGCGCGCGCGTTCCTCGGGGAGGCGCCGCCGGAGCGGGAAGACGAGGTCTCTGAAGAGGAGGCCAAGGCTCTCTTCCGCCGCGCCGTCACGCCGGAGCGACCGACCGACGGCAGCGTCGCCGTGGCCGAGCCGCCGACCGTTCCCCAGCCACCGGTCGAAGCGCCGCCGCCGGCCCCCATGCCGAAGGAGGGCGAGCGGCGGTGGTACGTCATCCACACCTATTCCGGCCACGAGAACAAGGTCAAGACGAACCTCGAGCACCGCATCGCCTCGCTGGACATGAAGGACAAGATCTTCCAGGTCCTCGTGCCGACCGAGGAGGAGATCGAGATCAAGAACGGCAAGCGTTTCCCGGTGGAGAAGAAGGTGTTCCCCGGGTACGTCCTGGTCGAGATGGTTATGGACGACGACTCCTGGTACGTGGTGCGGAACACCCCCGGCGTCACGAGCTTCGTCGGATCGGGCAACAAGCCCACGCCGCTGACCGACACCGAGGTGAAGGCGATCCTCCGTCAGATCAAGATGGAACAGCCCAAGTACAAAGTGGCCTTCACCAAGGGCGAGGCCGTGCGCGTCACCGACGGACCGTTCGCGGACTTCCACGGTGTCGTCGACGAAGTCCATCCGGACCGTAACAAGGTCAAGGTGCTGGTCTCGATCTTTGGCCGCGAGACGCCGGTCGAGCTCGACTTCCTGCAGATCGAAAAGTTGGTGAAGTAGATGGCGAAGAAGGTCAAAGCGGTGGTCAAGATCCAGGTCGAAGCCGGCAAGGCCACGGCCGCGCCGCCCGTCGGCCCGGCGCTGGGCCAGCACGGCATCAACATGATGGCGTTCATCAAGGAGTACAACGAGCGGACGGCGAAGTTCGCCGGCGCCATCGTGCCCGCGGTTGTCACCGTCTTCGAGGACCGCTCCTTCACCTTCGTGACGCGGACGCCGCCGGCCGCGGACCTGATCCGCAAGGCCGCCGGCATCGAGAAAGGCTCGGCGATCCCGAACAAAGAGAAGGTCGGAAAGATCAGCCGCGCCAAAGTCGAGGAGATCGCGCGCACGAAGTTGCCGGACCTGAACGCGAACGATCTGGAGGCGGCGGTGAAGATGATCGAGGGGACGGCCCGCTCGATGGGCGTGGAGGTCGCGTGATGGCGGAGCACGGAAAGCGCTACCGCGCGTTGGCGGAAAAGATCGAGCGCGGCAAGGCGTACTCGCCCGAGGAAGCGGTCAAGCTGGTGAAGGACACCTCGCAGGCGAAGTTCGACACGACGGTCGAGGCACATTTCCGGCTCGGCGTCGATCCGAAGCAGGCCGATCAGCTCGTCCGCGGCACCGCGATCCTGCCTCATGGCACCGGCAAGAAGATCCGCGTGGCCGTGTTCGCCACCGGCGACAAAGCCCGCGAAGCCGAGGCCGCCGGCGCGGACGTGGTCGGTGCTGACGATCTCTCCAAGCGGATCGAGGGCGGCTGGATGGACTTCGACATCGCCGTCGCCACGCCCGATCTCATGGGCATGGTCGGCCGCCTCGGTCGCGTGCTCGGCCCGCGCGGGCTCATGCCCAACCCGCGGTCGGGCACCGTCACCAACGACATCAGCAAGGCGGTCCGAGACGCGAAAGGCGGCCGGGTCGAGTTTCGCGTGGACAAGACCGGCGTCGTGCACACCATCATCGGCAAGGCGTCGTTCACCGAGGCGCAGCTGATGGAGAACTTCACCACGCTCGTCGACGCGCTCGTGCGCGCCAGGCCGAGCGGCGTGAAGGGCATCTACGTCCGTGGCGCGCATCTCACGAGCACCATGGGGCCGAGCGCAAAGCTCGACCTGCCACAGACCCTGGCGCTGGCGAGCAAGGCCGCGGCCTAGCTAAACTCGTCGCGAACTGAATAGCCCGAGAAGCAGGTGCTCTCAAGACGGGAGAGCTTGAACGGGACGCTGATCCCGGCCCGCGGAGGCGAAGCGAATCGGCACCTCGTCGTGCCTGACGACCTTCGGCCCGTGGGACCGAGGGTCGTTTTCGTTGAACAGAGGAGGTGAGGGCGTGCCGAAAGCAGAGAAGCTGGAGCAGGTCCAGGAGCTGGAGCAGACGCTGGCGGACGTTGCCGGGCTGGTCCTGACCGATTACCGCGCGCTGAAAGTGGCCGAGCTGCAGGACCTTCGCCGCAGGCTCCGCAAGAGCGGCATCGAATACCACGTGGTGAAGAACACGCTCTTCCGGATCGCCGCGCGCGAGCGCGGGCTGCCGGATATCGACCCGCTGCTCTCGGGCCCGATCGCGATCGCGATCACCAAGACCGACGAGGTCGAGCTGGCGAAGGGGATCGTTGACGAGACCCGAACGCTCAAGAGCCTGCGGATCTACGGCGGCGTGGTGCGCGGCCGCGTGATGGGGGCCGAAGAGATCACAGCGCTGGCCGCGCTCCCTGGAAAGGCGAGCCTGCAAGCGACGATCGTGGGTGTGCTCGCCGCACCACTCTCGCAGCTGACCGCGATGCTGCATGCACCGATGCGTGAGCTCGTCGCCACATTCGCGGCACGAGCCGCCAAAGCCTAAAGAGAAGGAGAACGAAGGATGGCGACAGCCACCGCACCCGAAACCACCGAGTCCGCGAAGTTCGACAAGCTGGCGAAGGAGATCGAGTCCTGGTCGATCCTGGAGATCGCTCAGTTCGGCAAGTACCTGCAGGAGCGCTGGGGCGTCTCCGCGGCACCCGTCGCGGTCGCGGCCGCACCAGGTGGCGGCGGCGGAGCGGCACCCGCGCCAGCCGAGGAGAAGACCGAGTTCACGATCGTCCTCAAGGAGATCGGCGCTTCGAAGATCAACGTGATCAAGACGGTCCGCGAGCTCACCGGTCTCGGCCTGAAGGAGGCCAAGGACCTCGTCGACTCCGCACCCAAGCCGGTCAAGGAAAACGTCGCCAAAGACGAGGCCCAGAACATGAAGAAGAAGCTCGAGGACGCCGGCGCGACCGTCGATCTGACGTAGTTCGAGCACCCAAGCAGGCAGTATTGCTGCAGCCGATGCATACACGTGCATCGTTCTCGGGCTCGGTCGCCAAGGTCTGGACAAAGACCTAGAGTGCCCTTCGCGGACCTGCGGGTCGGCGGGTTCGCGAAGGGTGTCGAGCTGGGGCTTCCTCCCCGCTCTGGCTGTCGACGGACGGCTAAGGGCAATTGGTGGGAAGCCCCGGTTCGTTTTCTAGCGCCGCTTCGGGGGCGGGCCGGGCGAAACCCTCTCTTCCGGCGGTGGCTCAGCTCCGCTCTGAGGCGTGGCGCCGCCTCCAGCCAGCGGATCCACTCATTCAGCGCCGTTGTCTTGCGCGCCTGACGGCGCCACACGCACCCGCCCCCGCGACGCGTGGCGGCTCCCGCCTCCAGCGGACTGAGCCACCGCCGGCGGGGTCCCTCGCCCGGCCCGCCGCCCATGAGCGGCGCGCAAACGAGCTCGATGGGCGGGTAGCAAAAGTGACCCTGTGTGCTTCCCGGAACTCCTATTGACAGCCAATACGTGAGTGGAGCAACATTCCCGGTTCCGCCTGTTGACGCCTAGGGAGGGGCACGCCTAAGATTACCCACGTTGCCGACCCGCCGTCCTTATTTCCCCATCTCTTGGTTCTACCCACACGTCTAGCTCCCTGAAGGAGGGTCATGCTTTGGCTACCACCCTCGAGCGTACGTTCCTGCCCGTCGCACCCAGCCTGCCGTCTCGAAAGAATTACGGCCGACTCCCCGAGGTCCTGCCGCTTCCCAACCTGATCGAGACCCAGCTCCAGAGCTTCCAGTGGTTCTGCGACGAGGGCCTCCGGGAGCTCTTCGCCGAGATCTCGCCGATCCAGGACTTCACCGGCAAGACGCTCGAGCTCCACTTCCGCGACTACGAGTTCAAAGAGCCGAAGTACTCCGAAGAGGAATGCCGTATCCGCGACATGACCTACGCGCGGCCGCTCGTAGCCCGGGTCGAGCTCGTCAACAAGGAGACCGGCGAGGTCACCGAGCAAGAGGTGTTCCTCGGTGACTTCCCGTGGATGACCGACAAGGGGACCTTCGTGATCAACGGCGCCGAGCGCGTCGTCGTGTCGCAGCTCGTGCGCTCGCCAGGGGTGTACTTCACCTCGGTCGATGACCCGACCACCGGTCGCGAGCTCTTCTACGCCAAGCTCATCCCATACCGGGGCGCGTGGCTCGAGTTCGAGACCTCCAACAAGGACGTCATCTCGGTGAAGGTAGACCGCAAGCGAAAGCTGACGGTCACGACGCTGCTTCGCGCCGTCGCGCGCGAAGAGAACGAGCTGCTCAAGACTGGTTCGACCGAGGAGGTCGCTGCACTCTTCGCCGACATCGACAACAACCCCGAGCACCAGTACATCGGTTCGACGCTGGAGCGCGACCCCACGGATTCGCCCTCGGCCGCACTGGTCGAGGTCTACAAGCGCCTGCGTCCAGGTGACCCGCCGACGATCGACAACGCCCGGAACCTGGTGAACTCGCTGTTCTTCAACTTCCGCCGCTACGACCTGGCAAAGGTCGGCCGCTACAAGCTGAACCGCCGTCTCGGGCTCGATATCCCGATGAACGTGCGGACGCTGACGCCCCACGACCTGATCAAGGTCGTCGGGCGCATCGTCGAGCTGAACAACGGCCGCGGCCGCGCCGACGACATCGACCACCTCGGCAACCGTCGGGTGCGCGCGGTCGGCGAGCTGATCCAGGGACAGTTCCGCGTCGGCCTGCTGCGCATGGAGCGCGTCGTCCGCGAGCGCATGTCCATCGTCGAGCCGGAGAAGGCCACGCCCAAGGAGCTCATCAACATCCGACCGGTCGTGGCCGCGATCAAGGAGTTCTTCGGCGGTAGCCAGCTGTCGCAGTTCATGCAGCAGACCAACCCGCTGGACGAGCTGACCCACAAGCGGCGCCTCTCGGCGCTCGGGCCAGGTGGCCTGTCGCGGGAGCGCGCCGGATTCGACGTCCGCGACGTGCACTATTCGCACTACGGCCGGATCTGTCCGATCGAGACGCCGGAAGGGCCGAACATCGGCCTCATCGGCTCGCTCGCGTGCTACGGCCGCGTCAACCCATACGGCTTCATCGAGTCGCCATATCGGCGCGTCTTCCGGGAGCTCGCCGTGGGCGACCCGCGCCTGCTGGGGCGCGTGCTCCGTGAGGACGTCGGTGGCCTCACCGCCGGCACCGAGATCACCAGTGAGGTCGCGCGGCAGCTGTCGCGCGCCGGCGTGGAGAAGATCAAGGTCAAGGTCTTCGTCGCCGACGAGGTCGCATACCTCTCGGCCGATGAGGAAGAGCTCGCGAACATCGCCCAGGCCAACATCCGCATCGACGACAAGGGCCGCTTCCTCGACGAGCGGGTGACGATCCACCGTGGCAACCACTACGGCGACGAATCCATCGACAACGTCGACTACGTCGACGTCTCGGCGAAGCAGATCCTGTCGGTGTCGGCCGCGCTCATCCCGTTCATCGAACACGACGACGCCAACCGCGCGCTGATGGGCGCGAATATGCAGCGCCAGGCTGTGCCGCTGGTGCAGCCGGAGTCGCCGCTGATCGGTACCGGCATCGAGCTCCGCGCCGCCATCGACTCCGGTCAGGTCGTGGTCTGCCAGGCCGAGGGCACCGTGCGTTCGGTCACCGCCACCGAGATCATCGTCGAGGAGGACGGTTCCGAGCCGCGGATGTACCGCCTGCACAAGTTCGTTCGCACCAACCAGGGCACCTGTTTCAACCAGCGTCCCATCGTTCGCGTCGGGCAGCGCGTGCAGCGTGGCGACATCCTCGCGGATTCGTATTCCACCGAGGACGGTGAGCTCGCGCTGGGGCAGAACATCCTCGTCGCGTTCATGCCCTGGGAGGGCGGTAACTACGAGGACGCGATCGTGCTGTCCGAGGCTATGGTCCGGGACGATCGCTTCACCTCGATCCACATCGAGAAGTACGAGGCCGAGGCCCGCGACACAAAGCTCGGGCCGGAGGAGATCACACGCGACATCCCCAATGTCGGCGAGGAATCACTGAAGGATCTAGACGAGAACGGCATCGTGTACATCGGCGCCGAGGTGCGCCAGCAGGACATCCTCGTGGGCAAGATCACGCCGAAGGGTGAGACCGAGCTCACAGCCGAGGAACGGCTGCTCCGCGCGATCTTTGGTGAGAAGGCGCGCGAGGTGAAGGACTCGAGCCTGCGGCTACCCGCCGGCGAGCACGGCAAGGTCGTCGACGTGGCGATTTTCTCGCGCGAGAACAACGACGAGCTCCTGCCCGGCGTGAACAAGCTCGTTCGCGTGTCCGTCGCGCAGAAGCGCAAGATCAGCGTCGGCGACAAGATGGCTGGACGCCACGGCAACAAGGGCGTCATCGCCAAGATCCTTCCGGTCGAAGACATGCCCTACCTGCCCGACGGGCGACCGGTCGACATCGTGCTCAACCCGCTTGGCGTGCCGAGCCGGATGAACATCGGACAGATCCTCGAGACCCACCTCGGGTGGGCCGCGAAGGTCAACGGCGTGAAGATCGCCTCGCCCGTCTTCGACGGCGCGCGCGAGGACGCCATCAAGGGCGCTCTCCGCGAGGCGCATCTGCCCGAGGACGGCAAGATCCAGCTTCGCGACGGACGCACCGGTCAGGGCTTCGACCAGCGCGTGACCGTCGGTTGGGTCTACGTCATGAAGCTGCACCACCTCGTCGAGGACAAGGTACACGCGCGTTCCACCGGTCCGTACTCGCTGATCACGCAGCAGCCGCTCGGCGGCAAGGCGCAGTTCGGCGGGCAGCGGTTCGGGGAGATGGAGGTCTGGGCGCTCGAGGCGTACGGCGCCGCCTACATCCTGCAGGAGCTGCTCACCGTCAAGTCCGACGACGTGCAGGGTCGCGTGCAGACGTACGAGGCCATCGTCAAGGGCGAGGACATCCAGCCGCCGGGCGTGCCGGAGTCCTTCAAGGTGCTCATCAAGGAGCTGCAGTCGCTCGGCCTATCGGTCGAGGTGCTCAACGAGAACGAGCAGGAGATCCGCTTCGCCGAGGACACCTCGTCCTCGTACGTCCCGGATCTCGGCATCAACATCTCCGGGTTTGAAGAGTGAAACGCAGCGAGGAACGGGCTTTGCTCGGCCGAGCGAGTCCACCAGTCCTGAACAGTGTCGGCGAGCTTGTCGAGCCGCTTAGGCGGGGGGAATAACGTGCTTGAAGTCAACGAGTTCAACGCGATCCGCATCTCGCTCGCGTCGCCCGAGCAGATCAAGTCCTGGTCCTCGGGCGAGGTCATCAAGCCTGAGACCATCAACTACCGCACGCTCAAGCCGGAGAAGGACGGTCTCTTCGACGAGCGCATCTTCGGTCCGACGAAGGACTGGGAGTGCTACTGCGGCAAGTACAAGCGCATCCGCTACAAGGGCATCATCTGCGACAAGTGCGGCGTCGAGGTGACCCGCGCCAAGGTCCGACGCGAGCGCATGGGGCACATCACCCTCGCGTCGCCGGTGTCGCACATCTGGTTCTTCAAGGGGACGCCATCGCGCCTCGGCATCCTCCTGGACATCTCGCCGCGCAACCTCGAGCGCATCCTGTACTTCGCCCTCTACGTCGTGACGCATATCGACGAGCATCAGCGCGAGCGGCACCTCCTTTCTATAGAGGAGGACGCCGAGGCCAAGATCCGCCGGCTGGAGCAGACCATCTCGGATCGCACCGGCGCGATCGAGTCGCGCGCCAACGCCGAGATTCAGCGCATTCGTGCGCAGACCGAGGCCGCGGTGCGGGCCCAGGAGGACAAGCTCACCCAGGACACGGAGCAGCTCACGCAAAGCGCCGCGCGGGTGAAGGAGCAGCTCGAGCAGGGTGTTGGCAAGCCGGCGCCCAAGGACATCGTCTTCAAGGCTGCGGACCTGACGCTCGCCAACAAGGGCGACAACATCACCCGCACCATGCTCACGCAGCTGCAGCGCTCGCTGACCAAGCAGGTCGACGCCGTGGTCAAGGAGGGTCGCGGCGCTGAGGCGCAGACCCGTCAGGACGCCGACAAGCGCGTCGCGGACATCCGCGCGCGGGCCGACGCCGAGCTTGGCGCCGTGCAGAGCGAGATCGCGCCGGACGTGGCGCAGATCCGCCAGGCCGCGGCGCAGGCGCGGCAGGACGCGGAAGCCGTCGAGTGGATGCAGACCATGACCGAGACCGAGTACCGCCAGCAGATGGAGAAGCACCGCTTCTTCAAGGCGCAGATGGGCGCCGAGGCGGTCCTCGAGATCATCCGCCAGCTCGAGATGGAGCGGCTTGCCAATGAGCTGCAGGCCGAGATGCGCTCGACCAGCGGACAGCGCCGCAAGAAGGCCATCAAGCGGCTGCGCCTGATCAAGGCCTTCCTCCGCTCCGGCGCGAAGCCGGACTGGATGATCATGTCGATCCTCCCGGTCATCCCGCCGGACCTGCGCCCGATGGTGCAGCTCGACGGTGGCCGGTTCGCCACGAGCGATCTGAACGACCTCTACCGCCGGGTGATCAATCGCAACAACCGGCTCAAGCGTCTGCTCGAGCTCGGCGCGCCTGAGATCATCATTCGCAACGAGAAGCGCATGCTCCAGGAAGCCGTCGACGCTTTGATGGACAACGGCCGCCGCGGGCGCGCGATCAGCGGCACCGGAAACCACAAGCTGAAGTCGCTGTCGGACATGCTCCGCGGCAAGCAGGGTCGCTTCCGGCAGAACCTGCTGGGCAAGCGCGTGGACTACTCCGGCCGATCGGTCATCGTCGTGGGCAACGACCTCAAGCTGCACCAGTGCGGGCTGCCGAAGAAGATGGCGCTCGAGCTGTTCAAGCCGTTCGTCATGCGCCAGCTCGTGGACAAGGGCTTCGCCCACAACATCAAGAGCGCCAAGCGCATCGTCGAGCGCGAGCGTCCTGAGGTCTGGGACGTGCTCGAGGAGGTCATCAAGGACCACCCGGTCCTGCTGAACCGCGCTCCAACGCTCCACCGCCTGGGTATCCAGGCGTTCATGCCGATCCTCATCGAGGGCAATGCCATCCAGATCCATCCGCTCGTGTGCGAGGCCTTCGGCGCCGACTTCGACGGCGACCAGATGGCCGTGCACGTGCCGCTGTCCGCGGCCGCGCAGGCCGAGGCAAAGAATCTGATGCTCTCGACGCGCAACTTGCTCTCGCCGGCTCACGGCCAGCCGGTCGTGACACCGCGGCAGGACATGATCCTTGGCTGCTATTACCTCACGATCGACAAGCCGACCAAGGAGCAGCCGCGCATGTTCGCAGACTACCGCGAGGTACGGTCGGCCTTCGATATGGGCGTCGTCGGGCTGCACACGCCGGTGAAGACCGCGTACAACGGGCAGGTCTTCGATACCACCGTCGGCCGCGTGCTCTTCAACGAGGCGCTGCCCGAGGACATGCGCTTCCAGAACAAGACCATGGACCGCGGCGCGGTACGCGACCTCGTGTCCGACGTCTACCGGCTGCACGGCGGCGAAGTGACCGCGGAGGTCGTCGACCGCATCAAGGCGCTCGGCTTTGCCGCGGCGACGCGCGCCGGCGCGACCATCGCCGTCGACGACGTCGCGATCCCAAAGGAGAAGGCGACGACCCTCGCGGAGACCGAGCGCAAGGTCGCCGACATCGAGCGTCAATTCAAGCGCGGCCTCATCACCGAGGAGGAGCGCTA
>Ga0066710_100007492_pt1 | contig 10431 bp, 7 predicted proteins | sample GraSoiAngelo_159_FD_79666 | JGI IMG/M metagenome (GOLD analysis project Ga0066710, IMG submission 79666) | Grasslands soil microbial communities from the Angelo Coastal Reserve, California, USA - 14_1009_16_40cm | ecosystem: Environmental > Terrestrial > Soil > Grasslands | place: USA...
AGTCGCTCGCCCGCGTCTTCGGGGGCCGCCCGGCGACGGCGGCCCCGGCCGGGCCGGCGGATGGGGCCGCGGTCGGGGCCGCGACGGGAACGCGCCAGCTCGCCCAGCGCGCCTGGGAGATCTGGTCACGAGCCCAGGACGCGCTGCGCCGCGGTGACTGGGCAACCTACGGAGCCGAGCAGAAGCGGCTGGAAGAGACGCTGCGCAGCCTCACCCAATCCAAGTGACGCGCCGCCGGGGTCCCACGCGGAAACGCCGGGCCGCGAGCCGGCTCGGCGTGCTCGTCACGGTTCCCTTCGCCGAGGCTCAGCTCGAGCGCCTGCGCCGGGTCTCGTCGCGCCTGACGGTGACGCAGGCGAAGCCCGAGACCGCGGACTACACGACGGCCGACGTCCTCTACGCGGTGACGCTCCCGCGCGATCTGAGGCGCGCGCCCAATCTCTCGTGGGTGCAGGTGCACATGGCCGGCGTCAACGGGCTCTACGATCACCCGATCTACTCGAACAGCGCGATCGCCCTCACGACCGCGAGCGGCGTGCACGCGGCGACCGTCGCCGAGTACGCGATGACGACACTCCTGGCGCTCGCGCACCGGGTGCCCCGGATGGTCGAGTGGCAGGGCAAGGGCGTCTGGCCGCCCGACGAGCAGCGCTGGCCGCTCTTCGTGCCGACCCCGGTGCGGGGCGCGACCCTCGGCGTGATCGGCTACGGCAGCATCGGGCGCGAGCTGGCGCGGATCGCCAAGACCGCGTTCGCGATGACCGTGCTCGCGTGCAAGCGCGACCCGAAGCGGCGCGCCGATCCCGGCTATTGCCCGCCGGGCACGGGCGATCCGGCGGGCGCCCTGCCGGACGAGTGGTTTCCGCCCGAGCGCCTGGACGCGCTCCTGGCCCGCTCGGACGTGGTCGTCATGGCCGCGCCGCTCACGCGCGAGACCCACCACATGATCGGCGCGCGCGCGCTTCGCGCCATGAAGCCCACGGCCTACTTCATCAACGTGGGGCGCGGCGCCAGCGTCGACGAGGACGCGCTCGCGCAGGCGCTGAAGGAGCGGCGCATCGCGGGAGCCGCGGTCGACGTCTTCGCGCAGGAGCCGCCGCCGAGCGGGCACCCGCTCTACGCGGTCGACAACGTCATCGTCTCGCCGCACGTTTCGGGCTTCGTCGCCAGCTACGACGACGACTGCGCCCGGCTGTTCGCGGAAAATCTGCGCCGCCGTCTCTCGGGCAAGCCGCTCCTGAACCTCGTCGACCGCGCCAAAGGCTACTAGGCGCGCGGAGCCGGACTCCCGGGCGGACTCTCAGGAACGCCGGCCGCCCTGCAGCGGCGGGCGGGGAACGGGGATGGGAGCGCCGAGGTCCCAGAGCCGTCGCAGCAGGCTCAGGCGAGCCTGCTCGAGCTTCTCGATGGCCTCGACCGCCGATGGCGCCTCGACGCGGCAGCCCGGAAGCTCCGGGTGCTCGGCCCGCCGCAGCCACTCGCCCGCGCGCTCGATCGACTCGACCACGAGCAGATAGGGCACGGCCTCGTAGTAGGCGAGGTCCGGGGCGGGCGCCTCTTCGGTCACTGGGCGAACGGCACCCAGGCGATGGGAACGCCCGCGTCCGACTGGCGCGACTTCTCGGTCGCCGAGATCCAGCTGTCGCCCTCGGGCAGCAGGGCCGAGGCCGGACGCACCCGGCACATGCTGGCGTCGTCGACGTTCGCCGGCGCCACGCCCTGATCGCGGAGCGCCCGGGCGGCCTCGATCAGCCGGCGCCGGACGTAGATGACCATCGCGTCCGTGGTTCCGAGATGCTCCTGCGTCCGGTCGTAGATCGGCCCCATCGTCTCGGTCATCGCCCGATCTTGCAGGTTCACCAGGAACGGAATGCCGATCATCAGCTCTTCGCGGGCGAGACGACGGTCGACCAAGTAGTCGTTGTGAATGTTGGCCTTCGTGTAGTGACGCGTGCGCGGATCGCTGGTCGGCTCGAGGTAGCCTCCCCAGGCGGCGAACGGGTTCCTCGTCTGCTCCCGCTCCTGGTCCGTGACCGCGCGGTCGAGCCGCCCGCGCATCATGATCTGGAGATTATGGTCGTCGTCCAGCGGCACCCAGGCGCGCGCCGAGACGACGTTCGGGTCGCTGGCCGCGATCATCGAGAAGAACGGCATGATGAACTGGGTGATCCGGTGCCAGAAGAGCCCGTCGACGTCCCAGCGCCGCCGGGCGGAATAGCAGGCGCCGTAGTCCGTGGGCAAGAGCTCGAGCCCCGGCTGCTTGTCCCGGTGGAAGGTGCCGCGCTGCTTGCTGTCGGCCCGGAGCTTCGCGTGCACGTAGTCGATGTGCGAGGAGTCGATGTCGCCCTCGAGCGCCTGCACCCAGTTGCACTCCTCCATCATGACCAGCGGCGGATAGACCTGCTCCGGCGGCAGCGTGTTGATCTCGAACGCGGGGAACGGCGGCGCCTCGGTCCGCGGGCCCATGTAGGTCCAGAGGACCCCGTTCACGTCGCGGCAGGGGTAGGCCCGCGCGCGCACCTTGTCCTTGAAGAGGCTCTCGGCGGGCTCGTTCGGCATGTCGGAGCAGCGGCCGGTCACGTCGAACTTCCAGCCGTGGTAGACGCAGCGAAGCCCGCATTCCTCGTTCCGGCCGAAGAAGAGCGAGGCGCCGCGGTGCGGGCAGTTCTCGGCGACAAGCCCCACGCGGCCCTGCGTGTCGCGAAACGCGACGAGATCCTCGCCCAGCAGGCGGACTTTTTTCGGCGGGCCGTCGGGTCCCGGCAGCTCCGTGGATGGCAGGCAGGGCAGCCAGTACTGGCGGAGCAGCTCACCCATGGGCGTGCCGCGGCCCACGCGGCACAGGAGCTCGTTGTCTTCTCGCGAGAGCATCGTCCTACCCCCTCGTCGTCGTGACCGTCACCGCTTGCCGTCCTCGACGGTCGCCCGCTCGAGCACCCTGGTCCTCGATCTCGATCGCCTGAAAGCCGGCCGCCTCGCTCATCCCGACCGTGCGGTGCATGGGCATCGGGTCGCCATAGGCGCACGCGCCGTCGAGGATGAGCGGTGGGGACGAGACCGCGCCGATGTCGACCGCGATCTGGCACATCTCGGTCACGTTCAGGTTCGCCTCGAGGGCGACCTTCTGGTAGCCGGTCGAGCCGCCGCCCAGGTAGCCGGCCGGGAAGCCCGCCGCCTCGGCCATGCGGGCCATCAACGGATTGAGGACGAGGGGCGCGGTCACCGGCATCGGCCTCCGGATCGGCTGACGGAGCGACATGCGCCGTTCCTCCTGGGCGCCATGGTAACACCGAGCCGGTCGGCGGAATCAGTCCCCGGCGACGTCGAACTGCTGGAGCGCCGCCATGCCGCGGTAGATTCCGCCGACGCTCGCGATCAGCTCGTTGTGCCCGCCCATCTCCGCGATCCGGCCGCCGTGAATGACGACCACGCGGTCGGCGTGCTTCACCGTCGCCAGGCGGTGGGCGATCACCAGAACCGTGCGGCCCTTCAGGAGCTCCGACAGCGCCCGCTGGAGCAGGGACTCGCTCTCGGCGTCCAGGTCCGCGGTCGCCTCGTCCAGGATGAGGATCGGCGGATCCTTGAGGAACGCCCGCGCGATGGCCAGCCGCTGCCGCTGCCCTCCGGAGAGCTTCACCCCGCGCTCGCCGACGGGGGCCTCGTAGCCTCCCGGCAGCGCGGCGATGAAGTCGTGGGCCTGGGCCAGCCGCGCCGCGTTCTCGATCGCCTCGCGCGAGGCGCCCGGGCGGCCGTAGGCGATGTTGTACTCGATCGTGTCGCTGAAGAGGAAGGTGTCCTGGGTGACGATGCCGATGAGGGCGCGCAGCGAGTCCACGGTCACGCTCCTGAGGTCATGGCCGTCGATGGTCACGCGTCCCGCCGAGACGTCGTGGAACCTCGGCAGGAGCTCCATGAGCGTGGACTTCCCGGCGCCCGACATTCCCACGAACGCGACCAGCTCGCCCTTGCGGATGGAGAGCGTGATGTCGCGGAGCGCCCACTCCTCGGTGCCGGGATAGCGAAAGCCGACGCCCTCGAACTCGATCCGATCCGAGAAGCCGCCGAGGCGGCGCGCGCCGGCGGTGTCGACGATGGCGGGCGGCGTGTCGAGGATCTCGTAGACCCGCTCCACCGACGCGAGCGCCTGCTGGACGGTGTTGAAGGTGCGCAGGAGGTCGCCGAGCGGGCGATAGAGGAGGGCGACCGCGGCGATCACCGAGAAGAACTCGCCGGGGGTCAGGGTGCCCTGGATGACGCGGGAGCCGCCGTACCAGATCGCGCCGACGATGCCGAGGGCCGCCACGATCTCCAGCAAGGGCCGGGAGAACTCGTCGACGCGATGGTCCCGGAGGGCCAGCCGAAGGCGGCGATCGTTGAGCCGGTCGAAGCGCGCCTGCTCGAGGTCCTCGCGCACGAACGCCTTGACGATCTTGCGGCCGGTGAGGGACTCCATGAGCAGCACCGCGAGCTGCCCGCTCATCTCCTGGGCGCGCCGGTTGATCTTGTAGAGCTGGCGCCCGAGCGGCCAGTTGACCAGCGCGGCCACCGGGAGCATCGCCGCCACGAAGAGCGTCAGCACCCAGTCGCGGGTGAACATGACGACCAGCAGCGCGACGATCGTCCCGACCCGGCGGAGCGTGCTCACGAGCATGTCGGACGACAGGCTGGCCAGCCGGCTCGTGTCGAGTACGAGCCGCGTCGTGAGCTCGCCGGTGTGCCGCGTCGTGAAGAACGCCAGCGGCATGCCCTGCAGGTGCACGTAGAGGTCGTGACGCACCCTCGTGACGACACGCTCGCCGATCGACTTGCTCAGATAGGACTCGCCGTAGCTCGCCAGGCCCTTGACGATGTAGACGCCGAGCAGGGCCAGTGGAATGAGCTTGAGCATCAGGAGATCGCGCCGCAGGAAAATGTCGTCCATCGCCGGCTTCACCAGCCACGCGATCAGCCCGCCCGCGCCCGACACCACGAGGGCGAGCAGGGCGCTGGCGGTGACGGCCTGCCAGTGCGGCTTGAGCGATCGCAGCAGACGCCCGAGGACGCGGTGTCGCGAGCTCACGAGAGGAGGAGGCGCGGCGAGGGGCGATGAATCTTCGTCGACCCCATTCGATGCCACGCTAGCAAAGCCGGTTCGGCTTTTCAAGTTACGCTCCTGGGCCGCGGCGACCGCGTGGTACTCTGCCGCATCCGAGGCACTCTCCATGTGTGGGATCGCCGGCGTTCTCCTGAGGCGCGGTAGCCCCGACGAGGGCGCGCTCCGGCGCATGGGCGACGCCCTGGCTCACCGGGGCCCCGACGACCTGGGCGTGCACGTCGCCGGCCCTCTCGGCCTCCTGCAAGCCCGGCTCTCGATCATCGACCTGGAGGGCGGTCACCAGCCGATGGCCGATGGCCCGCTCACCCTGGTCGCCAACGGTGAGATCTACAACTTCGTCGAGCTTCGGCAGGCACTCGAGGCCCGGGGGCGTCGCTTCGCGACCCACTCGGACAGCGAGACGATCCTGCACGCCTACGCGCTCGACGGCCTGGGCGCCCTCCCGTCGCTCAACGGGATGTTCGCCTTCGCGCTGTACGACGCCGGGCGCCGCGAGCTGGTGCTGGGGCGGGACCGCCTGGGCATCAAGCCGCTCTACTACGCGGAGCTGCCGGATCGTGTGCTCTTCGCCTCCGAGCTAAAGGCGATCCTCTCCGTCTGGCCCGGCGAGCCCGCGCTCGATCCCGGCGCGCTGGTCCAATACCTGCAAAACCGCTTCAACACCGGAGAGCAGAGCCTCGTTCAGGGAATTCGCCGGCTGCCGCCCGGCACGACGCTGGTGGTGGACGCCGACCTGAAGCTCCAGCAGCGCCCGTACTGGTCGCTGCTCGACATCCGGACGCGCCGGCTCGAGTTCGGCCAGGCCGACGCGGAATTCGAGCCGCTGTTCCACCAGGTGATGCTCGAGCACCTGCGCGCCGACGTCCCGTGCGGCTTGTTCCTGTCGAGCGGAGTCGACTCGGGCGTGCTGCTGGCGACGATGAGCGAGCTCACCGGCCGGCCCGTGCGCACGTTCTCCATCGGCTATCGCGATGGCGCCGCGGCCGACGACGAGCTGCCCGACGCCGCCGTGATCGCGCGCCGCTTCGGCGCCGAGCACACCGAGATCGTCCTCGACCGCGACGCCGTGTTCCGGCGGCTGCCGCACACCATCTGGGCCACGGACGCTCTGCTGCACGACTACGCCTGCCTGCCCACGTCGTTCATGGCCGAGCACGCCGCGCGCGGGCTGAAGGTGATCCTGACCGGCGAGGGGGGCGACGAGGTTTTCGCCGGCTACGGCCGCTACCGGCGAACGCCGCTGCAGCGCTGGCTCAAGAACCTCGTGGCGCCCGGCTCGGGCGGCTTCCGCACGCGCGGCCAGTGGGGCCGCCGCTGGACGCAGCGGGCGTTCGGCCCCGAGCTGAAGGCGGCCGCGGCCGCGCACCGCGAGCCGTTCATCACGGCGTGGCGGGCGACGCCGGACGCCTGGAGCGACGTCGCGCGCTGCCAGTACACCGACCTCTGCACCTGGCTGCCCGACGACCTGCTCGTGAAGGCGGACCGCGTCCTGATGGCCTTCGGCCTCGAGGGGCGCGTGCCGTTCCTCGACCATCGCGTGGTCGAGTTCGGCCTGGGGCTGTCCGACGGGCTGAAGGTGGGCGGGCGCCAGGGCAAGCTGTTCCTCAAGCGCTGGGCCGAGCGGAGGCTCCCCCGCGAGCACCTCTGGCGGCGCAAGCGCGGCTTCTACGTCCCGGTTCGCCAGTGGCTCAGGGGCGAGTTCCTCGACGGGCTCGCGGCGCACCTGCCGGCGCATCCGGTGATCCGGCGCTGGTTCCGGTCGGACGCCGTCGCGGAGCTGGTGCGCGAGCAGCAGCAGGGCGGGAACACGGCGCGTGCCATCTGGGGGCTGATGCAGCTCGCGATCTGGCACCGGATCTTCATCGACGGCCGGGTGCCGGGACGCGACGAAGATCCGCTGGCGTGGATCGCGTGAGGCGGACGGCTGGACGCCTTACGTCCGGGCGCGGAGCAGCAGCGAGACGCCGATCCCCATGAAGATGATGTTCGCGGTCCAGGCCGCGATCAGGGGCGGCAGGAGGTCGGCCCGCGCGAACGCGAGCGCGACGAAGTGGACGACGAGGTAGCCCGCCATGATGCCGAGCGCGAGACCGATCCCGAAGAGACGACCGCCGCGCGGTGACTGCAGCGCCAGCGGGATGGCGACGAGCACCATGACCAGGTTGACGAGCGGGAACGACAGCTTGGCGTAGAGCTCGACCAGATGCTTCCTGATCTGAAATCCGGCCGCCTCGAGCCGGGCGATGTAGTCCTTGAGCTCGCGGAAGCTCATCGCGCTCACCGGCTTCTGGATGCGGATGAAATCGTCCATCTCCTCGGACAGCTCCACCGCCGTCGACCGGAACGGCAGCGTCTGCACCGCGCCGTCCGGGGAGATCTCCCGGTAGGCGCCGTCGCGCAGCTCCCAGCCGGCCGGCGTCCAGTGCGCCTGCCGCGCGTCGAGGCGGCCGGTCAGCCGAAAGTCGCGGTTCAGCTCGAGAATGGTCACGCCGAACATGTCGTTGGTGCCGGGGTGGAGCAGCTCGACCCGATAGAAGCGCGAATCGGAGCTGCGCAGCCAGAGGCGGTGGCGTAGCTGGAGGTGGCGTGGGGCCATGCCGCGGATCTTGACGCGGTCCACTTCCTCGCCCCGCTCGTTGAGGACCGGCAGCGCGAGCTCCTGGAACACTCCGGCGCCGATGGCGATGGCGAGCCCGAGACCGAGGATGGGCATGCTCACCCGGTAGAGGCTGACGCCCGCCGCTTTGAGCGCGGTCAGCTCGTGGTATCGGCCGAGCGTCAAGAAGAGGAAGATCGTCGCCACGAGCATGACGACCGGCAGGTAGAGGTGCAGCGCCGCCGGAAGCCGGTAGACGAAGTGCTCGATGATGAACACGAGCGGTGGCTTCAGTCGAAGGTAGCGGTCCAGGGTCTGCAGCAGATCGATCATCACAAAGAGGGCCGCCGACACCGCGAGGCCGAGCCCCATGAACGCCAGGTACTCGCGAACGAGGTAGCGGTCGATGATGTGCGTCGAGTCGCGGCCCGCGCCGGCGGCGTGAACCCGAACCCGTCTGGCCGCGCGGCTCGGCAGAGCGCGCCGGACTCGCTCGAGCGCGCGCCACAGGAGCGGCATCGCCGGCCATCGCCACTCGCGCGCGGTCGCGACGAGGAGACCGAAGCCGGCACCGGTGAACAGGACGTTCGGCGTCCAGATCGCGACGGCCGCGGGAATCCGGCCGCGCAGGGCGAACCCCTCCAGCGAGGTGATCAGCAGATAGTAGATGACCAGGATCACCAGGCTGCCGATGAACGCGATGCTCCGCCCGCCCCGGTGGGAGCGGATGGCGAGCGGAAAGGCGATGAGGCCGAAGACGAGCGCCGCCGCCGGCAGGGCGAAGCGCTTGTGACGCTCGATCTCGTACGGCAGGCGGTTCACGCGCTGGTGACGGTACTCCGCGATCTTCTGATTGAGCTCGCCGAGGGTCGCGTCGCGCTCCGGCTTGTCGTTCCGCGCGGCACCGATCAGCGGCGAGCTCATCGCCAGGCTCATGTCGTAGGTCTCGAAGCGCGTGTAGCGATAACGCGGCGCGACGGCCGGCCGCAACGGGTCCGCGGTCGTCGGCTGCGCGATGCCCGGGGTCACGTCGACTTCATTGACGGCGCCGTCGATCATGCTGAGCGTGATTCGCTGGTTCGCCTCGTCACTGCGCAGCCGCCCCTCGCGCGCCGTGATGATCCGCGACATCTTCGGGTCGCGCTCGTCGGACACGAGCAGCCCGCGGAGCGCGACCTGAGAGACGCTGACATCCTCGACGTAGATCGTCACGTCCCCGAAGGTCCCGAGGAAGATGCGCTCCTGCAGCCCGCTCGCCGCCTTCGCCTGGAGAATCCGGAAGAGCTGGCGCTGGAACTCGCGATTCGCCAGCGGATTCAGGACGAGCGTGAACCAGGCGGTGGCCGCCATGATGACGAGCGAGGCCAGCAGGACGGGGCGGAAGAGCCGCAACGCGCTCACCCCGGCGGCCCGGAAGGCGACGATTTCGAGGTCGCTCGCGAGCCGGCCGCCGGCGAGCAGCACCGCCGACAGGAACGCCATCGGCAGCGTGATGGCGAGGAACGAGGGCAGCATGAACGCCAGGAGCTGCACGACCAGATAGAAGGGCACGCCCTTGGTGATGACCAGATCGGTCAGGCTGTAAATGCGGTCGATGACGAGAAAGAAGGTGAGGAGCACGCAGCCGAATCCGAGCGGTGGCGCCAGCTCTCGTACGATGTACCGATCGAGCACGAGGAGCCGCACGAGTCTGTTGTACCATAGGCTCGTGAGTCGTCTATCGAAACGCCCGACGCAAAGATGGCTCGTCGGGCTCGCGCTGCTCGGCGCGGCAACCCTCGTGCACGAGCGGCTGGCCGGTGCCGGTCCGGCCGACCGCCTCGACCAGTTCCGCGAGCTCGCGCGCTCGCACAGCAGCGCGGACGGATCGCCCGACGCCTACCGGGAGATGTACGCGCTGCTCGACGAGGAAATCGTCGAGAGCCTCGGCGCCGGCGGTCTCTACGCGTCGCCCGCCTTCCTGCAGGACCGGCTCGACGCGTTCGGCGAGGCGTGGGGCGCGACCACGGTCGACGTCCTGCGCGTGGGTCGGCTCGTGGTAGGCGCATTCCAGATGAGCGACGTGCCGGGCGCCAACACCGTGCGCGTGTACGGAAAGCTCGCGGGCGAGGCGGCCCTCTTGACGACGCTTTCGCGCGAGGGCCGCCCGACGGTGTACCCGTGGGCGCCGGGACCGGGAGGCGCCGCGCAGTTCGTCACGGCCTGGGAAGGTCCAGCCACGGGGCAGGCATTCAGACCGCTCCGCCTCGACCTCATCCGCCAGCAGGGCGACGGCGTCCGCGTCGTCTGGTCCACGACCGATGTATTCCCGGACGGACTGATGGCGCGCGCCTATGCGGTGCGCGGCGACGAGATCCGCGTTCGCTACGAGCTCCACTATCCGGGCTGGACACCGGGGTGCGAGGGACAGACGGAATCCGAGGATCTGTTCCGCGCGTCGCCGGAGACCGGCGCGCTCGTCCGAAAGTCCGGCCGCCAGCTCAACGGCTGGCACCGCGAGCTGCGCGCGACGGTCGCCGAGCTCTTCGCGGCGCTCGCGTCGAAGGACGAAGCGAGCCTGGCCAGGCTGGTGCCGGACGCCCAGATCCGTCGGCGGCTGCCGTCCACGCTGCGCCCCGAAACCGCCTGCGATGCCGCCGACGGCGGCGCCGAGCCGCGCACCGTGTCGGTCGCCGCCACCGCCGAGCACGCGCCGTGGGCGCTGACCTTCCAGCGCGGCGGGGCTCGCTGGCGCCTCGCC
>Ga0066710_100007493_pt1 | contig 10431 bp, 14 predicted proteins | sample GraSoiAngelo_159_FD_79666 | JGI IMG/M metagenome (GOLD analysis project Ga0066710, IMG submission 79666) | Grasslands soil microbial communities from the Angelo Coastal Reserve, California, USA - 14_1009_16_40cm | ecosystem: Environmental > Terrestrial > Soil > Grasslands | place: USA...
AAGGTCGGCGCGGCCACCGAGGTCGAGCTCAAGGAGAAGAAGCACCGCATCGAGGACGCGGTCCAGACCGCGAGGGCTTCGGTGGAGGAGGGGATCGTCGCCGGCGGTGGCGTCGCCCTGCTGAACGCGCAGCCGGGCCTGGAGAAGCTGGACCTGGACGGCGACCAGGCGACGGGCGCGAACATCGTGCGCAAGGCGCTCGAGGAGCCGCTCAAGCAGATCGCCCGCAACGCCGGCCTTGAGGGCGGCGTGGTGATCGAGAAGGTCCGCGGCCTGGATGTCGGGTGGGGGCTCGACGCCTCCAACGGCGAGTACGTGGACATGTTCAAGGCCGGGATCCTGGACGCGGCGAAGGTGACCCGCTCGGCGCTGCAGAACGCAGCGTCGATCGCGGCGCTCTTCCTCACGACCGAGGCGATCGTGGCCGAGAAGCCGGAGAAGGAGAAGATGCCCGCGATGCCCGGTGGTGGCATGGGCGGGGACATGGACTTCTAGTCCCGAGCTTCCCCCGAACGACCGAGAGCCCTCCTTCGGGAGGGCTCTCGTGTTGCTGGAATCAGGTCAGCCGGCTGCGTGCCGGTCGATGTGGGTATCGATCCGCCCGCTCAGCGCGTCTACGCGGGCACCCAATGCGTCGATCCAAGGACCGACCGCATCGATGCGACCTCCGAGCCCGTTCTCCAACGCATTGAAGCGAGCGTCGATGCGGGCCGCGAGTGCGTCGATGCGGCCGCCGAGGTAGACAAGCGTGCCCAGCATCGCCGCGGCGAGAATCCCTATGGCCGTCCACGTCGCCGCTTGCATGCCCCGACGTAGCACCGCCGGTCGTGGCCGTAAGTGACGAATCTCACATACGCTTGCAGGGTGGCGTACGAGGTCGAGGTCAAAGACATCGCGGCGCAGCACGTTGCCATCGTGCGAGCCGAGACCACGCCGGACAAGATCGGCGCCACGTACGGCGAACTGATCGCGGAGGTCTCCTCGTCACTCGCGAAGCGAAGCATCCCGACGGCAGGGCCGTCGTTCGGGCGTTACTTCGACTACTCGAAGGACCACGTCGACATGGCTGTGGGCTTCCCCGTCGCCGGGTCGGTCGATGGCGACGGTCGCGTGGTGGCGGGCGAGCTTCCCGGTGGTCGGGTCGCCGTCGTGACCCATGTGGGGCCGTACACGCAGCTTGGGGGCGCGTACCGGGCTGTCGAGGCATGGATGGCCGAGCACAAGGTGGCGTCGGCCGGACCGCCGTGGGAGGTCTACGAGACGGGCCCGGCGCAGACCTCGGACAGCTCGATCTGGCGGACCGACATCCTTCAGCCGATCACGTGACGACGACCGTGATCGAGAACAGCACCTCGAGGTTCGGCGCGACGCCCGCGACGAGCGGGCACGCGGCCATGTCGTTCATGGCGGGGCCGGGGCTGCAGCCGCTCACCGCCGTGAGCGTGCCGGTACCGGTCGACTGCGCGACGAACTCGAACCGGCCGGCCTTTGCGTCGCTCGGGCGAAGACGAAGCGCCGGCGGGTAGTGCGTGAGGCGCCAAATGAACGGCGGGCCCGAGACCGGCGTTGGCGAGGGCCCGGGCAGCTCGACGACGAGTAGGTCGCCCACGTGCAGATCGACGGTGGTGTTCCGCTGGTCGAAGCCGACGTGCACGATCGCGGGTGTGGGACTCGATGAGGAGAGCGTCGCCTTGCTCGCGCACGCGGACGCGAGGAGCGCGATGGCGACGACGGGCAGCAGACTGCGAGCACGCATGATGGCCTCCCTCCAAGGATAGGGACCAAACCGTTCGACGGGGCTGTCGGGACCGGAGGTTCCCTGAGATGGATCTGATCGCGTACCGAAAGATCGCTGACCGTGCGGCCCAGGAAGGCGCGGGGGCGGCCGCCGCCGCGATCCCCAACCCAGAGGTGCGGCGCGTGAAGGGCGCCGGTGACTACGTCACCACGAGCGACGAGCTCAGCGAGTTCCTCATCAAAGAGCTCCTCAACCGTGAGACGCCCGATATCCCGGTCGTCTCTGAAGAAGCGGGGGGAACCCGTGGTGACCCGTACTGGGCGGTCGACCCCCTGGACGGGACGACGAACTTCACGATCGGCTTCCCCGCGTGGTCGGTCTCGGTTGCGCTCGTTGCCGATGGCGGGCCGGTCGCGGGCGCGATCCATGTGCCTCGCCTGCAGCTGGCCTTCACGGGCGCGCGCGGCTTCGGCGCTCAGCAGGGCTATCGGAAGCTCCATGTCAGCGAGCGCCCGCCCGAACAGGCGATCGTCGCAACGGCATTCCCGTTCCGTGCCCGACACCTGATGCCGAGGTATCGCCCGGCGTTCGATGCCATCTTCGAACGGACCGAGGACATCCGGCGTGTCGGGTCGGCGTCGCTCGACCTGGCATGGGTCGCGGCCGGCGTCTGGGACGGCTACTTCGAGCTGAACTTGCGCGATTGGGACGTCGCGGCCGGCGCGCTGCTGGTCTTGGAGGCAGGCGGCGTCGTCACCGATTGGCAGGGCGGCAGCGACTACCTGAAGGGGGACGTCGTCGCGGGGTCACCGCAGACGCATGCGATGCTGCTGGACGCGATCCGAAGCGTGCAGGGCTAACCGGGTCGGCCGGCGCCGACGAAGTACTGCCACCAGATCCCGTGCTCGGACACGACCGTGCCCGTGTGCTGCGCGTCGATCATCAGCCCCGGCGCGACGTACATGCCCACGTGCGAGATCGGCGTGTAGAAGAAGAGCAGGTCGCCGGGTTGGAGATCGCTCACCGAGATGTGCGTGACCACGTCGTACTGCATCGCCGAGGAGTGTGGGAGCGAAACACCGCCCTGCGCCCACGCCCACATCGTGAGGCCCGAGCAGTCGAACCCGGTCTCCGGATTGTCGCCACCCCACTGGTAGGGGACGCCGATCGCGGAAAACGCCGCGGCCACGGCCGCCTCAGCGCCGGGGCTAGGGCCAGGCCCACCGCCTCCGCCGCCCCCGCCTCCCCCACCACCGCCGCCCCCACCAGCGCCGCCGGCGGGCGACGGGGAGGGCGAGGGCTCGGGAGCGGGGACGACCGCGGCCGCCTTCGCGAGCCGATCCTTGAGCTCACTGACGAGGCCTTTCTCTTCGGCGATCGCGTCTGTGATCTGCTTCTTCTTCGCGTCGAGGTCGGCGAGGAGCGTCGAGCGCTGCGCGACCGCCGCGCTCAGGTCCTGCGCGGCCTGGATCGACGCCTGTCGCGAGTTCTCCGCGGCGTTCGCGATATCGGTGTCCTGTTGCGAGATCGCGTCGAGGAACGCGAGCCGCTCGGTGAAGTCGGTAAGCGTCGTGGAGCCGAGCAGGATCGCGATCTCGGAACCGGCACCCTCGTAGGCGGCCGCCGCCCGGGCGGAGAGCTGCGCGCGCGCCGCCGAGGCCTGCGCCGCCGCTGCATCGGCCGCGGCCTGCGCGTCCTGCTGCTGCTGCTGCGCCGCCTGCAGCTTGATGTTCGTCGTGTCGTACTGCTCGACAAGGAGCGAGAGGGTCTGGTTCAGCGAATCGAGCTTCGCCTGCGCCGCGACCAGATCGGCATGCGTCGGCTTCGCGAAGGTCGGCGCCGCGAGGCCCAGCGAGAGCGAAACGACGACCAGCCCGGCGAGGGCCAGCCGCCATCTGCGGGCTCGTGTGCTGCGTCGCATCATGGTCATAACAAAGGGCTGCCGTACGCAGCCCGCACCGAACCCTAGGTCGCCCCGGCGGGATTTGTCAACCTGCGCGGCTGTCCCCCTCTGTGGGTACGCTCTGGCAGGAGCGAATCGTGGCGAAGAAGCGGATCCTGTTCATCGACCATCGTCCGGAGGCCATCCGGCAGCCGGTCGTTCGCCTGCAGCTCGAGGGCTACGAGGTGCGGGAGGCGGCCAGCGGACGCGAGGGCCTCGATGCGCTGCGCGCGAGCGGGCACGAGCTCCTGATCCTGGATTCGGAGCTTCCGAACGAAGACGGCTGGGATGTGCTCCGCGCGGTCCGCAAGGACGAGTCGCTCTCGGGCCTGAAGGTGATCGTGTTCATGGCGCCGAGCGGCGAGACCGGGCAGCTGCTGCTAGTTCCCGTTGACGCGGAACTCCGCCGGCCGTTCAGCCTGGGCGCGCTCGTGAAAGCCGTTCACAGCGTGATCGGCGAGCCGTAGCTGGGGGCGAATAGCGGACGGGGCCACGATGCAGTATCGACCCGGCTGGGGAATCGCTTGATCTGGGAACTTTAGACTCCTGACATGCCGGAGATCCCCGAGGTCCAGGCCCTGGCCGAACGGGTGGGTGAGCGGCTGGTCGGCGCCCGCTTCGTCCGCGCGACCGCGCTGTCGTTCTCGGCGCTCAAGACCGTGTCGCCCGGCCCCCAGGACCTCGAGGGACGCGCGCTCACCAAGACCGCCCGGCGCGGCAAGTTCCTGATCCTCGAGCTGGACCCGCTGCGCCTCCTCATCCATCTCTCCCAGGGCGGGCGGCTCGTCTTCGAGGAAGCGCCATCCACGACGAAGCCCCGGGGCGCGCTGGTTCGGTTTCGATTCGACCGCGAGCCCGGGCTGCTCGTGAAGGAGTTCGGCACCGAGCGCAAGGCCGGGTGGTGGGTGCTCGCCGAAGGTGATGACGGGCCGCTCGCGAAGCTCGGTCCCGAGCCGTCCTCCGAGGAGTTCGCCGAGTTGATCACGAACGGCACCGACGGCGGGCAGCTGAACACCATGCTGCGCGACCAGCGACGCGTGGCCGGCATCGGCCGCGGGTACAGTGACGACATCCTGCATCGCGCCAAGCTCTCGCCGTTTCGTTCGCTCACGTCGCTCGACGCGAACGAACGACGAAGGCTCCTGGATTCGACGAGGAGCATCCTCGACGAGGCGCTCGAGGTCGAACGGAAACGAACCGGCGGCCTCCCCACGAAGCTCGGCGACCACTTCATCGTGCATCACAAGGCCGGCACACCGTGCCCCGTGTGCGGCACCGAGCTTCGCCGGGTCTCGTTCGAGTCGCACGAGATCACCTACTGCCCGAGCTGTCAGACCGGCGGCAAGATCCTGGCCGACCGCCGCCTCTCCCGCCTCGTCCGATGATCCGCTGGCGCTACCTCGATGCGACGGGTGCGCAAACGGGCGCATCCAACGAGTTCCACGACTCCGACGAGGCCGAGTCGTGGCTCACCGCGTCGTGGGCGGAGCTTCGCGAACGCGGCATCCAGTCGGTGGAGCTGGTAGACGACAACGACGGGTCGGTGCTCTACCGGATGGAGCTGGCGGAAGGGTAGGGCTACAGGTACTGGCCCGCGTGGCGGTCGGGGCGGTCGGACGCCACGGCCTGGACGTCTCGTTCGCGCAGCAACAGGAACAGGTCGCCGTCGATGTCGACCTCGAGGCCCGTCTGCGGGATGAAGAGCACCCGGTCGCTCACCTTCACGTTGCGTGTCTCCGGGCCGATCAGCACCACCACCGACCACACGCAGCGCTTGAGGGGCGTCGCGGCCGTGGCGGGGATCAGCAGGCCACCCTTCGACTTGCGCTCGCTCTCGTCGGGGACGCGAACGAGGATCCGGTCCGCCGTGAGGCGGATCTTGCCCGCTGGATCAGCGAGCGGCTGGGCCTGGCCGTCGGGGACGGGGTGGAGCTTCTGCGCGCGGGGGGACATGACGGTTCGATTGTAGGGGGCCGAACCTGCCGTTCGGAAGCGCGATGCGTCCGTATGATTGCGGGCCGTGCCCACGGCCGAAGAGGTGCTTCGCGACGCCGAGCGGACGCTGAAGGCGTCGCGCGCGGTCGAGCATCCGCACGCGGGCAAGGAGCGGATCGACGCGGAGCAGATCCTGGAGCACGTCCTGGGTCGCGAGCCGGATCCGGACGAGACGCTCGATCCTTCGGCGGCGCGCCGGTTCGGACGGCTGCTCGCGCGGCGCGCGGCGGGGGAGCCGCCCGCCTACATCACTGGGCGAGAGGAGTTCCACGGCCTGTGGCTGGACGTGGGCAAGGGCGCCTTCATCCCGAGGCAGTCCAGCGAATGGATGGCCGACCAGGCGATCCGTCGTCTGCGCGCTCGGTCGCGTCCCGTGCACGTGGACCTCGCGACGGGCGTCGGGCCGGTGGCGCTCGCGGTGGCATCGGCGCTCCCGAGAGCCCGAGTGTTCGGTACCGATCTGTTCGCTCGTCCCGTGACGCTTGCCAGGCGCAACGCCGAACGGCTGCGGCTTCGGAACGCCCGGTTTGTCCGGGGGGATCTCTTCGCGCCGCTCCCACGAGCGCTTCAGGGGATGGTGGACGTCATCACCGTGCACCCGCCGTACATCGGCACGCGAGAGCTGCGCACGATACCGCACGAGATACTCGGCTTCGAGCCGCGCGGCTCGCTCACCGACGGATCGCCGGAGGGAATGGGGCTCCTGTCGCGCGTGGTGGCCGAGGCACCGGGATGGCTTCGTCCGGGTGGCTGGCTGCTGGTCGAGGTCTCCCCGGATCGCTCCAAGCAGGTCGCCGGCGTGATCCGGCGGGCCGGGTTCCGCGACGTGCGGAGCACGAAGGGCCCGGTGCCGGTGAGCCGCGTCCTGACCGGTCGGATCTGATCCTTCCGGCCTAACCTCGTCCCTCTCGGATTCGTCCCCAACGCCCGATGTGGGCGACCTGGGCTCTGGCCGACTCTTGGAGGAATGGGCACAGAGGCCCCGCGCCGTGATCGGTGGCGGGCCCGTCCGATCCTCGGCGGCGGGCTGCGCCTGGCGATCCTCGCCGTCCCCGCCGCGGTCTCCTTCGCCGTCACGCTCGTGATGCGCTCGCGACTGCCCGTGCAGCGTGGCGCGGCGGGACATGCGGCGGTCATCGTGGCGCTCGTCGCGATCGCGGCGTGCGTCGCGTTCGCGGTCGAACGGCTCGGTCGGCGGCTCCTGCCGCTCGTCATGCTCCTCAAGCTCTCGATGCTCTTCCCCGATCGCGCGCCGTCGCGGTTCGCCGTCGCGCGGGAAGCAGGGAGTGCCCGGCAGTTGCGTCGCCGCCTCGCAGAGCTGGACGGGGCGGAGGTGTCGCCGGAGTCGTCCAGCGCGGCGACGATCCTGGCGCTCACGGCCGCGCTTCAGTCGCACGACCGCCGGACGCGCGGCCACGCCGAGCGGGTTCGGATCTACACCGACATGCTGGCCGAGGAGCTTCGCCTCCCGGACGAGGACCGGGACCGCCTGCGATGGGCGGCGCTCCTGCACGACATCGGGAAGCTGTCGGTGCGCGCGCGGACGCTGAACAAGCCGGGCAAGTTGGACTCTCGCGAGTGGGAGGAGATCAAACGCCACCCGCTCGAGGGCGAGCGCATCGCCGAGCCGCTGCTCGCGTGGCTCGGGGAGTGGGGCGACGCGATCGCGCATCACCACGAGCGCTTCGACGGCGAGGGGTATCCGAACCGGCTGGCCGGCGAGGGCATCTCGTACGCCGGGCGGATCGTGGCCGTCGCCGACGCCTACGACACGATGACCGCTGCGCGAACCTACAAGCGTCCGATGGCCACGCGGGCCGCGAGACAGGAGCTGGCTCGCTGCGCGGGCGGACAATTCGACCCCGTGATGGTGCGCGCGTTCTTCAGCATCTCGCTGCCGCGCCTGGTGTGGAAGACGGGGCCGCTCTCGTTCCTGGTGCAGCTGCCGTTCCTCGCGCGTCTCCAGGAGGTCGGCGTCCAGACGCTCGCGAACGTCGGGCAGGTGGCGGCGGCGGCCGCTGCGGCCGCCGCCGTCGGAGCGGCCGTTGCGACCGGGCCGCTCCCGGCCACCTCGGCCGCGCCTGCGCCACGGCCACCCGCCGTCGTCGCGCCGTCGGCGGCGCCGAACCCGCAGACGACGCCGACGGCGGCCTCGAGCCCTGCACCGTCAGGGTCCCGCCCGTCACCGACCCCGAGCTCCCGGCCCACATCGGATCCCTCGCCGACGCCGTCGCCGACGTCGGACGTCCTGCCGACGGTCTCGCCGACGCCCCTGCCGCTCCCGAGCACCTCGCCCCTGCCGCTCCCGCTCCCGACCGACCTGCTGCCCTCGATCCTGAAGCGCCTGCTGCCGTAGGCTTCCCCCAGCGCCTAGGCCATGCCATGGTGTAGCCTAGGTAGCTCCATGCCAGCCTCGAAACGCACGATGAAGGCGAGCGACGCGGCTCGCGCGCTCGGGATCAGCCTCGACACGCTGCGGCGATGGGACCGGGACGGGCGGATCCGCGTCCGCCGGGACGCGTCGAACCGGCGCGTCGTCCCGGTGTCGGAAGTGGAGCGCCTCGCCGGCCGGCCGCCGGCCGTGCGCACCGGCACGCGCCTGTCCGCCCGCAACCGGCTCGCCGGCATCGTTCGGAGCGTGAAGGCCGACGGGGTGATGGCGGTCGTCGAGATCCAGGCGGGCCCCTATCTGCTCGCCGCCGCGATCACCGCCGACGCGGTCGAGGAGCTGGCCCTGGTCCCGGGCGTGCCGGTCGTGGCGACGATCAAAGCGACGTCGGTGATGGTGAGCCGCGAGGGTGAGACCGCATGAGGGTTCGCCGGCTGGTCGTCGGCGTGATGCTGGTTGGGTTGGCCGCGATCGGGTGCAGCTCCTCGGCGGAAGCCGGCTCGTCGCACGTGACGCTCACGGTGCTCGCGGCGTCGTCCCTCAAGAACCTCTTCCCGAAGATCGGGGATCAATTCACCGCCGCACATCCGAACGTCGGTTTCTCCTTCTCGTTCGCGGGCACGGACGCGCTCACCGCGCAGATCGAACAGGGCGCGCCGGCCGACGTCTTTGCGGGCGCGAGCAAGAAGTACGGCGACGAGCTCTCGAGCAAGGGCCTCATCGATGTGTTCTCGCCGTTCTGCACCAACAGCCTCGTGCTCGTGGTGCCGCCGTCGAACCCCGCCGGTATCCAGACGCTCACGGACCTGACGAAGCCGGGCTTCAAGCTGGTCATCGGCTCCGAGACGGTTCCCGTCGGCGCGTACACGCGAGCGGTGCTCACCAACCTGAACGCGGTCTACGGGTCCGGGTTCTCGGCCCAGGTGCTCGCGAACGTCGTGAGCAACGAGGACAACGTGGAGGGAGTCCTGACCAAGGTGGAGTCAGGCGAGGCCGACGCCGGGTTCGTCTACGTGACGGACTCGAAGGCTGCGGGTGCCGCAGTCACCACGATCATGCTCCCTTCCAACGCCCAGGCGGTCGCGACGTACCCGATCGCGGTCGTCAAGTCCTCGGCCCACGCGATCGACGCGCAGGCGTTCGTCGCGTTCGTCCTGGGGCCGACCGGGCAGGGCCTCCTCGCGGACGCGGGGTTCGGGCCCCCCGCGGGCTGAGGGCGACGTTGCGAACCGGCCGGCGTGGCAATGTCCTGCCGGGGGTCGCTGCCGGCGTCGCGGCAGCGCTCCTCATCGGGTTCGTGCTCCTGCCGGTGCTCGCCATCTTCCTGCGCGTCTCGCCGGGACGCCTGGTGACGGCGCTGCACTCGCGGGTCGCCCTGGACGCGCTGGGCGTGAGCGTGAAGACGAGCCTCATCGCGGTGGCGCTGATCCTGGTGGTGGGGACGCCGACCGCGTACGTGCTGGCCACGACGAACCTTCGCGGACGCGGGCTGATCCTCTCGCTCCTGGAGCTGCCGCTCGTGCTTCCGCCGGCCGTGGCGGGGATCGGGCTGTTCGCTGCGTTCGGACGCTTTGGGCTGCTGGGGGGCGCCCTCCGGGCGGTGGGCGTCGAGATCCCGTTCACGCAGATCGCGGTCGTGATGGCGCTCGCGTTCGTCGCGAGCCCGTTCTACGTGCGCCAGGCCCATGCGGCGTTCGCGGCGGTCGACCCCGAGCTCCTCGGGGCCGCGCGAACGCTCGGAGCCGGGCCCGGCCGCGCCTTCTGGCGGGTTGGCGTGCCCGTGGCGCGCCAGGGCCTGTCCGCCGGGGCGACGCTCGCGTGGGCGCGCGCGCTCGGCGAGTTCGGCGCGACGATCATGTTCGCGGGCAGCCTGCAGGGCCGGACGCAGACGCTCCCCCTCGCGATCTACGGCGAGTTCTCCGGCGGCGACCTTCGCGGGGCGCTCGCGATCGCGGCCCTGCTCGTGGTCGTGAGCGCAGGCCTCCTGGTCGGGGTCCGCGCGATGCTTCGAACGGGCAGGGCCGCCCTGGAGCCACGGTGGATCCGATCCTCGACGCTCACTTCGGCTTCTCGCTGAGCCGGCTCGACCTGGCGGTCGAGCTCGCCATGGAACGGGAGACGCTCGCTCTGGTCGGGCCCTCGGGGGCTGGGAAGACTTCGACGCTGCGGGCGATCGCGGGCGTGCGGCGCGTTCGCGAGGGCCGGATCGAGTTCGCCGGCGCCACCTGGGTCGACACCGCCCGCGGGATCGACATGCCCTCCGAGCGTCGTCGCGTCGGCATGGTGTTCCAGGAGGGCGCGCTGTTCCCCCACCTCACGGTCGCGGGCAACGTGCGGTTCGGGCGGCGACGCGGGCGGGTCGACGAC
>Ga0066710_100007494_pt1 | contig 10431 bp, 8 predicted proteins | sample GraSoiAngelo_159_FD_79666 | JGI IMG/M metagenome (GOLD analysis project Ga0066710, IMG submission 79666) | Grasslands soil microbial communities from the Angelo Coastal Reserve, California, USA - 14_1009_16_40cm | ecosystem: Environmental > Terrestrial > Soil > Grasslands | place: USA...
CGCGAGTGCGCGGGTGAGTCGAGTCAGTCGCGTGCCGAAGCAGAACGCCTCCCACCGAGGCGACCTGCGCAGCGCCGCGTGAGCGAAGACGAGCAGCGCTCTCGAGTACGGGCTCATCGAACGGGAGACGTCGAGGAGCAGCACGACCCGGCGCGGCCGGAGCTGCCGCCGGCGGTGCGCAAGGAACGCGGGGTCGCCGCCGGTTCGCAGCGCGCGGCGGACGGTCCGGCGGACGTCGAGCTCGCGCGCCGCGGCGGGACGCCTGCGGCGCGACCGTCGCGGAGGGGGCGCCAGCCGAAGCGTCGCCATCACGGCCGCGAGCTCGCGGAGCTCCTCGGGCGTGCACGCCGCGAAGCTCTTCCGGCGCAGCCGCTCCGCCGGGCTGGCGACCGCGGCGTCCTCGGCTTCGCGCTCCCCGTTCCCGTCGGCCGGCACCGCGACCGCTCGGCGTTCGACGCGCGGAGGGACCGGCAGCAGCGCGGGCGGGCGGCGCACGCCGCCGAAGAAGTCCGCGAAGACGCGGTCGTAGACAGGAAGGTCGTCGCGCCGCGACACGAGCGTCGCCCGGCCGGCGAAGTAGAGGTCGTCGAAGGGCAGGAGCGACGCGGCGCGGCAGAACGACTCGATCCGGCCGGTGCCGACCGGCAGTCCCTCGGCTCGCAGCGCGCGGCCGAACTCGGTCAGCTGCTCGACGATGCGAGCGCCTCCTCGGCGCGCCGGAGGTCCTCGCGGTTCTTCACCGCCCAGCCGAGGGTCTCGCGCGCGGCCTCGCCGTCGACGGACTCGGCGCCGAGAAGCGCGAGCGCCTGCGCCCAGTCGATCGCCTCCGCCGCGCCTGGCGGCTTCACGAGATCGAGCCCCCGGAGTCGCGCGATCGCCCCGGCGACGGAGCGCGCCAGGGCCTCCGGCACCTCGGGCGCGCGTAGGCGAATGATCGCCACCTCGCGTTCGAGGTCGGGGAACTCGATCCAGTGGTAGAGGCAGCGCCGCTTCAGCGCGTCGTGCAGCTCGCGCGTACGGTTCGAGGTCACCACGACCGCCGGCGGCTCTTCCGCTGCGATTGTCCCGAGCTCGGGGATCGTGACGCTGAAGTCCGAGAGCACCTCGAGCAGGAACGCCTCGAACTCGTCGTCCGCGCGGTCCAGCTCGTCGACGAGGAGGACGACGGCCGAGCCTGCGCGGATCGCGCGGAGGAGCGGCCGCTCGACGAGAAACTCGGGGCCGTAGAGGTCCTGCTCGCCGCCGGTGCGGGCGTGGAGGAGCTGCCGAGCGTAGTCCCATTCGTAGAGCGCCTGGGCGGCGTCGATGCCCTCGTAGCACTGGAGCCGCACGAGCTCGGCGCCGAGCACGGGTGCGAGCGTCTTCGCGACCTCCGTCTTCCCGACTCCCGGCTCTCCCTCGAGCAAGAGCGGCCGGCGCATGGCGAGCGCGAGGTAGATCGCCGTCGCGAGGCCCCGGTCCGGCAGGTAGGACGCGGCGCGAAAGGCGCGTTCGACCTCGTCGACGGCGGTGAAACGCACGCAGCCATCGTACGTTGTGCAACCATCGACGTTCGTGAGGGAGGTCCTGCCGACGCTCGAGCGCTGGGCCGCGGAGGGTCTCCGCGCGGCGATTGCCACCGTCGTCTCGGTCGAGCGCTCGGCGCCGCGCGATCCGGGCGCCACGCTCGCCGTCGCGGAGTCGGGCGAGGTCGCGGGCTCGGTCACGGGCGGCTGCGTCGAGCCGGCGATCTACGAGGAGGCTCGCGACGTGCTGGCCGGCGGGTCTCCGCGAGTCAAGACCTACGGGATCGCCGACGAGGAGGCGTTCGAGGTCGGCCTCTCCTGCGGGGGCACCGTCCGGATCTTCGTGTCGATGCTCGACCAGGCGCTGCTCCCGCCGCTTGCCGCCGCGCTTCGCGACGACCGCGCGGTCGCGCTGACGGTTCCCCTCTCGGGCCCGGACGCCGGAGCGGCGCGGCTCGTCTCCACTGACGTGGAGCCCGAAGGCGAGGCCGACCGCCGGGCGCAAGAGCTGCTCGCCCTCGGTGAGACGGCTGTCGTCGAGGTCGAGGGCGAGGACGTCTTCGTCTCGTCCTTCGCCCCCCGGCCGGCGCTGTACGTCTTCGGCGCCGTTGACCACGCGGCCGCGCTCGCGGAGGTCGGCCGCTTCCTCGGCTACCGCGTGACGGTCTGCGACGCCCGCGCCCGCTTCGCCACGCGCGAGCGGTTCCCGGACGTCGACGAGCTCGCGGTCGACTGGCCCGACCGGTTCCTCGAGCGCGCGCCGATCGACGAGCGGACGGCGATCTGCGTCCTCACGCACGATCACAAGTTCGACGTTCCCCTGCTCAAGGTCGCGCTGCGGACGCCGGCCGGCTACATCGGCGCGATGGGCTCGCGCCGCACGACCGAGGAGCGGAACGAGCGGCTGCGCGCCGAGGGCCTGACCGACGAGGAGCTCGCGCGAATCCGGGCTCCGATCGGCCTCCGGATCGGCGCCCGCTCCCCGCAGGAGGTCGCGGTCGCGATCGCCGCAGAGCTCGTCCAGGCCTCGCGCGAGCGCGCGAAAGCGGCCGTCGCGAGCACGCCCGCGCCCGTCTCCGGCTGACGCTGGATATCCGCTCGGCGGAGGCGTATCGTCGCCCTGACCGACGGAAGGAGACGCCCGTGGAAACCGTCGCGCTTGAAGTGAACGGCGTCCGCCGCGAGGCTCAGGTCGAGCCGAGGACGCTGCTCGTCGAGCTGATCCGCGACCACCTCGGCCTCACCGGGACGAAGGTCGGCTGCGACACGTCCCAGTGCGGGGCCTGCACGATCCACCTCGACGGCAAGGCCGTGAAGTCGTGCACGGTGCTCGCCGTCCAGGCGGACGGAAGCTCCGTCACGACCATCGAAGGGCTCACGCACAACGGAGCCCTGCACCCGATCCAGGAGGCCTTCTGGGCCAAGCACGGCCTCCAGTGCGGGTTCTGCACCCCGGGAATGATCATGACCGCCGCCGAGCTGCTCGCCTCCGGCGGCACGCCGACCGACGAGGAGATCCGGCACGCGATCGAGGGCAACCTCTGCCGCTGCACGGGCTACGAGAACATCGTGCGCGCGATCCGCGAGGCCGCGACGCAGACGGCGGGGGTGAGCTGAGCGATGACGACCGAGACCACCGAAGCCCCGACGACGCAGCTGATCGGCAAGCCGATCAAGCGGGTCGAGGACCCGCGGCTCATAACGGGCGCGGCGAAGTACCTGGACGACCTGAAGCTGACGGGGATGGCGCACGTCGCGATCCTGCGCTCGCTCTACGCGCACGCTCGCATCGGCGCGATCCGCACTGACGCCGCGGCGGCGCATCCAGGCGTGATCGCCGTCTTCACGGGCAAGGACTTCGAGCACCTGAACCCGCTGCCGTGCGCCTGGCAGGCCGCGGGGACCGAGAACTTCGTCGCCACGCCGCGGGCGCTCGAGATCGACCGGGTCACGTTCACGGGGGCGGGCGTCGCGGCGGTCGTGGCCGAGACGCAGGCCGCCGCTGAGGACGCGCTCGGCCTGATCGAGGTCGACTGGGAACCGCTTCCGGTCGTGACCGATCCGGAGGCCGCGGTCGCCGAGGGCGCGCCGCAGATCCACGAGGCGGCGGCGTCGAACGTCGTCATGGACTGGACGTGCGGCGACAAGGAGGCGACGGAGCGGGCGCTCGCGGAGGCCGACGTCGTCGTCGAGCAGCGGCTCGTCAACCAGCGGCTGATCCCGACGCCGATCGAGACCCGGGGCGCGGCCGCCCAGTACGAGCCCTCGACCGGCGAGTACACGGTCTGGATGACCTCCCAGGCTCCGCACGTGATGCGGCTCCTGATGACCGCGTTCGTGTTCGGGATCTCCGAGACCAAGATGCGCTGCATCGCCCCGCAGGTCGGCGGCGGCTTCGGGTCGAAGATCTACCTCTACCCGGAGTACGTGCTGATGGCGGCCCTGGCCGAGAAGGTCGGCCGGCCGGTGAAGTGGATCGAGACGCGGCGCGAGAACTACGTCGCGACGACGCACGGCCGCGACCACGTCACCTACCTCCGCGTCGGCGCGAAGAAGGACGGGACGATCACCGCGCTGGACGCGGACACGTACGCGAACCTCGGCGGCGTCCTCTCCACGATTGCGCCCGGGATTCCGACGACCCTGTACGGGCGGATGCTCTCCGGCGCGTACCGGATCCCGGCGATCCACTGCCGGGTCCGCGGCGTCTACACGAACACCGGGATGGTCGACGCATATCGCGGAGCCGGCCGCCCGGAGGCGACGTACGCGGTAGAGCGGGCGGCCGATCTCGTCGCGCGCAAGCTGGGGCTCGACCCGGTCGAGGTCCGGCGGCGGAACTTCATCCCCGCCGACGCGTTCCCGTACGACCCGGGCCTGCTCAATGGCCTGAAATACGACACCGGCGACTACGAGAAGACGCTCTCGCGCGCGCTCGAGATCGTCGGCTACGACGACTTCCGCGCAAAGCAGGAGCAGGCGCGGAAGGAGGGCCGCTACCTCGGGATCGGCCTCTCGAGCTACGTCGAGATGTGCGGGGTCGCGCCGTCGGCGTGGGCCGGCGGCGAGGGCTGGGGCGCGGGCCTCTGGGAGAGCGCGAACGTCCGCGTGCACCTGACCGGAAAGGTCGTCGTGACGACCGGCTCGCAGTCGCACGGCCAAGGCCACGAGACGACCATGGCCCAGGTGGTCGCGTCCGAGCTGGGCGTGCCGCTCGAGGACGTGACCGTCGAGCACTCGGACACGCAGGGCACGCCGTTCGGCTACGGGACCTACGGCAGCCGGAGCGCCGCCGTCGGCACGGTCGCCGTCCACACGAGCGTCCAGCGGATCAAGGAGAAGGCGCGCCGTCTCGCGGCCCACATGCTCGAGACGTCCGTCGACGACATCGTCTACGAGAACGGTCGCGCGTACGCGAGGGGCGCACCGGACACGGGGAAGACGATCCAGGAGATCGCAGGCGCGGCCGCGCTCGGGTACGACCTGCCCGAAGGAGACGAGCCGTTCCTGGACGACACGGCGTACTACGACCCGCCGAACTGCACGTTCCCGTTCGGCACGCACGTCGCGATCGTCGAGGTCGACGCCGAGACGGGCGAGGTGACGCTCGAGCGCTACGTCGCCGTCGACGACGTCGGCACCGTCATCAACCCGCTCGTCGTCGACGGCCAGGTCCACGGCGGGATCGCCCAGGGCGTCGCGCAGGCGCTCTGGGAGGGCGCGGCGTACGACGAGGACGGGCAGCTCCTGACCTCGAGCCTCATGGAGTACGCGATCCCGAAGGCGCAGTTCTTTCCGCCGCTCGAGGTCGACCGGACCGTGACGCCGACGGACGTGAACCCGCTCGGCGTGAAGGGCGCCGGCGAGACGGGCACGATCGCTGCCACCCCGGCGGTCGTCAATGCCGTCGTCGACGCGCTCGCGCCGCTCGGGATCCAGCACATCGACATGCCGCTGACCGCCGAGCGTGTCTGGCGGGCGATCGAGGAGGCGAAGGCCTGATGTACACGATGCGTCCGGGCGAGTTCACGTATCACCGGCCGACGAGCGTCGAGGAGGCGATCTCGCTCATCGGCGCGGACGCGCGCCCGCTGGCCGGCGGGCACTCGCTCCTCCCGATGATGAAGATCAGGCTCGCCGCGCCGGCCGCGCTCGTCGATCTGGGACGGATCCCGGGGCTGGACGAGATCTCGCGCGACGGCGACACGCTTCGCATCGGAGCGACCGCGACACACGCGGCCGTCGCCGCGTCGGACGTCGTGCGCTCGGCGTGCCCCGTGCTGGCGGAAGCGGCCGGCGGGATCGGCGACCGGCAGGTGCGAAACCGCGGCACCATCGGCGGCAGCATCGCCCACGCCGATCCGGGCGCGGACTACCCGACCGTGCTGACGGCGCTCGGGGCGACGATCGCCGTCGCCGGCTCCCGCGGCGAGCGCGAGGTGGCCATCGACGACTTCTTCCAGGGCGTCTTCACGACCGCGCTCGGGCCGGACGAGCTCGTAACGGCGGTCCAGGTGCCGGTGACAAGCGCCGGCACCGGCGCGGCGTACGCGAAGAAGGCGCACCCGGCGTCCGGCTACGCGGTCGCGGGCGCGGCGGCGGTCGTCTCGGTCGAGGGCGGGAGCTGCACCGCCGCGCGGATCGCGATCGGCGGCGTGACCGGCACACCGGTGCGCGCGACGGCCGCGGAGCAGGTCCTCGTCGGCGAGGTCGTCTCGCTCGAGGCGGCGACGCGCGCCGCGGACACGGTCGCCCGGTCGCTCGGCTCGGGCGAGATCGGCGACACGTACGCGTCGGCCGAGTACCGCGTCCACCTCGCGACGGTGCTCGCGAAGAGAGCTCTGGCGGCGGCGATCGAGAGGAGCGGCGCAGGAGGGTCGTAGGTCATCTGCATCCAGTGTCAGCAGTGGGGCGCGGCGACGCGCGAGCTCTGGCGGCAAGTCTTCGCGCAGGTCGAGAGGTGCAGGGCGCTCCTCCCGCAGATGCCGTTCCCGGATCAGGCGCTACAGATCCAGCAGAGCCTGCCGGGGAATCCCGAGCTCGTCGAGCAGCAGATCGCGGTGCCCGAGGCGCGGTGCCCGCTGGTGCCGTTCGCCGACGCCGCGGCGATCGAGTCCGACCGTGCGCAGGTGCGCGCCCTCGGCGAGAGCTGGCTCTCGACGGCGACGTCGGTCGCGAACGAGTGGGAAGGGTTCCTCGTCATGCAGCGGACTCAGCAGCTCGGAGCGACCGCCACGGCGCAGGCGAGCGGCGACCTCATGAGCACCTTCGGACGGATGTACGGCTATACCGAGCGGACCCTCCGGGGCATCGAGGCGGCGAACAGGGCGATCTGGCAGCGAGAGCTCCTCCTCCAGTCCGGCCGGTCGTTCTTCGAAGTCTGGCCGGGGCCGTTCTCCTAGGCGGAGACGGCCAGCGCGACGCCCAGTTCGCCGGCGACAGGCGCGAGAACGAGCGGGTGGCTCGGCACGCCGTCGCCGTCGAAGGCGTAGCCGAGCTCTCTCGCGAGCGGCTGGCAGATCTCGTCGATGAGCGCAGCATCGGCCTCGAGAACCTGTGCTCGCCACGCGTCTTCGTACAGGGGGTACCACTTCCTGTCCGAAGGGAGCGTCGCGAACGGGCGTCGCTGACTCGGCTGCGGGGTCAGGTCGACGTCGAAGTCGAGGCCCACAAACGCACAGATCGCGCGGACGACCGCGACAGGATCCGCGACGAAGTCCTCGAAGCGCACTGCCGCGAGGCGGCCGGTTTTCGCCCCGTCTTCGAGTGCGAGCCCGAAGGAGTTCCGCCAGTGCTCGGCCGCGATCCTGAGCTGCTCGTCCTCGGGCAGACGGGTACGCCACGACGGCGGCTTCCGTCGCATCGCGTTGAAGCACGCCGTGTACGGGTTGCGGAGCACGAGCAGGAACAACGGATCGCAGCCGTCGAGCAGCGCGTCGACGTATCCGACCTTGACGGTGTACGTGTGCGTCTTGTCGAGAAAACGGGCTCGCCGCGGGTCGTGCGCATAGACGAGGAGGTGCTCCCGGATGAGGCGCTTGAGCTGGATCGCGTCCTCGGCCCGCGCGTCCGCGGCGGTTCGGCGGTACGCCGGCAGGAGGTCGTCACACGCGTAGACGGACGTGTGGGTCGAGCCGAAGACGGGATCGTCCAGGTCGTCGCGATGGCTCGAGCTCCAGAGCGAGGGCGGCAGGCGCGCCATCCGGTTGCGCACGAAGCCGATCTCGTCAGTGGCCACCCAGTAGCGTGAGTTGCCGCTCATGCTCGTGACGTCGCGATGCCGAAGGAGGCAGCGCGAGATCAACGTCGTGCCGCCGGCCTGAACGCCGAGAACGAAGATCGGCCGGTCGATCGGGATCCTGTCCACCGATGGAAGGCGCCGGCGCAACGACCGCCGCCACCGATCCCTCCTGCGCAGGCGAGCGGCACGAATCAGCACCGCGCGCAGATAGGACGACTCCCCGCGGCCGGAGCCCGAGAAGAGATAGGCCAAGCCGCGCCGGAGGGATCTCACCGACCGATTCTAGGACGGCGCTCAGTCGGCGCCAACCCCCATTCTTCGGCGTGAGTAGCCGATCTCGCCCAGCGCCTCGCGCACCTCGTCGAGGACCTCCGGATCCTCGATCGTCGCCGGCGTGCCGTACTCCTCGCCATCGGCGATCCGGCGCATCGTCCCGCGGAGGATCTTTCCCGAGCGGGTCTTCGGGAGCCGCTCGACGACGAGCGCGGTCTTGAACGACGCGACCGGGCCGATCCGGTCGCGGACGAGCTGGACGACCTCCGCGACGATCTCCTCGTGCTCGCGCTCCACGCCCGCCTTCAGGACGACGAAGCCGACCGGTACCTGTCCCTTCAGGTCGTCGGCGGCGCCGATCACGGCGCACTCGGCCACGTCCGGATGCGACGCCAGGACCTCCTCGAGCGCCCCGGTCGAGAGGCGATGCCCGGCGACGTTGATGATGTCGTCCGTCCGGGCCATGACGAAGACGTAGCCGTTCTCGTCGAAGTACCCGGCGTCGGCGGTCTTGTAGTAGCCGGGAAACTCGGTCAGGTACGTCTCGCGATACCGGTCGTCGGCGTTCCAGAGCGTCGGCGAGGAGCCCGGCGGCATCGGCAGCTTCACCGCAAGCGCGCCGATCTCGCCCGGTGGCCGCTCGGCGCCCGACTCGTCCAGCGCGCGCAGGTCCCATCCGGGCACCGGCCGAGTCGGCGAGCCCGGGACGACCGGCAGCCGCTCGATCCCGATGCAGTTCGCCGCGACCGGCCAGCCCGTCTCCGTCTGCCAGTAGTGGTCGATCACCGGGACGCCCAGTCTCTCCTCCGCCCAGCGAAGCGTGTCCGGGTCGCAGCGCTCGCCCGCGAGGAAGAGCGTCCGGAAGCCCGACAGGTCGTAGCGCCCGATCTCGCGGCCGTCGGGATCCTGCTGCCGGATCGCCCGGAACGCCGTCGGCGCCGTGAAGAGCGTGCAGACCCCGTGCGCCGAGATCACGCGCCAGAACGCGCCCGCGTCTGGCGTGCCGACCGGCTTCCCTTCGTAGAGAACGCTCGTGCAGCCGTGGAAGAGCGGCCCGTAGACGGTGTACGAGTGCCCGACCGCCCAGCCGATGTCGGACGCCGCCCAGTACACCTCGCCGGGCTCGACGCCGTAGACGTTCCGCATCGTCCATTCGAGCGCGACCGCGTGGCCGCCGTTGTCGCGCACGATCCCCTTCGGCTGGCCCGTCGTCCCCGACGTGTAGAGGATGTAGAGCGGATCCGTCGCCTCGACCGGAACGCAGTCGGCGGGCTCGACTCCTGCGAGCGCCTCGTCCCACTCGACGTCCCGCGGCGCGCGCAGCTCCGCCTCCTGTATGGGGCGCTGGAGGACGATGCAGCACTCCGGCTTCGCGCTCGTGAGCTCGATCGCGCGGTCGAGGAGCGGCTTGTAGGCGACGACGCGCGCCGGCTCGATCCCGCACGAGGCGGAGACGACGATCTTCGGCTTCGCGTCCTCGATCCTGCTCGCGAGCTCGTTCGCGGCGAAGCCGCCGAAGACGACCGAGTGGACGGCGCCGATCCGCGCGCAGGCGAGCATCGCGATCACCGCCTCGGGGACCATCGGCATGTAGACGATCACTCGGTCGCCGGGCCCGACGCCGCGCTCGGCGAGCGCGCCTGCGAAGCGCGCGACCTCGTCTCGTAGCTCGCGATACGTGAACGTCTTCTTCGTGCGAGTAACGGGTGAGTCGTAGACGAGCGCGGGCTGATCCGCCCGCCCGTCCTCGACATGCCGGTCGAGCGCGTTCCAGCAGGGGTTCATCCGGCCGCCGGTGAACCAGCGGTAGATCGGAGCTCCGGAGTCGTCGAGCACCCGCCGCCAGGGCTCGACCCAGTCGATCGCGGCCGCAGCCTCTGCCCAGAACCCCTCGGGATCCTCGAGCGAGCGCCGATGCGTCTCGGCCAGCAGGCCCATCGAGAGATGCATATCACTCGGAACGACCGGTCGCGAGTGGTTGAGGCTATGGACAAGCGCTCGCCGTTGCCGTCCGGAAGAATGCCATCGTGCCGGACGGCAGGACCCTCACGCGGATCATTGCCAGCCTCGTCGGCGCGTTGGGCGCTGCTGCGCTCTCGCTCGACCGCTACGACGTGGTGAAGCTGTCCACGCGGTCGGTGGTCGCGGCGATCGCAGCCGTTGCTCTGGGGACCGCCGGAGCAGCGATCGCAGAGGTCTTCCTGGATCGGAGCGGCGTGCGTCGGCTCAAGTTCGAAAGGGACGTCCGGCAGCAGCTCCGAAGCGCGATCGCCTCGACGGCCACCCGCCAAAAGGACGCGTGGGAGCATGTCCGTGCCAGCCTGTATCGGATCGAGCGTTCCAGTTGGCGGCCCTGGACCCAGCGAAAGCTTGTTCGTAGGTTGGACGAGCATCTGCTATTGGCGCCTGCTC